>Ga0172378_10005828_pt1 | contig 11507 bp, 5 predicted proteins | sample GrowelOW332metaG_FD_119755 | JGI IMG/M metagenome (GOLD analysis project Ga0172378, IMG submission 119755) | Groundwater microbial communities from an aquifer near a municipal landfill in Southern Ontario, Canada - Pumphouse #3_1 metaG | ecosystem: Environmental > Aquatic > Deep subsurface >... | reverse complement strand
GGATGAGGTTGAGAGAACTCTTTCAGACAAAGACCTTATGATATGTAATGCTGAAGAGCCTATGTGTATCGCTGGTGTTTTCGGAGGATTGGATTCCGGTACAACAGATAATACCGTAGACGTATTTATCGAAAGTGCATATTTCAACCCTACATGGGTACGTAAGACTGCTCGTCGTAATGGTCTTAGTACAGACTCATCATTCCGTTTCGAAAGAGGTATCGATCCAAACGGAACAATATATGCTCTTAAAGAGGCTGCTCTACTTGTAAAAGAGTTGGCTGGCGGTACTATTGCTTCTGAAATTAAAGATGTTTATTCAAATAAAATAGAGAACTTCTTAGTTGACTTCAACTTTGCTAAGGCAACTGCTCTCATAGGTAAGGAGATATCTCATGATACAATCAAGAGTATTGTAAAGAGCCTTGAGATGGAGATTGTTGAAGAGAATGCTGAAGGAATGAAACTTAGTGTTCCTGCATATCGTGTTGATGTTCAAAGAGAGTGTGATGTTGTGGAAGATATCCTTCGTATCTATGGATACAACAATATTGAGATTCCTACAACACTAAAATCAAGCCTTACTACAAAAGGTCCTGTTGATCACTCACAGAAATTGCAGAATATCATTTCTGAGCAGTTGGTAGGTTGCGGATTCAATGAAATCTTGAACAACTCACTTACAGCTTCTGCATATTATGATAATCTTGAAACTTTCAAATCAGAGAATTTGGTTCGTCTCATGAATCCATTGAGCAACGATCTTAATGTGATGAGACAGACACTACTTTTTGGTGGCTTGGAGAGCATAGATCATAATGCAAAGCGTAAGAATGCTGAATTGAAATTCTTCGAATTTGGTAATACATACTTCTTCAATGCTGAAAGAAAGAATCCTGAAAAGATACTTGGCGCTTATTCAGAAGAGTATCACCTTTCTCTTTGGGTTACAGGAAAGAGAGTATCTAACTCATGGGCTCATGCTGATGAAGATAGTTCAATCTACGAACTAAAGGCATACCTTTTCAACATAATTGCTCGTTTGGGTCTTAGCATAGGAAATGTAGTATTGGAGAATTTCTCTAATGATATCTATTCAGTAGGTGTTAAGGTTATGACACGTGGTGGAAAGGTTATCGCTACATATGGTATTATTACAAAGAAGGTTCAGAAAGCCTTTGATCTTGATAATCCTGTATATTATGCTGAGATTAACTGGAATGAACTTATGAAAGCTACGAAGAAGACAGAGGTAACTTTCAAAGAATTATCTAAATTCCCTGCTGTACGTCGTGACCTTGCGTTGCTTATAGATAAGAGTGTACAGTTCGCAGATATCGAGAAGATTGCATACGAATCAGAAAGGAAGTTTCTTAAGAGCGTAGAACTGTTCGATGTTTATGAAGGAAAAAACCTTGAAGCAGGAAAGAAGAGCTATGCTGTATGTTTCATTTTACAAGATGAGAATGCAACACTCAATGACAAGCAGATTGATAATATAATGTCTAAGCTTATTACCAATCTTCAGAAAAAGCTTGACGCAAAATTAAGATAATAAGTTAACTAATTAAATATATCATTCCGATGGGAAGAGCATTTGAATATAGAAAAGCTACAAAGCTTAAAAGATGGGGCAATATGGCCCGTACATTCACTAGAATAGGTAAACAGATCGCTATAGCTGTAAAATCAGGCGGACCTGAACCAGAGAACAACCCAACACTTCGCGCTGTTATCGCTAATGCAAAGCGCGAGAACATGCCTAAAGACAATGTAGAACGTGCTATCAAGAACGCTATGGGTAAAGACCAGAGCGAATATAAGGAGATGAACTACGAAGGATATGGACCTCATGGAGTTGCAATATTCGTAGAGACAGCTACTGATAATACAACACGTACTGTTGCTAACGTACGTAGCGTATTCAACAAGTTTGGTGGAAACCTTGGAACATCAGGTAGCCTTGACTTCATCTTTACATGGAAATCAATGTTCACTTTCAGTAAGAAAGATGGTTTGGAGATGGATGATCTTATCCTTGAACTTATTGACTACGGAGTAGAAGATGAGTACGATGAAGATGAAAACGAAATCACTATTTACGGTGATCCAAAATCTTTCGCACAGATTCAGAAGTATCTTGAAGACAATGGATTTGATGTTACAGGTTCAGAGTTTACAAGAATACCAAATGATCTTAAAGATGTTACCGATGAACAGAGAGCAACACTCGAGAAGATGATTGATAAACTTGAGGATGATGAAGATGTTCAGAATGTATATTCAAATATGCGTCCGGCAGAAGATACAGAAGAGTAATGAATTTTACATATAAGACTCGAGGAACTTGCAGCAGTGTTATTGAATTGGAGATAGAGGACGATATAATTAAAAGCGTCTATTTCTGGGGAGGATGCAATGGAAATCTTCAAGGATTAAGCCGCCTTGTAAAAGGTATGAAAGTTGATGATGTTATTGCACGTCTTGAAGGAATAAAGTGCGGGACTCGTTCAACATCTTGTCCTGATCAGTTATGCAAGGCATTGCGGGAATTCAACAAATAAGTCGAGGAAGATTTCTAAAATAGGGAAGAGAAGGTAGATTATATCTATCTTCTCTTTTTCGTTTCTATCTAAAGGACCATTTTTATTATAATGAACAACCAATATAATAATTTACATATCTAAAAACAGTTTGGTCTATTTGAACCTTATTTGGTAATTCTTATTTATATTTGTCTTAATCTTTTTTATCTAACATACTAATATAATGAAAATACTATTTATTGGTGGAACTGGTACTATCAGTTCGGAAGTTGTAATTTTAGCAAAAGAGAAGGGGTACGAAGTTACTTTACTCAATAGAGGTATAAGCTCATCAGCTTCTCAAGTAGAGGGAATGGAATTAATTACAGCAGATATACACGATGAAGAGAGAGTCAGTGAACTTCTTAAAGGCCGTAAATTTGATGTAGTTGCTCAATTTATAGGCTTTACTGCTGATGATGTAAGGCGAGATATTCGACTCTTTTCAGGTAAGACTAAGCAGTATATTTATATTAGTAGCGCATCGGCATATCAAAAGCCACTCTCTGATTATGTGATCAGGGAGAGTACAACCCTATTTAATCCATATTGGAGTTACTCAAGAAATAAAATTGCAGCTGAAGAGGTTTTGATGAATGAGTATAGAAATAATAATTTCCCTGTAACAATAGTAAGGCCAAGTCATACATATAATGGTAAAAGGGCAGTAGTTGCTATTCATGGGGCTAATGGTTCCTGGCAGACCCTTAAACGTATTATAGAGGGGAAAAAGGTCATTATTCCTGGTGATGGAACATCCCTTTGGACATTGACTCACTCAAAAGATTTTGCTAAAGCTTTTGTTGGCCTTATGCTTAATCTTCATGCAAAAGGAGAAGTATTTAATATCACAAGTGATGAATCTATGACATGGAATCAAATTTATCAGACTATCTCTGAAACATTGAATTTGCCTCTTAACGTATTACATGTCTCTTCTGATTTCCTTGCAAATCATAGTGACAATTATGATTTTAGAGGTGAACTTTTGGGAGATAAATCAAACACAGTTGTCTTTGATAATAGCAAAATAAAAAGAGTGGTTCCCGATTTTCTATGTAAAATATCTATGAGTGAGGGTATAAGGCAATCTGTTGAATATATGCTTGCTCATCCTGAAACCCAGATAGAAGATAAAGAGTTTGACCTATGGTGTGATAAAATTATATCTGCCATAGAAGCAGCCGACAACTGCTTCAGAGAGTTGTAGCTTTTTCTCATAATACAAAATGGAGTGAGTAAATATTTCGTGAACTTTCGTATCATATGTATAAACATTAATTCAGTAAACCATAATAAAATACAATAATGAAAAACAATTTTTTCAAGTTTTCTACTCGTGTTTTGAGTACAGTTATATTTATGCTATTTACCTCCTGGGCATATGCAATAAATCCTATTTTACCATTGTGGGAACATATCCCTGATGGAGAACCTTATGTGTTTGAAGATCCTGATAACCCTGGTAAATACAGAGTATATATCTATGGTTCACACGACTCTATGATTACAGAATATTGCGGACGTGAACAGGTGGTTTGGTCTGCTCCAGTTGATGATCTGAACAGTTGGAGATATGATGGAGTAATATTCGAGTCAAAGTATGGTGCAGATGGATCTCTACTTAATGTAGGTGGAGTTAATGATATTCTTTATGCTCCGGATGTTACAATGACTGTGGATAAGAATAATAAGAAGACCTATTGGTTATATCCAAACAACCAAAGTGGTGGAAGAAATGGAATGGTTGCAAAATCAGATCGTCCTGACGGACCTTTCAAGGTTAGTAATTGGGATAAAAAGAATCCTAAACTTACTGATGGCGTTTTAAGATTTGATCCTGCGGTGTTTGTTGATAATGATGGTCGAGTATATGGTTATTGGGGATTTGAAAAATCTTTTGGAGCGGAGTTTGATCCAAGCACAATGGCAACTGTTAAACCAGGGACAAAAATTGTTGAGAATATGATCTCTGCACGTAATCAGAAAGGTGATTTTAGTTTCTTTGAGGCATCATCAATCAGAAAGATAAAGGATAAATATGTATTTATCTACAGCAGATGGACTAAAGAAGGTGAGTTTGGACTTCCTGGATCTAATTATACACTTGCATATGCATATAGTGATAATCCTCTTGGTCCATTTAAATATGGCGGAACAATAATCGATGGACGTGCTCGTGATAAAGCTCCTGATGGCTCTACTATTGCAACAGCTACTCCTAATGGTAATACCCATGGCAGTATTTGTGAGATAAATGGTAAATGGTGGGTATTCTATCATCGTCAATCAGGTTGTGATGAATATGGACGCCAGGCAATGGTTGCACCTATTACTGTAACAGCCGAAGAGGGTAAAGGTGGTAAAGTTACAATCTCTGAGGGTGAATATACATCTGAAGGTTTTGAAACTGGAGGACTTAACCTTCTTAAAAATTATCCTGCAGCTATTGCTTGTTATTATACAGGACCAACCCCGGCTTATCAACAATATCCTGTAGTACACTATTCAGGCTCATATATGTTCTCAACATATTTCAATGGTGATCCTAAAAAAGCTCCATCCGATTTAGAGCTTAAAAGCAGTCCTGTTGTCAACAATACAAATGGCTCAACATTAGGATACAAGTATTTTAATTTCGACACTGCAGATGGTATGAATAAGCTACAGTTCTATGCTGAGTTGATGCCACGTGGCATTGATGGTGTTGTGGATATAATAGTTGGTGCTCCATCAGAGAAGGCAGGAGGTATAAAACTAGGCAGTTTCACAATAAGTAAGAGTGATCCACTTATGCTTCAGAAGAAATATACTGTTCTGAAAGGTGTAGATAAGATTAAGGGTAAAAAACCGCTGTTCTTTATCTTTACATCACAGACACCAAACAGTTCAATATGTGATCTTTACTCTTTTGGTTTCGCAAAATAGCATAAGAAAAGTATAAAAGATGAGGGCATATTCAGACGAATATGCCCTCAATTTTTTCAAAACAAACGCTTTTGTTCCAAATCGTATCTGCTTTCACAAGCAAATACTAATTTTTTTAATCTTAAATCTATTACTATGAAAAACACATTAGTATAACAATGAAATAACTAATATTGTTTAGTAACAGTGAGAAATAACTAAATATTATTGTTAATCATATTTTTTTCTATCTTCTACATAGCTTCCTGAAATCACAGAAAGAGCACTTCTCTTCTATTTCAGTTTGATCAAAATCAATGTCAGCATTGAATATCTCCTCAAGAAGAGCATTAAGTCTCTCTCTGAACTCATCGGCATACTTTGCGAAATCATCTATTATCTCTTTTGGTTTATATGCCTCACCCATCTGAATTATTGGAGTATAATCACTCGAAGCTGCCTTGTGTATATACAATAGGGCAGGGGCAACCTTCTCATTCTGCTTACTGCACATAATATATGCATATAGGGATGTCTGAAAAATATAACCAGAGCGTTTTTTATCGGGTACAAAAAGTGATTCAATATCTTTTGGGATTGTTGGATCACCACCGGTCTTATAGTCGACTATTCTTAATGTACCATCTTTAGAATCCATACGGTCAATAATACCACCAATAGAACTTTTTATTACACCATTCGATGTCTTTATTTCTACCTCTTGGTTGACACTCTTCTCACTTCCAATGAAGGTGAATGGGGCATATGCCATATCGTGATGTAAGAGCTGCTTGATATACCTGAAAATAACTTCCGAGTTTATCAGCTGTATTCCATTATATTCAGGCTTTTCATCTTTTGGCACATTAAAGAATAGCTCTTTGAATGCATTATCAATATACTGTCGGATAATGAGATCATGCTTAAGGATGTTCTCTATCTCCTCTTTATTGATAACTTTTTTATGTTGGGTAAGGTCATTGTATATGTTTTCAGCAACTCTGTGAAATATGCTTCCAAAGGTAGCTGAGTCAATCTCTGAACTCACCTCATCGGGAACATTAAGATTAGCTACATATTTAAAGTAGAACTTAAGCGAACAGTCAAGATATGTATTCAAAGCCGATGGTGAGAATCGTGCTTTTGGATTGGAATCTTTATCATAAGAACTATATAGTTTGCCCATTACCTCGGCATTCTTTTTAATCGTAATAGGTTTTACCGATATAGGCGATTGTTCTGTCTCCAGACTCTCTCTGACAATAGGATATTCATAGTCTACAAGCATCTGTAGCATGAATCGGCTCCATTCTCCTTTGTTAAGCCCATCTGCAGTTGTATTATATAGCAATGTTATCTTCTCTGCTCTTTGCAGGAGACGGTAGAAATAAAATGCATAGATAGACATCTTATGCTCCATCGTAGTCAGTCCGAAAGCTTTTCTGAGGTTATATGGGATAAATGAAGAGTTCCCACCATCTTTTGGAATGTTGCCCTCATTGACAGATAGCATCACAATGTTCTTGAAGTCGAGGTTCCTTGTCTCTAACAATCCCATCACCTGAAGACCAATAGCAGGTTCACCATGGAATGGAATGTTTGTTGACGAAAATACTCGCATGAGCAGTTTACTAAATGTCTCAGGTTTTATATTAAGGCTATCCTCCTCAATAAGCGTGCTGAATCTTGAAATAATAGTGTATGCCTGAAACAGAGATTCTCTATATAGCTGAGTCAGCGGATCGTTATTATCACCTCTATTTTTATACAGCAATGCAATTTCGGATATTGCACTGTTCATCATCATGCAAATCGTAAGATTATCATTGGATGGTGTGAAGATGAGAGTCAGGAAATTGTCCAATGTCAGCTCACTTGGAAGAGGATAGAAACGGTTGTTTTTTGTCAGCCTGTTCTCAATTATCCTCGCCTGTTCAGATATCTCTCTTGTATATGGGTGCTTAAGTAGCTTTATGACTTGCTTATACGAGAACTTTCCATTTTCCTTGTTGTAACCCACCACATGCGTCTCAACAAGAGATGTTAAGAAACTGAATATTGGTGTCTGTGAGATTGGAAATCCCATAGTTACATTCACATGTTGTACACTCTCAGGAAGTGAGTGTATTACAGGCTGCAGAAGAGCTTCGTTACATAGCACAACAGCTGTCTCCTTCTCAATCTCGGTCTTGTTCTCTCTAAGCCACTGGGGTAGATATCTTGCCTGTGCATTCTCTGTTGGAGCAGCAATGAATCTGATCTCTTTTGGCTTTGACATAGAGTAAAAAAGTGAAGAGTCGAGTTTTGAAGGGAACTCGATAAGATTTCTATTGATGAAAAGACCGGCTTCATTATGATTCTCCATATAGAACTTGTCATAGTCCCAGTAGAACATAGCTTTTCCTGCATCACGCAGTTTAGTGAACAGGCTATGCTCAACCTTACTTAGGACATTGAAGCCAATAAACACATATGTGTCGTAGTTCATGGCATTAACATCTATCTTCTCTATGGCATCACGATATAACATACCCTCATATGCTATGCCCTGGTTCATAAGTTCTTCTCTATATTTGGGGTATATCATACCTATAGCTCTCCATATAGATATAAACTTCTCTTTAAGTGCTGTCTTCTTTTCTATGGAGAAATTGGTGAAGAATTGCTTTATTGCTTCTTCTTGCTCAGGCTCAAGGAAACTGAAGTTGTCGAACTCTTTCAGCTGTTCAAGGTTGGTGAACAGTCTCTCAGCATCGGCAAGGTTCTTGTCCACATCATCAAAGTCGCTTATTAGCATTTCACCCCAAGAGTAGAAGTCATCAAGAGGCTCATTGCTGCCTGTGGTAGATATATATACTTTATAGAGCTCACAAACCAACTTCATGGGGTCTCCAAACTCCAGGTCACTGAGTTCCTTGAAAAGCTCCTTTATACTTACATATGATGGTGACCATATTGGTGATTCGGAACAAGAAGCAAGATAGTCATTGAAGAATAGCCCTGCTCGTTTGTTTGGGAAAACTACAGCTACTTTGTCCAGTTTTCCTTGCGTTCTGTTGTACAGATCCTCTGCTACAAGTTTTAAGAAACTATCCATATCAATAATTTATCTCTTTAATTTCGTTATTGTAAACATACCAAAGGTATCCTTTGACGTTGCTATATCCCATTCTTTTCAGTAAATCCATATAATCCTTGACCTGTCGGTCATATGACTCTTTTGGAGAGGCAAATTTGAAGTCAACTACAATAGTTTCATCATTTCTCATCATTACCCTGTCAGGTCTTTTTGTCTTTGTCTCACCATTCTCTTTATAGATTATGGTACACTCATTATATAGTTTCCATACTGGTGAGTACCATTCATCTACCATCGGATTCTTCATCGCCCACAAGGTGAATTTCTTTATTTTCTCTTCCTCTTCAGTCGACTCGATAACACCTTCAAACCTCATACGCTCTATAGCCTTAGGTATGTCCTCTTTGGTGTCTATACATGAGAAGAGTTTATGAAGAAGTTGTCCTCGCTGTATAAAGCCCTCTTCATTTCCGTCAATGAATTCAGCCGACTTATTAGATTGCTGGAAATCAATATTGGTATCCATACTCTCTAAGCTGAGAGAAATCTGTTTCGGAATTTCCAGAAGTCTGTTAGTAGTAAGCATAGATTCCTTCTTAGCAGGAATGAAGAGTTCATTAATCTCAAATATCTTATCTGTACTCTCTTCTTCTTTTTTTTCTGATACCTTGATAGGCAACATCTTGTCTTTGCGCTCAGCAATATTATCCATGATATCGCTTAAAAGATATGATATAGTGCCTTTACGTTCACTGTTCCCCCAAATGATAAGATTATTCTTAGCACGAGTGAAAGCAACGTACAATATGTTAAGATTATCAATCCAAAGCTGAACCTTCTCATCTATATAGTCATCTTTGTATATTGATTGTCCCATTGTCGACGAGTAGTTTATAGGTACCAGATCCAGATTATCGAACGGTTTCTCTTTAGGCTCGCACCATATAACATTACTGTTCGTCTCATTCTCCATCTTCCAGTCGCAGAAAGGAATAAGTACAGTATGAAATTCCAATCCTTTTGATTTGTGTATAGATAGAATTCTTATTCCATCCATATCTCCCGAAGGAATAGTCTTCGACGATAATTTCTCTTCCCAATAGGTTAGGAAAGAGGTAAGGTCGGAAGAGTTGTCCTGAAGATAGTTTATCACTGAATCGAAGAATGAACACAAATAAGCACTCTGTTTCTCTATCTTCTCAAGGCTGAAAAGCAGATATATATTCTCTATAAGTTCATAGAGAGGCATCATGCTCAGACTATTTTGCTGAGAGGTGAACTCATCCGGAAGATAGTTGTCTATGTTGCTGAATAAAATAGTGTTTGGAGCTATCTCTTTCTTTAAGATATCGTGTTGATATGAGAGAGCAAGCTGTGCCTTTGCTACTGAATTATCAGGGTCTACAAGATATTCAATAGCATTAATAATAAGAGAAACGGCAAGTGAGGCATCTAGACGGAATGCTTCATCAGATATAATCCTATATGGAGTATTCTTGTCGAAATAGTCGGCAATAATCGGTATGTTTCTGTTTTTGCGTACCAATATCGCAATCTCTTCTTGATTAATGCCCGATGAAATAAGCTCTTGTACCTGAATAGCCAGTTCACTCAGAGTATTATCCTCATAGGTAACATCATCTTTTTTTGATAGGAAAGTCATCTTTACATAACCCTTGTCAGGGTTATTGGCACTTAACTGACGGACATCTTCATAAGCATCCATAATCTGTTTGCATTCACTGCCTGTCTCTTCCATATATTGTTGGTTCAACTGGCTGCATGCTTCAGTGAAGAGTGCATTATTGAAAGCTATGATATTGCCGGAACTTCGCCTGTTTGTTTCCAGGTTCTTGAGTGTGATAGGGAAAGTGTCAATCTGATTTTTCAGACTGTTTAATATCCCCCAATCTCCACTTCTCCATCTATATATGGACTGTTTAACATCACCAACTATAAGGCTGTCAAAACCTTGTGACAGTCCCTCAAGAAGAAGAAGGCGGAAGTTACCCCACTGCATCCTTGATGTATCTTGGAACTCATCAATCATGACATGCCTTATGTTTGTCCCGAGTTTTTCGAATACAAATGATGGATCGTCTTTATTTACCAGATTATGTAAAAGCGCATTTGTGTCACTCAATAAGAAACGGTTGTTTTTCAGATTATCCTCTCTTACCTCTTTGTCGATGTAAGATAGCAGACGTACATTGTTGGCATATTTTAATGATAGATTGCATGAGTTGATTATCATTGCGTTCTTTTTCCTGAACTTCTCCGCTTCAATGAGAAGAGGTCTTAGCTCGGACTCTACCAATGATATTATCTCATCTTTTCTTTTATTTGTTTTGGTTACCCACTCATTGCTGTCGGCTAAAGATTTGGTTACGGTGACAGTGACTATGTCATCACCGAACTTACCTTCGCTAAGCTTTCTGAAATAGGATGATATTCCCTTTTTCCCGCTCTTTAAATCATCATCACTCAGTCCATTGACTTCAAGCAATCCAAAGAACTGTTCAGGGAAACTTTTCATCTGGGACTCAGCTTCATTCAAAATGTCTGTGAGCTCTTTTCTATATTTCGAGATGAAATCTTTATCTTCCAGTTTCTTTCGTAGGCTTTCCCCCTTTTCAATAAATGTCTCATTGAATATATGAAGTCCGAAATCCTTTATCTCCTTGTCAATCTTCCATCTTTTGTCATCTGATATCTTTTCTTCAATATAATCCAGCAACCAATAGAGCACAGGTGAGTGTCTGTCTAGCTTCTCCATCATTGAGTCGACGGCATCGCTCAAGACAGAATTGTTATCTAATTCAATGTTTAGATTTGCTCCCAGCTCAAGTTCGCGTGCCATGTTTCTCATGACCGACTGGAAGAATGAGTCTATAGTTTCGACGCGGAATCGACTATAATCGTGTATCATAAGGTTC
>Ga0172378_10005827_pt1 | contig 11508 bp, 9 predicted proteins | sample GrowelOW332metaG_FD_119755 | JGI IMG/M metagenome (GOLD analysis project Ga0172378, IMG submission 119755) | Groundwater microbial communities from an aquifer near a municipal landfill in Southern Ontario, Canada - Pumphouse #3_1 metaG | ecosystem: Environmental > Aquatic > Deep subsurface >... | reverse complement strand
TATAAAAAATCAACTGAAGGAGGACGAACTGAGCAATCAGCTGACGTTCGAAGAACCCGACCCGTTTACGGGTAGCAGGTAAACTGCTTTTCGCATGTGGTAGCCGTATATACGCCTTTTAGGTGTAGCTAGTATATTAGGGCTATGCCCGTTAGATGAAAAACCCCCGGCTTCGCCGGGGGATATTTATTGCCCATAGCTCAGCTATATCCGCAAAATTCGGAGGTGCCTCTTTGATCGGTCGCCCAAACTTTACACCGCGAGCTTTTGCCGCCGCAATGCCTTCGGCTTGCCGCTTGCGAATGTTTACACGTTCGTTTTCCGCGACAAACGATAGTAGCTGTAATACGATATCGCTGATGAATGTGCCGAGCAAATTCTTATCTCGCCGTGTATCGAACAGCGGCATATCAATCACAACAATATCAACGCCCTTTTCCTTTGTGAGCAGACGCCATTGATTTTGTATCTCCTCATAATTTCGCCCGAGCCTGTCGATGCTGAGAATATACAGCAAATCACCTGGCTTCAATTTACGCACCAATTGCTGATAATTCGGACGATTAAAGTCCTTTCCTGATTGTTTATCCATATAGATACGCTCCTGCGGCACTCCTGCTTCGTTCAGCACGATAACCTGTCTGTCCTCGTTTTTGATCGATGCTCGACACGCGAATATATCCATATACCGCCATTTGCTTTTCCTCCAATATTTTTCTAAAACAAAAAAGAACCAAACATTGGTTTGATTCTTCGTTAATAATTTCACTATAATATTATAATGCTCTGTTAAACAAGATATCCTTCCGATTTTACAAAGAGAATAAGATCGGTTATACCGAATTTGGTATAACTTTTGTTATCACTAATTGGTGATAATCTTAGCAAGCAGGGCATACTTCATGACAGTATGCTCACGGCCTGCTCGGGAAGCCTCCCCAAACCCCTTTGAACATTGCATAAATGCAATGGCTGCGCGTCGCAAGTGACCGAAGGTCACTTTACGAACTGCTTTTATTGTAGTGAGTTTTCTTTCACAATTTCCGTATCACGATTGTCAATACCGAGAATCTTTTCGATGTTCTGCCTATGAATCAGCAGCTCCTTCATCTCGTCGCGGGCACTTCGATATTCACCATATACCGCTTTCTTTTTGGCGAACAGCTTCGAGTACTCATCCTGCAAGCTCCTGACAGTCGGGAGTTTTTTTATTCCCATTTCATCAAACGCTTTTTTCGCCGCCTTGTGTATAATAATGTCGCTCTCATGCTTTGAAAAGAATTTTTTCGAGTAACCCGCCTTGCGGTATTCGGCGTAGATCTCCCGCGTTTTCGAGTAGTTGATGATGTGTGTTTTCAGCACAGCAATCTCCGCCATTCTGCTTTCCGCTGACTTAATCTGCTCCGACAATGCATTGAGTCGGACGGTCGCGTCGGCGGATTTTTTCGCAAGCTCATCATAATCAGCGAGGTCATGCTCCTGTAAGTACATTACCGTCTGCGCCATCTGTTTGAGATTTTGCACAGTCGCCCAGCGTTGAAACCCTACTCCCATTCCTGCATCGAGTTTCGCTTGAATATCGATGAGCAGGCTTGTCTTTTTCGTCGCTGTCGGTGAGCGTTTTTTCTTCGGAGTATGCTGTCTTTCGCCGGAGATAACGGCGCGGATTTCATCTTCGGAGTAACCGTCACCGAGCGAATGTAGGCGTATGTTTTTCTGTCCGTCAAGACAGAATGTGATGTGCGCACCGCGTTTGATAGCGTAGCCTGCACTTTCCATCAGATTCAGAAAGTCATCAAAACTTTGCGGCTTCTGTGACAGCGCATTGTCAATTGCAGCGCGCAGCAGCTCACGGTGAGACGGTTTCGCTTTGTTTCCGAGCCACTTGTCGTATGTACCGTGAGTATATCGTTTCGGATTTTCGATAACCGACAGTTTATGCTCCAGACAGATCATATCGCTGAGCCGTGCAACAGCTCTGCCGGAGCCGAGGAAATCACGGAATTTATGCTTGCAGTCGAGCGTGGTTGAGTTGAAGATAATATGCGAGTGTACGTGAGATTTATCACGGTGGGTACATACAATGAAAGCGTGTTTACCCTTGAGGAAACGCATGGCAAGCTCATAGCCGAGGTGATTCGCTTCTTCAGGAGAAACCTCGCCCGGCTTGAATGACTGACGGATTTGGTAGGCGATTACATCGTTGCTTTGCTCACGTCCTGTGATGGTTTTGTACTGACGTTTGGCAAGCAGAAACTCCGCGTCGGCGGTTTTCGGATCACATTCGTATGATGAAATCAGCTCACCGTCAGCGGTTTTATCGGGATTTTTCGCGTAGTCCGTGCGATCGGTCAGGCATTGCGCGACGGATTTACCTTTGTTTATGTGCATTGATATTATTCGCGTTGTTGCCATACTGATTAAGCTCCTTATTTTTTACAAATACTATATTGAAATAACCCCACCTCTCCGATATAATAGGTGTAGTAACAACAGTATCAAACGAAGGAGGAAGCCTCAATGATTGATATAAATAAACTGACCGCAGAAGCCACAGAGTGCGATTTCAAAGTCGCGCTTGAAACGAAAAAACCAAAAAGCTGGCTGAAAAGTGTCAGCGCGTTTGCCAACGGTATCGGAGGAACTCTGATGTTTGGAATCGATAACGACAGAAACATCGTAGGTCTTGCCGATGTTCAGACAGACGCGGAAGTAATCAGCAGACTGATAAAAGAGCGGATAACACCGCTTCCTCACTTTGTTCTTACGCCTTTGCATGAGTCGGAAAAAGATATATTGTCGCTCGAAATACTGTCAGGAAGAACCACGCCGTATTATTATAAAGCCGACGGTGTTACAGAAGCGTATATCCGCGTCGGAAACGAAAGTATTGCCGCGCCTGATTATGTTCTCAACGAGCTGATTCTGAAAGGTACAAACCGTTCATTCGACGCGCTGATAACCGACGCAAAACGCGAGGATTACAGCTTTACGCTTCTCGAAGCGACGTATCTTGAACGTGCGGGCATTCACCTTGAAAAATCCGATTATGTTTCCTTCGGTCTGGCTGACAAGAATGGTTTTTTAACCAACGCTGGAAAACTGCTTACCGATCAGTACAGCGTATATAATTCACGCATGTTCTGCACACGCTGGAACGGTCTTGAAAAAGGCTCTGTATTCGATGATGCTCTTGATGATAAAGAGTACGAAGGAAATCTGATATACTTGCTGAAAAGCGGCGCGGATTTTATCCGCAACAATTCCAAGGTGCGGTTTGCCAAAGAAGCGATGTATCGTGTAGACAAGCCGGATTATGCCGACAGAGCCGTAACGGAAGCTCTTGTAAACGCGCTCATACACCGCGATTACATCGTAGCCGGAGCGGAGATACACATAGATATGTACGATGACAGACTTGAGATAAACTCGCCCGGCGGTATGTACGGCGGTAAAGCGGTTCAGGAGTGTGACATTGATGAAATCGAATCGGCACGCAGGAATCCGGTAATTGCAGACCTGTTCCACAGAATGAAATTCATGGAGCGTCGCGGCAGCGGACTTCGTAAAATACTGATAGAAACCGAAAAGCTGCCCGGATATACCGAACAGTTGAAGCCTGAATTTTTCTCAACGCCATCTTTTTTTCGGACTACATTGAGAAATGTAAATTATGACTTGCATGGTCAGACCATGCAAGTTACCATGCAAGTTAAACGCATAACAACATTGCTTGCTTTCTGCTCAACAGCAAAAACGAGAGACGAAATGCAACAGCATATCGGAATTGCCAACCGAGATTATTTCAGAAAAGCGTACTTGAAGCCACTGCTCGAAAGCGGACAGATAAAAATGACAATACCTGACAAACCAAACAGCCGAAATCAGAAATACATTTCAAATATATAATAAAATTCATGAGGGGACGCTTCAGATTTACTGAAGCGTCCCTTTTTTCATCATTATAGATTTGTTATTTAATCGCTGCAAGCTTTGACAGAATCGCATTCGCCGCCTGCCATAGCTGCTCCTGCTTCTGTAATATTTCCTCAATATCGACACTATATAACCGTCCTGTTTCGTTCACTCGCTTGGCGATCTGATTGAGGTTGTTGCTCGACCGACGCAGAAGCGACACCATCTCCCGAAGCTCCGGCAGTTCGAGCTTGACAATGTAGCCGTCGATTGAGATTTTTCTCAGATACGCACTCATGTTGACCGTGCCGAGCTGTGCCATCCTCTGCTCGATGAGGTCGCGTTCCTGCTCCGACACCATGAATTGCAGCGGAATGTCGCGTTTTCGTCCCATGTCAACGCTCCGTTTCTTTCGATTTTTTCGGAGATGTAGCAATTTTCGGCTCGGCGATGCTCTGTTTCAGCTTGTCGCGGACGGAGGGCTTGCGCGTTCGGAGCGGCTGATTGCGGTTTTCATCTTTTGAGATAATGGCAAAGACGCCCTTGCGGTCAGTGAGCGTTGAGAGCGACAGCGATTGAAACGGCAGCAGCGAGGACAGCTTTGTCGTATCTTTGGATTTAGCTCGGAGCATGAAATCCTTCGACACCTCCGCGACAAAGTGTTGTACCGAAAGGCTTGCTTCGCACCCCTTGGGACTGTTCGGCTCTTGCTCTGCTTGCAGGCGTTTGAGAATCCGTGCCGCTTCCTGTTGAATATCTTCTTTGGAAAGCGGCTGTGTCAGCAGATACTCACGCCGCGCCTGATTGACGAATAAATCCAACAGACCGGGGTGACTTTTATCTACGACAAACTCGCGGTTGCGGTTGCCGCCGAAGCTATCGTCATCATCATAAACAGTAACAGTTTTCGCCCAATCTTTATTTTTGTAGTCAATCCGTCCGTCCCAGTCTTTGTCACGAACAGTCGTGGCAAGTACATACAGAGTTCGGTCAAAACCAAACTCGGCGATGACCTGTTTCGCACAATCTGAGCCGAGACAATTATCGCGGTAGTTGTCCCGAATGGCGTTGTCGATGGCGTCGCGGCAAGCAACATTCGCCTTGTGGGACGCGCGGTAAAGCTCCAATTCGTTGTTCTCGCGGGCGTAGCTCGCCGGATATTTGTAGACGGGCAGCTCACGTAATGCCTGTGCCAGTTCGTCTGCTCGCGTTTCGATGCAGGCGCGAATGTCGTCCATGTGGTTGGTTTCGACGTTTTCGTATGCATGAAATAAATCCTCAAGCGGTGACGGCGATGTCAGCAGTCCCCGCACCTGCGCGTCTGTCAGGTCGTTATACTCCATTGAGAGCAAAATATCCTCGCGCATGGTGTATTCGTATGTGTGATTTATGATTTCCTCGGCAGGCTGTGTGAGCAACCAGTCACGGAATTTCTCCTGTTCGGTAAACATTTTATCGTAGAGCTGCGTGTTGAGTTTTTCGTTATCCATATTACCTTTCCTCCAATTCCTTTTTGTGCGCCTTATCCAGCGTATTGCGGACAGGCTGTGATTTGAGCTTATCAAGCACGGACGGACGCGCGGATTTCGCAATCGCCGCTTCCGGCTGCTGCTGATCTCTGCCGTCCAGATTGAGTTCCGCGTCCAGCTCAATCAGTCGAGCGGATTTCTCTCTCAGCTCCGCTTCCTGCGGGAACGGCTTGCCGACCTCTGTTTCCGCTGCTTTTTGCTGCTGATAAAGGTTTTCAAGATTCGCTTTGATCGCTTCAAGGCGTTCCGGCATCTTGTCCAGCACGTTGTCAATTCGGACGAGATTGCCGCGTACATCTTTGCCAAGCTCGACGCGGTGTGTCATCTGCCCTTTGAGGGTGAGCGTGTAGGTTTTTTCAAAGGCGTCGAATGTCACCGACATAGAAAAGCCGCGATAATTCCCGATTTGCGTAGGCTCCAGTCCCTTGACCTCTTTGCAGGCGTCGAGCAAGGCGGCGCCCGCGTTTTCTTTGTCCGTCAGCCTGTCTCCCCGGATTTCCATACCGGCGAAGCCGTCTGTCGGATGAGGGTTAGCCGCCAGCGTTGCCATATCCGCTTCAAATCCTTTTATGAAGCCTTTGTTCTGCTCGATCTGCTCCGGGAAGTATTTCAGCAGATTATCCTCCATGCGGTACTGCTTGCTCTGATGGTCGGCTTTCATGATTTTCAAGCGTGATACATCTACGTCCAAATCCATACGCTCCTTGATACGAGGGTCGCCCGCGCACAGAGCCTTGATTTCCGCGAAGGAAAGCGCGGTTTCGTCCACATCGTCACAGGAGCGGACGGGGCTTTTGCTTGACAGGATCTGTGAGATAAAGTGCTGCTTTTTCTCGACTGTCTGCCAGAGGTACGCGTCGAATGTACCTTCCGTGACATAACGGCACACATGGACTTTTTCGTTTTTGTTGCCCTGACGCTCGATACGCCCCTTGCGCTGAATGAGATCGCGCGGACGCCACGATAGCGATAGGTAAGACTTTGATATAATCTCCGCCTTTTCCCCCGCTTCACACCGTGCGTGCGACTTTCACCGCACACGGCGTTCCATCATTGTGAAATAATCATTAGATTAGTAAGGAATTCAAAGTTCAAGAAACTGTTTGTTTTAGAGTTTGTCATTGCCTGCCAGCACTCGTAATTCGTTGATTTTGTTGGTAGCCTTTTTGTCGGGCTTAATCAGTTCAAGGTATGCTTTTTGCGTTTCGGGATTAGTTGCGTGTATCAGCATATGCACATCATGGTGTAGGATAATCAGATTTGTATACTTATCTGTTCCACCTAACCTAAGCGGTATTTTGTGGTGGCAATGGATTTCATCTATCCAAAGCTCCTTACCTGTAACAGCACATCTGCCGTACTGCACCGCGAAGAGGGAAATCCTGTTGTCCATATATTCAATACTGCGTCGTGGGTCTTTAATACGCATAAGTGCGAGCATAACTGCCGTATTGATTTTTAGATTTTTGTGAATTTCCTCTCGTCCTTCTGCCGTGTATTTGCATACCTTTTTCTTTTTAAAGAGAGGGGTTTTTGTTTGTATATATCCAATCGGGCAAACAGTTTTACTACTGATAAATCGAATTTGTTTGCTCGCTCCATATTGCTTTCGGATATACACTTCGTTGATATGCCCCTTTTTGGTAAGCCTGCCATAAAGTCTGTTTTTCATCACCGTTGACACATTCCTGTGTAAGCTGTCACAATCACTTGCTATCATTGTTGCGATACAATAATAATTGTGAATACCCATGACCATTGAGTTGTAAAGCGTGATTTCCTTTGCTTCATCATCACGGTCTTGCGTATGTGCAATGCGTTTAATCTGCTCCACAAGTTTTTCCGTTTCTCTGGCTTTTGCTTTGGGTGTCATGTGGGAGCGTACAACATATTTGTTACGCTTTTTGACCGCCTTTAGCTCAAACCCTAAAAATTCAGAATAGTGCCGTTTTAGATTGACTATTTTCGACTTTTCTTCACTGATTTCAAGCTGTAACCGTTCTTTGAGCCAATGCTTCACGGCGATAAAAACCTTTTCCGCATCTCTCCGTTTTCGGCAAAACAGCTTGAAATCATCTGCATAACGTATGATGTACACTTCTTTAAGATGAGTGGTGTTGCGTAAAGCTCCGTAGATTGAAGATTTGTTTTTCGTGCCATTTGGTCTGATTTCACAACTGTACTCATATCTTGTCGGCATTTCTTCCCATTGTGAAGTTATCCACCAGTCAAATTCATTGAGTACAATATTAGAAAGCAAGGGAGATAAAATACCGCCTTGTGGTGTCCCTTTTGTCGGATACATCGTTTCACCGTTCGGCATAACAATCGGAGCTTTTAACATCTCTTTGATAATGCACAATAATTTCTTATCCCTAATTCCTAAATACCACATTTGTTTTATCAGCTTTGCGTGATTGACATTATCAAAAAAGCCTTTAATGTCAACATCTACAACAAAGTGCAGATTTTGAAGCTGTATCATTTTGTAGCATTGTGCTATTGCTTGTTCCACCGACCTATTAGGTCTAAAGCCATTGCTTCGCTCAAAGAATTTCGCTTCACAAATTGGCTCTAAAACTTGTAAAATACATTGCTGTACTATTCGGTCAATAATTGTGGGTATTCCAAGCGGTCGCATTTTACCGTTGGGTTTTGGGATTTCAACACGCTTTACAGGCTTAGGCTTGTACCACATAAATTTTCTTTGTACAGCCTTTACATAACTTTCAACCGACATGTTTTCAATATCTTTAATCGTTAATTTGTCTGTGCCAGCAGTATTGCTTCCGCCGTTTTTCTTGATGTTACGGTATGCCAATCGGATATTTTCCTCACAACTTATTACTTCTAATAAGTCATTAAAAACTTTGCCGTTTTGACTGTCCGCATACAACTTGTCAAACGTTGGTTGCAAATCATAATATTCGCTGTGTCTTAGTTTCTTTTGCTTTGTCATAGGCAACACCCCTTTCGGACTGTTTTTCTTTGTCATACTCGAAGCTATGAATTTTCGTTACCTATAACTATATTTCACAATGACTGGTGGCTGTTGCTCCACCCTCATTACAAGGGCTTCTACGCTCGTGCCACCACTTTCGCAGCAATTTAAGGTGCTTATTGTTCTTCGTCACCACCGCAAATATTTTGCGTTATGCTACTTCCTACGTTCCGATAACTTTATCTTTACATATATACTTAGGTGCTTGCTCTGAGCCTGTCGGCTTAGATAGTGCCTGCAACACTATAAGGTTTTTCGTAACTGCCATTTCTACTAAACCTCACCGACTGCCATTTTTCAGACAATCGCACATTTCTATGCGAGCCACGGTTTAGACCCGTACATTCGCAAGTTCGTCAGACATTTCTGTCATTCTCACCATATACATTTTATATACCCCCGGCATATAGGCTACATCACCCACCTCTGGGTAACTTTCGTTTGTGTTGTTTTCAGCCACAAATACGGTAGCTCTCTGCCGACTTCACCGAACTTCTGAACATCTGCCTTTTGAGCAGAGCCAGTCGGAGTATCAGGGTAGGCATTTCAGGGCGTTACCCCGTCATTCTACCTATCAAGTTATCAGTTCTCCAAGTTATATATTTTTTTACCTCCTTATTTTATTTAACTTGTGCCTAACCTTTTCAGTTAGGAACGTATCATACGACAATCGAGGTCGTGCATGGCGATAAGCCGATCCTGTACGTTGGTTCCCGCTCCCATCTTTGCTGTGCTGCCGATGAGAACGCGCACCTGACCTGAGCGCACCTTGCCGAACAGCTCTTTCTTTCGTACATCGGTATTAGCGTCATGGATAAAAGCGACCTGCTCCGCAGGAACGCCGTGAGCGATGAGCTTTTGCCGTATATCGTTGTACACCGTGAAGCCTGTCTCCGGTTCGGGCGGTTCAATGGAGGTTTCCAGCGCATTAAGCTCCGGATTGTCGAGGTTTCCGCTGATTGCTTTTGCTACCCGCTTCACAGGTGCGGCTCGCGGCGTTGAAATATCACAGAAAACGAGCTGTGTAAGCTTGTCCGCTTCGCCGTCCCGCCAGAACTGCACGATGTTGTCTACGCATTGATTGACCTTTGTTCCTTCTTCATCCGGGAGCATGGAGTTGATGATACGCTGGTCAAGACCGAGCTTGCGTCCGTCAGAAGTGTAGGGTAGGATACCGGCGAGGTAGCCAAAGCTCCTTTTCCGTCATCCCCCCACGGAACCGGACTTGATGCTTTCACATCATCCGGCTCCCCAGTAATTTTATTTCAAGATAGTGGTTTATTTATCGTCCCATTGTGAATCGCTGTATGGCATTCCCGACATACCACCAGCGTTTTTCTGTTTCGGGCTGCCATAACCTGTGCCCATGTCGGCGCATTCGGCAATCCTTTGTTTTTCACGTCTGCGAGCTTGCGTATATGATGGACTTCTATATTCTTTTGACTTCCACACAATTCGCAAGCATTCGCAGTCAATCTCCTAATAAGTTCAGTTCGCCCACCGTATACTTGATAAGGCTTGTCCTCTATGACCGCTTTTCGCTTATGAGCCAGCGATATGCCTCCCCATACAGCAACGAGCGGTCTCTTACCGGAGCGTTCCACAACTACACGCAGGCAAGGAACTGTTTTACCGCTTGTGCTTGTAGTAGTTGCTCTGTATTTCGCCTTTTGCTTATTGATAGATGACCTGTGCTTGTTGGCAAGAGTTTTCAACAGCGAGGTTTCCATTATCCAATAGAGCTTTGAAAACCATGACAGATTCTGGGCTAAAATATAGTATTGTACTAAGCCCCGATATTCCTGCTGAAACCTTTGCACAATGGAGAAATCATCATCTTGAAGCAGCGCATTTCTGTGGGTCGCTTTGCCGTTTCTCATAAATGACTTGCATTTTTCCTCAATGAGTTGCGCCGAAACAAACAGCGCGATTGCGCCGTTCGCGCCTCTACGCCCTTTGGAATCGATATAATCGTTGGCTCTTTGCGCTTTTACTTCATATCCGAGAAATTTTGCTGTTTGCGCACTTGCGTTCGTAACAAACGTCTTTTCCTCCGATAATTCGAGATTCAGATTCTGCTTGAGAAATTCGTGCATTTCTGTCTTTATTTCTTCCGCATCTGATTTTGAGCCGGTGAAGCCAATGAGAAAATCATCAGCATATCTGACATATCTGCATCTGCGATAATCCTCGTCATAGGGGTCAACTGACGGGAGACTGCGCCGCTCAACTTCAAGCCTGTGGGCGGTTTTCGAGTCACCTCGTTTTCTTGCTTTGTTTATTTCAGCGGTTGCCCTGTTGTATTGCGGATTAGACCTTTGACGGTTTCCCCGCGTATACTTGGGTATGAGCGTTTTCTCTATCCACTGGTCAAATTCATTCAAGTAGATATTTGCCAAAAGCGGACTGATGACGCCCCCCTGCGGAGTTCCGCTGATTGTTCTGTTAAACTTCCATTCTTCCAAATAACCGGCTTCCAGCATATTAGAAACAAGCCGAATGAATCTGCCGTCGTGTATATTCTTTTCCAGAATTTTCAGAAGCACTTTGTGGTCAATGGTATCGAAGTATTTTGATATATCTCCTTCAATGAACCACCGAGTGCCTTTCCACACTTGGATTTCCTGTAATGCGGTATGACAGCCTCTATTCGGTCTGAAGCCATGAGAGTTTTCGCTAAACTGAGGTTCGTAATACGCCTCCATAATTTCGCGCATTACTTCTTGGAGCAGCTTATCTCCCCATGTCGGAATACCGAGCGGTCTTTTCTTCCCGTTTTTCTTGGGAATATATTCCCGCCGTGCCGGTTTCCACTGGTATTTTTCTTCTCTGAGAAGGTCAATGATTCTGTCAATCTTTTCAACTGACATTCCGTCAACCGTTTCATCTGTAGCGCCCTTTGTCATTGCGCCGTTATTCGGGTATAACTTTGCATAGGCGTTCAGATAGAACTCACGGTTGAATAGGAGCTTGTATACTCTTTCAATGGGTTTGTGTTGCTTTCCACGTTCTTGAATGACCGTTAAAACAGTTTGGGCTGTACGCATCTCACGCACCTACTCC
>Ga0172378_10005826_pt1 | contig 11509 bp, 11 predicted proteins | sample GrowelOW332metaG_FD_119755 | JGI IMG/M metagenome (GOLD analysis project Ga0172378, IMG submission 119755) | Groundwater microbial communities from an aquifer near a municipal landfill in Southern Ontario, Canada - Pumphouse #3_1 metaG | ecosystem: Environmental > Aquatic > Deep subsurface >... | reverse complement strand
GCTGTATGAAGCCAAGGGATTTACACGCCCGATTTATTTTTTTGGGCGTACAAGGATGGAATTCTGGGACTATACCAATTTTTTGGAACCACTCTCTTTTAAGTATATGATGTCTGCCGATAATCTGGATAAGTTAATCGAAGACAGAGGCTTACATATCAGTTACACCCACTTTAGTGTGCATAGTAATTCCTATATCGGAGCATTCTTTGACGTAAATGAAAACGGAGAATATGAGATCAAAGACGAAGTGGACGATATGCTATTGATGCTGGACTACTACAGACAGCATCGGGGATTGTGGATAGATACTCTGGAGAATATTTTTGACCGTATGCTGGCTATCGAACAAGTGAGACTAATGTCCTACAAGGAAGTGAGTGACGGCATCTATAAGGTAGTGTTGAAAAATGATTCTGACTATGATATCAAGAACTTGCATTTCGAGCATCTGGATACCGGTTTCACCATTCCGTACTTCGCCAAAGGCGATACATTCACGTTCCATACTACATACAAGCCTGAAACGTATACATTCCGACCAGAAAACTACATCATCAGCTATGATGCCGGTAATCTGATCATGAAAAGCAGATATGATCTCAGTATGTCCTCCCATGAAAATAGAGATATTCAATATACGTGGTCAGAAAGTGCAATCATTCCATACCAATGAAACGCTGTATCAGTGGACACAACCTTTCGGCAAACACGCATCAGGTATCTACTTTGCCAGGATAAGCAGAGATAATACCCCTGATATGACACTCAGATTCTACGTAGTGAAGTAGAGAACCGGGAGATACCCTTTAGGTTATAGACTTGCCCGGCCTTTGAACGAAGCAATCGGAATAGATGCATCATCCACCGTGACAACACATTTTCTTGACAGAATGAGAGCTCAGGACAGCATTGCACGATATGGACAGAGAAAACAGATATCTGATTGCCGATGCTCTACATCCCCTCGTCTGCACGGACAAGGTGCGGGATGAGCTTCTGCTGTACAATATACAGGCACAGGATTATCCCAAAGTCTTTGAGCAGTTCAAGCTCATCTGCGATAAGGGATTGGATGTAGCCAGTGCCTTACAGGAGCTCTCCGGCGGTCAGAAAGTGATCCTGATGGCGATCTTGGCTATCTACTCACCGGCGCGGCGCATACACTTCATCAACCTCAACCGTTATCTTGATGCATCAAAAGCGAATGCCCTGAAAACCCTGATCGATGGCAGTGACAAAGAGATATTGGTAGAAGAAGACTCATGATTACTTTTCCACACTCCAGACTGCAAATCTGGCCTCATTTCTGCCTGAACATCATCGATGAGATCAATCTGCTGTGTCCCGGCAGCTACTATCTGAAGGGAAGCAACGGCAGTGGTAAAAGCAGCTTTATAAATCAAGTATTCCTGCCAATCATGAGAGAACGGACAGACCTGCATCTGATCGTACTACAACAGCAAATGCACCTGCAATTGTATGCTTTAAGAGCGTGGGCGGCAATCTATTATCCAGGCAGGATTGTGGCGAACGAAACCGATGTGTGGGAACTGCTGTGGGATGATCTTACCGCTCTCAAGGACGACAAACCTGTGTTTGTGGTAGCCGATGAAGCGCACAACATCCGTATCCCGGAAGGACTTACGCATCCTGTTTGCCTTATTTACAGTTCGCACAACTATCAGATACAAGCAGATAACGTATTGGAATTCAAGCCGATATCCCCAGATGAATCGGAACTGAGACTATTAGCAGAGGATGCTTTATGCGCTCATTGATATATGCCACTCTGCTATTTGGATTATGGTGCCTTGCCTTTGCTGTAATATGGTTTCAAAACCTTGTCTTACAAGGGATATGCTTGCTTGCACTAATCGTGCTGACCCTGAGCATTTTGGGTAGCAGGAAGCTTTTCAAAGAGCTTCGGATCTTAGCTCCCTTCGTAAGTATGCTCATTGTAGTGTATGCAATCTTTATTCTTTTGGGAATAGATCCAGAAGGGAAGGGAGCTTTTCAATACTGGATGAATTACGGATTGCCCCGCGCTTTGCTCTTGGTGAACGCTGTTTTGGCTTTTCGGCTCTGTTTTGCCTTGGTCTCGGTTGATAGCATTTTGGATTCCGACGCCAGTATCCACCGGCTTAAATACATTATCTTGGGCAAGATCCTATATGAAGCGGCTACAAACTCCTATCATCAGCTAAAACAATGGCAAGAGATGACTCCTGGTATGCACGCCAGAAAAGCCACAGGTATCAAAGAGCGCTTTCAAAGAGGTCTGAGCGCTACTTTGGCCTTGGTCCTGTACATCCTGGCTGAGGCCAAATATAAAGGAGAGCGCATCGACAATCTGATCGCCACTTGCCATGAGGAGGAAAGATGAAATGGTACATTACGGTTGGTTTCACGGTATTGGTGATGGCCAGTACACTCTTGATCAGAATACCTGTTCCCGGAGGGGGATACTTCAATTTTGGCGATGTCGTGATAGTGTTCTGTGGTTTGTATGCTGGCAGGCGCTCCGGATTGATCGCCGGGGCGATAGGTTCTGCTCTGGCAGATATCATCGGCTTCCCGCTATTCGCCCCGATCACCCTGGTTGCCAAAGGTAGTCTGGGTTTCTTTGCTGGCCTGGGAAAAGATGCCCATAACCGGGTCCGTTTTATTTGGCCCATTGTGGGGGGAATCTTGATGGTGACAGTGTATTTTGTGGGCACCTGGTTCATGCCCAGCTTTGGTAAAGCAGCCGCCTTTGCGGACTTGCCACCCAATCTGCTGCAGGCTCTTCTCGGTTTCATCGGTGGACGATTGCTGTATAAAGCCTATACGAAGATTGAGGGAATGACTCGGCATTAACCGACATTAAATTCTTGACTAAAGTTCTATTCTGACTATCATTTATGTAAATGCAGAATAAATTGCAAGGAGTAGAGATATGTCGATACCCTTCAACATGAACCGTATGAAAGAAACGGAATTGCATTACCCACAACGTTTTGCCAGTATGATGCAAAAGGACTATGGACTGCTCTTTTGGAACGAAGGCAACAAGTCATCCCGGGAGAGTAACCATGCCGTGATCACTGATCTCTTCGGCATCGAGAGCAGCTTGCGCAACATTGAGTCCTTTTACAAAGCCAAAGGTATCCACCCTTGTATCTTCAGTTCGCTACAAAATAACGAACTGGAGAAAGTATCCGCTCCCTTGTCTCAGCACGGATTCAAGATGGAAATCAAAGACCATGTGTACTTTCTGCATGATCATGAAAGCAGCGTAAAACCCGTAGAGGGATTGGATATTGAGCGCATCCAGGAGCTGGATATCGACATTATGGAAACCATCGCCCTGGAATATGGAGGCGACTGGACTATCCGGGTGGTTGAACGCCACTTACAGCATCCCTCCTATCATCTGTTAGGAGGATTTCACGATGGAGAATTGGCAGCGCTTGCTTCCGTGAGCATCCACGCTGGATATAGCCGTGTATCCGATGTATTCACCCGCGAAAAGTTCCGTGGCAAAGGTTACGCAGCAACCATGATCCACAATCTTGTCTTGTATCACAAGGGAATCAGCCAAAATCATCTATACCTTTTTTCAGATAATCCGCTTACTTCCAAGGTTTATATAAAAACCGGTTTTACACGTCTAGCCAAAGATTTCATCAGCTGGGAAGCACTCAAAGAAGCCTGACGCTCAAATTTTCTATCCTTATCCGGACAATCTGCTACAGCTTTGTGTCTGAAGCCCAGTAGCGGATATATATACCCATTTACTGCCACCTGGTATTTACTATGATATCAAGGTTGAGTAAAATGATGGTCTGGAATAGATTAGACCTGTCGCGGTAAAATTCCTCATTTTGTACTTGACAGTTTTCCCCCATGCCGAATGTTTGTTGCAAATGATTCTCAATAAGGATTAGATTATGCAAGAACATGAAGTTCTATTCCGTAAGTACCTTGAAAATTCCGGACAAAAGCTGACCCACAGTAGAAGCTTGATTCTGGATGCGGCTTTCAAGGTACATGATCACTTCGACGCCGAGACCCTGCATCACATGATCCGCGGGGCAAATGTCTCTTTAGCCACTGTCTATCGCACCCTTCCGCTGTTGGTGAACGCAGGTCTAATCCAATTGGCGGTTCGCAGCGAGGGAAGAGAGCGTTTTGAGCATATCCTGGGTCACCCCAAACATGTCCATTGGATCTGTCACAAATGCAAAACAGTCACAGAAACTGACCTTGCCGCTCTATTGCCTTATTTGCAGAAAGAGGCCAAGGGCATAAAATTCGATATGGATCAGGTAACCATCAATGTAACAGGACTTTGCTGGAAGTGCCGGAGCAATGATAATGAGTCTCAATAAAAACCCCGTTATCGCACTTGCCGGCAATCCGAATGTAGGCAAAACTACTCTCTTCAATGCACTTACAGGCTCCAGGCAAACCGTGGGCAATTGGCCTGGAGTTACAGTTGAGCATAAAAGCGGAAGCATTACTCACAATCACCAAAAATACGAAATTGTCGATCTCCCCGGTATCTACTCTCTATCAGGAGGAACTCCCGATGAACTGGTGGCGCGAAACTTTATCCTGAACGAAAAACCGGATTTGATTATCAACATCGTGGATGCCTCAAATCTGGAGCGAAACCTCTATCTCACGGTGCAACTCATGGAACTGGGAGCTCCCATCCTGATGTGCCTTTCCATGCCGGATATTGCTGAACGCAACGGACTGAAGATAGACCTGGATCATCTCAGCGATCACCTTGGTTTCAAAGTGATGTCCCTGGCTTTAAACAAAAGATTCCCTCTGGAAGAGTTGATGCGGGAAATCGACGCATCATTGGCAAAACCACCCATACCTACCCAGATTTTCTACGACTCCATCGTGGAGCAGCACCTGGAAAAGATATGGAACGACATCCTGATACATGAGAGGTTGAACGACTCCACCAAGGACAAACCTCTGCCCCAGGATATTTACTGGGCAGTGCAAAAAACCCGCTGGCAGGCAGTAAAGCTGATCGAAGGCGATCCAGAATACTTGATGCAGATTGATGAAGAGGAAAGAATAGCCGTGGAGAAGGAAGTAAAGGCCATCGAAAAGCATCGTGGTCAAGCTTCTTCGGCAGTTATTGCGGACGATCGCTACGGATTCATACGAGGTTTGGTAAAGGATGTAGTAAAGCGGCGGAGGCCGGGCAATCATACTTTTTCGGACAGTGTAGACAAGGTACTGCTATCGGGATTCTTTGGTTTGCCGTTTTTCTTTGTGGTGATGTATTTGGTTTTCCTGATTGCGGTCAAGGCCAGCGAACCGGTAATTGCGCTTATGGAGAGTGGGCTATCCTGGTTGTTTTTTGACGGTCTGGGAGCCTTATTACAGATGCTCCATGCTCCTAGCTGGCTAAATTACCTGCTTTCTGATGCCTTAGGAAGCGGTATAGTAACCATCGGTACGTTCATACCGCCCATTTTTTTCATCTACATAAGCTTATCCATTCTAGAGGACAGCGGCTACATGGCCCGGGCTGCTTTTATCGCAGATAAATTTATGCGCAAGATCGGTCTGCCGGGCAAGGCCTTCATTCCGCTCTTGGTTGGCTTTGGCTGCACAGTTCCCGCCATCATGGCCACGCGCACTTTGGAAAATCCGCGTGACCGGCTTTTTGCCTCGCTTCTCACTCCTTTCATGAGCTGTGGAGCTAAGCTGCCTGTCTATACTTTTCTGGCAATGATCTTCTTTCCCCACAGGGCATCCATCGTTATCTTCGGTCTCTATTTCTTCGGTATCGTGATGGCAATGTTGACCGGATTATTGCTAAAGAAAACTGTCTTCAAATCCGAACCGGGCAATTTCGTGATGGAACTGCCCCCCTATCATGTACCGACTTTTAATGGAATTATGCTTCACACATGGTTCCGCCTGAAGGATTTCATCCTGCGTGCCGCCAAAACCATCCTGATCGTGATCATGATCATAAACATCCTCAGTGTAATCACTGTGCCAAACTTCTTTAGCCCCGACCGGGAGAAAGTGAGCATCCTGCAATTGGGAGGACATGCTATCACTCCCATTCTGCAGCCTATCGGCATCCAGAGCAGTAATTGGGCAGCTTCTGTGGCAGTAATAACCGGACTCTTTGCCAAAGAAGCAATCGTGGGGACTATGCAAAGCCTTTACAGTGGTGGAGAACTAAGCATGGAAATGAGCGAGGAAGAGGAACCCTCCGAGGTCTTGTCCGATAATCTTCAGGCCAGATTTGGCTCTTGGGCTGCGGCCTTGGCTTACCTTCTGTTTGTAGTGCTATATTCCCCGTGTATAGCCGCACTGACGATGCTCTTCAAAGAACACGGCAGCAAATGGACTTTTTTTACCTTTCTATACCTGAATCTCTTAGCTTGGCTTGTGGCCATGATGTTCTATCAGGCAGCGGCCTTTAGTGCCGCATCTCCATACTGGCTGGCAACGGGACTGGGAATAGCAATCTTGATATACTTTAATTTGAAACAAATAGGAAAGAAGCATGAACACACGGCGTAGATTGAGAGGTTGGGGCGCCAGATTATTAGCTGGCAAACGGCATTGTCACTGTCAAAGGGGAGACTGCCTTCCCATGAGCGAGCTGGGCGAGGGGATATCCGGAACTGTATCCTGCAACAACGATATCAGGACTATTGAGCGAGGAATCTACATTGGCGCAAAGATCCAGATATTCCGCAATGAAGCTGATGAACCAAACATCATTATTTCGGTAGGTGATGCCCGTTATGTTTTGGACCGGCGCATTGCCAAAAGCATCCGGATCTGTGTGGATTAAGTATTATTAATCCCTTACCCACACTATCGCGAGTTCCCAATGGTCATCCGGAGCTGAACTAAATGGTTTATCCGGAGCAGGGAAGCTCATTCTTTGAGGTTTTCCTTGACATAGACCTATACTCCAGAATATTGGATGAAATTATGATAAGGAGAGGTGGATCATGCGTAAGATTGTAATATGTCTCTTACCAGCGATACTGCTCTTGCTTGGCGCTTGTGAATCTGGAGCCAAGTTCAGAGTGATAAATCGTACATCTCATCCGATTTACACCTCTTTGGGCGACTCTGAATTGATTACTGTTCCAGGAGGAACTGAACGTGTCATCAAAGTAGATACCGACACGCAGAGTTTTCTAACCGGTACCGTGAAGAAGAGAGTCCAAGTTCTCTTGTATGGAGAAACCTTCAGTCTTGTAAAGGAAGTCAACAAACCTCAGAGCGATTCAACCATAGTCGAGTTTGAAGTCGGCAAGACTTTGAATGCTTATGCAGATCCCAACCGTGCCGGCATAAAAGTCGTTAATTTGCTGGATATCCCCATTTACAAAGTGGAAGTAGTTCAAAAAATGTTGAATTACTATCATAATAGTCCCATTGCCAACCTTTTCGACATTCTGCCGGGAGATACATCCTGGCTCCGGGTACCCCCTGTTGTACAAAGCCCCAACAACGACCCTTTCTATTTTCAATTGGATGTATATATAAACGAAAGTGATACTGTACCTTATGTATTTTCGAACCATGATAGTTTATTGGGAGTTGATGATCAGATGGTAGTTACTATTACCCCAGACATAATAGATGGAGACACGAAATGAAGATATTTTGGATTTCAATACTGTGCCTTAGCCTTAGTTTAGCCTTTGCTCAGTTACCGGAACAGATAGCGGGGATTCCCCTTCCCAGCGATCCCGACATTCTTTCCGGCAAACTGGAAAATGGAATCACCTACTATATTATGCAAAATCCCAAACCCGCCAACCGGGCAGAGCTGCGCCTGTTTGTGGATGCTGGCAGCATCATGGAAGATGACGACCAAAAGGGGCTGGCACATTTTACTGAACACATGGCTTTCAACGGAACGCAGAACTTCGCTAAAAATGAGGTTGTGGATTATTTGACCAGTATCGGTATGGGCTATCACAATGGCCTGAATGCCATGACCAGCTACGATTTTACTATGTATGAGCTCAAAATACCCACAGACAACAGCGAGCAATTGGAAAAGGGCTTTCAGATCCTTTCGGACATGGCTCACCAAGTGAGTTTCAGTGCCGATGAATTAGAACGTGAACGTGGCGTGATTATCGAGGAATGGCGCATGGGTCAGGGTGCTCAAAGCAGAGTCTCAGATGCCGTATCAAAGGTACGCTTTGCCGGCAGTCGCTATGCAGAACGCAGTCCGATAGGCACTTATGAGGTGCTCACCAGTTTTCAGCGCGAGGACATACTGCGCTTTTATGAAGACTGGTATCGACCCGATCTGCAAAGTGTAGTGGTGATTGGCGATCTACCCAACGAAGACGCTCTGGAATTGGTAGAGAGGTATTTCGGAAGCATCCCGGCAAAGGAAAATCCCCGTCCCCGTGAAGTCTTCCGCGTACCCACATACCCCGATGCACGCGCAGTAGTAGCCACAGATCCGGAATACCCTTATTCTTCGATCGGTGCATCCTGGGCTCGTGATCATCACGAAATGCGGACTGTGGGAGACTATTTTGAGAACCTGAAAGAACAGCTATTCTTCGATATGTTCAATGAACGCTTAACGGAGCTTACGAATATGGAAGATCCGCCTTTTAGCCGTGCTTACACCTATAGCGGATCGATGCTCAAGGGGCTTTCCAGTACGGAAATTATGGCAATCACCGCTACTGGAAGAAATCGGGAAGCTTTGCGCACTTTACTTAGTGAAGCAGAACGCATCCGTCGCCATGGCTTCCAACAATCTGAACTGGACCGCGCTAAAGTGAGGATAATGCGCAGTATGGAACGCAGCGTAGAACAAAGCCAAACGCGAGATTCCGGCACGATTGTATGGTCTCTCTTTGGTCCTTTGATCTACGGCAACGCCAATATGAGCGCAGCTCAGGAAATGGAGCTTGCTGCCCAGCTTTTACCGGGAATCGACATAAGTTCGGTAAATCAGGTGATCGATGAACTCATCACTACGGAAAACCTTACTATCAGCTACACTTCCATAGATAAAGAAGGAATGGTACATCCCACCGAGGCCGAACTATTGGCAGTATATGATGAAGTAATGGAATCTGAAATCAGTCCCTACATAGACAAAGACATCAACGAGCCTTTGATGGCCCAGATCCCTCAACCCGGTAAAATCAACAAACGCAAAACCTTTGAAAAAAGCGGTATCGAAGAATGGACTCTTTCCAACGGCATCAAAGTGTACACCAAAAAGACAGACTTCAAGAAAGACGAGATTCTGCTTAGCGCAAAGAGCATTGGTGGCTATTCCCGTTATGAGATGGACGAAGTCCGAGCCGCTCAGATTCTTAGCTCCTATCTGGAAGAAGGCGGTTTGGGAGAATTTGACGCCATGGATCTCTCCCGCATCATGGCGGGGAAAATCGCTAAAGCGAACATGACCATGGGCATGTACACTGAAGGCTTTGAAGGTCAAGCATCGCCCAAAGACCTGGAAACCTTGTTCCAGATCATCTATTTAATGGGTAGAAATCCCCGTTTTGATCCCATCAGCCTCAACTCATTTGTAAACCGTACAAAGCCGATGTTGGAAAACCAAGCCGATAATCCCGAATATGCTTTCTTTGACTCTCTGAATGCCTTAAACACAAATCACCACCCCATGGTGGATATGTTCAAGGCCAAGTACTTTGACAACCTGTCGCTGGAACAATTGCACAATGTCCATCTGGACCGGTTTGCAGACTTCTCGGATTTTGTGTTCTTCATAGTGGGTAACTACGACAGCAAGGAGCTGGAAAACTACGTAAGTACCTATCTGGCCAGTCTGCCAAAGGCACGCAGGAAAGATAAAAAGGTAGATGCGGGATTGCGTTACTCCAGCGGAAACAAGGAGATCCGTTTCCAAAAAGGTAGCAGCGAAAGTGCCCATGTAGCTCACACCATAAACGGAAGAATGAAGCTAAATGATGCCAACCGGGTCGCTATGTCTGCCACATTGATGGTATTGAATGAGAAGCTGAGAGAAAACATCCGCGAAAACCTCAGCGGCGTTTATGCCATCCAGGCATGGCAGGATTACCGTGATTTTCCCAAAGAAGAGTATACCGTAACCATATATATGAGTTGCGATCCCGCACGGGTTGATGAACTGAATGACGCTATTTTCGCCACCATAGACAGCCTGCGTTCCGGCCTGTTCGATGATTCATATGTACACAGCACAAAAGCAGGGCTTCAAAAGCTTTTCGAAGAAAACTTGTCCAACAATCGCTACTGGTTGAATCGCATGATGGAAAGCTCCATGGAAAACCAAAAAGCAGATTCGTTCCTCAATTACCCCAAGCTCTATGACAAAGTAAGCAAAAAGCTGATCAGCAAAACAGCAAGGGACTACCTGAATTACGAAGAGAACAAACTAAGCGTGATTATGACTCCGGAAAAGACCATGGATTTGAAATCCGCAAATGGAATAAAAAACAAGGGTCTTTAAGTAGCACAAAACTGAAAGTCACAAATAGATAAGCATAATAGCCCCGAAAGATTGGCCTCTGCAAAGGATACGTCTTTCGGGGCTTTATTTGTTTGCTATCAAATTCATAAGCATTATACTATCTAATAGTAAAAGTAGAAGTAGGAGAAACAATATGGAACAACAAGGAATGCCTTTACTGGGAGATAGATTCCCTGAATTGAAAGTGCTAACTACCCGCGGGATTATGACTCTGCCGAATGACTTGGCAGGAAAATGGTTTGTATTGTTCAGTCATCCGGCTGATTTTACTCCTGTCTGCACAACTGAATTTGTCGCTTTTCAAAATCTATACAAGGATTTCCGCTCCCTCAATTGCGAACTGATCGGAATGAGTGTGGATCAAGTGTTCTCTCACATCAAATGGGAAGAGTGGATAAAAGATAAACTCGGTGTAGAGATCGAATTTCCCCTTATCGCCGATACCGGAGCCGTTGCAAACCGTCTTGGTTTAATCCACCCCGGTAAAGATACGAACACCGTGAGAGCGGTATTTATCGTGGACGATAAGGGTATGATCCGTATTATCCTGTACTATCCCCAAGAATTGGGACGCAATATGCAAGAAATCCTGCGTGCCGTGAAGGGAATGCAATACAGCGATCAAAACAAATGCGCTATGCCGGCCGATTGGCCAAATAACGGCATCATCCAGGATCACGTAATTGTGCCCCCACCCAAAAGTGTCGACGGTGCAAACGAACGCAAAGCCAAGGCCAAAGCAGGCGAGATGGAATGCTTTGATTGGTGGTTTTGCCATCGTAAAGGTTAAGCTGGTAACCAGAACAATTGAACCGCCCGCCCTCAAAAGCGGGCGTTTTTTTACGGTTAACAATACCTATATCCACTAACTACACCCAACGGATTAACCTGATCTGAACCAGATATCATCGAGTGATCATCGAGTGACCACTGGATGATAACGGCTTTATATCTGCTTCGGCACTGCTTGAAGCAGGGAGGAGGAATAGTCGC
>Ga0172378_10005824_pt1 | contig 11510 bp, 9 predicted proteins | sample GrowelOW332metaG_FD_119755 | JGI IMG/M metagenome (GOLD analysis project Ga0172378, IMG submission 119755) | Groundwater microbial communities from an aquifer near a municipal landfill in Southern Ontario, Canada - Pumphouse #3_1 metaG | ecosystem: Environmental > Aquatic > Deep subsurface >... | reverse complement strand
TGCCCGGCATGTATGCGGACGGCGATTACGACTTGGCCGGCTTCTGCGTCGGTATCGTCGAAAAAAAACGCATCATCGACGGCAGCCTGGTGCAAGCCGGCGATAAATTAATCGCGCTCGCCTCGTCCGGCCCACACTCCAATGGCTACTCGTTGATACGCAAAATCGTCGCTCGCAGCGGCCTGGCCTGGAGCGACGCAGTCAATGGCAAACCGCTGGGCGAAACCCTGCTGACACCGACCCGCATCTACGTCAAACCCTTGCTGGAATTGCTGAAAACCGTGCCGGTGCACGCCATGGCCCACATTACCGGCGGCGGTATCACCGAAAACCTGCCGCGGGTTTTACCGGCTGGCCTGAACGCCAATATCGAGTTATCCGCCTGGCAACTACCGGAAATCTTCGTTTGGCTGCAACAACAAGGCAACGTCGAATTAGCCGACATGCTGGTGACCTTCAACTGCGGCATCGGCATGATCGTCTGCGTCGCGGCGCAAGACGAAGCCGCCACCCTGGAAATCCTGAAACAACAAGGCGAATCCGCGTTCAGCATCGGCGAAATTATCGCCGGCGAAGGCAAGCCTCGGGTCGTCTATTCCTGATTTCCTGTTACCCCACCCTGTCCTCGTCCGGACAGGGCATTAAACCCCAAAAAATCTAGCAACTGCGACGGGAGAGCTGCTTATTCAGCCCTCTAACTGCCAAGTTCGACTCGACAACGCCACCTGAGTGCTGTTGCTAAATTTTTCATATTAACCCAGCTGTCTCACAGCTTATCAAGCAAACGGATATAACCATGAGCGATTTACCCAACTGCCCGAAATGTGGCTCGGAATATACTTATAACGACGGCAATATGAACATTTGTTCGGAATGTGCCCACGAATGGTCGCAAGACGCCAGCGCCGAAACCGGCGACGATGCCAAAGTCGTTAAAGACGCCCACGGTAACGTGCTGCAAGACGGCGACAGCATCACCGTGATTAAAGACCTGAAAGTGAAAGGCTCGTCGCTGGTCGTCAAAGTCGGCACACGCGTTAAAAATATTCGGTTGGTCGACGGCGATCATGACATCGACTGCAAAATCGACGGCATCGGCGCGATGAAGTTGAAATCAGAGTTTGTAAAAAAAGCTTGATTCGAATTTTTCGCATCCGGCGGACAAAAAAAAGCGCCCTGATTGATTTCTCAATTCGGGCGCCACGTCCACACACGAGAACAGATAGGAGTAACAACACAGCTTGTATAAAGCAAGCTTGATGCCAAACAACCTATACCGTTATTTTCCTGCGTTTGTGTTGCTTATGGCGGATGAAAAACCGGAAAATTTGCACCAGATGCAACCGAAACCCGGCTGATTTGCACCAGGATGGTCCAGACAAAGAGCGAATTTTAACAGCCGATAAAACAAGCCTGGCTATTGCGCAGGCGAATCCCACCGTTCGACAAAAATTGTCGGCCATTTTCGTTAGAAACCCGACAAATGCACAAAATTACCCCAACGGCCGAGCCCACCGCGAGAATGTCCGAGTAATTTCGGAAAATGACCGGGGAAAAAGCTTGGTCGTTCTGCCAATGAACTCCATCGTTCTACAGAATTTGTCGGCCGTTCTGGTTCAGAGCTCGGCGATTGCACAACATTACTCCAACGTTCGAGCTCGCCGCGAGAATGCCCGAGCTATTTTGGAGAATGGTCGAGAAAAAAGCCTGGCTGTTTTACCAGCGAACCGCATCGTTCTACAAAATTTGTCGGCCGTTCTGGTTCAGAGCTCGGCAATTGCACAAAATTACTCCAACGTTCGAGCTCGCAGTGAGAATGTTCGAGTTATTTTGGAGAATGGCCGAGAAAAAAGCTTGGTCGTTCTGCCAATGAACTCCATCGTTCTACAAAATTTGTCGGCCGTTCTGGTTCAGAGCTCGGCGATTGCACAAAATTACGCCAACGTTCGAGCTCGCCGCGAGAATGCCCGAGCTATGTTGGAGAATGATCGAGAAAAAAGCTCGGCGGTTGCGCCAGCGAACCGCAGCGTTCTACAAAATTTGTCAGACGTTTTTTTCTGAACCAGAGCAATACCGGAAACACTTACGCTTATTCCGTACTACCGAGCAATCGGGATGGTTTTATCCCCCTATGCCGCGCCGAGCACCGGAGCTTTTGAACGGACAAATCGGCAGGATAGCCGATTTGCATGCGCAGCACCCGAAGGGCGAGGTACATGAATGTACCGAGTGAGCAGCCTGTCAGGGGCACAGCAGGGATGCATCGCGTTGCCGAAGGGGCAAGGAAGCCCCTTTCGGCAACCCCGTTCAAAAGCCAGGAGCGCAGGGAATGAGCGGCATCCGGGTGGCCTGCTGACTCGCGCCATCCAGGCGCTCGCACTTCGTGCGCCTATGGCGTCCAAATCCGCTCCCGGCGGATTTGTCTTTGGATACTTTTTTTGGCGGAGCAAAAGAAAGTATCTCGGCTGTCGGGCCGAGACCCGACATTAAAATAGGTCACGGCAATTCAACACGATGCAAACGATCACGCGACCGATGCGCTTCACTTTGTTCAGCACATCCTACGGTCCTGTTGTCGGTCCGCGAACAGTCATTCAAAACCATTAGTCGCGTTAGCGACACAAGACACGAAAGCCTATTAACCCCGTGGGCACAAAAGCCGTGCCCACCCTACTCGGCTTTAAGGCCTTATTTGCTACAGACACCTTTTTTTGCCATTTCCAGTTCGGAAACATCCGCTTTCCCTTCTTTTTCGTCCACTTTCTCTAAACCGGCCCCTCCAACAAATACTCCAGGTTTCATGTATTGCTTAATAAAGTAGTTATTGCCACTTTCAGTATTAAGGAGTAAATCATTGGGCGAAAACTCAGACTCAGTTGAAATTTTATGTTCAGTATTTCCCTTTACTTCTTCATAAAAAAACATATTTGGAGCAGTTTCACCTAAACATTTTCCATCCACCCATATATCTTTTTTTAATGCAGTTCCTAGCCCAGATGACCTGTAGATATATAACCCTGCATTGCCATCAGAAGGTGGACTGAATAATTTGGCTTTTGCTGAAACTGCCTCAGATTCCATTGGCACAGAGGCGCATCCGGTAAACAAAGATGATGCTAATGCAACAATGATTAACTTTTTTAACACACCCTTCTCCATTTTTGAACGTTTATGCCTAACAAGTAATTAAAAAGTTTCTGCATATCATCCCAACAAGCCCTATACCACCAACCGCGGCACCGCCGATAACAACTTCTGAGTATACGGATGCTGCGGCGCCCCGCAAACCTTCGCAGTTAAACCTTCCTCAACAATCTTCCCCTTATACATCACCACCGTCCGATCACTGAGATACTCCACCACCCCAATATTATGCGTAATGAACAACAAGGTCAGATTCCGCCGCCGACGAATATCGAGCAGCAATTGCAGAATTTCCGCCTGCACCGACACGTCCAGCGCGCTGGTAATTTCATCGCAAACCACAAACTCCGGATTCAAGGCCAAAGCCCGCGCCAAACCGATGCGCTGGCGTTGGCCACCGGAAAATTCGTGCGGATAGCGCCAGAGCGATTCGCGGCTGAGTTGCATGTCTTCCAACAGTTGCCCAGCCAGTTCGATACGCTCTTCTTGATTGGCGCCGATACCGTGCACTTTCATCGGCTCGGTCAAAGTGGTTTCGACCAGTAAGCGCGGGTTAAGCGAGGACTGCGGGTCCTGAAAGGCAATCTGCATCTTGCGGCGTAGCGGCCGCAGTTCGCGGGCGGACAGACCGGTCAACTCCTGACCGTCGATACGGATGCTGCCGGCGGTTGGCTGCTCCAGTTGCAATACCGCCCGGCCCAAAGTGGTCTTGCCGCAGCCGGATTCGCCGACCAATGCCACTATCTGGCCTTGTGGAATATCCAGCGACACCTCATCCACTGCTTTTACATAATCGACGGTGTGGCGGAACAAACCTTTTTTGATGGGGAACCAGACTTTCAAATCACGGATTTGCAGCAAGGGCTGCTCATCTGCATTTGGCAGCGCGCCGGGCGTATTGGCCAGCGAAACAGGCCGCTTGGATTGTCCCCGTAAACCGGCGCGAGTCAGCACCGACAGCAGTTTTTTATCGCTGTCACTCAGACTTTCGTCATCGGCTGGGTCGGGGTCTTCGGCGTGCGCAGGCTCGACAACCGGCTTGGCCAGATTTTCCGGCACGGCGGCCAGCAATTGCTGGGTATAGGAATGCCGAGGATTACGCAGTACTGCTTGGCACGTCCCTACTTCCACAAGCTTACCCTGCTGCATCACCCCTACCCAATCCGCCATCTGCGCCACGACGCCAAAGTCGTGAGTGATAAACAGCATGCTCATGCCGGTATCATCCTGAAGCTTGCGCATCAGGCGCAGAATCTCGGCTTGTACCGTCACATCCAGCGCGGTGGTCGGTTCGTCAGCGATCAGCAAGTGCGGTTCGCAAGCCAGCGCCATCGCGATCATCACCCGCTGGCGTTGACCACCGGACAGTTGATGCGGATAGTCGCGGAAGCGGCTGGAGGCGTTGGGGATCTGCACTTGTTCTAAAGCCTTGATGGTACGCTCCGTGGCGTCCGCGTCGTCCATATCTGGATGATGCAATTGCAGCGCCTCGGTGATTTGTTCGCCTATGCTCATCACCGGATTTAAGGAGGTCATCGGCTCCTGGAAAATCATCGCGATTTTCAAGCCGCGCACGGCGCGGATACCGGGGTCGTCCAGGGTTAACAAATCCTGCCCGTTCAATAAAATCTCGCCGCTGGGATGGGAAGCCACACCGTCCGGCAATAAGCGAATCACCGACAAGGCGCTGACCGACTTGCCGCTGCCGGATTCACCAACCAGGCAAAAGGTTTCGCCTTTGGGGATGCTGAAACTGATGTCGTCTACCGCCCGCACCTCGCCGCCACCAGACCGCAAATAAGTACGCAGATTGCGGACTTCCAACAAGGCTTGGCTCATGATTTGACCCCGGCCTTGTCCGACAAACGCGGATCGATGGCATCCCGAAACGCCTCGCCGATCAGGTTATAGGCAAATACCGTCATGAAGATAGAGCCACCGGGAAACACCGCCATCCACCAGTTAAAGGTCGACGATTTGACGGCCTGGTCCAGCATCGCTCCCCAGGAAGGCGCATCGACCACGCCCAAGCCCAAAAAGCTTAAGGTCGCCTCCGACAAAATCGCCCCGGCCACGCCGAAACTGACCGCCACCAATAAAGGCGCGACGCCGTTGGGCAGCATGTGGCGGAATAAAATCGAGGTGAGCGGCAAGCCACTGGCGACAGCCGCTTGCACGTAATCTTGTTTGCGTAATTTCAAAAACTCCTGCCGCACGTAACGCGCATACCCCGACCAACCGGTGACGCCGATGATCACCATCATCATGTACAAACTGCGGCCAAAAAAGGCGACGAAAGTCAGCAGTAAAAATAGCGTCGGAATGTCTTCGAAAATCTCCACCAGCCGCATGCCCAGCATATCGACGATACCGGAGAAGTAACCCATCAAGCCGCCGACCACGATGCCGATAGCCAACGCGATGCCGGAGGCGATCAAACCGATGCTCAAGGAAATCCGGCAGGCATGAATCATCCGGCTTAACACGTCGGCGCCGTTTTCTTCGGTGCCCATCCAATGGGTATGGCCTTCGGTAGTAAACGGCGCTTCCAGGCCCTTGCTACCCAGATCGCGCAGATAATCGACCGGCGCATAGGGAATCGGCGGCATGATTTTCCAGTCCACTTGCGTGTAAGCGGTGCTGCGAAAATCGTCGTAGATTACCAGCACCGGCGGTTTGACGAAGCTATTGACCAGCACCGCTGCTAACGCACTGCCCAGTAAAAACAACAGAATCTGCTTGCCGCCGCCAACTTTTAGCCGGTAGACCACCAGCGCGATAAAAAAGCTGGCCAAGATCCAGGCGTCTTCCACGGATAGATATTCCAGCACCGGCGCGGAAATCACACCGTCCTTGCTCATTAACAAGGGCATGGAGTTGGCTAGAAACGGCGCGAAGACCGCGCAAAACACCAATAGCGCCACCCAGCCCAAACCAAATTTGACGCCGACGCCGGCCAGCGTCTTGCGCCAGATGCGCGCAGAAAAAGATTCGCGGCTGATCACGGGCTTAGTCATAACTCACCCGCGGATCGGCCAGGGTGTAACAGAAATCGGCGATCAGATAGCCAATCAAGGTCAGAAAGCCGCTGATCCAGGTAATCGACAGCACCAACTCGCGGTCGCGACCTTTCACCGCCTCCACCGCCAACTGGCCCATACCGTTGATGCTGAATATATTTTCGACGATCAAGGAGCCGGCCAACAGACTGGGCAGCAAACCGGCAGAGACGGTTATCAAGGGCAATAAACTATTACGGAATACGTGCTTCCAGAGCACATCGTTTTCGGCCAGGCCTTTGGCGCGGGCGGTGCGGGCGTAATCGGCATGTAGATTTTCCAGAATAGAGGTACGCGTAAGTTTCGCTAAAGCGGCAAAGCCGCCGTAGGACAGGCAAATTACCGGTAAGATCAGATGCCAGATTCTATCCAGCAGGAACCCTCGCACAAAACCGCCTGCATCCCAATGCGGCAGGAACGGCATGTCTTGCGCTTCCCGGCTGCTAATCCCGGCGGTTGGAAACCATTGAAAATGCTGAATGTTAGCGAAAAAGCCCAACAGCAAAACCCCAGCCAGCATGGTCGGAATCGACCACAAAGCCAGCATCGATACCCCGGCACCGACGTCGAAAGCACTGCCGCGCTGAGTCGCGGCCTTCATGCCGACCATGATCGCGATAATGTAGGTAAACGGCAGCGTGACCAGATTCAACAACAAAGTGATCGGGATGCGCTCGGCCAGTATGTCCGCCACCGGCCGACCGTATTGAAAGCTGGTGCCCAGATCCATGCCTTTGCTGAAGGAAAACTCGCCGCGCTGGCCTTGAGCGTCGGTGACGAAGCCTATCGGCGAGACATTATTCAGCCAGCGCAGATACTGGACCGGCGCGGGCTGATCCAGGCCATAGCGTTTGTTGTAATAATCCAGCAAGGCCTGCTTTTCTTGTGGCTTCATGTCCATGCCGCCAATCAGCGTCTGGGCACTGATGCCGCCCGGCGACATGGCCATCACGCTGAACACCAACACGGTAATCCCCAACAAGGTGGGGATCATCAGCAAAACGCGCCGCAGTAAATAGGTCAACATCGGCTAGTCCTTAGCTTATTGCGTGTATTTTTGTTGGGCCAGCGGCACGTAGTTTTCCAACGGCAAGGAGCCAAAGTTCAACCCCAGTTTGGTCATTTGCAGGTTGTGGATACGCTTGTCGACAAACAGCAGACTCTTACGCCGCATCAAAAAGGTATAGGGCTGGTCTTCGTAAAGAATGTGTTCAGCCTGCTGCCAAAGCGGCATACGCTTGGCTTCATCGACGCTGCGGCGGGCGTCGTCAATTAACTTATCCAGCGCCGGATTTTTGTAACTGACGTAGTTATCGCCTTTGCTGACGGCTTGCGAGCTATGGAATATTTGGTACAAATCGGTTTCGATGCCGCTGGTCCAACCCAGGGTAATCGCGTCGAAGTCTTTCTTATCCAGGTTTTCCAGCATCACTGGCCATTCCTGTGGAGTCGGTATCATCCTGACGCCGGCGCGGGCATACAGGTCTTTCAGCAACAGCACCATGCGTTTGGTGTCTTCGTTGGCTTGAAAATAAGTCAGTTTGAATTCGAAAGGCTGGCCGGCCTTGTCTTCCAACACGCCGTCCCCGTTCTTATCTTGGTAACCGGCTTCTTTCAGCAGCACTTTGGCTTTATCCAGATCGGCCTGATAAGGCTGTAAGGCGGTATCGTGCTGTTTGCTGGCTTTACTGAACGGGCTGACTGCCGGCTCGGCATAATCCAGGAACACATCCTTGATCACCCGACTGACATCGGTCAGATAGGTCATCGCCTGACGCACGCGTTTGTCGGCGAAACGGGTCGGTTTACCGGCGCGTTCCTGATTCCAGCCGATATAGCTGTATCCCACCACCGGCGGCATGTATTCGAAGTTCTGGCTCTGGGCCTGGATTTGCGGATCTTTTTTAAGTTCTTGGTATTCCACCGGACGCGCCGAATAAGAGTCGATGTCACCATTGCGAAAGGTGGTTAAGCGGGCGCTATCGTTTTGGATGATCTTCCAGAGAATCCGATGATAGGACGGCTGCACGTCTCCCCAGTAACGTTCGTTACGTACCAGCTCTATATTGCCCTTGTCGGGCGTCCAGTTTTTCGGATCGTTTAATCGATAAGGACCGCTACCCAGCAACAAACCTTTGGATTCGTTGAATTTTTGCGGCTCCTTCAAATAAGGTTCATAAAAATGCTTGGGCATGATGCCGATACCGCCTGCCAGCGACAGCGCCTCGAAATACGGTTCCTTGAAAGTAAACACCACTTCGTATTTACCGATGGCCTTGACGCTCTTGATTTTTTCCAAGTAGGCCCGTTCGCGCGGCGCCTGGATCGCATCGGTCATGATGAAATCGAAACTAAATACCACGTCGTCGGCTGTCAAAGGCTGGCCGTCGGAGAAACTGACATCCTCACGCATCCGGAAACTGATTACCAAACCGTCGTCACTGATCGTCCAATTTTTGGCGATCAAGCCTTCCCATTCCAAGGTATCCGGATTGCGGGTGATCAGACTTTCCAACACGTAGTTCTGCACACTGGAAGCGTAGGCATCGGCGGAAACCAGTGGCGTAATGGTTTTCAGATTGGTACCGAATGCGTCGACGCTCCAATCTCCCTGCGCATAATCCGGCAAACGGCTAGCCGCATCTGCGCGTTTAAATGCCTGAGCCACTTCGCCGCTGGCAGCAGAATTCGTCGACGTCTTTGCGGCAATCGCACCGGAAGCAATTGCCCCGCGCAATTCGCGCATGTCTTTGGCCTGCTCCGACAATGCGGCTTGCATCTCGCTCAATTTCAGCCATTGCCGGTCGATCTGATACATCGCTAGCAAGATAAGGAGGATCGACAGGCTGAGTAGCGAATAGAGAATCCAATCTCGAGTGGTGGTTTGATTTTGCATTGATTAAGTCTGTCCAAATGTTTCAACGCCGGATGACGCGACTACTCCGATGAATTCGGCCTGCGCGCAGTTCCGATTGTTAGGTTTCTAAAGTCCGTGAACCTCGCTTACTTTACCCTTAGCTCGGCGATTTTTAAAGACCGGCAATCGGGCTTTATCGTTACTCGTTTTGTGCCTGACCGTTAAGCCTTATCTCTGCGGCCCATTCCCAGAGTTTTTCCGAACCTGCCAACTTATAGATATGCTTGACCGCAAAATCAGCCAGGTCGCATACCTGAAAAATCGAGTAACGGTCAAAACCATTCCTATACAAAAGGTATGCGCCCAATAAAAAAGGGAGCTTAATGCTCCCTTTTCGGTGTCTGTATGTCTACAGTTTGTAGGCTTATTGCTTCTGCGCATGTATGGCAATGTCTGCCTTAGTTTGCAACGCATTCAATACTGCTTCAAGTTGGGCTTTGCCAAAGGCTGAAGCAATATTTTTAGCAATTACAGCCTGTTTGCTCTTGTCGCTATCAGACATCACACCTTCGTTAACCTTGTTGATGCTCAACACCAATTTACCGCCACCCACTTCGTCGACTACCGCCACACTGGGCCGTCCAGCCTGAGGCTTAGCGATTTTGAAGATTTCCTGAGTAACCGCCGCCGGCAAATCGCTGGCGTTACGAGTCAGAGCAGTCACTTTTTTCACGGCCAGATGCTGAGCTTCGGCGACTTGAGCCAAGGTTTTACCGGCCGCCAACTCTTGTTTGATTTTATCGGCCGTCGCTATCGCCTGATGTTTGGCCTTATCGCGTTGAATTGCGGCAATAACTTGAGCTTTAACGTCTTTCAGTTCTTTGCTGGCCGCCGGTTGATGCGACACCATCCGCAACACCACCAATTTTTCGTTGCCAATTTCAAGCGGCTCGCTGTTGCTGCCTTTCAATACGTCTTCTGAAAAAGCAGCCGCCCGAATTTTTTCTTCCGCAGCAATGCCGGCACCTTCTGCCTTGGTAAACTCAGGCGTCTTAATCGCCTCCATCCCCAACAATTGCCCGGCAGCAGCCAAACTATCGGGATTTTCGTAACTGACCGCCGCTAATTTCTCGGCCAAGGTATTGAAATTGGCTTCGGCTTGGGCTTTTTGGTAAGCCTTGGTCACGTCGGCTTTCACCGCCTCGTAGGGTTTGACATCGCCTGGAATCAATTCGGTGACTTTGATCAAATGGTAACCGAAAGCAGACTTAACCGGCTCGGAGACCTCGCCCAGCTTCAGATTGCTGGCGGCATCTTCAAAGGCCTTTTCCATCACGCCAACGTTGAACAGCCCTAAATCGCCGCCATTTTTAGCGGTTAATTTATCGTCGGACACTTCCGCGGCCAAGGCGGCAAAATCCTTGGTTTTTAAGTCTTGTTTGGCTTTCAAGGCTTTTTGCAAAGCTTGGTCATCGGCGGACTTATCCTTGCTGAAAGCGAACAGGATATGGCTGATTTTTCTGCGCTCTTTAGTGGTGAACTGCACTTTTTGCTCTTCGTAATACGCCTTCAACTGCTCTTCGCTGGCTTTTACTTCCGCCGCCAATTTGTCGAGAGATAACTCTACATATTCAATCGCCACCTTTTCTTCGGTCTGATAGGCGTCCTGATGCTGTTGATAGTAAGCGCTAATTTCCTCGTCGCCGGGCTGTTGGCTGACCGGCGTTAACGGCACCGCCACATATTCGACATCGCGAGTTTGATTCTGAATTTTGAAGAAACTATTGATTTCGCTCGGCGTAACGAAGCTGCTATCAACGACAGCGCGCTGGAATTGCTCCATCACCAGGGCTTTTTTAATGCGATTGACGAACTCTGCGGAAGACATGCCTTGCGAACCCAGCAAAGTCTGGTATTGAGTCTTATCGAATTTACCGTCTTTTTGAAAATATTCGAGTGTTTGGACGAATTCCCTAGCGGTATCGTCGCTTACCAACAGGTTTTGATCCTGAACATATTGCAGCAATACTTCATCGCGAACCAATTTTTCCAGCGCCTGTTTTTTTACGGTTTCTTCATCGAATTTCATACCCGCCAGATTCTGCGCATATTGCTGGTAGGCCTGATTGACATCGCGCTGATAAAAATCTTTATCGCCAACCGATACCACTGGCGCTTCTTTACCCCCGCCAAGATAGTTTTGGATGCCCCATAAACCGAAAAGCACACAAATCAATATCAGTATGATCGATGCAAATACGCCCTGCACCTTTTCTCTAATCTCTAAAAGCATAAACGCTGTCCTTAAACAGAATTAAACCCGATCACTTCAGGCCATAAAATTAACAGGCAAAAAAAAACCTCGAACCATACGGCCCGAGGTTTCTGTTTTGGCGGAGCGGACGGGGCTCGAACCCGCGACCCCCGGCGTGACAGGCCGGTATTCTAAC
>Ga0172378_10005822_pt1 | contig 11511 bp, 6 predicted proteins | sample GrowelOW332metaG_FD_119755 | JGI IMG/M metagenome (GOLD analysis project Ga0172378, IMG submission 119755) | Groundwater microbial communities from an aquifer near a municipal landfill in Southern Ontario, Canada - Pumphouse #3_1 metaG | ecosystem: Environmental > Aquatic > Deep subsurface >... | reverse complement strand
TTCCATGAGTTATCTGTTTATGTAAGCGGAGCAAACCTGCTCACTATCTCAAAAGAAAGAAAGCACATGGAAATGAACGTAGGAAGTGCACCGCAAACCCGATTTTATAATATTGGTGTAAAAGCCGTATTTTAATGATAAAAAAATGAAGACTATGAAATTAAAGAATATCATAAGACTTATGGTTCTCCTGCCTGTTTTGACTGCATGTGAAGACATGTTTTCACCCGCAGAAGAGAATAACCGAGGCATAGATCAAATGTATACTGAACCGACTTATGCACAAGGGCTTCTGGGTTATGCTTATGCAATGTTGCCTTACGACACAAAGAGTACAAGCGATGTTGCTACGGATGATGCTGTGACCAATGACTTAAGTAATAACTATCTAAAAATGAGCCTCGGATCTTGGACTTCAAACAATGATCCAATGTCACAATGGCAAGCGCGCAGGGCTACAATACAATATCTTAATCTTTTTTTAGAAAATGTAGATAAAGTAAGTTGGGCTAAAGAAGAAAAGGTACGTACGATGTACTGTGACCATTTAAAAGGAGAGGCATATGCTTTACGTGCTCTTAATATGTACTATTTATTGATGGCACATGGTGGTTGGAGTTCAGGTGGCGAGTTGCTAGGTGTTCCTATTTTGACAGCGTCAGAAGATAATAGCTCAGATTTTAATCTTTCACGAAATACGTTTCAGGATTGTGTTGATCAGATCTTTAAGGATATAGATGAGTCACTTACATTACTTCCGTTGGATTATATTAATATAAAGGATGCTGAAATTCCTGCTAAATACAAAGAAATAGGTGTGACTAATGCAAGCGATTATAATCGAGTATTTGGAACATATATGCGTGGACGTATAAGTGGACGTATCGCTGAGGCTATTCGTGCGCAAGCGGCGTTGTTGGCTTCCAGTCCGGCATATAATCAAGGTACAACCGTGACAGCCGAAAATGCTGCGGATTATGCTGCAGTTGTTCTTGATCGTATAAATGGTGTTGCAGGATTAGATCCAACCGGATATACTTGGTATATGAATACAAGTGATATTGATAATTTGGGATCGGGTGCCGTACCTCCTGAAATTCTTTGGAGAGGTAATAAAACCAATGGAGATTCGGATTGGGATATGGGATTACAACAGGAAAAAGATAACTTTCCACCTACATTATATGGGAAAGGACGTATTAATCCTACTCAGAATTTGGTTGATGCTTTTCCCATGGCTAACGGTTATCCTATTTCAGATGCGGTAAATAGTGAATATTCTATTAGTAATCCTTATGTAAATCGTGACCCCCGTCTAGATAAGTATATCATATATAATGGAGCAAAATATAAAGATAAGGAAATTATCACCGGAACGTATGTAAGTGATAATAATGATGGATTAAATAAGCAAAGCACATCAACACGTACAGGCTATTACTTACGTAAATTATTACGTGAAGATTGTAATGCAAGTACAAGTTCACCAAACGCTAAATATCATTACCCGGTACGTATTCGCTATACGGAAATCTTTTTGGCTTATGCTGAAGCTTCCAATGAAGCTTGGGGCCCTACTGGTACAGGCACTCATAGTTATAGCGCTTATGACATAATTAAAGCCATTCGCGCAAGAGCAGGTGTGGGAATCAATAATGGTGATCCTTATTTGGAACAATGCAAAGTTGATAAAGATAAGATGCGTGAATTAATACGTAATGAGCGCCGTTTGGAACTTTGCTTTGAAAATAAACGTTTCTGGGATTTGCGTCGCTGGAAAGAGGTGTTGAACGTAAAAGCAGAAGGTGTGCGAATTGAAAAGAATAATGATGTACTAAATTATACAATGATAGATGTAGAAAATAGAGATTATAAAGACTACATGTATTATGGTCCAATTCCTTATGATGAAGTCTTGAAATGGAGTAATCTGGAGCAAAATAAAGGTTGGTAAATAACTAATTATTATAAAACATAAAATATTGAAAGATATGAATTCTTTAAAATTATTATCTGTCTTATCGATAGGATTATTGGCGATTTCTTGTGAAAACCAAGATGCTGATTATCCTGATTACGAAGGTGGTACTACGGTATCTTTTGCATACCAGTATCCTGTACGCACTATTGTTTTAGGTGAAGATACTTATGATACTACGCTTGATAATCAACATGAGTGTACGATATATGGAGCCATGGGTGGTTCTTACAAAGGGAAAAATATCATTGTTGATTTTAATGTGGACAATGCACTCACGGATCATCTTTATTTTTCAGATGGTTCTGCTGTGCAAGCTATGCCTTCCACTTATTATACGCTAGCTAATAATAAACTTTATTATAGCGGTGAAGTCATGGGGGGAGTGGTAGTGCAGTTGACGGATGCTTTCTTTGCAGATCCTAAATCATTGAAGAATACATACGTTATTCCTCTAGTTATGACGAAAGCTACTGGTGCAGATAGCATTCTGGTTGGAAGCCCCTTAATAGAAGGCGATAAACCTGCACGCACAAATTCGGACTATTGGAATGTACTACCCAAAGATTATGTTCTTTATTGTGTAAAATACATAAATAAATATCATGCAAATTATTTACGTCGTGGCGTAGATCAGATTACTGAAAACGGAGTAACTTCAACAAATGTTCGTCATCAACAATATGTAGAAAAAGATGAGGTTTGTTCTACAACGACTCGTTCATTAAATTCTGTTGTTTTTCCTGTAAGCACTAATCTATCAGATGGAAACAAGGTTACCTGTAATTTGATATTGACATTTAATGACAAGGGGGAATGTACTATAGCTTCAGATAGCCAAGAATATAAAGCAAGTGGAACAGGTAAATATCTTGATAAATCGGAGAAGAAAGCATGGGGGAATAAAGATCGTGACGGTCTCTACTTAGAGTATCAGATTGATTTTGGGACGAAGAAGTATGCTACAAAGGATACACTCGTTTGGCAAGGTCGTGGGCTTTCAAGAGAACTCTTTAACCCTAAGTTTAAAATTAATTAAGTATAATCTAATCATATAGATTTAAATTATGAAAAAGTTAATATTAAATATGAAATACGGTATGAATTTATTGTTTTCGGCAATTGCTTCATCTTTATTAGTTTCATGTGCTGATAGCAATATATTGAATTATTCGGTAGAACAGCCTGCTAATATGGCACAATATGAATACTTGAATAATTATGATGCATTAAAAACTTATATTGACCGTAATGTTTATCCCAATTTCAAATTGGGATCAGGCATAACTGTTAGTGATTTTTTGAAGAAAGAGTTGGTCTACAGTTTAGCTTGTGCAAATTATGATGAACTTACTGCGGGAAATGCTATGAAATATAGCTCTATTGTAAAAGATGATGGCACTATGGATTTCTCACAAGTTACAAAATTTGTAGAGGCCGCTAAAGGTGCCGGGCTTTCCATTTACGGTCATACATTGTGTTGGCATGCGCAGCAGAATAATAAATACTTGAAGGGTCTTGTTAATGATGTTAATCATTGTTTGCATATAAATACTCCTGTAGCCAAAGGGAATACTTGGGACTGGCAGATTTATTACGATAATTTTAGTCCTTTGACTATTGGAGTAGAATATACTCTTACTATGCGGGTTAAAGCATCGACGGCGGCTACTATCGATTTTTGGCCAACTGATGGAACCAATGTTCTCTATGGATTAACAATATCAACGGGTACCGAATGGAAGGATATTACGATGAAATTTACACCAGACTATGCTTTTAATAAGTTACAATTTTGTTTTGGTAAGTTTCTTGGTGATTTGTATTTTGATGACGTTACGCTGACATCTGCTAACTCTGGAGAAAATTTGATTCAGAATAGTTCCTTTGATAGTGATGATTTAGCTGGTTGGACAAAACCGAGTTGGCATTCTTATTCTTTCAATATTGAAGAACTTGCTGCTGGCCAGTCTACTTCTTTGACTCCTGAAGAAAAAGCCGACACTCTGACATGGGCTATGGAGCAATGGGTTAAAGGGATGATGAAGTCATGTGATGGCTATGTAAAAGCGTGGGATGTAGTGAATGAACCGATGTCTGACGGGCAGCCTTCTGAACTGAAGGGTGATCCGAACCATACAGATACGAGCAACTTCTATTGGCAGGATTATTTAGGTAAAGATTATGCTCGTGTAGTAGTCAGACTTGCTCGTCAGTATGGTGGTGATGGTTTAAAGCTTTTCATTAACGACTATAATTTGGAAGCTGCATATAATTCTAATGCGAAATGTGAAGGATTGATTAATATGATTAAATATTGGGAATCTGATGGCATAACTAAGATTGATGGTATCGGTACACAAATGCACGTCACTTATTCTCTTGATCCTGAAGTACAGCAAAAGAATGAGGATGCTGTTGTGAATATGTACACGCTTTTGGCTGCCACAGGTAAGCTGGTTAAGGTATCTGAGTTGGACATGGGTATTTCGGATGCAAATGGAGAAACTATTCTGACGACAAAAGTTACTGAAGAACAGCATAAGGCTATGGCGGAATATTATAAGTTTATCATAAAAAAATATTTTGAGATTATTCCTGCTGCTCAATGTTACGGTATTACTCAATGGTCGGCAACGGATAGTCCTGAAGACTCGGGCTGGAGAAAAGGGCAACCTATAGGACTTTGGGACTTGAATTATAATCGCAAACATACTTATGCAGGATTTGCGGATGGTTTAGCTGGTAAATAGTTACTCCAAAAGATACAAAGATGGGAAAGCACTGCTTTCCCATCTTTGTTATATGTAGATCCGATGTTATCGCCCGTTAATTTTTTATCTGAGGTGTATGCAAATGATTTTAGCATTCCTTAATTGTATACGACAATCTCTCCATGCATCATTATATGAGAAAAAATGAAGTATAGCATATATTCTTTTTTTAATTGAGTATTAGATGAGCCTTTTAGTATATAGATTTAAAAAATATCGTGGTAGAGGATTAACAAAGATAAAGCAGAATAGTTAATGAAGCGGCTTGTTACAGTAGTTTGTGTAACATAAATAAAAACATTTGGAACAAATCTGCAAGTGAATGTATCTTACGATAAAACTATTGGAACATGCTTTGATTCTTAATGATTTAATTATAGATATATTTGTTGAGAGAATATATTTTTTAATATTAAAAGCCTTAAAATATGGGAACTTTGAAATTTTAATTATTTTTGTTTAATCTTAGATTTGAGACGGAAAGTAGCAATAGATTTTCTTAAATGCAGATCTTTGATAAAGCGACTTTTCGTATATAACATAACCGTAAATTTAAATAAATCATGAGAACGTTCATATTATTAACCGTTGTATTTCTGACGTTTGGCACCAACGCCAAAGCGCAAAATACAGTAACACCGGCACCATTTGGATTCGACATAGTTCGAGAAAACATTCCTCATGGTAAAATTGATACAATAACATATACGTCCAAAACTGTTGGGACCAAGCGTAAAGCACTTATTTATACACCACCCGGGTACTCTAAAAACAAAAGATATCCGGTACTCTATTTATTGCACGGGATAGGTGGTGACGAAAAGGAATGGCTTAATGGTGGTCAACCTCAGGTTATTTTGGACAACCTTTATGCACTAAATAAAGTTGAGCCTATGATTGTGGTGCTGCCTAATGGTAGGGCTATGAAAGACGATCGTGCTTCTGGTAATATTATGGCTGCTGATAAAGTGCAAGCTTTCGCAACATTCGAAAAGGACTTGCTGAACGATTTGATTCCTTTTATCGAAAAGAATTATCCGGTAATTAAAGATAGCGAACATCGTGCTCTTGCAGGATTGTCTATGGGTGGCGGACAATCGTTGAACTTTGGTCTTGGAAATCTCGATAAATTTGCTTGGGTTGGTGGATTTTCATCGGCCCCTAATACCAAAGAACCTCAAGAATTAATGCCTAAACCTGAAATCGCCAAAGCTAAGTTGAAACTGCTTTGGATTTCTTGTGGCGATAAGGATGGATTAATGGCTTTTAGTAAACGTACTCACGATTACATGAAAGCCAATGGTGTTCCGCATATATTTTATATAGATCATGGTTATCATGATTTTAAAGTTTGGAAGAATAGTTTGTATATGTATTCTCAACTGATCTTTAAACCGGTTGATGTGGCATCCTTCGATAAAATAAGTAATGCTGGTCGACCTGCCGAAACAAATGTAAGGTCAGCAAAATATCCTCAGATTTTACCCGATGGTCATGCGATTTTTAGAATTAAAGCTCCACAGGCACAAAAGGTGCAACTAGATTTAGGTAATAAATACGACCTGGTCAAAAATAATGATGGCGTATGGGAAATAACCACTGATTCGTTAAGCGAAGGCATTCATTATTATTCTTTGATAATCGATGGTGTCGCAGTTGCCGATCCTGCCAGTGAATCTTTCTACGGTATGGGTCGTATGGCAAGTGGATTTGAAGTGCCTTTTAAAGGAGACGGCTATTATGAAGAGCGAAATGTTCCTCATGGCGATATCCGCATCAAACGTTATTACTCCAATGTAACAAATACCTGGCGTAATTTTTACATGTATACTCCTCCGGGATACGATGAAAACTTCAGCTCAAAATATCCTGTATTATACATTATGCACGGCGGTGGTGAAGATCAACGCGGCTGGGCTACTCAAGGCAAAACCGATTTGATTCTCGACAATCTAATTGCGGCAAAAAAGGCCGTTCCGATGATTGTGATTATGGTTGACGGAAACTTACCATTAAATGGTTTTGGAGAAGAGTCATTGAAAGTATTTGAAAAAGAACTGAAGCAAAGTATTATTCCATTTGTAGAGAAAAATTACCGGGTAAAAGCCGAAGCTCAATATCGTGCTCTTGCAGGATTGTCGATGGGTGGAATTCAAACACTTTATGTAGGCATGAGAAATACCGATATGTTTGCGTATCTTGGTGTATTCAGTTCAGGCTGGTTTGCTAAACAAAAAGAACTTACTGATCCGCAGTACGAATACTGGAAAAACAATGCTGATAAGATCAATACCAATTTAAAACAATTATGGATATCTCAAGGCGGTAAAGAAGATATTGCATGGCAAAATTGTGAAATCATGCGCTCGAAACTTGATGAGATGAAGATTAAATACTCGTACAGCGAATATCCCGGAGGGCATAGTTGGCCGGTTTGGAGAAATAATTTATTCAATTTTGCTCAAACACTGTTTAAGTAACAAAAGATGATCTTTCTTTTGAAAGTCATTGGCTTTTAAACGGGAAAAGGAGTATGAGAATATTTAAAAATACAGCATTAATTTTAATTTTCGCCTTTCTGTCTATGGCTCAATCCAATGCACAGAAAGGTGGAAAGTTGAAAATGTGGTATGATAAACCGGCAAGCAATTGGAATGAAGCACTTCCTTTGGGAAATGGACGCATTGCCGCAATGGTCTTTGGTAATCCTGTTAAAGAACAAGTTCAGCTCAACGAGAGCTCTTTTTGGTCGGGCGGACCGTCCCGAAACGATAATCCGGATGGGTTGAAAGGGTTGGATTCGATTCGCTACTATATCTTCAAAGGTAATTATGCACGGGCAAATACGCTGTCAAATAAATTTTTAACAGCTAAGCAATTGCATGGTTCTATGTTTCAGGTTATAGGTAATCTTAATCTGGCTTTCAAGAATAGCGATAGTTATACCGATTATTACCGTGAACTTGATTTGGAGAGGGCAATCACAACAACAATATACAAAGTTGGTGATGTTACTTATAAGAGAGAAGTTTTTGCGTCACAACCTGATCAGGTAATAGTGGTGAGATTAACGGCTAGTGAATCGGGAAAACTTTCTTTTACGGCAAATTTCGATAGTGAATTACAAAAAAGTGTAAAAGCATTGGATGCACATACGCTTGAAATGACAGGACTTTCTGGTACTCATGAGGGTGTGACCGGGCAAGTCAAGTTTGATGCTCGGGCTAAAATTATTACTTCAGGAGGTTCAACCACTGTTTCTTCCGACAAAATCAATGTGTGTAATGCTAATGAAGTAACTATTTTAATCTCGATTGCAACCAACTTTGTAGATTATAAAACTTTGACTGCCAACGAAGTTGAAAAATGTACCAACTATCTTGTTTCTGCTGAAAAGAAACCTTATTCCCAAATATTGAAGGATCATATTGCTGCATTTCAGAAGTATTTCAACCGTGTGAGTTTCGATCTTGGGACTTCTCCGGCTGCTCATGCTACAACAGATGAAAGGATCAGAAATTTCTCGAAAAGCGTTGATCCCGAGTTGGTCACTATGTATTATCAATTTGGACGTTATTTGCTTATCAGTTCGTCACAACCCGGCGGACAACCGGCTAACCTTCAGGGAATTTGGAATGGTAGCAACAGTCCTGCATGGGATAGTAAATATACTATAAACATAAATACCGAAATGAATTATTGGCCGGCCGAAAAGTGTAATCTGACCGAAATGGATGAACCTTTGGTTCAAATGATCAAAGAACTTTCGGAGTCCGGTAAGGAAACAGCTAAAGTAATGTATGGTTGTAATGGTTGGGTAGCCCATCATAATACAGATATCTGGCGCATCACCGGTGTAGTTGATTTTGCTGATGCAGGACAATGGCCAATGGGGGGAGCATGGTTATCTCAACATTTGTGGGAAAAGTATTTGTATGGCGGAGACCTAAAATATCTCGAATCCGTTTACCCCGTGTTGAAATCAGCTTGTGAATTTTATAAAGATTTTCTTATTGAGGAACCTACTCATAAATGGTTGGTCGTAAGTCCTTCTGTGTCTCCTGAAAACACTCCGGAGGGGCATCGTAGTGCTTTAGTTGCAGGTTGTACTATCGATAATCAATTGCTTTTCGATTTGTTCACAAAAACTATTAAGGCAGGCAAGCTGCTTAAAAAAGATCCTGCTTTGATGGCTGATTTTCAGAAGATTCTTGATCGTTTTCCTCCTATGCAAATAGGACGATTGGGTCAATTACAAGAATGGTTGGAAGACTGGGATAATCCGAATGATCATAACAGACATGTATCACATTTGTATGGTTTGTTCCCTAGTAATCAAATTACTCCTTATACTACTCCACAATTATTTGATGCAGCACGTACCTCGCTTAATTACCGAGGTGATGTTTCAACCGGTTGGTCGATGGGATGGAAAGTTAATTTGTGGGCTCGCCTTTTAGATGGTAACCATGCTTTCAAGCTTATTTCAGACCAACTAACTCTAGTTGATCCGGCTAAGGGTGGCTTTGGTAGTGGTGGTGGAACTTATCCTAATTTCTTCGATGCGCATCCACCTTTCCAGATTGATGGCAACTTTGGATGTACTTCAGGGATAATAGAAATGTTACTTCAAAGTCATGATGGATCAATCGATATTTTACCTGCATTGCCTGATGACTGGAAAAATGGAAGTATCACAGGTCTAAAGGCTTATGGTGGTTTTGAAGTGAGTTTTGCTTGGAAAAAGAATAAAGTGCAAAAAATTACCATCAAATCGAATTTGGGTGGAAATTGTCGAATCCGCGTACCAAATGAAGTTGTTTTGACTCGTGGAAAGGCAATGAAAGAGGCAACCGGTAACAACTCGAATCCGTTCTTTGAAATTGTGAAAGTAAAAGAACCACTTGTTTCTGCTGAAGCCAAACTTAATCCAGTTGCTCTAAAAAGGACTTATTTATACGATTTACCTACTGAAGTGGGTAAGGTATATACTATAATTTGCAAGAAACGGGAATAAATAAATTGGAATATATAATTAGCATTAAAGATCTTACCCAAAGTCCCTCTCACTTTGAATGAGGAATTTTGGGTAAGGTTGTAAGTTAAGAAATAGTGGAGTAAATTCTCCTGTAATAAATCAAATATTATTTAATATATGGGAAATAGAATATTGTATAAAGCTTTTGGTGTGTTTATGCTACTTTTGTCTTTCGATGCCTATGTCTTCGGAGAGCCAACTTATATAGCCACAACAGCGGCGGAGAACCAGTTTCTATTGTCAAATTCTATCAAAGGTTCAACTCCATTGGTTATTAGTTCGGAAGACTTCCCGGGAGTAATTATCGCTCTGGAAAATTTAAAAAGTGATATAGGTAAAGTTACCGGACGCGAGCCTGAAATAAAATATACCAATAAACCTGATGCTAAAGAATTAGTTATTGTCGGAACAATTGGTAAAAGCCCGATTATTGATCAACTGATTAAGAATAAAAAACTGGATGTAAAAAATATCTCAGGTAAATGGGAATCTTTTGTTCTTCAAACAATTGATTCTCCGCTTCCAGGAGTTGATAAAGCTCTTGTTATTGCCGGAAGTGATAAGCGAGGTACTATTTATGGAATTTATGACATATCCAAAAATATCGGTGTGTCACCTTGGTATTATTGGGCAGATGTGCCTGTTGCAAAACATGAGTCGTTGTTTGTGAAAAATGGTCGTTATGTTACTGATAGTCCAAAAGTAAAGTATAGAGGTATTTTCCTTAACGACGAAGCTCCTGCACTGAGTGGTTGGTCGCGTGAAACCTTTGGTGGTTTCAATAGCAAGTTTTACGAAAGAGTTTTTGAGTTATTACTTCGTTTGAGGGCAAATTATCTTTGGCCGGCCATGTGGGGAAATGCTTTTTATGACGATGACCCTGCTAATGGAATATTGGCTGACGAGATGGGTATTGTTATGGGAACTTCGCACCACGAACCTATGGCAATGGCACAGCAAGACTGGCACAGATATACAGAAAGAAACAACCTATCTAAAGCTTGGGATTATAAAAAAAATGCTGATGCTTTAAAAAAAGCATGGAAGTTTGGTATTGAAAGGAGTAAGTATTGGGATAAAGTGGTTACTATTGGTATGCGTGGAGACGGTGATGAGGCTATGAGTGAGGGAACAAATATCACCCTGCTTGAACAAATAGTAAAGGATCAGCGTAAGATTATTGAAGATGTTACCGGACAAAAAGCAGATAAAACACCGCAAGTATGGGCATTGTACAAAGAAGTGCAAGATTATTATGACCATGGCATGCGTGTGCCCGACGATGTAACCTTATTATTCTGTGATGATAACTGGGGTAATGTACGAAAGCTTCCGGATGTTAATGCCAAACCTCGTAGGGGAGGGTATGGTATGTATTATCATTTCGATTATGTAGGTGCTCCACGAAATTCAAAGTGGGTTAACATCAGTCCCATTCAGCGTGTTTGGGAACAAATGAATTTAAGCTATACACATGGCGTGAAAGAACTTTGGATCGTTAATGTAGGCGATCTCAAACCCATGGAATATCCAATAAGCTTTTTCCTTGATATGGCCTGGGACCCATCTAAGTTTAATGCACAAAATCTATTAACTCATACCGAGAATTGGTGTGCCGAACAGTTTGGACAACCGTATGCAAAAGAGGCAGCACGCATTATTAATCTTTATACAAAGTATAACAAAAGAGTTACACCCGAGATGCTGAATGATAGAACTTA
>Ga0172378_10005820_pt1 | contig 11513 bp, 8 predicted proteins | sample GrowelOW332metaG_FD_119755 | JGI IMG/M metagenome (GOLD analysis project Ga0172378, IMG submission 119755) | Groundwater microbial communities from an aquifer near a municipal landfill in Southern Ontario, Canada - Pumphouse #3_1 metaG | ecosystem: Environmental > Aquatic > Deep subsurface >... | reverse complement strand
CCGCCTGTCGTGGGTTCAAATCCTGCCTGGCCTGTAATTTTTATCCGGGGGTATTATGTCAAAAGTTGGACAGTTTTTCCGTGAAAGCAGAGCTGAACTTAAAAAAGTTGTTTGGCCTTCCCGCGATGATGTTGTATCTTCTGTAAAAGTTGTCATTGTTTCTACTGTTGTGATAGCTGTTGTACTTGGCCTTCTTGACTGGGGATTTACAGAAGTATTCCGCGTTATAATGAAATAGGAAGCTGTTGCATGGCAAAAAGCTGGTACATTCTTCATACGTATACCGGATATGAGGGTAAAATCGAACGTACAATCAGAACTCTTCTCGAATCAAAGGATATTGATCCTGCGGTGGTTACTGATGTGCGTGTTCCTGTTGAGGAACTTATTGAAGTAAAAGACGGAAAACAGCATTCCCGCAAGAATAAGTTTCTTCCCGGATATATTATGCTTGAAATGGATCTGCCGGAACTTGACTGGAAAAAAACCTGTACGGTGATCCGCCGGATACAGGGTGTTACAGGGTTTGTTGGTACAAATCCGAGTGACCGTCCGCGTCCGATTACGGCTGATGAAGCTAAAAATCTGCTGCAGAAGTCCGGTGCTATCAAAGGTGAAAAGGTTGTTCATGTAAAGCAGTCATTTAATATCGGTGATCAGGTAAAGATTACCGACGGTCCTTTCGCTACGTTCAGTGGTAATGTAGAGGAAGTGAACCCTGAAAAAGATAAGCTGCGTGTCAATGTACAGATTTTCGGTCGTGCAACACCGGTGGAAGTCAGTTTCGCTCAGATTGAAAAAATCTAATATTCTGCTGCTGTTTATTCTGTATTTTTGAATCAGGTTCTGCATCTCCGGATGCAGGCTGTGTTATACCTGTTTTGGAAGAGGTGCCGGTCCGTCGGACATACGCACCCCGTTAGCGCCGGTTCTGCTGTAATTTACAGCTGCCGGACACACCAATATAAGGAAGTTTTATATGGCTGGAAAAAAAGTAACGGCTGTCATCAAACTGCAGTGCCCTGCAGGATCTGCGACACCCGCTCCTCCGGTTGGACCGGCTCTCGGACCACACGGTGTAAGCGCTCCGAAATTTGTCCAGGAATTTAACGACAGAACAAGAAAGATGGAAAAGGGACTTATCATTCCTGTCATCATCACTGTTTATCAGGACAAATCCTACACATTTATTCTCAAGACTCCGCCTGCTGCTGTTCTTATAAAGAAGGCAATGAAGCTGGACAAAGGTTCAAGCAACCCGCTCCGCGATAAGGTCGGCAAGATTACAAAGAAAGATCTTGAGGAAATTGCTAAAGAAAAACTGCCGGATCTTAATGCTAATGATCTTGAAGCAGCTAAGAAAATTATTGCCGGTACTGCACGCAGTATGGGCGTAGAGGTGGAGCAGTAATATGAAACACGGAAAAAATTATCGCGCATCTGCTGCAAAATACGACCTTACAAAAAAATATGCTGTAGCTGACGCCTGCAAAATGGTTCAGGACATGAAATATGCGAAATTTGACGAAACTGTTGAAGCTCACGTAGCTCTTCGTCTCGGAAAAAACGCAACTGTCCGTGATACTCTCGTATTTCCGAATCAGTTTACAGCAGAGAAAAAAGTTCTTGTATTCTGCAAAGATGACCGTGCAAAGGAAGCGCTTGAAGCAGGTGCTGCATATGCCGGTTCTGACGAATACATAAACAAAGTAAAGGGCGGCTGGCTTGATTTTGATATTGCTGTTGCTACTCCTGATATGATGAAAGATGTTGGTCGTCTTGGTATGGTTCTTGGCCGCAAAGGTCTTATGCCTAACCCGAAAACAGGCACTGTTACAAACGATATCGTAAAAGCTATTGCTGAACTTAAGAAGGGTCGTACGGAATTCCGCGCAGACAAGGGTGGTGTTATCCATATAGCCGTTGGTAAGGTTTCAATGGATCCTTCTAAAGTTGCTGAAAACGTTGGAACTCTTCTGTCTGAAATCGAACGCAAGAAACCGGCTGATGCAAAAGCCGGCTTTATGACAACAGTTTCCGTCAGCTCTTCTATGGGCCCCGGAGTCTGGGTGGACTTCAAGGAAGGAGAATAATCATGGCTGTCAAAGCAAAAAAACTTCAGCCCGCTAAAACGGCTGCTATTGAAGAAGCTAAGAAGACATTCGCTGAATACAATGATTTTATTTTTGCCGATTATCGTGGTATGACAGTTGAGCAGATTACGAATCTCCGCAAAAAACTGCGTGAACAGAATGCAAGTCTGAAAGTTGTAAAGAACAACTTTGCGCGCATTGCTTTTGAGGATATGAAGATCGACCATGTTGCCGATTACCTCAAAGGACCGACTGTCGTCGCAATGGCAAAAGAAGATTCAAACACAGTTGCCAAAGTTATGTTTGAATTTGCGAAAGATGCTCCGTCTCTTAGTGTAAAAGGCGGATTCATCAATAAAGAAGTGTACGATATTTCTAAAATGCAGGAGTTTTCAAAACTGCCCGGCAGGAAAGAACTTATTGCACTTATTATGTCTGCTGTCAACGGACCGGCACGTAAACTTGCCGCTACACTGCAGGCGTATGTTGAGAAAAAATCAAGTGAAGCTCCGGCTGGTAATACACCCGCCGCAGAGGCAGCTCCGGCTGCTCCGCAGGCATAACTGCCTGAAGAAGCTTCGGTATAAATGCGGTCAGGCTTCACAGCTGTCGACTGTCCGCATATTTTTCCGGCAGTTTCCGTATGGATGCGCAGCCGGAAACATTCCGTGATACGGAATGAATATCTTTTTTATGGAGAAGACAATATGGCAGCACTTACAAATGATGAGATCCTTGATGCGATCGCAAACATGACGGTTCAGCAGGCAGCTGATCTCGTAAAAGCAATGGAAGAGAAGTTCGGTGTTACAGCCGCAGCTCCTGTCGCAGTCGCAGCAGCCGGTGCAGCCGGTGCAGCAGCTGGCGGAGAGGAACAGACAGAGTTCACAATTACACTTGAGAAAATTGATCCTGCTAAAAAGATTCCGGTTATTAAAGCTGTTCGTGAAATTACCGGACTTGGACTTGGCGAAGCAAAAACTCTTGTTGAAGGTGCACCGAAGGTTGTTAAAGAGGGCGTAAGCAAGGCTGATGCAGACAAGATCGTTGCACAGCTTACAGAAGCCGGTGGTACAGCATCAAAGAAATAATCTTCTATAGATTATCAGTATAACGGGAACAGGTTTCGTCAGGCTTTTTTATTGTTCTCAAAAGAAACTTGAGATGGTCGAACGGCCTTCGCCTTCTCGTTTTACAGGTCCCCGCCGGTAAAGGCGGGGCTTTTGTGTATTAAAAAAGTGCGGGTTTCGTTTTGCCTTTCCGGCTAAAAAAAGAAACTCAAAAGGTCAGGCGTTTCCGGCTGACCGCCTTTATCGGCCGTTTCTGTGCTGAGCGGAGTTTCCGGCTTGTAGCAGAGATTGTGCTGAATCCAGTATTCAGGGGGATCTGATGTTCGCAAAAACCCGAACGATCAACCGTCAGTACATTGGGAAGGATATCCAGACAGTTATGGATATTCCCGATCTTATTTCTATCCAGACAGCATCATATGAAAGTTTCCTTCAGTCAGAAAGGCTGCGAAATCATGAACCACTTGCAAATCAGGGGCTCGAAGAAGTCTTTTCTTCAACATTTCCGATTGACAGTCCGAACGGCGATATGTCTCTTGAGTTTGATTCTTATCAGCTTGATACGGAAAATATCAAGTTTTCGGAACTTGAGTGCAAACAGAAGGGGCTTACCTATGCTGTACCGTTAAAAGCGGTCATAAAGCTGGTTTTTTTACAGACAGGGACTATTCTTCAGAAAGATATATATATGGGCGATATCCCGCTCATGACGGATCGTGGAACATTTGTTATAAACGGCGCCGAGCGCGTTGTTGTTTCGCAGATTCACCGTTCTCCGGGAGTTATTTTCTGCCATGATAAAGGCGTTTATTCAAGCCGCATTATTCCTTACAGAGGTTCATGGCTTGAATTTGAAATTGATCAGAAAAAAGAACTGGTTTATGCAAAAATCGACCGCAAGAAGAAGATTCTCGGTACTATATTCCTTCGTGCATTGGGGTATACAACACGTGAGCAGATTATCCGCTGTTTCTATACAACGGAAGAGATGCCGGTGAAGAACGACAATTCGTCCCGTGAACAGCTTGTGGACAGAGTGCTTGCAAGTGCGGTAATTCTCAAGAATCCCGATTCTGGAGAAGAGAAACGTCTCTTTAATGCGGGTGTGCGTCTTCATCCGCACGACATAGACGACCTTGTTGCAAATGGTGTCGGGGAAATCTGTGTCATAAAGTTTGATACGCGCAAAAATCCGGGCGACAAGGACGAGAATAACGATTCTCTTGACTCGCAGATGATTATAAACTGCTTTGAGCGCGAGGAAGTCCGTTATGTAAAGGAAGGTTCTGTGGACATGGAACCGACAAAGGAAGACGCTCTCGCTGCTGTCTACCAGATTCTTATGCCGGGCGAACCTATAACTGTTGAAGCTGCGGAAAAAGATCTTACATCGATGTTCTTCTCCGACCGCCGCTATGACCTTGGACGAGTCGGCCGCTACAAGCTTAATAAAAAATTCGATTATCAGGATGACGTAAAGGATTTTACGCTTATCAGAGAAGATATCATCCAGACGATGAAATATCTTATAAAAGTCTATATAGGCGATGAACAGGTTGATGATATTGATCACCTTGGTAACCGCCGTATCCGTTCTGTCGGTGAACTTATGACTAATCAGCTGAAAACTGCATTCAGCCGTATGGAACGCATTGCGAAAGAGCGGATGGGACTGAAGGAAACGGAAACGATGAAGCCGCAGGACCTCATTTCCATCAAACCGATAGTTGCTTCGATAAAGGAATTCTTTGGTTCGTCACAGCTGTCTCAGTTCATGGATCAGGTAAATCCGCTTGCGGAACTTACACATAAGCGGCGTCTGAATGCTCTGGGACCGGGTGGTCTTTCCCGTGACCGTGCAGGATTTGAAGTCCGCGACGTTCATTACTCACATTACGGACGTATGTGCCCGATTGAAACGCCGGAAGGCCCGAACATCGGGCTTATTGTTTCTCTTGCTATTTTTACCCGTATTAATGACTATGGTTTCCTTGAAGCTCCGTACCGTAAGGTGGTGAACGGCAAGGCTACGAACGAAGTTGAGTATTTGTCGGCAATGGACGAGGACAAATATTATATAGGTCAGGTTGTTGAAGGGATAAAACCGGACGGTTCATTTCCTGCAGATATGATTTCATGCCGTAACCGCGGTAACTATACGCAGCGTGAACCTCAGGATGTCCAGTACATTGATGTTTCTCCGCGTCAGGTTATTTCTGTTTCGGCGTCTCTTGTTCCGTTTCTTGAACACGACGATGCTAACCGTGCTTTGATGGGTTGTAACATGCAGCGTCAGGCAGTTCCTCTTCTTTTTCCGGAACCGCCGATCGTCGGTACCGGTATGGAGCAGAAAACTGCGTATGATTCAGGTGTTCTTATCAAGGCAAAACACGACGGTGAAGTCGTATGGGTAACGAGTGACTGCGTCAAAATTAAGGTTGATGGTGCTAAAAAAACTGACCCGCTTGACGAATATACGCTGCTTAAGTATCAGCGGACTAACCAGGATACCTGCTATCATCAGCGCCCGACGGTTGAAGTCGGACAGAAGGTGAAGAAGGGCGATGTCCTTGCGGATGGTCCTGCTACATTTAATGGCGAGCTTGCCCTTGGCCGCAATATTCTTGTCGGATTCGTCCCCTGGAACGGATATAACTATGAGGATGCTGTTCTTATTTCTCAGCGTGTTGTGCGCGAGGATATGTACACGTCTATTCATATTAAAGAATTTACAATTGAAATTCGTGAAACAAAACTCGGACCTGAGAAGATTACGCGGGATGTTCCGAATACTGCAGAAAAGACACTTGATAATCTTGATGCCGAAGGTATCATCCGCATTGGTGCGAAAGTTCGTTCCGGTGATATTCTTGTCGGAAAAGTAACGCCCAAGAGTGAAACGGAAACGACGCCTGAGTTTAAACTGCTCAACTCGATTTTCGGTGAAAAGGCTAAGGAAGTCCGCGATTCTTCACTGCGTGTTCCTCACGGGGTTGAAGGTGTCGTTATCGACGTTCAGCGTCTGCGCCGGATGGAAGGTGATGATCTTAATCCGGGTGTCGACGAAGTGGTCAAAGTTCTTATTGCCAACAAACGTAAACTTTGCGAGGGTGATAAGATGGCAGGACGGCACGGAAATAAAGGTGTTGTCGCCCGTATTCTCCCGATAGAGGATATGCCGTATCTTGAAGACGGTACGCCGCTTGATGTCTGTCTGAATCCGCTTGGTGTACCTTCCCGTATGAATATCGGGCAGATTATGGAATCTGAACTCGGTATCGCCGGTAAATATCTGAACCAGTTCTTTGAATGCCCTGCATTCCAGACTCCGTCGCAGGAACAGATTGCCGGTAAACTTAATGAAGCAGGCCTTTCGTCTGACTGTAAGCAGATTGTACACGACGGCCGTACAGGTGTTCCGTTTGTCAATCCGATTTTTGTCGGTGTCATATACTTTATGAAACTGCATCACCTTGTCGATGACAAGATGCATGCGCGTTCGACGGGACCGTACTCTCTTGTTACGCAGCAGCCGCTCGGTGGTAAGGCACAGTTCGGAGGTCAGCGTCTGGGAGAAATGGAAGTATGGGCGCTTGAAGCATACGGTGCGGCAAACACACTGCAGGAAATGATGACAATTAAGTCCGATGATATGAACGGACGTTCAAAGATTTATGAATCTATAGTAAAGGGCGATCCTTCGTCGCCGGCCGGTGTCCCGGAATCATTCAACGTACTGGTTCAGGAACTTCGCGGTCTGGCGCTGGACTTTACTATCTACGATGCAAAGGGTAAACAGATTGCCCTTACAGAGCGTGACCAGGAACTGATAGACAAAGCGGCTTCCGGTTTCGATAAGGAGAATGCTAATGCGTGATATTCAGGATTTTGACAGCCTCAGAATAAAACTCGCTTCACCGGATACGATTCGTGCATGGTCGTACGGCGAAGTTAAAAAACCGGAAACGATTAACTACCGCACACTCCGTCCGGAGAAAGACGGTCTGTTCTGTGAACGTATTTTCGGTACAACGAAAGAATGGGAATGTTACTGCGGAAAGTTTAAATCGATCCGCTATAAAGGTGTTATCTGCGACCGCTGCGGTGTTGAAGTTACTGATTTCAAAGTACGCCGTGAGCGCACCGGACACATTGAACTTGCTGCACCGGTAAGCCACATCTGGTATTATCGTTCCGTTCCGAGCCGTATGGGACTTCTGCTTGATCTGCAGGTAGCCGCGCTCCGTTCGGTTCTTTACTATGAAAAGTATATTGTTATTGATCCGGGCGATACTGATCTTAAAAAGATGCAGCTGCTGACGGAAGACGAGTATAACGAAGCCCGCGAACGTTACGGCGAAGCATTTTCTGCTGATATGGGTGCCGAAGCGGTAAAAACACTGCTTGAAGGACTTGATCTTGATGCACTGGCAGCAGAGCTCCGGGCAAAAATGATTGAAAAAGGACCTAAGAGCGACAAGCGTCTTCTGAAACGTATAGAAATCGTTGAGAATTTCCGTGCTTCCGGCAATAAGGCAAGCTGGATGATTCTTGATGTCGTTCCGGTTATTCCGCCTGATCTGCGTCCTATGGTACAGCTTGACGGCGGTCGTTTTGCGACGTCCGATCTTAACGATCTGTACCGGCGTGTCATCAACCGCAACAACCGTCTCAAGAGACTTCAGCAGCTTTCTGCTCCTGATATCATTATCCGCAATGAAAAGCGTATGCTTCAGGAAGCGGTGGACGCACTGTTCGACAACAGCAAACGCAAGCGCGTCGTCAAAGGCGCGTCAAACCGTCCGCTTAAATCGATCAGCGATATGCTCAAAGGTAAACAGGGACGGTTCCGTCAGAACCTGCTTGGTAAACGTGTAGATTATTCCGGTCGTTCCGTTATTGTTGTCGGACCTGAGCTCAAACTGTGGCAGTGCGGTCTTCCGACAAAAATGGCGCTTGAACTGTTCAAGCCGTTCATAATGAAGAAGCTTGTAGACAAGGATGTTGTTTTCAATATTAAGAAGGCTAAGATGCTCGTTGAGCAGGAATCGCCCGAAGTATATGCGATCCTTGACGAAGTTGTCCGTGAGCACCCGGTTATGCTTAACCGCGCACCTACGCTTCACCGTCTTGGTATTTTGGCATTTGAACCTGTTCTTGTTGAAGGAAAGGCGCTTAAGCTTCATCCGCTTGCGTGTAAATCATTCAACGCTGACTTCGACGGCGACCAGATGGCTATTCACGTTCCGCTGACACAGGCGGCACAGATGGAATGCTGGACGCTTATGCTTTCGGCCCGTAACCTGCTTGACCCTGCGAACGGCAACACGATCGTGTATCCGTCACAGGATATGGTTCTCGGTATTTACTATATGACTTCAATCAAACCTCATGCAAAGGGAACGGGCAGACGGTTCTGCTCTTCTGATGAGGTCCGGATGGCGGCTGAGTGCGGCAGTATTGAATGGCAGGCTGCAATCAAAGTTCCGGTAATGAAAGCACCATATAATGGAAAAGTTATCGAAACATCTGCCGGTATGCTTGCGTTTAATGAAGAAATGCCTGAAGAAGTTGATTACGTCAACGAACAGATGGACGATAAAAAACTCCGCAGAATGATTGAAAAGGTGTATCATAATCAGGGACCGTGGCTTACCATCAAGATGCTTGATGCAATTAAGGCATGCGGGTACAAAAACGCGACATTCTACGGTGCAACGCTTTCAATGGACGACATCATTGTTCCGAAAGAAAAGAAAGCAATGGTCGACAAGGCTAATAAAGAAGTTGAAGAAATCGTCGGTCAGTATTCGAAAGGTATCATCACCGGTGAAGAGCGTTATCAGCGTGTGTGCGATATCTGGGCACGTGCAAATGATGAGCTTTCAAAGATAATGATGGATAACCTTTCAAAAGATAAGGAAGGTTTCAATACTATCTATATGATGGCAAAATCCGGCGCCCGTGGTTCACCGAAACAGATTTCCCAGCTGGCTGCAATGCGCGGTCTTATGGCTAAACCTAACGGAGATATTATTGAACTTCCGATACGTTCAAACTTTAAGGAAGGTCTGTCGGTTATCGAATTCTTTATTTCAACGAACGGTGCACGTAAAGGTTTGTCTGATACAGCTCTTAAAACCGCAGACGCAGGTTATATGACCCGCCGTCTGGTTGATGTTGCACAGGATGTTGTTATCAACGATGACGACTGTGGAACTATCAACGGTATTGACTATGCTGCAATAAAAGATGGAGATGAAATTATTGTTCATCTTGCAGACCGGATTGTGGGGCACTTTACAATAGAACGTGTTATTCATCCGATTACCGGAGAATTGCTTTGTGATGTAAATCAGTATATCGATGCTGATCTTGCAAAGAAGATAGAAGAAGCCGGTGTCGAAAAAGTTAAGCTTCGTACTGTTCTTACCTGTGAGGCTAAGCACGGTATCTGTGTAAAGTGTTACGGTCAGAACCTTGCACGCAATAAAATTGTTGAAATTGGTGAAGCTGTCGGTATTATTGCTGCACAGTCAATTGGTCAGCCGGGTACGCAGCTGACACTTCGTACATTCCACTCCGGTGGTGCTGCAGAAAAGACGACGGAAGAGAATCATATTGTTCTTAAATTTCCGGCGTTTATCAAAGACGTTACAGGTACGCACGTTGTAATGAAGGATGGTAAATGGCTCTTTACGCGTAAAGGCTTTATGACCGTTATCCGCATTCTTGATCAGGTTAAAATTGAGAAAGGTGCAGAAGTAAAAGTTGCCGACGGTGCGCGCATCATGAAAGGCAGCGTTCTTGTTTCAAAGAAAAATGCTGATATAAAAGCTTCTGCTACGGCAAAAGTCATGATTCTTGGTGATACGGTTTATCTGACAAGCAACGAACTGAAGGTTGAGATTTCCAACGGTTCTACGATTTATGCAAAAGCCGGCGATATTGTCGAAGCGGGAAAACCGCTTGGTGAATTTGATCCGTTCAGTGAACCGATTATTGCGGAAAGTGACGGTTATATCCATTTTGAAGACATTATTGTTGGTTCAACACTTGAGGAACGTCTTGATCAGCAGACTGGTAAGACAGAACGTACGATCAGCGATCTGCACCTTGACGTAAAGCAGCCCCGTATTCTTATTACTGATGAAGCGGGTAACGAGATGGGAAGTTATTATCTTCCTGCTGGTGCTGTTCTTCTTGTTGAGGATAAACAACAGATTGCTGCAGGTATTACACTTGCAAAACTTCCGAAAGCAGCCCAGAAGTCGAACGATATCACCGGTGGTCTTCCCCGTGTTTCTGAATTGTTTGAAGCCCGTAAGCCGAAGAATCCGTGCGTCCTTGCAAAAATTTCCGGTCTTGTGAAATTCAAGGGAATTACGAAAGGTAAGCGCATGGTTACGGTAGAAGACGAATTCGGAAAAATATACGAGCATGCTGTTCCGATGAACAAGCGGATGCTTGTACGTGACGGAGACCGTGTTGAAGCGGGAGAACCGCTGTGTGACGGCTCTCCGAATCCGCATGAGGTTCTGTCTATTCTTGGTGAGAATGCACTTCAGAATTACCTTATGGATGAAATCCAGCAGGTGTACCGTGCACAGGGTGTAGATATAAACGATAAACATATCGGTATTATCGTCCGTCAGATGCTTCGTAAAGTTGAAATCGTCGCAGTCGGCGATACGCATTTTATTTACGGGCAGCAGGTGGATAAGTATAAGTTCCATGAGGAAAACCGCCGCGTGATAGGCGAGGGTGGTCAGCCTGCAATAGGACGGCCGATGTTCCAGGGTATTACGAAAGCATCTCTTGGGGTTGATTCGTTCATTTCTGCGGCATCGTTCCAGGAAACAACACGTGTTCTTACAAATGCGGCTATTTCCGGTTCTGTCGATGGTCTGCACGGTATAAAAGAAAATGTCGCTATAGGCCACATGATTCCGGCTGGTACCGGCATCAGAGATTACAAGAATGTGAAGTTGTTCGACGGAAGTGACAGGGATCTTGATCTGCAGATGGATGAAATCCTTGAGAAACGCCGTCAGGAGAAAGAATTTGAATCCGTAAAGGTTGATGATGATCCGTCCTTTGAAGCGGAAGAATCTGAACAGGATTAATATCCGGTAGTCCGGCAGGGCTCTTGACGAGTCGTGCCGGAATTCAGTATCATAAAATTCCTGTTTTGGCGTAAATTTAGTTTATTCTTTCCGGGGTGCTGACCGGAACTAAATAATAGGAGATAGGCAATGCCTACAATAAATCAACTGATTCATCAGGGTCGCAAGTCTGCTGCTAACAGAACAAAAGCTCCCGCGCTTAATTCCTGTCCGCAGAAACGTGG
>Ga0172378_10005819_pt1 | contig 11513 bp, 9 predicted proteins | sample GrowelOW332metaG_FD_119755 | JGI IMG/M metagenome (GOLD analysis project Ga0172378, IMG submission 119755) | Groundwater microbial communities from an aquifer near a municipal landfill in Southern Ontario, Canada - Pumphouse #3_1 metaG | ecosystem: Environmental > Aquatic > Deep subsurface >... | reverse complement strand
TTTTTTAATAATTTTAAATATTTGAGGAACTACGGTTTTTATATCTTTTGCATCAGCCATTTCATGTGGCAGAGAATCATTTCCTGCAAAGAGTTCTCCATTAAAATTACGTGTCCAGTTACCTATTCTGAAAAGTTGAGTTTGTCCGTTTGCAGCCTTATTAAAAAATTCTGCTGTTGATAATTTTTCAAATTCAGGATGGTATAAAATAACTGCAGCATAACGCTGTTTTCCATAACGTATCCAGCCTTCTTTATCAACAACAAGACTTCCGTTTTCAATTTCACTGGTTGGAATTAAATCAGTTTTAATTCCTGTATTCCATAGGCTATCTGTCAAAATCACTCCGGCATCGTTAAAATAAGGACCGGCCCAGTTCATTGTTGCAGGATGTCCGAAGATTACGGCAACCGGACAGTCTAAAGGACTATCGTTTATAAAATTAAGGAGACGAATCCGGCTTTGTCCCTGCATAAGTTTACCCCGAAAAAGGATGTCGTATTTTTCTTTATTTGACAACTTATTTTTATTGGGGTATACCGGATGATAGTTAAGTCTGCCACCGGCAAGTACCGCACGCCACAATTCACGCTCATAATTTTTTCTTTCAGTAGAATAATACTGATTATACCATACGGAGCTGCCCCATTTTTTTGAAAGGGCGGTACGTACAGCAAGGGGTGTCGATTCATCCGTTTGTGCCCAGTCACGTTTTGCTACCCACCAGTCAAGTCCGTTTTTTTTGTACTCCATATTATTTGGATAAGGAAACCATGTGGGATGAGTGACAACGGCAGCATCCTTTCCAAAGACAGATTTAATGGTATTGTAAAAATTCTCCTCCAGCTCTTTATTTCTTTGCCGGTTTAATTCCATATAATTATTAATTGCCATCTGACGATTATTTTCTTTTCCTTTCACTCTTTTATACATAAGCAGACAATCAAAAATTAAATCCCGGCCTCCTGTTTTTTTTGCATAGGCTTTGTCGTAATATTTAGAATACCAGAAATGATTCCCTGATGTCAGCCCGAAACTCGGAGGAAAGCCCCATTCATCCCACATTCCACCAGCCAGCGGGATATCTGCATAATCTTTTATGATTTCCTGTGTAAATCCAATTAGATGAGGAGAAAAAATAGCAGGATACAAAAGGTCAAAAGAAACCATTACACATGCCTTCAGATGATCATTTCCTATAGGAAGACAAACAACAATAGAATCGTTTGAAGAAACCATAACTTTGCATTTCGCAGTTATATCTTTAAGAGTAACGGGATCTATTTCTTCTTTTGTCTGATTATAGGAATATACACGAAGCAAAGAACCTCCAAGAGGAATATAAGGGGTTTTACTGCCCGTCATATGATCCGTAAGGCTTTGTTGATGAATAACGGTCTCTACCGGTTTATTCCCTGAAAGAGAAACCTCTTTCAGCCACAATGATTTCTGAAGTTCTTCAGGATATCTGGCTTCAAATTTACGGCGTGCTATTCTGGGGTCTAATTCCAAAGCTATTTTAATACCCTTCTCCTTTGCATATTCTACTGCTAATTTAACCTGATTATGGACATCAATATCGGTTATATCACGTCCTGGAACCCGAATCCCTGTTGATAATAAATCGTAACAGGAATGTTCGCTCGCCTGATCAAGAAAATATTTGTAACCATCAGGCTTAAAAATATCTTCACCCCAAAACCAGGCTCCTATTACAGGTTGCAGGTCAGAAGGAATGTTTTTCAAAACTTTTGATGAAGACCGGAAATTCTCAAAACTTTGTGCCTGACTTTGTATCGAAAAAATGGTCAGGAGACAAGCTGTAAATAAAAAAAATATATGTTTCATATTTTCTGCTAAATTTTATTTAATTATTTGAATAAAATCAAATTAAAAAATCAAATTATGAAAAATTAAAAATAATTTTTTCATAATCTTCTTACCCAAAAGCATCGGCTTTCTTGTTTTTAAAACTTTTTTTTCATGGATGAATACTACAAATACAAATATAATCAATATCCGATTCATAAAAAAATCTTGCCGTTTTAATATAAAAAATCTGATCCCCCTCTATTTGTGAGAATAACGTCTTGTCATAAAGGTACAGATGTTATATATAATGTAAAAAGCTTTTAAAATCGAAAAATTCAGTTTATGAAAGAATATTTGGCAGGTAGGAGAATAAGTACGTCGGCAACTGGGTTATTACACTAATCTGAATTATATTATCTGCAAGCCCGAAGTGATTACAAATAACATATAAATAAACAAAAAAGTTTTAAGGTATTTACACCTTAAAACTTTTTTATCTAACAGTAAAATTTATTTTACTGTATCAAACGACGTTAAAATTTTTAATTTTAATTTTCGTTTTCGTTTACAGGTACGTTTGTTGTATCTGTTGTGTCGCTAACAGCTGTTGTTGCTTCAGCTGAAGAATCAGTAGCACTTTTTGTTGTTTGGTCAACGTTCTCTTCTGTATTCTCCATATCATTTTCTGCAGCATTGTTATTAGCTTTGTTGCTTTTACATGCAGCCATTACGGCTACAATACATAATAATAAAACAATCTTTTTCATAATTAAAATTTAAAAAAGCATTCGTTCTTAATAAGTTTATACTTTGTCATTTAAAAATCGTGCAAATGTATATAAAAGATGAATCGTAAAGTTATTTTTACGAAAAATTAAAAAATATTTATTATTTGTTAAATATTTGTTAATTTGGTTTAATGTAAAATAGTTATTGTCAGAAAGATATAAAATATTTTTTACTGTCATATTATAGAGTGCGGGGGTATTACCCCAGCTTTTTATAAAAGAATTTTGTACGGTTTCATTAGAAAGGAAAGTATCTGTTATATTTGTGAAAAATACTTAAATATGGCTTCTTATTTTAGGGAAAATCATTCTTTGTTAAAACAGAATACGTTTGGAATAGAAATGAAATGTCATTATTATTTCGAATTTACCGGTGAGCAGGAACTTCCGGATTTTTATAATTCTTTGAACGATTGTAGTATGGAACCACATTTTCTTATTGGTTCGGGTAGTAATTTTCTTTTTCTGAGTGATTACTGGCAGGGTCTTGTTTTACATCCTCTTGTATATGGAATCAATAAGATTTCTGAGGATACGGAATATGTTTTTATTAAAGCAGGTGCCGGAGAAAATTGGGATGATTTTGTTTCTTATTGTGTTGATAATAATTACTGGGGAGTCGAAAATCTTTCATATATCCCCGGAAAAGTGGGTTCGGTACCGGTGCAGAATATAGGGGCCTACGGAGTTGAAGTGAAAAATTCAATTTTTGCTGTAGAGGGATTTAATCTGAATTCTATGCAATATGAGAAAATTTTGGGGAAAGATTGTCTGTTTAATTACCGTGACAGTGTTTTTAAAAATAAATTGAAAGGTAAGTTTATTATCACTTCTGTTATTTTTCGTTTAGAAAAAACTCCCATATTCCATATGGATTACGGACAGCTGAAGACAGAAATCGATAAAAGAGGGAAATTATGTATTCAAAATATCAGGGAATCAGTCATTTTCATAAGAAAGAGTAAACTTCCTGATTATAATGATATTGGAAATGCCGGAAGTTTTTTTAAGAATCCGATAATTGATAAGGGAAAGGCTTTAGAATTAAAGAAAAATTTTTCTAAACTACCTTTATATAAAATGGATGACGGAAGAATTAAGGTTTCTGCAGGATGGCTTATTGAACAATGCGGATGGAAAGGTTATCGCGAAGGTGACGCAGGCATTTATAAAAAGCAGTCTCTTATTCTTGTTAATTACGGTAATGCTACAGGTTATCAGATTTATGAATTGTCTGAAAAAATTGTACGTTCTGTAATTGAACGTTTTTCAATAGAGCTTGAAAGGGAAGTGAATGTAATATTTTAATATTATTCAGTTTTCTTTTTCTTTACCTTATCAATTTGTAAAATTGGAACTATAATTCCTGGATTATTAACATCATTATTATATGGATTTACATTTCCTGTACGATGGGTGTTTTTTATATAGATTTGATTTTGGATTTCTTTTTTTACAATTTTTGTATTTTTTTCAACGTTTTTTTTCTGTTTTTCATATTCCCCTTTATTAATTACCTTAAGAAGATATGTTCTGTAAGTAGTATATATCTTAACAGTTTCAGAAACATCAGAATTAAAATAGATAATCTTGGGTGCCAGAGAAACGTGGTTGATCATAAGTGAATCACCTTTATGTAAAAGTGTTTTAAAATATCCTGATTTATCTGTCGTTATTATTTTAGAAGTCCTGTAGTTAATAATAAAGGCATCCTCAACAGGTATGGAATCGTCTGTAAAAATATATCCCTGATATAAAATATTTTTTTCCTTAAGTGGCTGCTGGGCATATACAATGCAGGATATAAATAATAGTTGTAGTATAAATAGAATTTTCATAATCATAAAGTTAAGTAAGTCTCATAATTAAATATCTTAATTTTTACTAAATTAATGGAATTTATGAAATAAGAATACTTCTTAACAATATTTGTTGAAGAACAATCTTCTAATTAATCAGTGTTACGTATGTTTTTATGAGCTGTTGTTTCTTAATACTGTATGTGGTTTATCTTATAGTAACTCTTTATTTCATAATTCTCATTTGCGTAAGTGCTCTCTGGTATTTTTTTGCATTTTTTATATGAGTTCTTAAATTGTTCGTGAAACTATGATATCCCGAAAAGTCTTCTTTTGCACACATGTAGATGTAATTATTTGAGTCTGGATGAAGTACAGACTCAATGCTGGAAATTTCAGGGAAATTGATAGGGCCGGGTGGAAGTCCGGCGTATTTGTATGTATTATATGGAGAATCAATTTCTAAATATTTTTTTAATATTCTCCTTACCGAAAAATCTCCCAAAGCATATTTTACGGTAGGGTCAGATTGAAGCGGAATACCTTTTTTCAGCCGGTTAAGATATAATCCTGCTACGATAGGTTTCTCTTCTTTTTTATTTGTTTCTTCCTGGACTATAGAAGCAAGTGTAATTATTTCGACAGGTGATAATTTTAGTGATTTAGCTTCATCTTTTCTTTTTTTATTCCAGAAAGTGTTATATTCATGAATCATCCTTGAAATAAATTTTTCAGGAGTAGTTGTCCAGTATAATTGATAGGTATTGGGTATAAATATAGCAGGGAATGTGTTTTTGTTAAATCCTAATTTGTTTATTAGTGTTGTATCTGTTAGTGCTTTTAACAATGCTAAGGAATCTGGGGCAATATAGCGCGAAACTATCCCTGCCAGCTGATCAATTGTTCGTAGATTATTAATTATTACGGAAATAGGTTTCTGGAGACCTGCTTTTAGCATGTTTACTATATGGTTATTATTCATTCCCGGTTTAAATTCATAATTACCTGTTTTTATGTTGACTGGATAATTTTTCTTTTTAGCTACCCATTTAAATGCTTTTTCGTTGATAAAAATTTCTTTTTTTTGTAATGAATCAAGTACCTGCTGATAGGTAGCATTAAATGGAATTATAATATTTTCTGTCTTTTTTACATTGGGACTAAATGCATACTTATAATACTGATATGCCTTCAAGCTTGTTATAATGAAGCTTATTGCTATAATAAAAAATATTATTTTATTGATTTTCGGTAAAATCATTACCTTACTGTTTTTTTTAAAATTCATAATAATGTTCCTTTTTTATTTTTTTAGAACCTTAGATTTTATACAAAAGTAGTCTTTTCCTTTAAAAAACATTAAAACAATTAGAATGGTATTTTTACGATCGTGGGTTATTTTTAAAAGATTATGTTTAATAAAAAATAACACCCTTATGCTGGTTCTCTTAAAAATAATTATTTTCGTGTAAATATAATTCTTAAAAAAATCATATGGATCAAATAAAATTAACTGATAGTATATATTATCTGGGTTTTAACGACAGAAGAACTCATCTTTTTGAAAATATGTGGCCTATTCCTTATGGTATTGCTTATAATTCATATTTAATAAAAGATGGGAAAGTTGCGTTAATAGATACCGTAGAACATCAATTTATTGATGATTATTTCGAAAAAATTGATAATATTTTACAGGGTAAGAAGATTGATTATCTTGTTATAAACCATATGGAACCTGATCATTCGGGAGCATTGAAAGCAGTAACAGAGAAATATCCTGATATCATTGTTGTTGGAAATAAGAAAACCTTTGATCTTATTGAAAATTTCTATAAGAAACCTAAGCATTTATTATTAGTTGATAACGGGTCTCATCTTAATTTGGGAAAAACTGTTTTACAATTTCATATGATACCTATGGTTCACTGGCCCGAAACGATGGTTACTTTCGATGAGAGTGATCAGATTCTGTTTTCCGGTGATGCTTTTGGTAGTTTTGGTACTCTGGACGGAGGCGTTTTTGATGACGAACTTAATTTGGAGTTTTTTCAGGAAGAAGCCATGCGGTATTTTACAAATGTTGTTGGAAAATATTGTTTGCCTACCAGTAATGCTTTAAAAAAATTAAGTCTTTTTAAAATACGAATGATAGCTGCAGCTCATGGTCCGATATGGAGAACTGATTTAAACTGGATACTTTCGCGTTATAAAAAATGGAGTAAATATAAAACTGATCCCGGAGTAGTTATTGTTTACGGTTCAATGTATGGTAATACGGAAAAGATGGCCGAAGTAATTGCACGTCAGCTGTCAGTTAACGGAGTAAAAAATATTCGTGTATACGATGTTTCAAGGACGCATGCTTCCTATATTATAAGCGATATTTTTAAATATAAAGGGCTGATTGTCGGAGCCCCTACTTATAATATGGGACTTTTTCCACCTGTTTATGCATTGCTTAACGAGATTGCCGACATGAAAATAAAGGATCATTATCTGGGGTTTTTTGGTAATTATTCCTGGAGTGGGGGAGCTGTAACGAAATTGAAGGTTTTTGCTGAAAATATGAACTGGGAAATGGTAGCTGAACCGGTAGAGGAAAAAAGCAGACTTAAGGCTGAAAAATACGATCAGTGTTTGCGTCTTGCTGATGCTATGGCTGTTATGGTATTATAAATATTGATTTTTTAGCATAAAAAATATATTCTTGAAATTAGAGAAAAATATTGTAATTATTACCGGAGGTTCGGGATTCGGTAAAACCGAAATTATTGAAGAGTTAAAAAAGCAGGGGCGTGGTATATGTCCTGAGTTTGCCAGAGATGTTATTTCTTCTCATTATAAAACAGATAGTGATCTTCTTCCATGGAAAAATTTGAAAAGTTTTCAGAAGGAAATTACTGACAGACGGCTGAATTTTTATCTTTCAGTTGGGGAAAAAAGTGATTTTGTTTTTTCTGATCGTGGTTTGCCTGATCAGATCGCATTTGTCCGTTTTCACGGGAATGTTCCGTCGTTTAAATTAACATCTTTGGTGAATAAATACCGGTATTTTCAAAAGGTTTTTATTACTTCTCCGTGGAAAGAAATATATGTAAACGATGAAATAAGAAAAGAAACATACGAAGAATCCTGTTCTATTCATAAATATATAATTGAAGTGTATCAGGAACTGGGATATAATCTTATAGAAATTCCTTTTGGTAAATCGTCAGAACGAGCCGGATTTATTTTAGATAACCTCGAATAATATTATATTTAGTCTTTATTTGAAAGACGTCATAATCGTGGATTCTTGCACTAAAGCTTTTGTAATCAATGTATTAGTTATATTTAGTTCAAGCCTCTTGGCTTGGACTTCTTTTTATTATTAGATACAGGCACAAGCCTGACGCTTGCTTCAGAGAATTTAATATTTGGCTTATTTTTTATAAATAAAGAAGGCGATCCTAACTGGATCGCCTTCTTTATAATATATATAAATTTCTTTATGCGAGGAATTTTTTTACCTGTTTGTAAAGATTCTGTGCGGTGAATCCAAGCTTTTCATCCAGTACTGGATATGCAGCTGAAAATCCGAACGATTCCATACCAAATACCTTACCGTCAGAACCTGTCAGCCCTTCAAGCGTTACAGGAAGTCCTGCAGTCATTCCAAATTTCTTTACATCAGAAGGAAGAATACTTTCCTGATATTCTTTACTCTGTTTACGGAATAAACCTTCTGAAGGAACAGATACTATGCGACATTTAATACCATCTTTTTCCAATAATTTTGCCCCTTCTACAAGAGTACTTACTTCAGATCCGTCAGCAAGTAATACAATATCAGGCTTCCCTGCACAGTCTGAAACTATGTAAGCTCCTTTTTCAGATTGCAATGCTTCTTTATATCTGTTTGTTTTTGCAGGAAGATTCTTTATTCCCTGACGTGAGAAGATCAAAGCTGTAGGAGTTTTTGTGTTTTCCATAGCCATTTTCCATGCTACAGTTGTCTCTTCACAATCAGCAGGACGCAATACAAGTACTGAATTGTTTCCGCTGTGATTCTGAAGTTTTTCCATTAATCTGATCTGTGCTTCCTGTTCTACAGGCTGATGAGTAGGCCCATCTTCACCTACACGGAAAGCATCATGTGTCCAGATATATTTTACAGGAAGTTCCATCAGTGCAGCCAGACGAATAGCCGGTTTCATATAATCAGAGAATACAAAGAATGTTCCGCATGCAGGGATTATTCCACCATGAATAGCCATTCCGCTCATAATACAGGCCATAGTAAGTTCTGATACACCTGCCTGCAGAAACTGACCGCTAAAGTCTCCTTTTTTGAAGGCATGAGTTTTTTTCAAAAATCCGTCAGTTTTGTCAGAGTTTGAAAGGTCGGCTGAAGAAACAACCATATTTCCAATATTTTCTGCAAAAGCTCCTAATACTGTTGCTGAAGCATTACGTGTTGCACTATCGGCTTTTTGAACAATTTTGCTATAATCAAATTCAGGAGCTTTCCCTGAGAAGAATGATTCAAGTTTTTTAGCAAGATCGGGATTCTTTTTTGCCCATTCTTTCTGAATCGCTTTTTTCTCTGCAGCTTTTTTTATAAGCTCTTCTCTTCTTTTGTTAAATAATTCTTTTACATCATTGAATATAACGAAAGGATTTTTAGAATCACCGCCAAGATTGGCAATAGTCTTTTCGAAAGAAGCTCCTGCTTTGCTTAGAGGTTGTCCGTGTGTTGAACACTGACCTTCGAAATTTTCACCTGATTCGGTTACTGCACCTTTTCCTATTATTGTTTTACCAATGATAAGTGTAGGTTTATCAGTAGATTTGTTTGCATTTTCCAATGCAGATATAATCTGATCGGCGTCATTACCGTTTATGGTAACTACATTCCATCCCCATGATTCATATTTTTTTGCAGTATCTTCACTAGTTACATCTTTAGTAGCTGATGATAACTGAATATCGTTTGAATCATAAAACATGATCAGATTATTCAAACCGAGAAAACCGGCAAGACGTCCTGCACCCTGTGAAATTTCTTCTTCAATACCACCGTCAGATATTAATGTATATGTTTTGTGAGCCATCCATTCTCCAAAACGCTGTACCATAAAACGTTCTGCAATAGCTGCACCTACAGCCATGGTGTGTCCCTGTCCCAGAGGTCCGGAAGTGTTTTCAACTCCTCTTTTTGTATCCTTCTCAGGATGTCCGGGGGTAATGCTTCCCCATTGTCTGAAATTTTTAAGATCATCTATACTATAATTTCCTGCCATGGCAAGAACAGAATACAGCATTGTTGACATATGTCCGGGATCCAGAAAGAATCTGTCACGGTTGATCCATGTCATGTCTGAAGGATCGTAATTTAAAAATTTGGAATAAAGGACACTCATGAAATCTGCTCCGCCCATCGCACCTCCGGGATGACCCGATTTTGCTTTTTCAACCATTGAAGCAGATAAAATACGAATATTATCAGCTGTTTTTTGAATAGTTTTATTCATAACTTTTGATTGTTTTTTTATTATAGTTATACAAAATTTTTTGATGTGATAAAGGTATTAGATTTTAATTAAAATCTAATACCTTTATTGTCTAATTTTTTTATTATTTGATTAGTCTGACAGAGATAACTCCGTCTATGGCAGAAATTTTATTTATAGTATTCTCTGATACATTACCGTCAATATCAATGATGTTGTAGGCAATATCGGCCCTGTTACGATTCAGCATATTGTCAATATTAACTGATTCATCGGCTAAAACATTGGATATCTGACCTACCATTTTAGGTACATTTTTATTGGTTACTACAATACGTGATCCACCGTGACGTTCCATTGAAGCATTTGGAAAATTAACTGAGTTATTAATATTCCCGTTTTCCAGGTAATCCTGTACTTCGTTAACAGCCATAACAGCGCAGTTTATTTCTGATTCTTCAGTTGATGCACCAAGATGAGAAATAGGTATAACGTTTTTCATATGCAGGACAGCGTCATCTACAAAGTCAGTCGTATATACGCCTACCTTCCCTGATTCCAGTGCTTCTTTCATATCTTTTTCAACAATCAGACCACCTCTGGCAAAGTTCATGATACGAACTCCGTCTTTCATCATTTTAATTTTTTCGGAGTTTATATAACCTTTGGTCTCTGCCATCTGAGGAACATGAATAGTAACGTAATCAGCATTGGAAAGTAACATCTCAATTCCTTTGGCCTGTTTGATATTATGATCCAGATTCCATGCATGTTTTACTGAAATATAAGGATCATATCCCAAAACTTTCATTCCTAAAGATTGTGCAGCATTGGCAATTAAAACACCGATGGCACCCAGACCTATAACTGCCAGTGTTTTGCCATAGATTTCATTGCCACTAAATTGTTTCTTGCCTGCTTCAATTAATTGGGGAACTTCATCTCCTTTTCCGGCCAGTGTCTTTACCCATTCTATAGACTGCGATATTTTTCTTGAAGAAAGCAGTAATCCTGCTATTACCAGTTCTTTCACTGCCTGTGCATTTGCTCCCGGAGAGTTAAAAACGACAATACCTGCAGCAGTACATTTGTCAATAGGGATATTATTAACACCGGCTCCTGCTCTTGCGATTGCTTTTAAACTTTTGGGAAATTCCATTTCATGCAGTGACTGACTTCTGACAATAATTGCATCGGGAGCTTCAAACTCACTTGCTATTTCGTATTTGTCGAGAGGGAAATTTTTTAATCCGTTCGGATCAATTTTGTTTATCGTTTTTATCTTATACATAATAATATAATTTATTATAATATTTTATATCAATAATATCTAACCTTATAACAAAGATGAAACTTTTATCGCAAAGAATCATTTCCTTTATGATGTTTTTGTGTTATTAAAACAATTTATTATCAATAAAAAAGGATTGATATCGATTACCGTAAAATGTGTCTGTATAATTTTCGTTTTAAAATTCACTGGTAAAATGGAAAACAATTTTACTGAATTCATCTCTTGCCATCTGTAAAATAAATTTTGAATCAGCCATAAAAACATCCCGGCCCTGTTTATCTATAGCCATTCTCTGGTGTTTCCTTTTTTTAAATTCTTTTATTGT
>Ga0172378_10005818_pt1 | contig 11515 bp, 15 predicted proteins | sample GrowelOW332metaG_FD_119755 | JGI IMG/M metagenome (GOLD analysis project Ga0172378, IMG submission 119755) | Groundwater microbial communities from an aquifer near a municipal landfill in Southern Ontario, Canada - Pumphouse #3_1 metaG | ecosystem: Environmental > Aquatic > Deep subsurface >... | reverse complement strand
CTGTGGTGCACAATCTCAAGACCCTGGAAGTATTGCAAAAGTGGATCTTGTAGATATGTGCAAGCAATGCCGAACCGAATGGGCAGAACTTAAAAAAATATATTTAGATGCGTACTTAAAAGGTGCAGAATCTACAAATAAAGCGATTTCCGAAGCTTTTAAACCATCTGGGAGAACGAGGCGTAAAACCGGAGGAAAAGTGAAAAGTGAATAAGAGGATGTCAAATGATAACAGCAAAAGATGTTTTGGTATCGAGTATCGAGAATAAGGGGGGGAACTAACGTGGATATTCTATGTGCATTAAATAAACGTTTCTATATCACATCTCCTATAACATCGTATAAATTTAAACAACTTCGTTGAGATGGTGGGAGGAATGATGACTGAATATTCAGTTTTATATAATAATGGTTAGGCGTGGGTGAACTAACATGGCAAAAGGTGGATGCGGCGGTAAAAAACCAAAAGGAAAGTAAATGGAATCAATAGTAACTATCTTAGACTACAATAACTCGATGTATATCGATGATGATTTCGATGGTTGGATACTTGAAGATTTCATAAATACCGAAGATCCAACATATCAAGAAGTCATTGACTTTCTATTATGGGATCGAACGGATAAACTAAGATGGGTCGAAGGAATCTGGATGTGTATGGATTTTGCAACTACAGTACATAACGCTGCTGAACTTAACGGGCTTAAATGCGGATTTACCAAAATATGGGATGTTGACCGGGACGGAGGACACGTCTGTCTTGCTTGGGATACTGTAGATTATGGGCTAATATATACTGATAGTACAGGCGTGTTGAATCCAAATTTTAATGAACCTACGTATGATTGTATATTAAAGCCCGAACTTGGGAAAGAGCTTACAGGGTATTATATAGACACACATGATCCAATTTCGTATAAGTTTATAGTAAGTGGAATTGAAACGATTTGGTGATGGAATAGTATGTACTCAAAAATTAAAGATAACGATTAAACCTTCAAAATTTTGAAAAAAATAATGGTAGTGGTATAATCGATAAAAAAATACCTCCGTTAGCATCTAAACAGTTAGAACCTCTTTTAACTCAAATTACTGATATAAGACCACATCCTGATAACTATAAACAGCATCCTGAAAATCAGTTAGTTAGTATAGTGGCCTCTATAAAGACATTTGGATGGACAACCCCGATTAAGACTAACTTGAAAGGCGTGATTGTTGCTGGGCATGGAGAATATTTAGCAGCATTAAAAGAAGGATATACTCACGTTCCGGTGGAATTCTGTGCATTAGATGAGAAGTTGTCAAAGGCTTATCTCGTTGCTGATAATGAGACTGCTCGAAAGGCTGTAACTGAAGAGGATAAGTTATCTGAGTTGTTGAGGGGTATTGAAGAGATTCCGGATTTTGATATAGAGGCTGTGGGATTTTCAACTGATGAAGTTGGTTCACTTATAGAGACTTCTTTTGTAGGAAGTGAAGAAGAAGCTGAAGAAGAAGCTGAAAAATCACTAGAAAAAGCAGAATATAAAAACATCGAGAAAGAAGGCATCACTGTATTCCATGCGCTAGGCGGAGATCAAATAGGGATGGTAGATTTCTATAATTTCCTCTGTTCATATGCATCTGATGGAGTTAAAATTCCTATCAATTACCCTAAAAATTCTCTATTATTTATTGATAGTGGAGCATTAACTGGTGTAATACGGCAAGGGAAATCTTACCTAAGTTTAGAAAATCAATTAAACATAGTTAAATTTGCAGAAGAACACAACGCTCATTGGGTTTCAATGCTTGATATTCCCATGATTCCCGATATATTAAACGCTTTAAACTCGTCGGTGGGTGAGGCTTATAAAATTCATCTAAGGAACGCTAAAGCTTTTGCAGAAATTAAAACCGATTTAAGGAAAGTATTCGTAATTCAGGGTCCAGGGTTCGCAGAATTTAAAAGATGCTGCGAAGACTTCAAAAAGTTAGTGAAAAAAGAAGATGTCGTCGCTATAGGATCAATTAAAAACCGAGCAGGCAATTTTGAAACACTTGAAAAAATAACTTCTCTTGTTAAATCACATTTCCCTGATAACGACCTACATCTTTTTGGAGTGACCACCCCACTCACCGTAGCGAAGTGTTTTTTTAAGGGTGCAACTTCATGCGATTCCGCCGCAGCGTCTTATTCTGCAAGAACAGGGAGTATATCTACACTTGATAAATCCAACGATGGTAATTTTGTTGTAAAACGAGTCCCATTGCCTGAATATTGTGGAGTTGATTTTCCAATTTCTCAATCTAGAACATTACATACTGGTATTGCGATAAACGGAATGCTCAACACTGTTTTAGCTATTCAATTAGAAATCCAAACACAGAAGGCACTATATGAAAGTAACTAAAATATTCACATTCGATGCCGCACACTATCTCCAATTCTACGACGGCCCATGCCATAACTTACACGGTCACACATACCGTTTAGAAGTAACATGCAAAAGTAAGATTTTATCAAACGGTATGTTGATGGACTTCGCAATCTTGAAACAGATCGTCACTGAGAAAATCCTCAACAAAGTGGATCACAAATTCTTAAATGAAGTGTTTCAATTTGAACCAACGGCTGAACAAATGGCTGATTGGATGTTAAAAGAGCTTAAACCTGTGATCCCCGTTTATTCAGTTCGGTTATATGAAACTCCAACATCATATGCGGAGGTTTCACTTGACGATTCTTGAGACTTTTTATTCGATACAAGGAGAAGGGCTTAAAATTGGCGTTCCGTCAGTGTTTATCAGGTTTGCAGGTTGTAATTTAAGATGCCCTTGGTGTGATACAAAATATTCATGGGAAGAAGAATCACATATCTCTATTGATGATGTCAAACTTCTTTCAAACGAAGTGGTATTCACCGGAGGAGAACCTCTTCTTAATCAGGATGTTATTTTTTCTTTTATCGAAAAACATCCTGATCTTAATTACACAATCGAAACAAACGGAACGCTAGTCCCCTGTAACGAGCTTTTAGATTTTAATATTTTATGGAGCGTGTCCCCTAAGCTTTTCTTAGAAAATTGGTGTAAGAACGTCCTGACATTTGACAATTACAACAAAGTCCAATTTAAATTTGTAATAAGTGATCTGAGCGACTTAAACGAGCTCAAAGAATTGTCTCTCCGACACCCAATTTTAGTTCAACCAAACGGCAACACAGACAATTATAACAGAGCGTGTAAGGAACTCGCGGAAGCAGTGCTATCTCAAAATCTCAACTTTAGAGTTCTCCCACAATTTCATAAAATATGTTGGGGGGATAAGAGGAACATATGAAAGCAGTAGTTATTTTATCTGGAGGAATGGATTCAATCACTCTTCTTTATGATGTAATTTCACAAGGGTATGAAGTACAGGCGCTTTCCTTTGACTATAGGCAAAGACACAAAAAAGAACTTGGTTGTGCAAAGGCAACATGTAAAGTTCTTAATGTCCCCCATAAAGTAGTTTCTCTCGATGTCCTTAATGATCTTGCGCCGTCCTCTTTAACAAGAGATTCTATTGAAGTTCCAGAGGGGCATTACGCAGCTCCAAACATGAAGCAAACCGTTGTGCCTAATAGAAATATGGTTTTAATCTCATTGGCTGCTTCTTATGCTATATCTCAAGGAATTTCTAAGATATATTACGGGGCACATGCGGGAGACCACGCGATATATCCAGATTGTAGACCGGATTTTGTTTCAAAAATGCGTGATGTATTAAAGTGCTGTGATTATCTCCCCGTTGAATTAGAAGCACCTTATCTCAATATAACAAAAAGAGATATTTTAAGCATTGGTCTAAAGCTCGGGGTTGATTACTCTCTTACATGGACATGTTACAATGGGAGAGACTGTGCGTGTGGAAAATGTGGTTCGTGTACTGAGCGGTTAGAAGCTTTTGAACAAAATAATACTAAAGATCCGATTAAATACGAGGTTTAAAAAATGGAATTGAAACTAGACGACTCTCTTTTCAATGAAGAAGAATTGCAAAACACTCCTTCAAGATATGAAGGTTTTCTTGAGGAATGGGCTAGTAACAACCAATTTAAATTTACGACTTTTGATAACCCAGGTTATAACCAGATGGTTATATTGAAAGATATTGATTTTTCAAGCTTGTGCTCACATCACCTTTTACCGTTTCACGGGGTCGCTCACATTGGGTATATCCCAGGTTCTAAGATATGTGGAATTTCAAAACTCGCCCGCGTCGTTGATAAGTTCGCAAGTCGCCCCCAAATCCAAGAACGGATGACGCAGGAAATCGCTGATTTTATAGAGATGGAGTTACAACCCGCCGGTGTTATGGTTGTCGTTTCTGCACAACACGATTGTATGAGGATAAGAGGAGTTAAGAAACAAAATTCTCAAATGGTTACAAGCGCGATTAAAGGGGAGTTTTGTAAGGCAGAAACACGGAACGAGTTCTTAAAATTGCTTGGATAACATAACCTATTTATACGATTAAGTACTATTAAGTACTGTTATGACTTAATAGTACCTAAAGTATAGAATAGGAGTTTGATATAAGATGGAATTTGTTTTAATCACTAAGAATGGAATAATGATCGATGACTACATTGACGGACTTGAAATTGTATCGGCTGTTAATTCAAACGGTTCCATTCAAGAAGAAACGGTTAGCGTTTTTCAAAACGATGTTTTGTATGAAATCGGGGTTTAAACATGCAACCGATTCTCTTTAAAGTAGAAATTGAAAACGAGAAGTATAAATTAAATTATGACGGAGGCGTTTCTCGTGAATGGGATGGAAAAGAAATAAGAGAATTTTTTAGTGGATGGATGAAAGACCATAAACTTCCAAAACAGAAAACCAATTAATCAGGACTGAGCCTAGGAAACAAAGCCCTGATTAAAGGATTTGATAGCTATGATTAACATCACCACAAAACCATATAAACTTATCGAATAGGAGGCTTCTAAATGAGCTTAGTACAGACCTCCATATTTGACTCTTTTATTTTCAAACCGGTTATCAATTCAACTCCACAAACTGAAACTGAAGAAATATTTTATCAGATGGATTATACTCATCCAAACTATGAACTATTTAAAAAAGTAATCAGTGGGAACTTTAACCGCGAAGAGATTCTTAGATCATATAAACCACTAGGATTAACTGCTAAATTAGATAATAACCGTGGCTTACCAGACATGGCAGCTAAAAGAAAGTTAAATCTAGGACAGTTTTTTACCCCATTAGAGATCGTTCAGGCACTTACGAAGGTTACAGCCCTCAGCCATGCAAATAATTTGAAGATCGTTGATAACTGCTGTGGTGCAGGCTCTATGTTTCATTATATTGCTGAAAATAATAATATATATGGAGTTGAAAAAGATAAAAACGCTTATGTGATTGCAAAAGAACTGTATCCAAACGCTAATATAATTAATGATGACTTCTTAAATCAGTATCAAATGAAAGGTAATTTAGATGCCTTTCTTATTAATCCTCCGTTTTCCTTACAGTTAGAACAGAAAAATATTAGATTGGATAACTGTTCCTGGGGAAAACTTGGCCCAAGATCCTCTATAGAATCTCACATTGCAGCATTGGAAATCGCAATAACTAAAGCTGAAATCGTTGTTGGTGCTATAGTTCCCACGTCTTTTTTTACTAATGAAAAAACGTACTCATTCGAGAAGTGGGTAAGTACAAGCCATATGAGGAAAGTACTGAGGATAGACTTACCACCTGAAGCATTTAAAGAATATGGTACATCCTGGGAATGTTCTATAGTTGTTTATATGCCACGGTGGTATGGATATAATGATGAGTTTTATCATTTTACTCCTGCTAAAATGGAGGATATTGAAGACTCAATAGTATCATGGATGCAAACATCTGTATATACACATCTCAAAGAAATAGTATTAACCAACTCTGAGAATTATACCTCCCCTTATTATAGGCCACATGGAGACGAATTTGAGTTTATTAAAACAGAGGAATGCCAAACTGATATCCTAACTAAGCCGACTTTGCCTCTTGAATTTAAAAACACTATTCGTGTATGTATTAATTCAAATGGTTCTGGTTTAGTATATAAACCAAGTGACCTGTTAACCGGATTAATGCTTGAGTCATGTGTCCAGGATTCCGGGACATTATATGGAACTCATAACCTAGATGAAAATTTACATTGGTATTGGGATCAAAGATTAGCATCTATTATTACTAAAACATGTGATAAGGAAGTATCACAACACATTGATACTTTAAAAAGTATGGGTTTAAATGTTGATATTGACACAGGCGTTATTAATTGGCTTAATAAAAAGAAAAGAGAATATGAGAGAAATATTACTCCTTTTGAAAACTGGCAGTTTGATGAAGATACTAATGAATGGATTATTTTGCATGAAGATGATGGAATACGTACTATATATTCACGTCTGTATTCTCAGCAAGCAAAAAAACTTGAAGCTTTAAAAATAGATTGGCTTTGGGACTATCAGAAAGATGATGTTATAAGGATGTCATTGTATAAAGCTGCTTTATATGCAGGAGAGCAAGCAGTCGGCAAAACCAGAATGATAATCGCATCTGGATTATTACATAACTGTAAACATAATTTAATCGTAGTTGAACCTAGAAACACTGACGAGTTTTTAACTGAATTTAATAAACTTGGAATAATAGATGTTCAAATAATTAACTCTGAGGAAGATGTTAAAACGTGGTGGGAAGAGGGAAAAAAGAAAACTAATCTTAAAAAATTCAATATTATAAGTTACCGTAAATTATGGGCACCGTTGAACAAAAAAACTAAAAAAACATATGCACAAGCTGTTAAGAAATTATGCAACTTTGTCGCAGTAGATGAAGCTCACAAGATTAAGAAGGAAACAAAACAGGGGAAAGCAGTCCTACAGGTTTTAGCAAAAGCGAAACATCGATTAGAATCGACTGGTACACCCATTAATAATTATCCTCGTAATATCTACCCTCTTTTAGTTGCTGGATGGGGTGACGGTACGCAGCTTAATGAATATGGTTATATTAACCCAATAAAAACAGGTTACCAACTTACACCAGGGACAAGAGCATTTTCTGACAGGTTCATAAAAATAGAATGGGTTACTGAACAATTTGCTCAAACTCTTGATACAGGCGCCAAAGCAAGAGAAATTCCAGTAATTAAAGATATCGATGGCTGGAAAGAAATAATTGCTTCAAAAATGATTAGAAGACGAAAAACAGAACCTGAAGTAAGAAACTATATGCCAGACCTTAAACCTGTATTCCATGATCACTATATAATGCCAGATATGAACCACATAATTTATTATAAATACTGGCTTCAAAATTTTGCAAATTGGTTTAAAGAACAATTAAAGTTACAGAAGCTCGATACAAGCCATAATATCAGTACTGCGATAATTTTAGCTCATCTTACAAAGCTTAACTTTGCTTCTACGATCCCTCAGAGTTACCAGATGACCAAAGATAAAATTGGAATCAACTGGACTCATAATCTAACATTAAAACAGGAAAAAGTAATCGAATTAGTTAAGAAAGCTGTTGGAAATGAAGAAAAAGTTATAGTATTCTCAGGTAGACCAGACTTCCAGAACTATATGCAAAAGCAGCTAGTTAAAGCTGGAATTCAAGGACATATATTTACAGGAAAGCAATCTATTTCAGACAGGGTAATTTTATTAAAGGACTTTAAGACAAATCCTGATGTTTCTGTATTGTTTGCTACGACCACCTGCGCTGATACTGCCCTTAATATTCCTGAAGCTTCAACTGTAATCTTCGCAGATCAAAACTGGACCCCGTCTAAAACAAGACAGGCTTATTCTAGGATTCTCAGACCAGACCAAGAAAAGGAGCCGCATATTCACATGCTATATAATAAAGGCATGATTGATGAGTACATGAAACAATTATGTGATATGAAGTCAGAAGGCATTGATCAAGCCATTGATGGTCATAATGCAGAAGAGTTTGATCCTGAAACCTGGATGTCTTATAAAGATTTCAGCTATAAAATGTTAAACGAATTGGGGATGTTATAAATGATTGAAATTGATCCCGAATCTAAAAAAATATTTTTTTATTATTCACCAGAAGAAATTAAAAAGTATAGTAAACATGATGAAGAAATGTATGAATTTGAGTTACTATCTGCATACATATGTCCTGAATGTAAGAAAGTAATAGATGCTTATTACATTGGAAATCTACCCATTAAAACAAAATCAGATTCATATAGTACCCATCCTTATCGGCCGATGAATGCTTCATATAATAGATATGACCCTCATTATAAATTTGGTCATAAATATGGTGGGGGCTACTTAATAATGTGCAATCATAATGATACTTTTTGCAATCTTAAAATAAATGTAGAACAAAAAACAGATAATACAATCGTAATCAAGGATGTTTGTAATAAACGCCCTCCTATATTAGCAATAAACAAGAAAGAGGTAGAGTAAATGGTTCAAGAATCAAAGGGTTCAGACCCTTCAACATTTTTAAATGATGTTATTGAATGCGGAGAACGAACAGTTCAGAAAAACTATCGTGTTGCTATGCGCGATATCTGTGAAAATAATTATATAAAAGAAGGTGATATAATTATTATATATGTTAAAAAGAAGAAGATTGATTAAATGGCAAAATCAAAACTAACCCCCGAAATCCAAAAAGAAATAGGAAATAATATCACATTAGGTATGCCTTTGAAATTTGCAGCTGAAGCTGCGGGCATCACCGAAGCTACATTTTATAATTGGATGAATGTGGGGGGAAAATCTACTAAAGGTAAATTTTTTGAGTTTTTTGAGTATATAAAAGAGTGCCAATCAAAGGCGGTACAACTTCACTTAAAGTTGATTACAAAGGCAGCTACTGAAGGAAGTTGGCAGGCATCGGCTTGGATATTAGAACGGAGACATCCTGAGGAATTTGGCCGGAAAGAACGTATAGATATGAAAGCTGAACACTCCGGACAAATTGTTGTAAATCTTGTAAGGAAGTCGTTCAGGAAAGAAGACAATGTATGAAGAACTAAATGATGTCTTCTTTTCTGAATTTGATAAACCGCATAAATACAAAATAGAATATGGTGGGTCGGGGTCGGGAAAATCAATTTCAATTGCACAACATTTTGTTTTAGGGTTAATTTCTGGTGATGGATATAGCAGAGCCGTATTTAGAAAATCATTTCCGTTCATGAAATTAACTACCTATTCGGTTCTAAAAAAGATTATTTATGAGTGGGGAATTACAGAAGATCCTAGATATCATGAAAACAAAACTGATCATTATTTCGAAGTAGGGGATAATAAATTATATTACCTATCACTTGACCAAAGTGAAAAAATTAAAGGTGCTGAATTTAAAGAAGTGTGGCTTGAAGAAACTACTGAGTTTGATGAAGCTGATTATAAACAATTAACGTTGCGATTGTCTAGAGACAAAAACTCCGAAGATGTTACTCTTTTTATGTCATTTAACCCAATTGATGAGAATCATTGGGTAATTAAATTAGTTAATTATGCAAAAAAATCTGCAAAAAAACATCCAAATAAATACAATATTCATCATTCTACATATCATGATAATGAAATAAATTTGTCGAAATCTTTTATTGATGAGCTTGAAGGATATATAGACCAAGATGAAAATTATTATAGAATATATTGCCTTGGTGAGCCTGGCGTGCTCAAAAATAAAATATATACGCACTTTTCAATTGAAGACTCCTCTACTTGGAATTGGCCACAACTTAACATAGCTCCTCACTGTTATGGTCTCGATTTTGGATATAATAATCCAATGGCTCTAGTTGAAATATGGTATTTTGAAGATGAGTTTTACGTCATGGAACGTTTTTATAAATCCGAAAAAACCACCGATGACTTAGCATTTTGGATGGAAACTCGTGGTATATCACATTCTGATACAATCTATGCAGATTCGGCTGAACCTGATAGGATTGAAACATTATGTACATCTAGAAAAGTAACGTCGTCAATGGATGGCGAAGAATCTACTATCTGGGTAAATGGGTTTAATACTAAACCAGCTAAGAAAGACATAAAAGCCGGTATTGATTTTGTAAAAGGAAAGAAAGTGCATGTGTGTTCAAACTCAGAAAATCTTATTAAAGAATCTAATAATTACAAATATAAAGAAGATAAAGCTGGAAACGTATTTGATGAGCCAGTGCAAGTATTTAATCATGCACTTGATGGAACCCGATATGGGATATTTACAATGGCTGTTGAATATGGATTAACTGGATATCATCATACAGAGGAATATACAGAAGATGTAGGTTATGGCGTAGAAGGGGGAGAACGGGGTGTATATTCAGGATATTGAATCATAATACATACTTATTTATTTACAAAATTTATTAATTAATTCATGCCTGAGAAATCATATCATATCTGTCTCTCATATACACCAAACGTGTGTGAGGGGCAGTGTAAGATAGAATCCAAAAACGAACTAAAAAAATGTTGGTATAATGATGTATACGGGGCTACTATTTGGGAGAAAAGAATAGTAGTGACTGATTAAAATCCTAATTTCTGAAGTCGCCTTCTCTCTTCTCGATATATCCATACGATCCATCCCCGTTCCTAATATACAGAGATCCCCCCATCAAATGCATATCTTGCCAAGGTAACTCATCAGTGCATATCCCACAAACAGTTTTAATACATTCAAGTTCGAAGATCCCTTTTTCGCCTGCATTATTCATGACATGTAAAACATGTGTTCCAGAACATTCTTCTTTAGTCCGTGCAACGACTTGATATGATAATATAGAAGTCGCATTCATAAAATGATGTATGAGACCTGCGGGGATTTGATACCAGTTATCAATTTTCATTATCCGATGTTTGGGGTTTATATGTACACCTGATTTATATTCTACGAGTTCTGTACTCCCTCCCATCTTCGCAATTATTTCTTTATCACAATAAGCACAAAATAGTTTTTCCCCATCTGTTCTCATCTTAAATTCTTTCTCACATGAACACATTTTATATTCTATTTTATATGGATAGAATACCCGTTTACTATGTCTTAAATCATATGATACAGTACTCTCGGAGATAGCACCTCGTTTCGCTGGTTTGCGTTGGTCAAGTACATCTTGATAATACCAGACACCGTCAACTTCTTTTATATATCTCTTGTAATGTCGTTCTTCAATAGACTTGCACTCATAATCTGGAATATCAATTATATATTCAGTGTATAAACTCCAACCATCAAGGTTCATTTTTTAAGCTCCGTGCTTCTCTCGATATATTCATTTAATGAAACTCAATTAAAATTATAATCCTAATTTCTGAAGCCCCGTACTCTCAACCATCTCAAAAACCGGCGCATTCTCAGATTTCATTGCAATACTTCCATTCTCAAATTTTGTATATATCATACCAGAGCCATCATCAAAGAAAACACTATAATCAGTGTCAGTTT
>Ga0172378_10005816_pt1 | contig 11515 bp, 6 predicted proteins | sample GrowelOW332metaG_FD_119755 | JGI IMG/M metagenome (GOLD analysis project Ga0172378, IMG submission 119755) | Groundwater microbial communities from an aquifer near a municipal landfill in Southern Ontario, Canada - Pumphouse #3_1 metaG | ecosystem: Environmental > Aquatic > Deep subsurface >... | reverse complement strand
TTGCAGATAAATTGAAAATTCCAGCCAAAACAGCTGAGAAGCAAATTGCACGTTTCGCCAAAACAGGCTTGATAAATCATTATGCACAAAACCAATATCGAAAATAACTCAAACACTCAATCAAATGAATGCCTCTGATAAAAAACAAGCACGACTTCACAAAATGGAGTTGGACGAAAAATACCTTAGCCGGAAGCTATTGGAAGTAGCCGAAAACGCTCCAATTATTCGTTCAAATCTCAGAAAATACAAACTCAAATCCAAGACAAAGAACAAAGGGAAACTTTTTGTTCACGAAAAAGCATTAATAAAAATGTTGAGGATTAATAAGCGTATAATGAGACTATTAGTTGAAAAAGAGTTGATTCAATATATGAATATCTCTGGTTTAAACATATATACGGTGGCAGATATTGAACGCTTCTTGGTAAACAGTTTGGGGTGATATTTTTCTTTTTGTCATAAGTTGTCAAAAACTAATATTCTCTTTGTGTTTTTTTAAGTTGAAAACTTTATTATTACACCTGTTTTGTTTGTGTATAATTGTCTATCTTTGTTCAACTTTTGACAATTAAAAATAAAGAAAGCAACACAAACAAGACACAAAAATAATCTCAATGCCTAACAACCAACAGCAGTTTAATCAATTAGTTTCATTTATTTGGAACATTGCCAACGACGTACTTGTACAAGTTTTTAATAAAGGAGATTACAAAAAAGTAATACTCCCAATGATGGTACTTCGCCGTCTGGATATTCTTTTAGAACCGACAAAAGAAGCCGTTCTGAAACAAAAAGAACAATTGGATAAAATGGGAATTACCAATCAATCTCCCGTATTGATGACTGTTACAAAATATCCTTTTTACAATACTTCAAAATTCACAATGAAAACGCTTACTTCGGAAACAAATCCGATGCGTTTGAAAATGAATTTCTTGGAATACTTGGACGGATATAGTAAAGATGTACAGGATATTATTGAAAAATTCAAACTAAAACAACAGGTCGATAACTTGAGCGAAAACAATCGTTTAGGCTCAATCTTAGATAAATTTACTGATACTTCTATAAATCTTGGGATTAACCCGATAGTTGATGCCGACGGCAAAGAAATACTGCCTGGCGTTGACAATCACATGATGGGTACTGTGTTCGAAGAATTGCTTCGTAAGTTTAACGAAGAACATAGTGTAACTGAAGCCGGAGAACATTTCACACCACGCGATTATGTACACTTGCTTTCGGATTTAGCGATTATTCCCATTGCAGATAAAATTGAAAGCACCACTTACGGAATCTACGATGGTGCTTCCGGTACAGGTGGTATTCTTACAATTTCAAAAGAACAGATGCAATCGGTTGCAGAAAAGAATGGTAAGAAAGTACAAATTCACACCTTTGGGCAAGAACTTCAACCCGACACTTATGCCACTTGTAAAGCCGACATAATGATTTCTGGGGAGCTAAGACAGTTTTCTTATACACTCAACAATCAGCAACGTGATTACATTGCTTTTGGTTCTACCATTTCGCAGGATGGACACCGTGGCGAAACCTACGATTTTTGTATTTCCAATCCACCTTTTGGTACACCTTGGAAAGAGGATTTGAAAAATTGGGGTTTAGGTGAAAAGGAAAAGGACAAAATTACCGATGCCAGATTTAAACTACAATTGGAAGAAGGTCAGGAACCCATTTCATTTATTCCGGGAATTGGCGACCCACAAATGTTGTTTCTTGCAAACAACATTAGCCGCATGAAAAACAATACACCTCTCGGGACTCGTATCGTAGAAGTGCATAATGGTTCGTCGCTTTTTACTGGAAATGCAGGAGGTGGTGAAAGTAATCTGCGACAATACATTATCGAAAACGATCTGCTCGAAGCAATTGTGGCAATGCCTGAAAAAGATTTTTATAATACACCTATTGGTACATTTATTTGGATTGTTACCAACCGTAAAGAAGAACGTCGGCGTGGCAAAGTACAGTTGATTGATGCTACAGCCATTAAAACCCCCTTACGTAAAAATTTGGGTGACAAAAGCTGTAAAACAGGAAAGTCAGACCGCAAAAAAATCCTGGACTTACTCATGAATTTTGAGGAAAACGAGCAAAGCCGCATTTTCCCCAATGCAGAGTTTGGATTTTGGGAGATAACCGTTGACCGACCATTACGGCAACAAGTTCGTATTGATAAGGAAACCCTCAGTTCTTTGGTGAGTCGCTGTTTGAGAATGGATGTAAAATTCACAGCCGAAGCAGTTAATGTACTTACTGGTTTTAATATTGATGCAGCTTATAAAGATAATACTCCAGTTTTAGAGGAGGGTGAAACTATATTTAGCGACAGATTAAAAAACGAACGGAATGTAAAACTCCCAAAAACAATCGGACAGCTTACAGCCGATGTTATGTTGAGCGAAGTAATGATCATTCTTTGTGAATTCGCTAAGCAACAACCTGTTTATTTGAATCTTCAGGAATTTGCCGATAAGTTTGATAAACACAAAAGAGCAAATCAACTCAAACTAAAATTCGACAAATTAAGTGATTTCTTATACTCAGTGATAGAAGTAGATGAAAATGCTGACCCTGTAACCAAAAATGGCAAACTAATACCTAACCCTGCTCTGCGTGATACCGAGCAAGTGCCTTTCCTCTACGAAGGTGGTATTGCCGGCTTTATGCAAAACGAAGTATTGCCTTATTTGCCGGATGCTTATGTGGACGAGACAAAAACAAAAATAGGGTATGAATTGAGTTTTACCAAATATTTTTATAAGCCGACGGAACTTCGACCACTCACAGAAATTAAATCTGAATTGATTTCAATTCAAAGCAGTGCCGAACAACTTCGTAAACTTATAATGGGATAAAGCAATGGAACAATATCTAACATACAAACACAGTGGAATTAAATGGATTGGTGAAATACCGGAACATTGGAACATTCATAAAATAAGATATATATTCCAAGAAAGATCGCAAAAAGGTTATCAAAATGAGCCAATTTTGTCTGCCACTCAGAAATATGGAGTTATACCTCAGGATTTATATGAAAATCGTGTTGTTGTAGTAAACAAAGGTTTGGAAGGATTGAAATTAGTAGAAGTTGGCGATTTTGTGATTAGTTTGAGGTCGTTTCAAGGTGGTATTGAGTATGCCTATTATAGAGGTATTATTAGCGCAGCATATACGATTCTTGAACCTTCGGCTACTTTAAATTCCAATTATATTAAATACGTTTTTAAATCACATATTTTTATTGAGCTATTAAAAACCTGTGTTACTGGAATTCGTGAAGGTCAAAACATAAATTTTGAATTATTACGCAATCAATATCTTTTTTTACCACCAACTACCGAGCAAAGCTCTATTGTTCATTTTCTTAATAAGCAAACCTCGAAAATAGATGAGTACATTAAGCAACGCCAGCAAGAGATAATCGCGCTAAACGAACTCAAGCAAGCCGAAATTGCCGAAGTGGTTACTAAAGGTATTAACCCCGATGCTCCGATGAAAGATTCGGGTATTCCTTGGGTTGGGCAGATTCCGGAACATTGGGATAGTCGATTTTTATTTCAGGTTTCAAAAGAGCATTATATCTCAAACAAAAACGTTCTCCACCAAAATTTACTGTCATTGAGCTATGGTAAAATAGTCAACAAAGACATTAATAAAACTGATGGATTGCTCCCAGCTAACTTTGATACGTATCAAGTTGTGAAAGATGGTAATTTAATTCTTAGACTTACAGATTTACAGAACGACCATAAAAGTTTGAGAGTTGGTTTTGTTACACAAGAAGGTATTATTACTTCTGCTTATGTTTGTTTGGAAGCATTTAATAATATGATACCCAAATATCTATATTATTCTTTGCATTCGTTCGACATAAAAAAAGTGTTTTATAGTATGGGTGGTGGATTACGTCAAGGCTTAAATTATGCTGAGTTGCGGAAGTTAAATGTCATTGTTCCTCCTAAAGAGGAACAACAACAAATAGTTGAATTCATTGAATCAAGAGTAGCTATAATTGAAGAGCAAATTTCAATTATAAAATCGGAAATAGAGCAAATGCAGGAATACAAACAATGCCTTATTTCGGATGCAGTTACAGGTAAAATAAAAGTGTAATACCAATTTATGGAAGATACATTTTCACTTCAACAAATTGCAAATTGGCAATTAAATCCTGAAGAATCGTTAGTAGAATTACCAACGATTCAACGGGGTTTTGTGTGGAAGCCAAAGCAAGTTGAAGATTTATGGGATTCACTTCTCAGAGGTTATCCTATTGGTTCATTTCTCTTCTCACAAACAGGCCTAAAGCTGTATTTAATGGACGGACAGCAACGTGCTACTTCCATTTTTTTAGGATATTTCAACCCTTTCAATTCAAGCAATGCTACAAGAGCTTGGGCAATTAAAGGAGAATTACCAGTAGTTTGGATTGACATTAAACCCGAATCAAAACCTGTCAATAGCAGATTTCTTATTCGTACTGTAACACGTTCGCACCCTTGGGGTTATCAAGCCACAAATAATGAGGCCAAATTAAGCGTTGCAGACAGGAACAAAGCATTGAATCTATTCAAACAACATCCCGAGAATAACTCAGGCTATACTTCATTCAAAAACATAACTGTTTTCCCTTATGATTGTTCTTTCCCACTGCCTCTTTCTTTTTTCATTGAGTCAGCAAATATGGAGGAGGTGATAGATAAAGCTGAAAGATATTTACCAGAATATATTTCAACAAAAAAGGGGGGCTTCGAAAACAAGAATTCTTTTATGAAGTTACTTAAAACTGATCTGTCTAAGGAACTGTCAGATATATTTGAGGTAGTAAAAAGAACCGACGAACTAACAATCAAATCAAATATTATAGACAATAGAGTTTTAAACGAAGAATACGATACTGAAAGTCCTGTTCTATTTGTAAGAATAAATTCAGCTGGCACAACCCTATCTGGTGACGATTTGATCTATTCTATTTACAAATCTTTATTTCCTGATGCAAAAAATCTAATAGAAAACATTGGCTTAAATTTCATTTCGCCAACTCAGGTACTTTCTTTAGTTTCTCGTATTGTAGCTTCTGACACAGAAAGTAATAAATTTGTGAAGAAAATGAATGTGAGGGACTTCCAACGTAGAATTAAAAATGAGGAATTTAAATCACGTTTAAAGAAGCTGATAGAAACAAAGGAAATTGAAAATCTATTCGCCCAGGCAATTGAAATCTTATCATGTAAACAAAATTCTTTGTTTGAAGGTGAAATTCCACCTGTTATTTTAAAACAGTTTATCCGAAAAAATCAAGGTGAATTATTTCTGTTTTTTGTTTATTGGCTACATATAAACAAGGCAGAATTAACAGAGAGTATTCAGCTTAAAATGGTCGCAAAACTTTTGTCATTTGCTTGGTTTGATTTTAGCAACGTGCAGCGATTATGGAATGAAAAAATAAACATTCTTGATTTTTGGAATGAGCCTTTGAATGAACTTATTTGGTGGGATACTACCGACGGAATCCATTTTATGTTACCTCCCAATATGCTGAGAGGCTATTATTCTCAGCCACAAATTGAAAAAATGTTTTTAGAATCAGATCAACACAGGTGGGGTCTTTGGAAAGACGGCATTGGTGATAATATAGTTGAATATTACAATACTGTAAAATCTGTAGAATTTGATTTGCCAACAGCTAATAATTACTTTTGGAAATTCATTAGTAAAATTCAACACAATAAACAATTAGTGCTATTTGCACAACGAGATTATATCAATTCTGCTTTTGCAGATTATAATCAGATAGATGATATGGATGATACGAATGTCCCCTGGGATTGGGATCATATATATCCCGATTCATGGGTTTACAATATGAAACACTGTGAACAGATTATTAGAGATTGGAATGGAACAAATGGAAACTTTAGAGCAATCTCACTCGAACAAAACAGAAGTGAAAGCAATAATGTATCACCAAAAGTAAGATTAGATGGTTCAGAGAATAAGAAATATTCTTTTGTATTTAATAATGACTTTGAACATTGGAACAGTATTGATGATAGAATTTGGAATAAAGAAAAAGCTCTTTTTCATTTTCGGTCCATAACCACTCGAATGATAAATATATATGAAAAGTTTTGGATGGATTTAAAAATCAGTGAATTAGTAAACAAGTAAGGCGTACAAATAATATTTAATTATACATTACCTATGAAGGGGCAAGACAAATTTTTGACAGAGTTTATTGATGGTTCCCGTAACCGATTTATCATTCCGGTTTACCAGCGCAACTACGACTGGAAAAAGGATAATTGTATTCAACTCTATAACGACTTGATTAAAACGGCTAAATACAATAAACCAAGTCACTTTTTTGGAAGTATTGTCTATGCCTCGGCTAACAATGGCAATCGAAACGATTACTTAATCATTGATGGTCAACAACGCCTTACCACGGTAACCCTTATCCTTGCTGCCATAGTCAATCTGCTGAAAGAAGGAATTATGGAAGCCAAAAAAGAGAATTTGAATCATTATATCGAGGAAACTTTTTTGATTGACAAATTCAATCCCCTCGAACGTAAAATGCGATTGAAACCGATTAAGAATGATTGTGATGCTTTCGACAAAATAGTATTAGGAAAAAAAGACAGTTACGATCATAAATCCAATGTTACTTCCAACTATATCTATTTCTATGAGCGTATTCAGCTGAACGAAATAACGGTGGATGAACTGTGCGAAGCTATCGAAAAACTCAAAATCATTGATATTTTTCTTGAAAAAGACGACGAGCCACAATCCATTTTTGAAAGTTTAAATTCTACCGGACTCGATTTGGAAGAAGGGGACAAAATCAGAAATTATGTATTGATGGGTCTTTCTTCCATTGAACAGGAAGAGTATTACGAAAATTATTGGAATCCGATTGAACTCCAGACCAGTTATAAGGTAAGCTCCTTTGTACGTGATTATTTAGCCATAAAACAAGGTCGTGTTGCGGTGATTGATAACGTTCACCCAACATTCAAGGAATTTATAGAAAATCCAAAAAATCCCTTAGTTGTCAAAGATGTATTGGAAGAAATGGTTGGTTATGCTACTATTTTTCACGATATAACACAAGCCACAAAATACTCACCTGCAATATGCGCTATTCTGAAAAGATTGGCTCAAATGGATATGAGTATTATTAATGCGTATCTGATGGCATTTTTCAAATATGCTGCCGACAATCAGGAAACAGAAGAATTCTACAAAAAGGTTCTTTTGAGCATTGAATCATTTATTTTCCGTCGGTTAGTATGTAGCTATGGCACAAATGCGTTGAGTAAGATTTTTACTACACTTCATAAAGACATTTTAAAGCTGATTGGCGAAAATGATAACTATGCCGATGTGATGATTTACATACTCCTGAATAAAAAAGGTTCCTCTCAATTCCCAGATGATAATGAATTCAGGCAATCATTCCAGACCCGCAATATCTATTCAATGAGTTCAAAAAACAAAATGTATTTGTTCGACAGGCTTGAAAATGGCGATAGCAGAGAAAGAGTGGAAGTAATCAAATCTATGAATGACGGCACTTTTTCTGTTGAGCACATTATGCCTCAAACACTAACCGAACAATGGAAAAAAGAATTAGGTGATAATCATGAGATTATTTACGACGAATGGCTGAATACAATCGCTAATCTTACCCTAACGGGTTACAACAGCAAATACAAAAATCGTCCGTTTACCGAAAAAAGAGACATTAAGGATGGTTTTAGAGATAGCAATCTGCGGTTAAACAGCTTTGTATTAACCTGCTCCAAATGGGGAGAAGATGAATTGAAAGAGCGACGTTCGTTATTAACGTCGCAAGCAGAACGTTTATGGAAATATCCTACAACTACTTTTGAGCCAAAAGTGCTATTGCCTGATATGCATAGCCTTGATGAAGATCATTCTTTCAAAGGCATGAAAATTACTTCGTTTAATTTTATGGGAACGCAGTATAAAGTTTTCACTTGGTCTGAAATGATAACTTTAGTAGCTAAATTAATCTATGAGTTAGAACCAGCTCCAATGTATCAATTAATATCCGACAGCTCTTATGATTTAATGAGCACACCGGAAACATACAATGTAAAAATAGCTGATGACTTGTTTCTTTATACTGCCAATGACACAATGACTAAAATCAGAATACTGAAGAAAATCTTTGCAAAATATGAATTCGATGAATCAGAGCTTGAATTTGGCATTCCTGTTCAACAAGAAACAACAGCCGAAGTAGAAGATTAATTCAACAAATAACAAAGAGGGATTTTACTATCAAAATAAGTGTAAATAAAAATAAGATTATGCCTGCAAACACAGCCGAAATAGGACTTGAAAACCTGATAGTTGAACATTTGCGTAACAATAGCCATTACGTACAAGGTTCAAGCTCCGATTACAATACTGATTATGCGCTCGATACGGCTCGTCTCGAAGCCTATCTCCAAGCTACCCAACCACAAAAAGTAGCAGAATCATTGGCTTTTGCTTCGCCACATAACAAACACAACTTCTTCGAAAGGCTTAAAAATGAAATCACCAAGCGTGGCGTTATTGATGTGTTGCGCAAAGGCTATCGTTACAATACGCATTTGTTCGATATGTACAGTCCGCTTCCGTCTGAATTGAACGATTCGGCAAAAGAGCATTACAAAAAAAATATCTTTTGTGTCATTCGACAGTTGCATTATTCCAAAACATTTACCAATCTTTCGCTTGACGTGGCGGTTTTTCTGAACGGAATGCCATTGATTACTTTTGAACTCAAAAACCAATTCACGGGTCAAAACGTAAGCAACGCCATAAAACAATACCGTGATAGAGAGGCAAAAGAGTTGATTTTTATGCCAAAACGATGTGCCGTGCATTTTGCGGTGGACGATGAACAGGTAATGATGTGTACGGAATTAAAGGGTGATGCTTCATGGTTCTTGCCATTTAATAAAGGAGTGGACGGAAGTGCAGGTAATCCGGTAAATAAGAACGGACTTAAAACCGCTTATTTATGGGAACAAATTCTGACCAAACATTCGCTTTCGGATATTGTAGAGAACTATGCTCAGGTCATTAAAATTCACGATGAAAATACGGGTAGATTAAAATCTGAAAAATGTATCTGGCCACGTTATCACCAGCTCGATGCCGTTAGACAATTTATAAAAAACACACGCGAAACAGAAATTGGCAAACGATTCCTTATTCAACACAGTGCAGGTAGTGGAAAAAGCAATACGATAACCTGGCTCGCTTACCAGCTTGTTCAGCAATTAAAAGATACTCAGCCTTTGTTTAATTCGGTGATTATTGTTACTGACCGTATTAACCTTGATAAACAAATCAAAGGGAATATCATGGCATTTAATCAGCTTGGAAATATAGTTGGTTGGGCTGACTCCTCTGAAACGCTTAGAAAGGAATTACAAGCAGGTAAAAAAATAATAATTACTATTGTTCACAAATTTCAATTTATCCTGGACACAATCGGTTCGTCGCTCACCGACAAAAAATTTGCTATTATTATCGACGAAGCACACAGTAGTCAAAATGGTTCCTTGTCGGCAAGCATGAATAGGGCATTGACAGGCAATACACCTCAAAATGAAGATGACCTTGAAGAAATAATAATATCAGTTATTGAAGGGCGTAAAATGGTAAAGAACGCCAATTATTATGCTTTTACGGCTACACCCAAAAACAAAACGCTTGAAATGTTTGGTAAACCTAAACCAAATGTGGACGGTACAAAAAGTTTTGAGCCACACCACAGTTACACAATGCGTCAAGCAATACAGGAAGGTTTTATTTTGGATGTCCTTAAAAATTATACACCATATCAAAGTTTCTACAAGGTAATTAAAGCTGTAAACGATGACCCCGAATTTGATAAAAAGCAAGCCTCTAAGAAATTGCGTTGGTTTGTTGAGAGTCGTCCCGAAACAGTTGAGAAAAAGGCAGCAATCATAGTCCGTCACTTTCACGAAATTGTTATTGGAAAAGGTAAAATTGGCGGTCAGGCTCGTGCAATGGTAGTGACAGCAGGTATCGACCGTGCTATTGAGTATTATTTTGCCATTACAAAACAACTTACTCAAATCAAAAGCTCCTACAAACCAATCATTGCTTTCAGTGGTGAAAAGGAATTTATGGGTCAAAAAATGACCGAATCTTCAATCAATGGCTTTTCTTCTACTGAAATTGAAGCACGAATGAAACAAGACCCTTACAGGATACTTGTTGTTGCCGATAAATTTCAAACGGGTTACGATGAACCACTTTTGCACACAATGTATGTGGATAAAGGTTTGTCGGATATAAAAGCCGTACAAACACTATCACGCCTCAATCGAAGTCACCCTAAAAAGAAAGATACTTTTGTACTCGATTTTGCCAACGACCCGGAAGATATAAAAGTAGCTTTCCAACGCTATTACAAAATGACTTCTTTGTCACAGGAAACCGACCCGAACAAACTCAATGATTTACTTCAGGAGCTTGACGAATATGTCATTTATTCACGAGAAGATGTACAACTATTCAATAAAAAATATTGGACAGATGCCCCAAGGGAAGAATTAGACCCAATTTTGGATGCTTGTGTAGTAAAATTCAAAGAGGATTTAACCGAGAATCAGCAAATTGCCTGTAAAGGCAGTTTGAAAGCATTTGTACGCACATACACATTCCTCGCGGCAATTATGCCTTTCAGTAGTCCAGAGTGGGAAATGCTCAATACATTTTATAAATTCCTTGTTACCAAACTACCCAATCTTAAAGCCGAAGATTGGACTGACGGTTTATATGAATCTATCAACTTTGACCAATTACGTGTGGTTGCCAAGGAAGATGCAAATATAGAGTTAGAAAATCAAAACGCCGCAATTGACCCTTTGCCAACAACAGGTGGTGGAGGTAAATCAGAACCTGATCTTGAAAAGTTGAGTAATATTCTTGATGAATTTAATCTGATATTTGGTGGCATTGATTGGCAGTATCCAAACGATGTAAAGCAACAAATACTTGATCTACCAGAGTTATTGGTCAAAAACGAGGCATTCAGCAATGCCGCACGTTTTTCTGATGAAGATACAGCCCAAATGGAATGTAATTCTGCTCTACAAGATATTATTATCAGAAATATGGCTGCTCAATCTGAATTAAGTCGCTACTTTTTGGAAAACGAACAATTCCGTTCATTTTTAACCGATCGTGTTTTTGGTCAAGCATTTCCTATGGTGAATAGATAGAAAACAAAGAATGTAACTTGGGTAATCTCTGGAAACAACAAGGCATACCGCATAAGGGTTGGACATTAGAAAATGTGTACGATGTGCGGGAAGATGGTCAGTCGGAAGATGAAACCTCTTACGAATCTTGCATGATGTGTGGTCACGAAAAAATTCGCTACGTGCATGTTGTTTCTCACCCCGATTATGGTGAAGAATTA
>Ga0172378_10005815_pt1 | contig 11515 bp, 23 predicted proteins | sample GrowelOW332metaG_FD_119755 | JGI IMG/M metagenome (GOLD analysis project Ga0172378, IMG submission 119755) | Groundwater microbial communities from an aquifer near a municipal landfill in Southern Ontario, Canada - Pumphouse #3_1 metaG | ecosystem: Environmental > Aquatic > Deep subsurface >... | reverse complement strand
TGAGCCGTTATCTCATGCCCATTCTCTAACTCAACACGAAACATGGCATTTGACAATGCCTCTACTATAGTGCCATCCTGTTCAATTGCAGCTTGCTTGGCCATACTTTACTTTTCGTTATTTTCTAAAAATTCATCAATATACTTAAACGAAGACAATATATCAGCTTGTCCTGCTCTTATCGCCACCGTATGCTCATAATGAGCAGAAATCTTGTTATCGGAAGTTCTTGTCGTCCATCCATCATCCTCTATGTAAATATCTTGTTTACCTAGATTGACCATAGGCTCTATAGCAATAACCATCCCAACTTTCAGTTTCGAGCCGAAACCCTTTTTTCCAAAATTCGGAATTCGAGGTTCCTCATGCATACTGCGACCGATTCCGTGCCCTGTCATTTCACGAACCACGGAATATCCACGATTCTCACAATATGACTGTACTGCACAACCGACATCGCCCAGTCGCTTTCCCGCTACCGCCAATTCTATTCCAACATACAAAGATTCCTTTGTGGTCCTCAATAATTGTCTTACATCGTCCGAGACTTCTCCCACACAAAACGTATAGCAAGAATCACCATGGAAGCCGTTTTTTTCAGCACCACAATCTACAGAAATGACATCGCCTTCTTTTAATGCATACGCAGAAGGAATTCCATGAACAACCTGATCATTTACAGAAGTACAAATAGAATTAGGATATCCATTATATCCAAAGAAACTAGGAACAGCACCATTGTCACGGATAAACGATTCCGCAATTTTATCCAACTGAAGTGTCGTAATTCCTGGACGAATACGCTTTCCTACTTCCGCCAACGTGCGAGCAACAATATCATTGCTAACGCGCATAAACTCTATCTCTTCGTCTGTTTTCAGATATATCATTTATTCCAACATTAATATGCAGAAACTCCAGATCTACCTTTGATTCTTCCTGACTTTAACAATCCATCATAATGACGCATCAACAAATGGCTCTCCACCTGCTGCAATGTATCAAGTACAACACCAACCATAATAAGCAAAGACGTACCACCAAAGAACTGGGCAAATGACATCTTTATGTCAAACAATCTAGCAATGGCTGGTAGTACTGCGATGACAGCCAAGAAAACAGAACCAGGAAGTGTAATACGAGACATGATAAGGTCGATATACTCTGCGGTAGCAGAACCAGCCTTCACACCAGGAATAAACCCTCCATTACGTTTCATATCCTCAGCCATCTGATTTGGATTTATCGTGATGGCAGTGTAGAAATAAGTAAACAATATGATTAATAAAGCAAAAACCAAATTGTACCATAATCCATCTGGGCTAGTCAACCGACCCAGTATACCTTCAGCTTCTCCACCTTTAAACAAAGCAGGAGCCACCATCATCGGAATAAACATAATAGCTTGCGCAAAAATGATTGGCATCACATTAGCCGCATTTACCTTTAATGGTAAATATTGACGTGCACCACCATACTGTTTGTTTCCAACCATCTGTTTTGCATATTGCACAGGAACACGTCTAACTCCTTGAACCAACAGCACTGAAGCCCCAATAACGACCAAGAAGAATACTATTTCCAACATGAATTTAATAAGGCCACCACCTTCGTTATCACTTAAACAGAAAGCGAACTCCTGCATAACCGCACTCGGGAAGCGAGCTATAATTCCAACCAAAATAATGAAAGAGATACCATTTCCAACTCCCTTATCAGTAATACGCTCTCCCAACCACATCACAAACATACTTCCTCCACACAATATAATCGTAGAAGAGACATTAAACCACCAATCTGACGGCATAGCTCCAGCCGTTTGAATAGACAAGTTAATTAAGTATGACGGACCTTGGAGAAGCAATATCAATACAGTCAAGTAACGCGTGTACTGCGTAATCTTACGCCGACCACTCTCGCCCTCTCTCTGCATCTTCTGAAAAGAAGGAACAGCAATAGTAAGCAATTGAATCACAATAGATGCCGAGATATATGGCATGATTCCCAATGCAAAAATAGAAGCATTAGAAAAAGCACCTCCCGAAAACATATCCAATAAGCTCATCAATCCCTCACTTGTCTGCTTTTCCAAATCAGATAGTCCTTCCGGATTAATACCCGGAAGAACTATATATGAACCGAAACGGTATATCAAAACAAATAAAATGGTAATGAAAATACGAGTCCTTAACTCCTCTATTTTCCAAATATTTTTAATTGTTTCAATTACTTTCATTTCTATAATATTACAACGTTTCCACCAGCAGCTTCGATAGCTGACTTAGCTGATTTTGAGAATGCGTGAGCAGAAACAGACAACTTAGCAGTAAGAGATCCGTTACCCAACACCTTAACCAAATCTTTATTTGAAATAAAACCTGCATCACAAAGTATATTAAGATCTATTGAATCAACATTCTTAGATTCTGCGATCTTTTGTAACATCTCAATATTAACAGCTTTATATTCAACTCTATTCACGTTTTTGAAACCGAATTTAGGCAAACGACGTTGCAAAGGCATCTGACCACCCTCAAATCCTATTTTCTTAGAATAGCCAGAACGAGCTTTAGCTCCCTTGTGACCTCTTGTTGAGGTGCCGCCCAATCCAGATCCTGGTCCTCGGCCTATTCTCCTACCAGTCTTATTAGAGCCTGCAGCAGGTTTTAAATTACTCAAATCCATACCTTAATTTTTTATATCAAATTTGATTTTACTTTTCTACAATAACCAAGTGTCTAACAGCTTCAACCATTCCCAAAATTTGAGGAGTAGCTTCATGTTCAACAACAGAGTTAATTTTCTTTAATCCCAAAGCCTCCAATGTAGCCTTTTGCTTCTTAGGAGCCCCGATCTTACTTTTTATTTGCTTAATTTTTATTGTAGCCATTTTTTTACTCTATTTATCCTTTGAACACTTTTTCCATTGAAATACCACGATTTTGAGCAATAGTATAAGGATCTCTTATTTCACCCAATGCCAAAATCGTAGCCTTTACCAAATTATGAGGATTGGAAGAGCCTTTTGACTTAGCCAAGACATCCGTAATACCCACACTCTCCAATACGGCACGCATTGCACCACCGGCTTTTACTCCCGTACCATGAGATGCAGGTTTTAACAAAACCTCAGCACCACCAAACTTGGCCTCCTGCTCATGAGGAATAGTACCTTTCAATACAGGAACCTTAACCAAGTTCTTCTTTGCAGACTCAACACCTTTTGCTATTGCAGCCGTAACTTCACTAGCTTTACCAAGACCCCAGCCTACAACGCCTTCTTCATTTCCTACAACTACTATAGCTGCGAAACTAAATGTACGACCTCCTTTTGTTACTTTTGTAACACGATTGATAGCTACCAATCTATCTTTCAATTCCAAGTCGTTGGTTGTCTTTACCTTACTATTTTCTCCAGCCATAATAATTAAAATTTAAGTCCTCCTTTACGTGCGGCATCAGCCAATTCCTTAATTCTTCCATGGTACAAATAACCGTTTCGGTCAAACACCACTTCTGTAATTCCAGCCTCTTGCGCTTTTTTTGCAACGATTTCACCCACCTTGGCAGCCAACTCTTTCTTTGCCACCTTATCGGTAAGAGACAATGATGAAGCGGAAGCCAATGTAAGTCCAGACAAATCATTTATAAGCTGAACATATATCTGCTTGTTACTTCTAAACACAGTCATACGAGGACGCACTGCAGATCCTGAGATTTTAGTACGGATTCCTCTTTTTATTTTGAGTCTTCTTTGAATTCTATCAGTCATAATAACATCGATTTACGTAAATTACTTAGCAGCAGCTGACTTACCAGCCTTTCTACGAATCTCTTCGCCGACAAACTTAACACCCTTACCCTTATATGGCTCTGGCATACGGAACGTACGAATCTTGGCACAAACTTGACCGATAAGCTGCTTGTCACAACTTTCCAAGATTACCAATGGATTCTGGTTACGCTCACTTTTTGTCTCTATCTTTATCTCCTTTGGCAACTGCAAGAAAATATTATGAGTATAACCTAAAGCGAACTCTAGGACTTGACCTTGACTAGATACACGATAACCTACGCCGACTAGTTCTAGCTCTTTTCTATATCCCTCAGACACTCCTACAACCATGTTATTCACCAAAGCACGATATAAACCATGTAATGAACGATGTGTTATATCGTCAGATTTTCTCGTCACCTCTACATGACCTTCTTTTACATCAACTGTTATATCAGGATTTACATATTGAGAAAGTTCACCCTTTGGTCCTTTCACCGTAACTGTGTTATTTTTCACAGAAACTGTAACTCCAGATGGAATACTAATTGGTAATTTTCCTATTCTTGACATTTACAATTCCTCCTATATTAATAAATAAAGCATAACACTTCACCTCCAACCTTAAGGTCGCGAGCTTCCTTATCCGTCATAACTCCCTTTGATGTTGATAGGATTGCAATACCTAATCCGTTCAAAACTTTTGGCATGTCCTTATAACCAACATACTTACGTAAACCTGGGGTAGAAACCCTCTTCAAGTTCTTGATCGCGTTAACTTTGTTAACCGGATCATACTTCAAGGCAACTTTAATAGTGCCTTGAGGTCCATCTTCTACAAATTTGTAGTTTAAGATATAGCCCTTATCGAGCAATATCTTAGTAATCTCTTTCTTCAAATTTGAGGCAGGCACTTCCAGTACTCTATGTTTCGCCTGGATAGCATTCCTCAATCTTGTTAGATAATCTGCTATTGGATCTGTCATAATAATTAATTAAATTGATCAGGTCTCCCCTGACAATATTTAAAACTCAATTTACCAGCTTGCTTTCTTTACACCAGGGATTAAACCAGCAGAAGCCATTTCACGGAATTGAATACGTGAAATACCAAACTGACGCATATAACCTCTTGGTCTACCTGTAAGCTTGCAACGATTGTGCAAGCGAACAGGAGATGCATTCTTAGGCAAAGATTGTAAAGCATCGAAGTTTCCTTCAGCTTTCAATTGTGCTCTTTTTTCTGCATATTTGGCGCAAAGTTTTGCCCTTTTTACTTCACGGGCTTTCATTGATTCTTTTGCCATCTCTTATCTCTTAATATTTTTAAAAGGTAACCCAAACTCCTTTAACAAAGCATAACCTTCTTCATCTGTTTTCGCAGACGTTACAAAGGTAATATTCATTCCTAACAATTTCGATATAGAATCGATATTTATTTCAGGAAAAATAATCTGTTCCTCTATACCCAAGGTATAATTACCCATTCCATCCAACTTTGACTCGACTCCTCTGAAGTCACGTATACGAGGAAGAGCGACACGAACTAATCTTTCAAGAAATTCGTACATTCTCTCTCTACGCAATGTAACACGCACGCCAATAGGCATTTTCTTACGCAACTTAAAGTTAGAAATATCTTTCTTAGACATTGTTGCGACTGCCTTCTGTCCAGTTATAGAAGTAAGCTCGTTAATTGCAGTCTCGATAATTTTCTTATCAGCAACAGCTTGACCTAGGCCTTGATTGATAACAATCTTCTCGAGCACAGGAACTTGCATTATTGATTCATAACCAAATTCCTTCATTAGGATAGGAACAATGCGTTCTGCATATTCTTTCTTTAGACTAGCCGTATTCATTACTTAATCTCCTCCTTTGATTTTTTAGCACCCTTCGCAAAACGAACTAACTTACCATCTTCATTCTTACGACGGCCAACGCGAGTCGGAGTTCCGTCCTTTGGATCAAGCGGGTTCAAATTAGAAATATGAATTGGCGCTTCCTTCTTAATAATACCACCCTGAGGGTTTTTTGCGTTTGGCTTGGTACTCTTTGATACCATATTGATGCCTTCTACGATAGCTCTCTGTTCCTTTACAAGAACACTTAGCACACGGCCAGTTTTTTTCTTGTCATCACCAGCATTAACGTAAACGATATCGCCTTTTTTAATATGTAATTTACTCATTACTCTAAATTTTACTTGGATTAAAGCACCTCTGGAGCCAATGAAACAATCTTCATATTAGTAGCACGAAGCTCTCTGGCAACCGGACCAAAAATACGGCTAGCCCTCATCTCTCCAGCTGCATTCAAGAGAACGCATGCGTTATCATCGAAACGGATATAAGATCCATCAGGACGTCTTACTTCCTTCTTTGTACGTACGATAACAGCTTTAGATACCGTACCCTTTTTCATATCACTTGAAGGGATTACATTTTTTACCGTAACAACGATAACATCCCCAACAGTAGCATAACGCTTTTTCGTACCTCCCAAAACACGGATGCACAAAGCCTCTCTACCACCACTGTTATCAGCTATAACTAATCTTGATTCTTGTTGTATCATAACTATTTAGCCCTTTCGATTATTTCAACTAATCTCCATCTTTTTGTCTTGCTCAACGGGCGAGTCTCTTGGATTCTTACCACATCGCCGATGTTGCACTCGTTTTTCTCGTCGTGAGCATGATATTTTTTCGTCTTATTGACGAATTTCTGATAAATAGGATGCTTTTCCTTCCATTTGATGGCAACAGTGATGGTTTTATCCATCTTGTTGCTAGAAACAACACCTTGTCTTTCTTTTCTTAAGTTTCTCATTTTAATCAAGCTCGATTGTTATTGTTTATTAAGTTCTCTCAGACGCAACTCTGTCTTCATACGTGCAATATCTCTACGAACAGCCTTTATCTGAGAAGGATTCTCCATCGGAGAGACAGCATGAGTCAACTTCATGTGTGAAAGGTTACTGATTTCACCGTTCAATTTATCCTGGAGCTCTTCGCTTGTCAATTCTTTTAATTCTGCTATCTTCATAAATTATGCATTTTGAGTTTGAGCATCATAGTCTCTTCTAACAATAAACTTAGTTGTAATAGGTAACTTCTGAGCGGCAAGACGCAAAGCCTCTTTAGCCACCTCAAACGAAACTCCCTCTACCTCTATCAATATTCTACCTGGAGTAACAGGAGAAACGAATCCTTCTGGATTACCTTTTCCTTTACCCATACGTACTTCAGCAGGTTTCTTGGTAATCGGCTTGTCTGGGAATATTCTAATCCAGATCTGTCCTTGTCTCTGCATATAACGAGTTACGGCAACACGGGCAGCCTCAATCTGACGACCCGTAATCCACATTGTATCCAATGATTTTATGCCGAATGAACCGAATGCGAGTTGATTACCTCTTTGAGCGACGCCTTTCATACGTCCCTTCTGCTGTCTTCTGAACTTTGTCTTCTTAGGTTGTAACATTTTTCTTCCTTAAATTCAAATTCGATAAACAGATTACTTTTTTTTCTTTTTGAAGCCCTTTCCGTTATTTCCAGATGAAGAGTTTGGTCTTCCTCCTTCTTTAGCGGCAGTGAACGATGGAGCCAAATCCTTCTTGCCATAAATTTCTCCACGGCAAATCCAAACCTTCACTCCTATCAATCCGACCTTCGTCAATGCTTCAACTTGAGCATAGTCAATGTCAGCTCTAAAGGTATGCAATGGGGTTCTTCCCTCTTTATACATTTCAGAACGGGCCATTTCGGCACCATTCAGACGACCTGATACTTGAACTTTAATACCTTCTGCACCCATACGCATTGTAGAAGCAATAGCCATCTTCGTTGCACGACGGTATGCAATTTTACCCTCGATTTGGCGAGCTACGTTGTTAGCAACAATCACTGCATCCAATTCTGGTCTCTTCACTTCAAAGATGTTGATCTGAACATCCTTGTCTGTGATCTCCTTCAACTCCTCTTTCAACTTGTCAACCTCTTGACCTCCCTTTCCGATGATGATTCCCGGACGAGCCGTACATACGGTAATTGTGACAAGTTTCAATGTACGTTCGATAACAATTCTTGAAACGCTAGCCTTTGCAAGACGGGCATTCAGATACTTTCTTATTTTAGCATCTTCCAAAATAGTATCGCCGTAGTTCTTTCCGCCATACCAATTAGAATCCCAACCTTTGATGATTCCTAAGCGGTTACTTACTGGATTAACTTTCTGTCCCATCTAACAATTAATTTTGGTTATCGTTTGAATTCTTAGTATCTACAAACAAGGTAACATGGTTAGAACGCTTGCGTATTCTATACCCCCTACCTTGTGGAGCGGGACGGAGTCTCTTCAACATTTTAGCTGAATCAACATAGATTGCACTAATGTACAACTCTCCATTATCCGCCTTCCTCTCATTCTTCTGTTCCCAATTAGCGATAGCAGAACGCAATAACTTCTCCAAACGGTTAGAAGCTTCTTTTGTCGAATATCTCAATACGCTAAGTGCTCTATACGCTTCCATGCCACGAACCATGTCCGCAACCAAGCGCATTTTGCGTGGAGATGTAGGAACATCATTCAACTTAGCAAAGTAAAGCGACTTCTGAGCTTCCTTTATTGCCTCTGCTGATATTTTTTTTCTTGCACCCATTTTATTAGAACTTTTTTAATTTCTTCTTACTCACGGTTATCTTTTCTTATTGCCTCCGTGACCTCTAAATGTACGTGTTAAAGAGAATTCGCCAAGCTTGTGGCCGACCATGTTCTCCGTAACATATACCGGAATGAATTTGTTTCCGTTGTGAACTGCAATTGTATGACCTACAAAATCAGGTGATATCATTGAAGCTCTTGCCCATGTTTTAATCACGGATTTTTTTCCGTTTTCATTCATAGCGAGAACCTTTTTTTCAAGCTTCACGTTGATATATGGGCCTTTTTTTAGTGAACGACTCATAAAATTACCTTTTTATTGATTACTTTTTCCTTCTTTCAACAATATACTTATTAGAAGCATTCTTTGGTGCTCTTGTCTTGAAGCCCTTAGCCAACAATCCCTTACGTGATCTTGGATGACCTCCAGACTGACGGCCTTCACCACCACCCATTGGATGGTCTACTGGGTTCATAACTACAGCACGGTTACGAGGACGACGACCTAACCAACGAGAACGACCAGCTTTACCTGATTGCTCCAATGCGTGATCCGAGTTACCTACCGTACCAACTGTTGCCTTACAAGTACAAAGTATCATTCTGGTCTCACCTGAAGGTAATTTTACTATTGCATATTTGCCTTCTCTCGAAGTCAACTGTGCATAAGTACCAGCCGAGCGAACTAATGCTGCTCCTTGTCCTGGGCGTAGCTCCAGATTGTGGATTACTGTACCAAGCGGAATGTTCTGCAAAGGCAAAGCATTTCCTACCTCTGGGGAAGCCTCAGCACCTGACATTAATTGCTGACCTAACTGCAATCCATTTGGTGCAAGAATATAACGTTTCTCTCCATCAGCATAAAACAACAAAGCGATACGAGCCGAACGATTCGGATCGTATTCTATTGTCTTCACTACTGCTGGAACACCGTCTTTATCCCTTTTGAAATCAATTACTCTGTACTTTCTCTTGTGACCGCCACCTATGTAACGCATGGTAAGTTTACCTACATTGTTACGGCCTCCTGTCTTGGACATTCCTGTTACAAGAGATTTTTCTGGTGCATCCGAGGTAATTGTCTCGAATGCGCCAATAACTTTGTGTCTCTGCCCCGGTGTTGTGGGTTTGAATTTACGAACAGCCATTTTTATTTATTAAATATTGCTATAAAAATCGATTACATCGCCTTCCTTCAATGTCACGAACGCCTTTTTATAAGAAGGCGCCTTTCCGTTTATCACGCCTGCCTTTGTATAACGGCTCTTTTTCTTGCCTTCTACACGCAACGTATTCACAGAAACGACCGTAACATTATACATGTCTTTTATCGCCTTCTTGATTTCAAGTTTGTTGGCATTTGGAGAAACACGAAAGCCATAGCGAGAGTATTTCTCTCCTAAGCTTGTCATCTTCTCTGTCACTATCGGTTTAATTATGATTCCCATCTTTTTGACCTCCTATGCTTTTAAATTATTCTCTACATCTGCCAATGCACTCTCTGTCAATACGATACATTTCGCATCCATAATTCTATAAGTATTCAAATCCGAAGGACTCAACACTTGAGAGTTCTGGAGATTACGAGCTGACAAATATACATTTTTATTTACTTCTGACAAAATTATCAAAGACTTCTTGTCTGAAATCTTAAGATTATCTGTCATTGCTATATACTCTTTTGTCTTTGGAGCCTCAAACGCAAAGTTTTCAACAACGATGATACCCTCATTCTGAGCCTTATATGTCCAAGCAGACCTACGGGCCAATTGTTTAACCTTCTTGTTCAACTTGAAGCTGTAGTCTCTTGGTGTAGGACCAAAAACTCTTGCTCCACCAACCAAAACAGGAGAGTTAATGTCACCCCTACGAGCTCCACCTCCTCCTTTTTGGCGTCCAAGTTTCCTTGTACTTCCAGAAAGCTCACTTCTCTCTTTGGATTTGTGAGTTCCTTGACGTCTGTTTGCCAAATATTGCTTTACATCCAAATAAATTGCATGGTCATTCGGCTCAATACCAAACACACTGTCACTTAAAGTGACTTTCCTTCCGGTATCCTCTCCTTTTATGTTATATACACTCAGTTCCATTACTTATTGACAATTACGATTGAACCATTACATCCTGGCAATGAACCTTTTATTACTAAAAGATTATTTTCAGGAATAACCTTTAACACTTGTAGGTTTTGAACCGTTACGGAATCACCTCCTAAACGTCCGCCCATTCTCATTCCTTTGAAGACCTTTGCAGGGTACGAACAAGCACCTATTGATCCAGGGTGTCTAGAACGGTTGTGCTGACCATGAGTGGTCTGTTGCACACCTCCGAATCCGTGGCGCTTTACAACACCTTGGAATCCCTTACCCTTAGAAGTACCGACAACGTCTACAAACTGTGCCCCAGAGAACAGATCTACCGTAAGAACGTCACCAAGTTTGTACTCCTCCTTAAACTCTTTGAACTCGGCCAAGTGTCTCTTTGGTGTTGTTCCAGATTTCTTAAGGTGACCCAACTCTGCTTGAGTTGTGTTCTTCTCCTTCTTTTCTTCAAAACCGATTTGGAGTGCGCAATAACCGTCATTCTCCACTGTTTTGATCTGTGTAACAACACAAGGACCTACTTCGACAACAGTGCATGGTACATTTTTACCATCAGCACTGAAAACGGATGTCATTCCGATTTTTTTTCCTAATAATCCTGGCATTTCTTTTTTTATTTAAATAACTCAAACTTTGATTTCTACTTCTACTCCGCTTGGCAATTCAAGTTTCATCAACGCATCCACGGTCTTTGCTGTTGAGCTATAGATGTCAATCAATCTCTTGAACGAAGACAACTGGAACTGCTCTCTTGACTTCTTATTTACGAAAGTCGAACGGTTTACTGTAAAGATACGTTTGTGGGTAGGCAACGGAATTGGACCGCTAACTACTGCACCTGTAGTCTTTACCGTCTTCACGATTTTCTCTGCCGATTTGTCAACTAGATTGTAATCGTAAGACTTCAATTTAATTCTAATCTTTTGGTTCATTGAATCTTATCTTTTATTCTATTTTTATATACTCTCTATTTT
>Ga0172378_10005813_pt1 | contig 11517 bp, 10 predicted proteins | sample GrowelOW332metaG_FD_119755 | JGI IMG/M metagenome (GOLD analysis project Ga0172378, IMG submission 119755) | Groundwater microbial communities from an aquifer near a municipal landfill in Southern Ontario, Canada - Pumphouse #3_1 metaG | ecosystem: Environmental > Aquatic > Deep subsurface >... | reverse complement strand
TTTTTTAGGCTGTTTTTTCCAAACCCAAAGAGGTAAATACATACTTCCGTTTATCCAATCATTATAGAAATCCAATGATGCTAATTCATATTCCTGAGATAACATATCATCCAAAATTGTTTCATAATCAGACCGTCTATCATTCATAGGTCCGTCGCCATGACTCCGTTTAGTTCTACGCCATCCTTCACCGCTACATCCTAAATAATAAGTAGTATCAAGACAGCTACTACCAGGAACCGTCAACTTTAAAGGTATACATGGTATAATTAATGCATCAATAAGCAATTTCAAAGGCCTTACTAAAAACTTTAATATCCACAAAAATTTACTAATTCCATGAATTATCACACGGATAGGAGCTAAAGTATCATCATATACTGATATAAAGGTATTAATTAATTCAACAGTTTCAGCTATAAAATGAAATAGTGAACACATAACTCGATACATAAAAGTTAAATGCACTCTAATATTATTATATGGGAAAGGATTTTTACCGTCACTATAATTAGTTAAACGTATACCGCTATATCTGTCCTGATGTCTATTTTCATGACCATTTCTTCCTGTTTGAATACGTGGTATATAACTTTTAATACTGTATACTTTATTCCAAAATAAATCTCTGAAGCAATTATCGGGTGTTGAAATTCCAAATTCATAATATGCATCATTTTCAGGCAAACTACTTCCATCTCGGTCTGTTGACATAGTAATAACTCCATCCGATTTTGACAAAGGAGGGTTATTAGGTATCAGCATCTTACCATGATGTACATTAGAGCTATCTGCATCATTATTATCTAATGATATTCTAAATCTAACACGCGCCCTTGTAGGTATACCTTTATTAACATCTTCGATAGGCGTTATATTTCCATATTCGTCAGTTCCAACATAATCAAGATTCATTGGTACTTGATAACACCATACGCCATTATCGTCAATCAAATCATTACCGTCAATATTATATGTTTCAACGAAATTATCAACTGTTTTACGTATCATTTCTATTTTACCCTTAGTTCCAATAAGATTACGATTAAATCCACTCTTTTCAGTAGCAGAACAGTCATGACCTATTGAAGCATTTTTAGAATCGGTAATTAATGAGCCCATGAATATACAAGTAGGTTCAAATTTATATTGTAATTTTATATCATTCTGTGTTATTGCTACATCACCGTTTGCAGTATCTCCCCAAAAAGGATATACATATACCGATGAATCTTGGCTAAAAATCTGAGAAAGATTATTTAGATTAGTACTACTTTTAAATTGCACAGGACTATCAAATTGAGTGTTAGAATATCCTTTAGACTCCATATCGCGAGGCTTTTGTGATAATAACCCGCAATCAGATATATCTAAGTCACAATGTACTGTAACATCCCCTACAGGAACTCCATAAATGCAATAATCGCCTGCATTATTAGTTACAGTAGTATATTTCCAATATTTATCAAATATCTCAAGTTCAGTATTATCATCTAAAACAACACGTTTTGACGGAAAAGTTCCAACATCACGATGACAGATATTTTTAGTATCATTAGGTAATAAATTATATCTGATATTATTAGAATCCACACTATTTACTGAAGTATAAGGGTAAATTGAAAGAATTTCATTATCCTTTTTATCATTTTCGTCTATTGGAATAAAGATTGATATTTTAACATTAGAAACTCCAAAAGCATCATTAGCTAAAACACGGCCAACTAAAACTCCATAGTTAGATGAATGTAATTTATAAAAATTTTTCTGAGTTAATTTAAGACTTAGGACTTCAAGGAAATCCATGTCCTGTTGTAAATTAACATTTATCAACTTATTACTATCCCCAACTGATGTATGAATTCTATATGATTTATTACTATTCATGTTTTAGTATAATTTTTCTTATTAATTTAGTTACGACAAGTGGAATTGTTATTGTTAATTCTCCAGTAAAAAGTAATGTCAAACCTGCGTCAAGCAATAAAATTGGCAAAAGTATTGAAATAATGACAATAAAAAATATTCTTCCTATAAATTTAAGAACTTTTTGTCTTAATTTAGTAACAGGTCCATCAGTAGTAAGTGTTGCCTTATAATTTCCTGTATATTTATCAAGAGTATCCTTAGTTTTTTTACAATTACAACCCATCTTTTTTTAACTTATAAATATTGTTATTTTATATAATAAAATATAAAAAATAATTTTTTATTAAAGAAAAAAGCCGAAACCATAACAGCTTCGACTTTAAAATATATTAAACAAAAGAAAAATTACTATTTTAACTTAACTCTAACCTTAATATCACTTGCAGGATATTTTATTTCGAACATGGTATTTGAATCAGATGTTAAAACGTTTTCAAGTTTATCCATGTCTATTCTATAAGAATTAGTTACATTTGGAAATGTTGAGATATCTCCTTCCCCACAAATATTTTCGTTATTTACAATATATTGAGGTAGATTTGCTTTAGCTCCATAGCCATTAGCGTCATAAATATTATACACCTCAACATCTATCAAGCTAATGACACCATCTAATAAAGTAATTTCTTTTTCCAAATCCCCTATAAATATTTCATCCCCCATATCATGGGAATTAATGTCCATATAATCACTAACTTTTGTTATTATATTAGATACCACATTACTTGTAGTATATGTCTTATCAATGTATACATTAACTATTAGGCCTAAGTTAACTACAAATCCGCTTCTAATTTCAATAAAGTCAGTAAGATTCTTATAAAGTGAAAGATATTCTTTTATGTTATCAGTAAGAGTACTTGGTATTTTACTACTTAAAGTAGAATCATTAGAAATTGTTAAAAGGTGCATTAATATTTTATTGTTTTCTTCGCTAACAGACATTCTAAAAGGACAACCATAACGAGGAGGCATCATCATGACTCTTGATTTATAATCTTTCAAAGTAACACATCTTTCTTGCGCTGAAGTATTATATTTAGTAAGATATTTTATTTCATTAATACTCGGAGCATCTTTACCCGCAATTGAAACGGTTGGATTATTTACGATTAATGTTTTAATAACTTTAGACTTTGTTGTACTATCTAAATTACCACATTGCCATTCACAGTTAGCTCTTACCCAACTATTTATTGAATTAGGTGCTACATTAGAAGAATTACCTCCACCTACTCGGTACAAACAATACATTGTCCATCCTGCTTCAGGAAGAACTCCTAACATATCATTATTAATAATCTTAGACATTTGCCATTTAGCATAATCACTCGCTGATTTAGGAATACTCTCATAATTAGTTCCTGAACCAAATATAATTTTAGTATAACCTTTATCAGTAAATTCTGTTATAAATTTTTGCTTAACGGCCTTCCATTCTCCTTTATATATCCTTGAATAAACATCTCCCGATAAATTATAATCATCGTATATTTCAGTACAATTGTAAAAAGGAGAGGATGGGTCAGAAGGTTGAATAATATTTTCATTTGACATTTTAGGACCGAATACATATTGGTCGGCCAAAGAATTAGTTTCAAAAAACTTATAAGTTGTATCACCCTCATCAGCCCATTTAAATTCCTCATTACCAACATAATATTCAGATAAGTTAGGGGATTTATTATAATTAGAATTTGATTTAAAGATAATCCCCTCTATATTCATTACATTCTGTTCAGGTAAAACTATTTCCATAAATGGCTCTAAATCACTTGATGATATTGTTTTACTATATACTTTTGAAACTCCTGCTGCTACAATTGCCTTTTTAGTTACTATGTAGCTTGTTACAACTCCATTAGTATTACGTTTTGGTTTATATGTCCTATCTGAATATCCATCACTATTAAATTGTTCAGCGAAATTAATATCATTTTGTATTTCAAAAGTATAAATTCCTGCTGCAACTTGTGAAGCACGCTTAATTACAGGCGCATAATCCCAATCAGGGGATGACATATTATCCAATGTGCTTTTTTTAGGTAGTTCACAAGATATTTCGACTTCACATATTGATGCTTTAGCTCCTGGTACTTTTAATCCATTTTCACGTGCTATATTTAAAACAGAGCTTTTTAGATTAGCTGTATTTATCAGAGTTTCTTGATACGTTTTATCTATATTATAAGATAAATCGTCACTAACACTTGCGCATAAATCAATTAACCATGAGGAAACACTTTTATCTTCAAAAGTAGTTGCCATGTTAGGATAATATTTATTACTAAGCTTGATAAGTTCATCTTTTATAGTAGTATAATCCCTTGCAATATATGATATTTTTTTTTCCATTTTTAAATTTTTATTATTGAAGTTTTATCAGAACTTTCCCCATTGACAACGGCTGAAAAGTTTATTTTCAAATATTTCTCTTTTAAATCATCATCAGTTTCACCAATTTCCATTGTATTTAGTGAACATCCGTTCACATATTTAGAAATGGCATTCTTGCATTCTAATTTAATCCCTTCCCACGTAGTATCATCATCAGGGTCAAAAATATAAGATAAAAAATTACAGCCAAATTCAGGGTCTCTTAATTTACTTCCTTTTACAGTGAAAATAACATGTATTATCTGAGACTCAACATATGATAATGCTCCGTCATTTAAGTCTAAAAAATTTTTATCTACCTTTTGAGCTGTAAATGGAAACTTAAGTCCATAATGCTGTATCTTCATTCTTTTATTTATTATCTTAATAATTACTTAAAAATTAAAAAAATATTTTAATTTATCAAGGTTTTATTCTAAAGTAATGTCCAAATCTCCCAAACTTGAGAAAAATCTTTATATGGCAAAATAGCATATCCTTTATTACCATAATTTTCTCCCCACGAGTTACGAAGTATGAATCCATCTTTATTATAGCCAACGAAGCACATTGCATGACCTCCTTGTATATCTCCATCTTTATTCCAAAAATCCTCTCTGTCAGTATTGTATACAGGAACAGCGAATAAAACAACACCATTTTCAATAAGAGCATATTTTACCATCTCAATACTACCAACCATGGCAAATTGGTCAATCTTATAAGTTCCTTTTTTAAATTTAACTCCATGATTACGGCAATAAGTTAAATCTTCTTTAAAAGTCATACCATTATCTCCTGATTTATCAGCTCTTATATCATATATTTCATCGGGATTAAATCCATTAAAGTCATACGTACCATCTTTCATGTTTAATCTCCAATCCAAAGCAGCAATTGTTGAAAAACATACACACCTATTACCATTTTGACTCTGTATCTTAGTCATAAATGGCCTATAATCATAACTGACAGGTAAATCTAATGTTTTTTCAGACATAAATTTACTTTCCGTTCCATCAAGTATTGATTTATTACAACCTAATAATTTTTCCATATTTTTTAATAATTATAAATATATAAAGATAATGTACCATTGGTATTACCTGCCGCTTTGCAAGTATACCCATCTTCTTTAAGTATCATTGTTAATTTCATAATAGCAAACGGATTATTCCATCTTTTACTTATTACAAAAACGCTGCAATCTTCTAAAGTTTTATTTTCATCTATATCTTCTATTGGAATTATAGAAGTAATAATATCATACGGGTCACGACCACTTCCAAAATCTTCCCCAAGAACCTCCTGAAGACTCTCTTTGATTATTTTTTTAAATTCACTTTTATTCATTGCAACTATTTTTTTGTAATTCTTTTTATGAAATGGACACTATCATTTGAGTAATTTTGCATAATAGTATATATCACTTGTAAACTATCCATTTTTTTTATGTAAAGATATTTTATTATTTTCTTGCCGTCTGAATCTCTATAAGGTACACTAACCCATTTATCCATGCGCGATGGTATAGTTTCATTATTACAAAAGTTTCCTAATGAATCTGACGGCAAAAGGGTATCTATTTGATTTATCATTATAACTCCTAAATCATTACTTTTACTTTTAGAATTATTACTATTTGTACAGCTAAATGCTATTGTTAAAAATAGCATTATTGCTAAATATTTCATTTTTTTCATGTCTATTGATTTTTTAATAATCTTTTAAGTTGAGATTCTGTGATAATAATAACTTTATTTAATTTTTCTAAATTTTCATTAAGCTTTTTAGATATTTTCATATAAATCATACTATCATCACTCTTATATCTTTTAAAACCAAAATCTTTATACATTTTTAAAGATTCTTTATTAGATTTATTCACAGAAAGCTTGGTAGCACCTGATTTTATAGCTTTTTTAAGCATTCTTGTGCCATAGCCATGTCTACGATATTTTTTTATAGTTTCAAAGGCAACAATAAAGTCATCTTGCCAAGCAATATATCCAACTAATTCATTTTTTTCATTTACAAGAATGACACCATCTATATTATCGTCAGTTTTAGCATGCTTAAGCATATTTCCCGATGATTTAAACTGCTCAACGTTTTCTTTATTAAAATTTATATAGTGAGTCTTCATTCTTAAATTATTTTATTATAAATATAGCAAAACGACAAAAGATTTAATACAATCAATTGCCGTTTTATTATTTAGTTTTTAATCTTCCAAAATTTATCAGTTATATTTTTACCATGGTAATATAAAACCTGATTAGTAGTAGGGTTATTTAGAGGACCGTACTCGGATTTATATGGTCCAACCTTAACGTAGTCAAACAAAACATAGTAAACCTCAGGAACGGCTTCAGAACCGCTATAAATGCCTGTTTCAATCTTATATGTATCTTTAACGTATTGATTAAGCTCTATTAAACGAGGAATATCATTACCTTCACCCATAAATAGAAAACAATTAATTCCGTCCTCGCGTTTCATTATTTCATCAATTTCATTCTCGTCTAACGTTTCTCCTGTATTATTTTTTAGAAATTGAGAATGGCACCCAATACAATTGTTTTGACAATTTGTAATATTAATGGCAACGGAAATCTTATCAGGGATTTCTTCAAAGACAACCGTTGTCATATCTTTAATGTATTTAATCATTATAAGACCTCATATGTTCTTCATTTTGCCTTGGTTCGCTAAATGATGATACTCGTTTAAGATATCCGATAATTCGTGTTAAATAATCAAGATTTTTACTCCCGCATCGCGGGCAAGTATCCAAGGTATGTTTACTAATATATCCGCATTCATTACAAACAGTATTTTTAACATTTACAGTCCAATAATTACATCCTTCCTTAGTTGCGATTCTTAAAAGCTGTCTATATTGGTCAAATGATAAATGCTCTTTCAAATTCATATGATTTGCAGAACCTCCATCAAGATACTTAACGTAATCTTTACCATGTAATTTTATTTTATCAATAACAGATAAACTTTCATCTTCAGGATTAAAGAAGTATGAGCTATACATAATGTGTTTAGGACTTACATAATAATTATCTCTCTTGTCCCAATTATGATTCTTAACAGATAAATTTTCGCCTGGCACAAACTCAGTATTAAACATTGCCTCTTTTGTCCTATCCTTGGCATTTATTTTATTTATCGTTTCCAAAACAACGTTAACAAATTCTTGATATTCATCAGAAGGCTTAATTTCCATACCTAAGAATTCAGCGGCATCTGTAAGCCCATTAACTCCTACTGTTAGATATTGCTTTTTCATTTCAATAAATCCTGCATCATAAACAGGTAGCATTTTAGCTTCGAGGAAGTCTTTTTCAATTTCGTTGAAAGCTTTTTGGTATTTATGAACTCGTGCTGTTACATCATTAATATCCTGAGAAATATAATCGTATATTTTTTCTTTATTTGAAGAATTTACCGAATATTGTTTACCCATTTCAAAATCAATAGATGGAGTATTCTCTTTACAGTATCTCTTTACTGCATTCTGTATCACTCGATTCAGGTTAATTGTCATAACTGATTTAGAACCCGTTGCTACAGAAGCTGTACCCATTGAAAATTGATGTGTCGTATGGTTATGTGTGTCATCATTTATATCCTTTAATGAATTACGTAATCTACAACATGACGCCAATGAATCAGGACTATCACTTAGGTACAAAAAGAATGAATGACCTTCAGCCAACATTTTACAAGAAAAATCAGCGTACTCCTTATCAAGAACATCTTTATCATCTGTGAGTAATGCCATCGTTTCTACAGGGAATGTTAATTCGTATTTAGTTCTTTCTTTATTAAACCATTGCATAAATTCCTTCTGAAGCCATGATAATGTTTCCCATACAGGTTTAGAACCATCAGGAAAAGTAAAATCTCCAAATACGCCTTCAAAATATGTTTTGTCAAAATAACTTACATTCCAAAATACAGCTTGATATCCTCTGCTGCCTGTAGGCATATTAATAGAATGTACAACTTGCTGAAATGCATTTTCAATAACTTTCTTAAGAGAAGAACCTTTTTGGGTCAACTCCACTTTGTCATCCAATTTATTAAGATAATCATCTCCATAATCATGTCTGATGAAGTAATCCATATACATTAGATATTCAGGAGTTGCAACAGCTCCTGCAAACTGAGATGAAATTGAGAAAACTAAATTAATAAATTCTCCGCAGAAAGATTTAAGATTTGTAGGAGGTTTAGATACACCACCTAATTGGCAAAGTCCATCTACAAGGAATGGATACATCGAAATCGCTACACAATATGGGTAGCCAGGAAGTGCAGTTTCATCATGTTTATAAATAATATGCTCTTCAAGGTCCTTAATATATCTTTCTGATAGCTTCTTGCCATATAATGACTTTATCTTATCCTGCATTATATAACGATTCTGTTTGATATTATTAATTTTATACAATTCCTGTCCCATTGTAACGATATTTTTAATATTTACGTTAGCATTAGCGTCATACTTAGAACCTGTAGAAGCATTAGAAGCATTGATGTAATCTTTAATAAAGGTATTCTTTTTTGTTAGTTCCGTAATATCTCGATACTTGTTAATATATGCGCGAGCCGCTTTTTTATTAATAGACATAAGGCTTTCCTCAACTTGTCTTCGTATTTCTTTAGACGAAATCTTATCATATACGTAAAGATTTAAAATTATGCTATTAACAACTTCTTCGTGATATTCTTCTCCTGCTGTATCATATGCCTCACGGATACCATTTTTTACTTTTTCTTCGCTGAATTCTTCAAGCGTTTTATTACTTTTATATACTTCCATTTTATATTTTTTATGTTATTTTTTATGTTACCAAAACGTTTTAGTTAAAATAAATATGACTCCTTTATAAAAAAAAAATACTATTTTTATAATGTTTGCTGTAACTTATTGACTATCAACCATAAAAAAAAATTATTTATTTATTAGGTAAAATTAGATAAAAAACAAACCATATAGCTATTTATTTAGTTTTATAAAAAAATAGTTATTTGGTTTATTATCAATTACTTACAACAATTTAAAGTTATCTAAGCGTATTTTTCTTGTATTTTAGCTAAAATATCATTCTGCAATTCTTGCTTATTAGATTCTTCTTTCTTTTTAAACTCAGTCATATCAGTATATACTTCAGCTTCGTCTGTAGATATTGTGCATGTTGCATTATCAAACTTAACATTATTCCAAACACATCCACTTGCTCCATGGCGATTTTTAGTAATAGAAACAGTTGCTATCTTTTGATTCTGTTGTTCTATTGTACGTGCTATCGTTATTATTATATGAGCAATCTGAGTTTTAGCAACAGAACCTCCAATTTTATCATTTGTCATAATTTCTGAAGCAACACTATCTTTAGTACCCTGTGTGGTAATAATCTCAGCAATGTCAAATTCTTTAGCCATGTTTTCAAACTTACGCATCACTTTACCTTCTACCTTCCATTCATTTTCTCCGCGAGATGAAGACCCCATGTCTAAACATTCAAAATAATCTAATATCATCATATCAGGTTTAAAACCTGAATTAATTAATGACTTAAGAGTATTTTTAATATCCAAGGCAGTTTTTTCTCCTGTAGGCATTTCAATGATACGCAAATTGGTATTAAGCATATTTAAGTCTTCATAATTATCCAATGTCTGTTTAACTTCATCGATATAATTAGCATCCGAAAGGAGAGCTGCCTCTACTTGTGTAATACGAGAAATATGTTTTCTTCGCATTGCTTTAATACCATCCTCAAAGACAATTTGTAGAACTTTGAATCCTTTATTATTGTTATTCTCACATTTAAATGTAGCAGCATAATTAGCAACAGCAGTAGTAAAACTTGTCTTACCAAATCCCATAGAACCTGCAACAAGAGCTAATTCACCCTTTCCAATACCTCCATGTAAAGCTTCATCTATTTTACCAATACCCATTGGTATTGTTTTACGATAGTCAGGAGCTAAGGTATCATTTATATCATCAAATATATTATAACCTAAATCAGTTTCACTACCTTTGCGTAAAGCTTCCGTTAATAATTCGACACATTTATCATAATTAGCTGAATCTCCACTTCCACCAATTTTTAGAATTTCATTGGCTGTTTTTATAATATTCTGTTGTCTAAAAAAACGTACAGCTAAATCCTTTATTTCATCAATTCCGTCAGACGATGTATCTTGTATTTTTTTTACAAGAGCACCATATGTCTTTAAGTCAATATCTGAAATAGCTTTTTCGTTCAATTTAATTAATACCATGCTGTAAGATGGATAAACATCATTTTTAGCATAATAATCTTTCATTACCGATACAAAAGTTTTCAGATTTGTATCGGTAAATGTATTTTGGTCTAAAATGGAATTTAAATCTCTGAATAATTTATTATCTTCCATTAATGCCTTAACTAAACGATACTGAAACGGAATTCCTAAATACCCTAAATTAGTTGTATTTTTCTTCATTTAGTTTAAAAATTATAAATTAAAACATTCCTTCACATTCCTTATCGAAATAGCTTGACGTTTTTTTCTTTAAATCAAACTCAAAATATCTTTCAGATGGCGAATTTCTAAAATTATAAGTCTTTCCACCATAATTTTCAGACATTGTATGAAAATTTTCTTCACGAAGCTTACGGTTATACTTTTCACAGGTAGAACATATCTCCTTGATTATCATATCTGCTATATTTGGAGCTCCCTTGCCCATATTATATCGTACATAATTCATTCCTGACAGAGACGAAGGGTCAGCCTTTTCGTAAGGAACCATAACCTTATCTCCATTCTGAGAAGTTCCAATTGAAAATACCTTATTAACGATATCAACATTTTGACGTATCTCCTTTGGGTAACAAGAGCCATCCCAAATTTGCTCATAAACAACCTTATCACTATCAGTTAGTGTAAACTTAAATGTTGTTGACCACGGCTCAGGTAAAGGATTAGTAAATTCTCCTTCTTCATCAGGTACAAAATTATACCATGTGTAAATTCTTGACTTGGAGTTCAAATCCTCCTTAATTAGACGAACAATCTTGTCATTAACAAGGTTTCTGAATTCAATTGAATTAAAAGAACCTTCGTCAAAATTGTAGATTCTAAAATTACGCTTACATACTACAAATTCATCGGTTGGGCTTGCAGAATCATTTA
>Ga0172378_10005812_pt1 | contig 11519 bp, 8 predicted proteins | sample GrowelOW332metaG_FD_119755 | JGI IMG/M metagenome (GOLD analysis project Ga0172378, IMG submission 119755) | Groundwater microbial communities from an aquifer near a municipal landfill in Southern Ontario, Canada - Pumphouse #3_1 metaG | ecosystem: Environmental > Aquatic > Deep subsurface >... | reverse complement strand
TGAAGAATACTTCTTTGACTTTTCTTTTTAACAACCTGTTTGCTAGTCTTTAATGTTGATTTTTACCGTGCAACGGTCTTACATTACCTTAATGTAATTATTGTATATATCAAAAAAGGGCAGAGGCAAGCCCTGCCCCTACATGTCGGAACAATAATTAATAAATTATTGGGAACAATTATTGATAAATTATTTGGTTTATCTTTATTCTTGTGGTTCTTCTTTTGTTGCGTCTTGTGCTGCAAGGACTCCTGTTGAGAATGCTATTTGTAGGTTGAATCCTCCTGTGTCGGCGTCTAGGTCCATTACTTCTCCTGCGAAGAATAGGCCTGGTATTAGTTTGGATTCGAGGGTCTTTGGATTGATTTCTTTTAGGTCTACTCCTCCTTGGGTTACTATTGCTTGTTCGTAGCCAAAATCGCCTATGATTTCAAATTGACATGATTTTAAGAAGTTTAGTATTTCTTTTCTTTCTTGAGAGGAAACAAAGCTTGACTTCTTACGTGGGTCGAAACTGGTCATATCTAATAAGAGATATATTAACTCATGTGGAAGGAAGGCTCTTAAGAGGGTTCTTATATCTTCTTTTCCTCTTGTATCTAATTCCCTAAGGAGTTTTGCATCGAGTTCTTTCTCTGCTATGGCTGGTTTGAAGTCTATATTTAGGAATACCTTCTCTCCATTATATAATAGTCTGCCTACTTTACGGCTAAGTGTGAGTATTATTGGTCCTTCTATTCCTTCTTCACGGAATGTTAGTTCGCCAAATTCTTCTGCTATTTTCTTACCTGACTCAAGGCTTAGGGTTGCATTAACGTTTCTTACTCCAAAGCCTATTATGCAAGGATGTATTCTTTCGGCGTTATAGTATTTTAGCTTTAGTCCAACAAGGCAAGGTATGGTTGGAATAATATTATGACCAACTTGTTTTGCCAAACTAATACCATCTCCTTGGCTTCCTGTTAGGGGATAGCTTTCTCCTCCTGCTGCTAAGATTATTTTAGGGGCTTTGAAGATTTGATCTTTATTACCCTTGGTCTTAACTCCAACAACTCTTCCTTCTTCAATTATTAGACTGGTAACTTCGGTATTCTTTAATATCCTACAATCGGAGTCTTCCAATTCATTTATCATTGCCAGAAATACATCTTGTGCCTTGCCTGATTCTGGGAATATCCTACCTCCTCTTTCTTCAACCGTCTTAACGCCTAAGTCTTCGAAAAACTTTACTAAGTCTTTTGAAAAAAAGGTATTGAATGAGGGGTAGAGAAATCTTGGTTCTGAACCACAATGCTTAAGAAAGTCTTTGAGGGGGAGGGTATTTGTTAGATTGCAACGTCCCTTACCTGTGATGCGAAGCTTTCTTCCTGCCTGCGACATCTTCTCTATAAGCAATACCCTCTGGCCTTGACGTTGAGCAGTTATTGCTGATATCATCCCAGAAGCTCCTGCTCCTATTATTATTAAATCGTACATAGTATTGAGAGAAAAAGTAAAAGGTAAAAACTAAAAGGGAGAGAGTCTCTATGAAACTTTTACCTTTTTGTTTTTACCTTTTAGCTTATAAATTATTGATTATCGTATCCGAAGCGTCTTAGGGAGTTTTCGTTATTTCTCCAGTCTTTTAGTACTTTGACATGAATTTCTAAGAAGCATTTCTTGTTAGTAAACTCTTCTATATCTTTTCTTGCTTCTGTTCCTACCTTCTTTAGCATTGACCCCTTATGTCCAATCATTATACCTTTTTGGCTATCTCTCTCAACATAAATTAAGGTTGATATCTTATTGATATTATTCTCTTCCTTAAACGATTCAACAATTACTTCACAAGAATATGGTATTTCTTTTTGGTAGTACATCAATATCTTTTCTCGGATAATTTCTGATACGAAGAAACGCATTGATTTATCGGTTAGCTCGTCTTTTGGAAAATAAGGTGGGTTTTCAGGAAGGAGTTCAAGTATCTTATTAAAAACTAAATCGAGGTTGAAGTTTTCTGTGGCTGAGGTAGGTATAATTATAGCACGAGGTATTTCGTTATGCCAGTATTCTACTTTCTCTTCAACTTCTTCTTGGTTTGAAAGGTCTATCTTATTAATTAATAAGATTACGGGGATATCAGAATTGATTACCTTATCGAGGGTATCATGATTCTTTAAGGTTTCCCCCACTTCAGTAACTAATAGGAATAAATCGGCATCTTGTAAGGCTAAATTCACAAAATGCATCATAGATTCATGGAGCTTATAATGGGGGTTGACAATTCCAGGGGTGTCAGAATAGACTATCTGAAAGTCATCTCCATTAAAGAGTCCCATGATCCTATGACGTGTTGTTTGCGATTTGGAGGTGATAATTGAAAGTTTCTCACCTACCAACGCATTCATTAAGGTTGATTTCCCTACATTAGGGTTACCAATTATATTTACAAATCCAGCTTTATGCAATTTATTTTATTATTTTGTTTGGTCTTGAACCATTTTTGTGAACTCTTCAACTGTTAATGACTTTTCATCAACCTTAAGATTATCTCTTAGGGTCTTAGTTAGTTTTTGGTCGAAAAGATAATCATATACTTGTTTGGTTTGATCTTGATTCTTCATCATGTTTTCAGCAACGTTTTCCATTGCATCAAGTCTTTCCTTTGTTTCTTCTTCAGTTTCATCTTCTCCAACAGGGAAATAGTTACCTAAAAGAGCTTCTTTGAAATAGGTTTTAACTTCATCCTTAGATATTTCAAGGGAGAATTTTTCTAATAGTTTGGTTTCAATTAATTGCCATTTCAAACTATCTCTATACATATCATATTCTGATTCTACTTGCTCTAAAGATATTTTGTCTTGACTATTTGAAACTATCCAACGTTTCATAAACTCATCAGGAAGTTCAAAAGCACAACCTTTTACAAGTTTTTGAGTTGCTTCGTTAGTGAAAAAGCGGTCTGATTCTCTCTTATATGTTTCTGAAAGGTCTTTAGATGCTCTTTTGCGGAAGTCTTCAAGGGTTGTGATTCCTTCTGCCTTATATGCTTTTTCAAATAATTCTTCGTTTAATTCGTGAAGAGCTACTCTATTAATTGATGAAATATGGAATCTTACATTAGAGTTAAACTCGTTTGCTTCTTCTTTATCTAGTCTAAGCATTGCTGCTCTATCTACTTCGTTAGGGAAAGCTTTTGAAATATTAAAAACAATTTCAGCATCTTTTACATTACCTATAAATTCGCTTTGAATTGCCTTATCATCAATCATATTCACTGCTAATGAAGTTGAAGACACTAGTCCACCTTCTTTAACATTTCCTTCTTCGTCAAGTTCTGTTATTTCTCCATAAACCAAATCTTCTAATTCAACTTTCTCAGGAGATGAGAATTGGCCAAAACGTCTTTGAAGATCTACAATAAACTTATCTAACATATCATCTGAAGGTACTATATTAAAATAAGTCTCTTCTATTTTGTCTATGTTTAGTTCAAATTCTGGTTGTAATGCAATATCAAAATAGAAAGTATAGTCTTTTTGAGTTTCCCAATCAATTTTAGTTTTTTCGTCATTAGCCAAAGGATAACCCATGATCTGTACTTTCTCTTTATCTAAGAATTCATACATCGCATCTGTCATTGATTTTTCGATAATCTCAGCCCTAACAGGGATTTCGTACATTTTCTTAATCATTCCCATTGGAACTTGTCCAGGACGAAAACCAGGCACATTTGCTTTACGACGGTGAGTTCTTAATTGCTCATTTAATTGAGGAGCATAATCTCCTTCATTAATATTTATCGTTAAAACGGCTGTTAAATCTCCAGTATTTTCTTTAGTTACTTTCATTTTAAATATCTATTTATCTATTTATTATTATTATTTTAAACGGGGGTGCAAAGTTACAATAATTTTCAGTATTATCTAATTTTCAATCTAAATTAGAAGCCAATTCCATAACTTTTTATAACATTCTCCAAGGCATCTGACCATTCGGTATAAGATTTTTTAATATGAAGTCTTCTTGAAGAAAAGACACCTATCCCATTATCAATATTAGTATAGATTGGTTTTTCAGTTAGCGATACTTGTTGAACGTTATTATCAATATATTCTGTTAAATACTCTCCAGAGCCATAAACATATATCTCAAAACCTGGAGAATCACTCATAAAAGAACGAGTTGCCTGTCCTCTTTTCTCTATCTCTGTTTTGATTTGGAAGAAAACATCTGTTTCAAATATTCTATATTCTATAGTCTTGTCTTCAATAGAGAATGGATTTGGCACTGCAGCAAAATTAATATTAACATAGGAAGGCTGACCGTTTTCCATAAAATTAAATCTTATACATGGCTGGAATGATTGGGCTATTTCTCCATTTGCAAGAGGAGTCATACTTGTCCATTGGCATGTTAAGACATTGGCATAGAAAACTGAACTATAATTGAAGCCAAATGCAGTTCCAGAAGGTCCAATTACCTTATAATCGGCTGCAAGTTTAGTGTATGAAGTTGTTATATTACCAGTCTTTTTATTTTTCACAACAAGATAATATGTAAATATTGGATTTAGTTTTGTTGTACTATAATATATTGGTGAAATTTCTGAATAAAACTCTCCCTCAGGCTTAGAATAAGCTTCGGTATAGTTAAAATATATTTTCTGTTTGGCAATTGTAGTATCCCAACCCGATGTTTCCCATTCGTAAAATCCATATATGCTTACCTCAATCTCGTCTTGCTTATAATAAATTGAGTCCTTCTCTTTGGCAAACTGAATATAATTACCATCTCCCAAGAAGCATTTTTGAACTCTAATGAAGTTAGTGTCGGCATCTTGATCTAAAATTCCATAAACTATTGTTGTTTCCTCCCAGTCTCCATTAGGGTTAAATTCTACCTCACATGAAGCAAAAACAAAAAGGCTTGCAAGAAAAATTATAATAAGAAGAAGCTTCTCTTTCATAGATTAAACATTTAAAAGTGAACTGCAAAGGTATTAAATAATTTGTTTTCTCACAATATTATTTGTTGAACTTAATAAAAGCATTAATTTTGCAATCAAATTAATTATAAGATAGCACCTTATACTTTTAAATGATAATAAATAAAATCAATGAAATATTGTAAAGACTTTATAGTAGTAGAAAACCAAACCATTACCTCCAACTTATTTATATTAAAGCTACAATATCCTGAAACACTTCCTGAAATTAAGGCAGGACAATTTGTGGAGATCTTGGTTGAGGGAAATAAAGATGTATTTCTTCGTCGCCCTATTTCAATCCACGATGTGGATTATAAGAAAAATCAAATATCTCTACTTGTTCAGATTGTTGGAAAAGGAACCGATAAACTTTCAAATATTAAGGAAGGGGATAGTCTAAACCTTATCTTCCCTCTGGGTAATGGATTTACAATTATTGGCAAGAAAGTTCTACTTGTTGGAGGTGGTTGTGGGGCAGCTCCCCTACTCTATCTTACAAGAGTTTTAAAGGAAAAAAATATTAAATCGGATATTTTAGTTGGCTGTAGAGACATCAACCATCTCTTTAGCAAGAAAGAATATGAGTCACTTTCAAACTTGCATATAGCAACCGAAGATGGTTCTTGTGGAATCAAAGGATTGGTTACTACCCATAAAATATTGGAAGAAGAATTCGACGCAATCTACTGCTGTGGTCCTACTCCTATGATGAAGGCTATATCTAAGATTGCCAAGGATAAAAACATCCCTTGCTATGTATCGCTAGAGCATACTATGGCTTGTGGATTTGGGGTTTGTTTATGTTGTGTGGTGGAAACAAATAAGGGAAACGAAAGAACCTGCACAACAGGACCAATATTTCTTTCAAGTGATTTAAAAGATTTTTAAGCTAAGGAAAATGAAAAATACAGATAAGAGATTAGAGGTTAGAATTAAAGATATGGTATTGAGGAATCCTGTGATGACTGCCTCAGGAACATTTGGTTACGGATACGATTTTGAAGACTTTATCAACCTAGATTCATTAGGAGGAATTGTTGTTAAGGCTACAACTGGAGGAAATAGGGAGGGTAATCCTTATCCAAGAATGGCAGAAACAAACTCAGGGATGTTAAATGCCGTCGGCTTACAAAACAAAGGAGTAGATTATTTCTGCGAGACAATATATAATAAGATCAAAGATATTAATACCAATAAAATTGTTAATGTTTCTGGTTCAAGTATTGAAGAATATGTTGAGGTTGCTGAAAAACTTAATAAACTAGAAAATATCCCAGGAATAGAATTAAATATATCTTGTCCTAATGTTAAACAAGGAGGTATGGCTTTTGGAACTGACCCAAAGATGGCTGCAGAAGTTGTGAAGGCTGTTAGAAAAGTATATAATAAAACTCTAATTGTTAAGCTAAGTCCTAATGTAACTAGCATTGTTGAGATAGCTAAAGCAGTTGAAGGCGAAGGTGCTGACTCGCTATCTATGATTAATACCCTATTGGGAATGGCTGTGGATGCGGAAAAACGCAAGCCATTACTTTCTACTATTACTGGTGGTTTATCTGGTCCTGCTGTAAAACCCGTAGCTCTTCGCTGTGTTTGGCAAGTTGCTAAACAATGTAAGATACCTATAATTGGTATTGGAGGGATAATGGATGCAACAGACGCAATTGAATTTATCTTAGTTGGAGCAACAGCTATTGAGGTTGGTACTGCAAACTTTATTAACCCTGCAATAACAGAAGAAATTGTTCACGGCATTTCAGAATACTTGGATAGGCATAATATCAAAAATATTTCAGATATTAGAGGTATTATCTAAATTTTATTCTCCTATTTTATAAAACCATTAATTAAAGATTTGAATTCTCTAATATCTTCCTTGGATATTAAGAAGTCTTTAAACTTTGTTGAAGTCCATTTCTTAAAATAATAATACTCAATGGAAAAAGAAATTCCATAGGAAATCACAGTGGTTATTGCGGCTCCAAATATACCATATGCTGGCACAAGGATAAAACCAAAGAGCCCTGTTGCTAACAATCCAAATAAAGATGCAGTGGTGGCAATGGTGAAATTACCCTTGGAAGCAAAATGTTGAGTAAAGGTACTTGATATACTAAGTAGCAATATTCCTAAGGAGAGGATTTGTATTATCTTTCTAATATCTCCAAACTCTTGACCAAAGAGATAAGTATAGAATTGGGCAGGAAGGATTGAAAAGAAAGCAAGGGCAAGAATAGTAAAAATTATATTAACCTTAGTCATCAATAAAGATATCCTCCTAGCATAGGCCTCGTCTTGAGTGTTCGATAACTTGGAATACTGAACAAGCGCAAGGCTTATTCCAAACATTAGCACAGCTTCAGAAATACTTATACCATTAGAGAAGACCCCTAACGCCTTTTTTGAAGAATAGAAAGCAATAAGATAGAACGAAAGCCTAGCATTCATTTGTTGAGATATACTACCAACTTGTTTAATTGCACCCAAGTGAAACAACTTCTTTAGCATAAAAACAAAATCCTTAAATATAGGTATTTGCAATTTCCTATATTCATCTCTTAATAGGTATATTCCAAACAATAAACTTATTGAATAGCCTATTAATAATGAGATTACATATATATAGGAGCCATTAAACTTATCTAATAAAAATAATAAGAATAGGAATATTATTGAAATGATTTGTGATAATAATTTAAGATTATTTGCCTCTCTAACCTTTTCTTTACCTATTAAGACAAAAGTATTTACTTCTGTGATGGAGGCAAGAAAAGCAATAATAAATAATTCCAGAGGATAGAGCATAAGGAGGTTTGGGATTAAACTTAATACCAAAAATAATATTATTATAGATAGGACTATCCAAACAATTGAAGGGAAGAAGAGTTCGGAAAATTTATGCCTTGGAGTTAGGTAAATAAGTGTAGAATTGCCAACAAGTGTTGCAAAAAGCATTATAATTACCATATTGAATAGGAATATGCTCTGCTCTCCCTTGCCCTCTGCTCCAATAGATTGACTTATTAATATAATAGCAAGAAAGCCTATTATGGCAGAAACTATCTTTGTTAGAAATGTATGTAGTATTTTCTTTATCAACTGGACTTATTTTATTGGCAAAGATATAGGTATATCTTCAATTATTAAAATTTATACAGAATATTTTGCTCGTAATGAAAAAACTATCTATCTTTGCAAACCTAAATAACTAGATGGTATGCGTAGCTCAGTTGGTTAGAGTAGTGGTTTGTGGTTCCATTGGTCGTGGGTTCGAATCCCATCGTGTACCCAAATAAAAGTTATTACAAAAAGAGATTTCCTGTTTTCAGTGAAATCTCTTTTTTTTATATCCTTATTTCAGCTTACTGAATCTTCGTTTTAATTTACTGAATCTTCGTTTTAAAAAATTCTTTCTTCGTTTAAATCCTCCAATTTTTAACGCCTATAAATCAAGGCATTAAAATCTAGATAATTCCTTCTCTAATTAGGTCGTGAAGATGTATTACTCCTACGTATTTATTGTCCATATCCACAACTAAGAGCTGAGTGATATGATATTCTTTCATTAGGTTTAGTGCTTCAACTGCAAATTTATCCTTTGAAATTGTCTTAGGGTTTATTGTCATTATATCCTTTGCCTTTTGATTGTCTGATGAAAGGCTTTTCGATAACATACGACGCAAATCCCCATCAGTAATTACTCCTTTTATAGTTTCATCTTCAATAACCGCTGCACATCCTAATCTTTTTGAACTTATCTCAATAAGGGTTTGAGCAAGCGGAGTTTCAAGTCCAACTTCTGGTTTTTCATTATTGAGGAATAAGTCTGATACTTTTAGATATAACCTCTTTCCTAAGGCTCCTCCGGGATGGTATTTCGCAAAATCCTGAGATGTAAACCCTCTACATTCCAACAAGCATACAGCTAAGGCGTCTCCCATTACTAATTGCGCTGTTGTGGAAGAAGTTGGTGCAAGATTATTTGGGCAAGCCTCTCTATCGACATATACATTAAGAAAATAATCTGCTTGAATGGCCAAAGTTGATTGGGGTTCACCAGCTATTGCTATTAGTTTATTGCCTAAATTCTTTATCAGAGGGATTAGTACTTTTATTTCTGGAGTATTTCCGCTTTTAGATATACATATAATTACGTCATCGGGTTGAATTATTCCTAAATCACCATGTATAGCATCAGCTGCATGCATAAATATTGCAGGAGTTCCTGTGGAATTAAAGGTAGATACTATCTTGGTTGCTATATTTGCACTCTTACCTATTCCTGTTACTATAACTCTTCCTTTATTATTGAAAATTAGCTCAACAACTTGAACAAAGTCATCATTAATGTTATTAGTTAATTTATCTATTGCTAAAGATTCTTTCTTAATTGTCTGTACTGCAATGGTTTTAATCTCTTGGGGTGTTTTCACTTTCAAAAAAATTATATATATTTTTGGTATTGTATTGAAAAAAGCAGTAATTTAGCATAATCAAATATAAAACTGCTAGTTTTTTGTAGCGACAAAAGTACATAATATATTTGATAATATAAAAATGAAAGAAACAAAATGGGTCATAAGCAAATAAAAACAACTGATGTTAACTTAAATAATGAACTTAAGCGGATTTTTGGTTTTAATAAATTTAAAGGTAGACAGGAAGAGGTAATCAAAAGCTTACTTGCAGGGAACGATACATTTGTAATTATGCCTACAGGCGGAGGAAAGTCTTTATGTTATCAATTGCCAGCATTAATTCTTCCTGGTTGTGCAATTATAGTATCACCTTTGATTTCCTTAATGAAGAATCAGGTTGACGCTATTCGAGGATTTGGGTCTCTGCGTGGAGTTGCTCATTTTCTTAATTCTTCTCTTTCCAAACTTGAAGTTAAAGAAGTTAAAGACGATTTAACAAATGGAGTCACCAAACTATTATATGTTGCACCTGAGAGTTTAAATAAAGAAGAGAATGCTGAATTCCTACGTGAGATAGATATTTCCTTTTATGCAATTGATGAAGCTCATTGTATTTCTGAATGGGGTCACGATTTCCGTCCTGAATATAGGAGGATGAAACCTATTATTGATGCAATTGGTCAAAATGTTCCAATAATCGCTCTTACTGCAACTGCAACTCCAAAAGTTCAACAAGATATTATGAAGAACTTGGAGATAAACGATGCTAACGTATTTATATCTTCTTTCAACCGCCCAAATCTCTATTATGAAATTCGCACAAAGCCAAAGAAGGATGTGGATATGAATAGGGAGATAATCCGTTTTATTAAAGAGAATGAAGGAAAATCGGGGATAATCTATTGCTTGAGCAGGAAGATGGTTGAAGAATTAGCCGCGACATTAGTTCTAAATGGAATTAAGGCCTTGCCCTACCATGCTGGACTTGACGCTTCAACAAGAGCCGAAAACCAAGATAGATTTATTATGGAGAAATCGGATGTGATTGTTGCTACAATTGCATTTGGAATGGGAATCGATAAGCCCGATGTGAGGTTTGTTATTCATTATGATATGCCAAAGAGTTTGGAAGGTTATTACCAAGAAACAGGACGATCAGGGAGGGATGACGGAGAAGGAAAATGTATTGCTTTCTATTCAGAACAAGATATTATTAAGTTTGAAAAGTTTTTAAACGACAAACCAGTTGCAGAAAGAGAAGTTGCACTTCAATTAATGGACGAAACCATTTCTTATGCAGAAAGCTCAGTATGTAGAAGAGTTAATTTACTACATTATTTTGGAGAAGAGTACGGACAAGATAATTGCGGAGCATGTGATAATTGCTTAAATCCAAAACCACGGACAGACGCTACTGAAGATATTGAAATAGTTTTGGAAACCGTTATAGATGTTAAAGAAATACTTAAAGCTATCGATATAGCTAATATTATTTCAGGTATTAGCAATGCTAATACAAAATCATTTAAAAATATCTCCAATTGGGGTGTTGGTTCCGAAAAAAAATTCCTTTATTGGAAAGCCGTTATTCGTCAGGCACTTATTGAAGGTTTATTATTAAAGGAAATAGAAAACTACGGTATAATTAAAATTACCCAAGAAGGTTACCGCTTCCTAAAGAAATCCTATACAATTCTTGTTCCAGAAGACCACGATTTTGAAAGCGACTATGAAGATCTTGATGCAACAATAATTTCTGGTTCAGACGGAGAAGGAGTTGATAAGGTATTGTTTAGCATTCTTAAGGACTTGCGTAAGAAAATGGCCACAAAGGAAAACCTACCACCATATGTTATTTTTGAGGATAGATCTTTGGAAGATATGACAATTCAATATCCTATTAATATGGATGAAATGCGTCAAATTATCGGTGTTGGAACAAGTAAGGCTCAAAAATATGGAGAACTATTTATTCAAGATATTAAGAGATATGTTGAGGAAAATGAAATAGAACGCCCCCAAGACTTAGTTGTAAAAAGTGTTATCAATAAATCAGGCCTAAAGGTATATATTATTAAAAGCATTGATAAGAAACTACCACTTGAAGATATTGCATTAGCAAAAAATCTTGC
>Ga0172378_10005809_pt1 | contig 11521 bp, 13 predicted proteins | sample GrowelOW332metaG_FD_119755 | JGI IMG/M metagenome (GOLD analysis project Ga0172378, IMG submission 119755) | Groundwater microbial communities from an aquifer near a municipal landfill in Southern Ontario, Canada - Pumphouse #3_1 metaG | ecosystem: Environmental > Aquatic > Deep subsurface >... | reverse complement strand
TTTTCATATTGTGTTCTCCTCTTAATTGTTGTTTTACGTTATTCTAATTGTCATAAAAATCACATTTGGAATTGCTTTTTATGCATTTATTTAGCCTTTATTCTGAGTGGAGTGAACCTCTGATAAAAGTTTTAGCACTCCAGCCTTATAGCCTGCAATGTTTTCTGCAACAGAACCATCCTGTGCTTTGTAAATCTTTATATCAGCGGCATCCAGCACTTCAATGGCATTTTCACCGCACCTATAAGTGATAAGCACTTCGGCTCCACTATCTGCAAGCATTTGTGCAGCCTGAATTCCTGCACCGCCTTGGCTTGCGGCGGCACTGTTGTCCAAAACTTCGTGCTTTTCAGTTTCTGTATCAAACATCAGAAAGAGAGGAGTGCGCCCAAATGACTGACAAACGGGGGCAGTTAAAGCTCCTTCTTCCACAGGAATACTAATTTTCATTTTTTACCCTCATTTTTGTCCATGCTGATAATCATTTCTTCTATAATTTTCGCCCCACTACCCACCAATTCGACACAAGGCCGTGTTTTATAAAATTCTTCTGTCCTTAATGCGGATATAGGGCTATCGGGTCCGTTCTCCTGCAAATCCAATAATTCTCGGCATATGATAGAATCGTTTGCTGCTTTGAATTGGCTTGCAAGCTCTTGTATTAACGTATAATGTGCAGTTTTGACATCATTATCATTAGGGTCGGTGTAACCATATTTTAGACCAGCTATCATGAACATTGCGGTGACAGCACCGCACACTTCACGAAGTCTGCCCATTCCTCCACCAAAGGATGATGATAATTTTAAAGCTGTTTCAAAATCAATGCTTAAATCTTCGCTAAATGAAGCAAAAACCGATTGTGAGCAGTTATACCCCTGCTTGAAAAGCTCCATAGCTCGCTGCTGATGATCAATCATAAAATTTACTCCACTTTCAAAGTTTTCTCGAGCATCTCTGCCATGTTGTCCAGCCAATCGCCAACAAACAATTCGATTACACCGTTATCGCATCCGGTGGAAATTTCAGGAGTGATAGGTAATTTTGAGATTGTTGAAATGTTGTGTTTTTTTGCAATTTCTTCAATATGACTTTCGCCAAACATATTGATTTGCTCATTGCATTTGGGGCATACGATGTAGCTCATGTTTTCAACCAACCCAAGGATTGGAATGTTCATCATTTTTGCCATATTGACTGCTTTTGTAACAATCATGGACACAAGATCCTGCGGTGATGTTACTATTATAATGCCATCGACGGGCATTGTTTGGAAAACGGTAAGCGGAACATCTCCGGTTCCAGGTGGCATATCAACAAACAAAAAATCAACATCGCCCCAAAGAACGTCTGTCCAAAACTGCTTGACAGTGTTTGCAATGATGGGCCCTCTCCACACAACCGGGTCGGTATCATTTTCAAGAAGAAGGTTGACCGACATCACACCAACACCTGTTTTGCTCACTACAGGAAACAATCCCGCTTCGCTTGCTTGTGCTTTTCCTTTTAGCCCAAAAGCTTTGGGAATCGAAGGTCCGGTGATATCGGCATCTAAAATAGCACTCTTATATCCAGCTCGATTTGTCAGCACAGCCAACATAGAGGTGACCAAAGATTTTCCAACTCCGCCTTTTCCACTGACAACACCAATTACTTTCTTGATTGAGTTAAATTCGTTAGTTTTTTCGATTAGACTTTCAGGGTTTTTATTACACCCTTCACAAGATTCCTTTGTGCACCCGCTGTCTGAACAGGCTTTGCTTTTATCAGACACAGCAATCAACTCCTTATATTTTTGTCTAAATTAGGTAAATACTAAGTTTTAGCATTATTAATAGATGTATACATCTTATAATCAAATAAAATCAATTTGTGAAAAATCTATATTTCCCTCAGCATCCAAGAGCGAGGAGTCAGCATGAACATATTCAACTTTACCAATAAACATTTCATGTGAACCGGTTACAATGGAATCAACAATTGAACATTCAATGTTGACAGGGCAATCTGCTAGAATAGATGCATTGATCTTTTTCCCGTCTTCAAGTCGCACATTCATAGCAGTCAGCTTGTCCTCGTCACGTTTGCTGTGACTGCCCAAATAGTCAAAAGTTTCCTTGTAATTTTTGTCAACAAGATTGACAACAAAACAGCCGGATTCCTTGATCATTTGATAAGAATAGCGTGAGGGAACAATCCCTACCATAACCATAGGAGGGGCATAACTGCAATTGCCACAATAGGCAACAGCCAGCACATTGTTTTCACCGTTTAAACCTCTGCAAGAAACAAGTACCCGAGGGGCAGGTTGCAAACAAGACTTCATATTTGCTTCGCTTTTTGTTACATTAAGTTCCATAGTATAAAAATTCCTTTCAATTGCTATTGTTTTGTTTTCTGATAGTAATTTTCGATCGCGTTTTTAACGGCAGTTGCACCAAGCACAGAGCAATGCATTTTGTTTTCAGGGAGACCATCCAAAGCGTTGGCAATGTCCAAATCGGTGAGCTTTAAAGCTTCCTCCAGTGTCTTGCCCTTGACAAGTTCGGTAGTCATACTGCTCGTTGCAATTGCTGCAACGCATCCGAATACCAAAAAACTGATGTCCGAAATTACATTGTCTTTAACTTTAATAAAAATCGTTAAGCTGTCTCCGCATGCAGGGTCACCGCAACTTCCTTCGCTATCAGCATCCGGCATACTTCCCACATTCCTTGGGCTCATAAAATGTTCAATAACTTTATCTGAAAATGATCCACAGAACACTTTTTCTCCTGCTTTCTTTGCATTGTTGAGCTCTAAATATTAATTTTGCCATTTGAAGATTGTTTAATTCACTATATTTTTAAGGTTTTCGTATTGGACGAATAATTACAATTCAAAAGAATCACCGGAATACAAAACATGACAGCGGTTTCCTAAAAATCGTTTCATTTCGGATATGGCAGAAATACCGGTACAGTGCAAAGGATAAATATTCCGTATATCCAAATTCAGTAGGCGCTGCATTGTCATTTGCAAACGTAGAGGGCTTACATTATCCAAGTGCATTCCAGCAACCAGTGTGTCGATTCTTTTGTCTGGAAATTGTTTTAAAACATGGCTTAAACAATTAATAACGCCCGGATGGCTGCATCCGAGAAAGACCACAAGCCCTTTGACTGTGTCAAAAACAAGTATCTGCTCGTCTGCAATCATATCGGAATACAAATTATCACCGTCTTGAATAAAAAATCCCTTAGGGACTTCTTCAAACGCCACGGTGCTGGGTACGTTTCCCAAAAGGGATATATCAGAGGTTATTTGGGCTTTTCCATTAACAAGCATAAGGCTGCTTTTTATCGCACTATAATTTTCGGGTGACCAGGGAATTCCAATTTCCCGATAGCTTTTGCCGTCAGGATTTACAGCCATTTTTTTTGCGAAAGCAGGAGCTTGTACATAAATTTTAGGAAATTCATTTTGATTAGGAAAATGGACAAGACCACCACAATGGTCATAATGTCCGTGGCTCAGCACAATAAAATTGGTTTTGTTGAGATCCAATTTCAGTAGTTTTGCATTGCGGATATAAACATCTGATTGACCGGTATCGAACAGAATATTTGTGCTTTCATGCTCAATAAAAATGGACAAACCATGTTCAGCTAGAAAGCCACGATTTCTAACCTTATCATCAGTTAGAATATTAATTTTCATGATATACATCTCCTTGGTATGCGCCCAGATAATGGGCTTATGCTCATAACTTTTATTATATTACTGCAAGGACTATATGTCAATATGATTTGGATAAATCCAATGCTAATAAATCAAAAGAACCTATCCTTTTTTGGCTTTTTAAAAATTTTCATTCTGTGTTTTTACCATGACGACAGCAATTTCTCCGACAGAACTTACCCTGACAATTCTGGTCGCATAATACTTTGGTTGAAGCACAATCGGGGCAGGTGTATTCACCGCTTTTTATCGACTCAAGATTCTCATAGCTTTCCATCCATTCCTTGCCGCAGTCCATACATTTAACGGGGCAGATGTTGCGGGTGTAGTTGCCGCCGTCTATATAAATAACCTTACCGTTTATCAGACTGTCAGCCACTTTTTCACGCGCGGCAAGAAGAATTCGCTGAAAGGTGGGACGGGAAACCTGCATTCTTTCCGCACACTCCTCCTGTTCCAAGCCTTCCAAATCCTTTAACCTGATAGCCTCCAATTCTTCAATCAAAAGAATGTTTTTGGGCATATCAGGAATATCCTTATCAGAAGGGACAAAATAGGGGATAGTAGGTATATTATCAATCTTTCGCCATTTAGTTGGTCTTGCCAATTCTTTTCAGCTCCGTTCGTTTTCTTTGTCGTCGTGTTTGATGATAATTTATTCTATTGATGAATTGTCAAATCAAGTATGACACTTAATGTTAAAATGATTTAAAATAATAGTGTTTCTTTAATTATATCATATCAATCAAGCTTTTTGAAATGTTTTTTAGAATTCTCATTATGCCGTTAAAATCATCAACATTGGGACTCGGGGGAAAACAGATGTTGTAAAATAGTGCTATATGAATTATAAAAGGATAAAACACTATGACTGTAAAATCAAAAATTCAAATTCTGATGAGCTGTTTAAGGGGGAATTAGTTGTGGCTTGCCCTCAAAAAGAAAACGGTTATTCCCCAATTGCAAATGAAATATTAGATGCTATCAGCAAAGTCCAAATTAATGGCACTCAAGCCGTTATTATTTTTCAATTGTGGCGTTATACATACGGATTCAGCAGAAAAAGTCACTATTTGAGCGAGACTTTTATTTCAAAGGCGACAGGAATCAACAAACGATGTATTTCAAGAGAAATGAAAAGTTTAATCGCAGGCAAAATAATAACGGTGGTGAGTGAAAGCACATTCACAAAACCGAGAGTGATTGCTTTCAACAAAAACTATGACGAGTGGCTTCTGAAAAACAGATGTCACACAGTGGTGTAATTGATACACAGTGGTGTAATTGATACACAGTGGTGCAATTACTACACCCAGAGGGTACTAATTAGTACCCACTCGGATGACTAAATTGTCAATACAACAGTTGACTGATTTGTCACCCAAGATAAACAAAACTTAAAACAAATATTAAAGAAAAATATATATAAAGAGAAATAAGAAAAAATATTTCATAAATATTGATTATATAAAACTTAAATACGTTAAGCATATTCATATTAATTTTTGAGCTTTTTATTATGTTTATTTAAGAATTTGGTAACTTTTTAAATACAATTACAAATCTGCTATTTTATACTTATATTTTACAAAAAAATTTGTTATAATAAGTAATACATAATTTTTTATTTTAGGCGGTGGTTTAACATAGATATTTTAATTAACAATTTGAATATACATTATATAGACGAGGGCGAGGGTCAACCGGTTATGCTGCTGCATGGTTGGGGCTCATCTGTTGATGTTTGGCGTGGAATCATAAATTCACTCAAAGGTGCTTGCAGATTTATAGCCCTTGATTTTCCGGGTTGCGGACAAAGCAATTTGCCAAAATCTCCAATGACAACAGATGATTATATGGAATTTGTTTTGGAGCTTTTGAAAGCAATCAATGTTGAAAACCCCATCTTGATTGGACATTCCCATGGCGGAAGAGTTATAATGAAGCTTTGCGGCGAGGGGAAAATTAATCCTCCTAAAATTGTTTTTATTGATACCGCAGGACTCAAACCTAAAAAGAATTTTAAGTCGCAGGTCAAAGTTAGAACTTTTAAAACGGTCAAATTCTTTTTGACACTTCCGCTTGTCAAAAATCACACTGCTGACACACTCACAAAAGCGCGTGCACATTTCGGCTCGTCAGACTACAACAATGCGCCAGAGGTCATGCGCAAAACGCTTGTGAATTTGGTGAATGACGATATGACAGACATTGTCCCAAACATCAAATGCCCGACTTTGCTGATTTGGGGCGACCGTGACACCGCCACACCGTTGTATATGGCGCACAAACTGGAAGAATTAATTCCCGATGCAGGTCTTTGCATTTTAAAAGATGCAGGTCATTTTTCGTTCGCTGAAAAGCCGTATGAAGCAATTGCAATTTTGAGAAGTTTTTTGTCATAATATTAATTTTTATTGAGGGGTTTTACCTTTGGATATTATTTTTTATATAGCCTTGGGCGTTATTGCTGTTTGCGGTTTGTTTGCACTATTGCGGCAGCTTCAAATGCTCCAACAAAGTTCCTATTATCCGTCACGTTATTGGGGTTGGTTGAAGGGTGCAATTCGGTTTAGAACGAGCTTGGCAATTATAGGTGTTATGTTTTTCGTGGCATCTTCTTTGCCAGACACAGATTATGATTGGCACTATGACTTGTACGTTGTTTTGACACTTGCCGCTCTATCGCTGCTAAGAATATACTTTTGCTTTTCAGACAGCAAAAAGTCAATTAAAAAGCTTGTTTTCACCGCAAGAATTAAACGCATGATATTTACGGCGGCAGCATTTTTAGCTACTCTTATAACTGCTGGAATAATCGTGGGTCAGAGTTCCATAGATCAAAATTCCATTGTCAACGCTGGATTTTTACAGAACCTTTTATTTACAATCTGCGTATTTTTCAGCTTTATTGCGCCTGCAACATGTCTTGTCGCATGGGCAATCACATATCCGATTGAGCAAAGGTGTGCTCGCTGGTATGTGAACGATGCCAAAAAGATTTTAAAGGGCATGCCTGATTTAAAGGTAATCGGTGTTACCGGAAGTTATGGCAAAACAAGCACAAAATTCATTTTGGGCAGAATTCTCAGCGAGAAATTCAATGTTGTTGTAACCCCTGAAAGTTTTAACACTCCAATGGGAGTTGTGCGAACGGTTCGAGAAAAAATTCAGCCGCAAACACAAATTTTTATTGCTGAAATGGGTGCCAAAAACAAAGGTGACATCAAGGAAATTTGCGAGATTGCAGACCCATCTCTTGGAATCATCACGTCAGTTGGACCTCAGCATCTTGACACATTTGGGGAAATTGAAACCGTTGCGGACACAAAGTTTGAGTTGGCAGACTGGTGCAAACAAAAAGGCGGAAAGGTTTTTCTTAATGCGGACAATGAAATTATTAAAAGTCGCGCTGCAAACTACAACAGTGTTTTATATGGCACGTCGGAGTTTTGCGACTGCCGAGCCGAAAATGTTGTTTATGGAAGAAACGGTTTGTCATTTAACATTATTTCAGGCAATTTGAATTTTAAAGTAGCTACAAAGCTTTTGGGCGTTCATAACGCACTTAACATTGCCGCGGCGGCCGCTGTAGCCTTGGACTTGGGTGTTCCCTACGGCGACATTTCCTATGCTGTGTCTCAGCTAAAAGCAGTTAATCACCGCTTGGAAATGAAATCCTACATTAATGGAAGCACACTGATTGACGATGCCTACAATGCAAATCCTGAAGGCTGTTTGGAAGCCGCCCGAATCCTTGGCAGTTTTGGCAATATGAAAAAAATCATTGTCACACCGGGTCTTGTGGAGCTTGGGGCTAAGGAATATGAATGCAACCGCCGCTTGGGTGAAGAGGCTGCGAAATATGCCGATATCATAATTTTGGTTGGTCCAAAACGTGCGATTCCAATTGAAGAGGGTGTTAAATCACAGGAGTTTAATTCTGAAAAACTTTACATTGTGCAAAGTTTTGCAGAAGCCCGGAAGCTATTTGCACCAATGTGCGATAATAATACGGTTATTCTTTTTGAAAACGATTTGCCGGACAATTATGCCGGTTAAATAATATGGGAGTTGTTTTTATGAAAACTAATGTTGCGGTATTTTTTGGCTGTATGTCTGTTGAGCATGAAATCTCAATTATTTCCGCTGTTCAGGCTATGTACAGCATGGATAAAAATAAATATAATATTATTCCGATTTATATTTCAAAGCAGGGCGAGTTTTATAGTGGCGAAGCTTTGATGGACATTGAGCAGTTCAAGGATTTGGTTGCCTTGAAGCAAAAGTGTCACCTCGTTTTGCTTGTCAGGCAAAACGGGAAGGTTGTTATGAAATATCTTGACAACAAAACGTTCAAAAAACAGGCAGACGTGGAAATCAACGTGGGATTTCCAATTGTTCACGGCACAAATTCTGAAGACGGAACTATTCAAGGTTACTTGGAAATGTTGAGACTGCCCTATGTTGGCTGCGATGTTTTGGCTTCGGCTCTGGGAATGGATAAAGTTATTTTTAAATCTGTTCTTTCCGCATGCGGTGTTCCAGTTTTGCCATGCGTTTCCTTTACTTCAAGGGAGTTTTCAGCAAATCACGATGATATAATCAATCAAATTGAGATGCAAATCGGTTATCCTATAATCATCAAGCCAGCAAACACTGGTTCAAGTATTGGAATTTCCAAAGTTGCAAACAAAACGGAGCTTGAGGAAGCAGTTAGTCTTGCCTGCTCTTTTGCCAACAAGGTTTTGGCAGAGCGGGCAGTCACTGCACTTCGTGAAATCAATTGTTCTGTTTTGGGTGATGTTGATTCTTGTGAAGCATCAGCTTTGGAAGAGCCAATTATGACCGATAAAATCTTGTCATACGACGATAAATACCGCGGCGGAAGCAAAGGCCAGTCCTCCAAAGGCTCTAAAGGAATGGCTTCACTCAGCCGTAAACTTCCTGCCGATTTGACCGAAAGCAAGGCTGAGGAAATCAGAAAAATTGCAAAGAAAGCATTTTCTGCCATGTCGGGCAGTGGAGTTTGCAGAATCGACTTTATTATCGACACTGCTGACAACGACAAAGTATATGTCAACGAGGCAAACACAATTCCAGGCTCGCTCTCTTTCTATCTTTGGGAAGCATCAGGAATGCCATACTCCGAACTTTTGGATCAACTTATAGCGTTGGCATTCAAGCGTGAGAGAAACCGTGAAAACATTATGTTTACAATGGACAGCAACATTCTTTCAACAAAAAGTTTTGGCTTTAAAAGCTCTAAAAATTAGTATCGGTGGAACAAAAATGACATCATTACTTGTGAAACTGTTTTTCAAGAATAAAAATGATATGGAGAACCCTTTAGTTAGGGTGAAAATAGGCACATTTGGCGGATTAGTGGGCATTTTCTGCAATATAGTGCTGTTTACAATTAAATTTACTGCTGGCACTCTGTCCGGTGCTGTGTCTTTGGTGGTCGACGCTTTCAACAACTTGTCTGACATTGGCTCCTCAGTGATTACACTGCTTGGATTCAAGATTGCCAACAAGCCAGCCGACAGAGAGCATCCGTTTGGTCATGGCAGAATGGAATATATGTCTGCCGGCGGTGTTTCTATTATAATTATTTTAGTCGGTGTGGAATTGTTCAAAACTTCTCTTAATAAGGTACTGCATCCGGAAATTTTAAACATCAGTTTTCTCACGTTTTCAGTACTTATTATTTCAATCTGCGTCAAATTGTGGATGGCGTTTTTCAACCGGAAATTAGGCAGAATTATCAATTCGTCTGCTTTGAAAGCAACAGCGCTTGACTCTTTGAGCGACTGCTTTGCAACCTCTGCGGTTTTGACTTCAATCATTATTGCAAAGATATTTGAAATTAATATTGACCCTTTCGTTGGCTTGGCAGTATCCGCTTTCATTATTTATTCAGGTGCTCGTGCTGCCAAAGAAACGCTCGACCCTCTGCTTGGAATTCCGCCCGAAGACAAAGTAATTGACGAAATTGAAGAATATGTTCTTTCTTTCGAAGAATTTGTGGGTGTTCATGATTTGATTGTTCATAACTATGGACCCGGCCGCAGTTTTGCATCTCTTCATGTTGAGGTTCCATGCGATATAGATATTGTGCGCTGTCATGAACAAATTGATCTTTGTGAACGTAATATTTATGAAAAATTCAGAATAGAAACCGTTATTCACATGGACCCGATTGTAACGAATGACGAATATGTGAATGATATCAAGTACCGACTGAAGGCAAAAATAGCGGAATTTGACAGTGAACTTCATATCCACGATTTTCGTGTTGTGAAGGGCGAGCTGAGAACCAATTTGATTTTTGATGTTGTTATTCCTCAAAAATATTCTTTAAGTCACGATGAATTAAAAAATGAGATATCAAAAATAGCAAGGCAAATAGATGAAACTTTTTGTTGCGTTATAACGGTCGATTTGGACTATGTTCATCATAAAAAACCATAAAATATTAAAGGGACGTTTTCGGCGTTCCTTTTTGTTGACTTTATAGCGTGTGGGCGGTAGTATTATATCAGATTTGAAAGGAAACGGGATACACTATGACTGATGTTATAATTATTGGAGCGGGTGCCGCCGGAATGGCGTTTGCAGTTCTTGCTAAGCTTAAAACCCCCAATCTGAAAATATTAATATTAGAAGCAAACGACCGTGTTGGCAAAAAGCTCATAACCACTGGAAATGGTCGTTGTAATATAACAAACAGCAATTGTGATATAATGCGCTATCATGGTAAAAATCCGCAGTTTGCTTTAGCAGCTCTCTCGGAATTTCCGCCATCAAAGCAAGCAGAGTTTTTTTCGTCCTTGGGGGTTTTAGTCGACTTTGAACAGGACGGACGCGCATATCCGTTGTCGGGTCAGGCGTCATCCGTGGTTGATGCCTTGAGATTTGCACTGGATGAGCGAAATGTTGAAGTTTTAACGTCTTGTGTTGTTAAGAAAATAGAAAAATTGAATGATGTGTTCATTGTATCTGCCGAAAAGGAATATAGTTGCCGCTCGGTTGTTGTTGCCTGCGGTGGAATCGCAGGAGGAAAACTCGGAAACGAATCTGGATACGCTTTGCTTGAATCTCTCGGGCATGTGATTTCAGAGTGTCGTCCGTCGATTGTCCAAATTAAAACTGAGTTAACATTTGTAAAGCAACTAAAGGGCATTAAGGTTATGGCAAATTGCTCGGTTTTGGTCAAGGGACAGATCGTTAAATCGGAATTTGGTGAAATTCTTTTTTGTGATTATGGTATTTCGGGGCCTGCAATTTTGCAACTTTCACGAATTGTCAGCTTTAACAAAAGCTGCGAGCTTTCATTGGATTTCACGCCTCAGTTCAGCAAATTTGATTTAATAAAAATGTTGTTAGTTCGTAAATCTGATTTGGGTGTTCGCCCCATGAGCGAATTTTTCACAGGAATGTTGAACAAGAGGTTAGGTCAAGTCATTGCAAAATACTGTGGAATCGAAATTTCCAAAAAGTCTTATGATTTAACCACACAGGAAATTTCAGCCCTGGCAAATGCAATTAAAAAATTTACAATTGCAATTTTGGGTACCACAGGTATGAGCAATGCACAGGTCACAGCAGGTGGCGCCGATACAGATCAGTTTTTTGAAACGACCCTTATGTCCAAAAATGTTGATGGACTTTTTGCCATTGGTGAAGTTCTTGACATTGACGGCGATTGCGGCGGATTTAATCTTTCATGGAGCTGGTCAAGCGCAAACACCGCTGCAAACGGAGTTTGTAAATATATTAAGGAATTAAAATAAATGAT
>Ga0172378_10005808_pt1 | contig 11521 bp, 7 predicted proteins | sample GrowelOW332metaG_FD_119755 | JGI IMG/M metagenome (GOLD analysis project Ga0172378, IMG submission 119755) | Groundwater microbial communities from an aquifer near a municipal landfill in Southern Ontario, Canada - Pumphouse #3_1 metaG | ecosystem: Environmental > Aquatic > Deep subsurface >... | reverse complement strand
GCTGCTGGCAAAAGAAGAATTGAAAGAATAATCAACTCAAGCGGGAACAAAATCTTTTCTGTTTTAGAAACTGGGCGAAGCTGCTCCATTTTTATTAAGCGTTCTTTTTTTGTAGTCAAGCCTTTCATAATTGGCGGCTGAATTAGAGGAACAAGCGCCATGTATGAATAAGCCGCGACTGCAACAACCGCCGTCATTTCTGGAGCAAGTTTTGACGAGACATAAATTGTAGTAGGTCCGTCCGCTCCTCCAATAATTGAAATTGCGCAAGCCTGTAGCATTGTGTAGTTTACGCCTGGAATTAAATTCATAAGTGCAACACCGAACAATGTCATAAAGACTCCAAGCTGTGCGGCTCCTCCAAGAAGCGCTGTTTTTGGATTTGCAATAAGAGGGCCAAAGTCTGTCATTGCACCAATGCCCATAAAAATCAACATTGGGAAAAACTCATTTCCAACTCCAGCCTTGTAAATTATATAAAGCATACCATCTGGGGCGCTTCCCATTCCAGCGCCAGGTATGTTTACAAGAACAGTGCCAAAGCCAATTGGAATAAGCAGCATTGGTTCAAAGCCTTTTGCAGCACCAAGATATATAATTAAAAATCCAATTGCAATCATTACTAACTTTTGCCAGCCAGGGGATTCAATGTTAGCAAAAGGGTCTGCTGTTACTTCATTTACAGCTTTATCTTGGCTACCAAAAATATCTTCTTTTGAAATTAGAACGTGGTCACCAAAAATCATTTTATAAATGCCAGTGTTCCTCCAAAGATTTGTAAGGAAATTTCCAATAGAAATATTTGGAGTATCCTCGCTGCCTTTTATTATAGAAGTGGTAAGTGATTTTGCAGAAGACTCATGCTCTGAACTGCCGTCATCTGCAAATGCTGTTGATGCAAATGAAAATACAGATGCAATCATTAAGACCATCATTGTGATTAAAAATATTTTTTTTGACATTGATTTATTGTTCATTATTTTTGTCCTTCTTATTTCTGTTAAAGAAAATGATAATTTTGCTTGAGAAATTCATGCACAAAATCATTACAACTAAAAAAGCAAATACAACGCCCATTCCTAAAAGCGTGAGTATGCCAGATTGTTTAAGCATTTCTAAAATTGTCATAGAATAATCCTTTTAAATTTGATAAAAAATCAATTTGTGAAATTCAACGCAGACAGTAATTGCTGTTTGAATTTTTAGAGAAAACTAAATTGTAAAAGGAAATTTTATTTTAATGTCTGAAGATTTAAAATAAGAGATAAATATTTATTTTGGAAATTTGTTTTTGTAAAAGAAAGAAATTCTGTTCTTGAACTTTCTGAAGGTAAAAGTGAAAGTTGATTTTGAAAGTAGAAAATTATTGAATGATGTGCGGATGACTTTTGCAAAGAGTCATCTTTGTTTTGAGAAGTGTAAAATTGAATTGGAGTTAATTTTGAAGAAACATTTTGTACTGTCTGCGGGCAAAGATTGTTATTTACATTTGATTTGGAAACATAGTTTGCCTCTTTGTTCTCTGTTGCTAAGACAAAAGAATTTGAAACAAAAAGTAATAATGAGAAAAGGAAAAATGCTTTATATTTCCAACCGTTTTTCATTGCATATTAAGTATACTTTTTGCAATAAAAGTGTCAATTAGGAAAATATCTGTTGATTTTTAACAGAAATTTCGCAGTGTTTCAAAAAGCTTATTTGGGTCTATTGGCTTTGAAATATGAGAATTCATTCCTACAGATATGGCATGCAATTTATCTGCCTCGTAAGCATCTGCTGTCATTGCAATAATTGGGATAATGTCAGAGTCGCTTTTTTTGCTTTGACGAATTGATTTTGTAGCTTCATAGCCGTTCATTAATGGCATACGAATATCCATTAGAATTATGTCAAATGTGCCAGCAGGTTTTTTTCTATAAACTTCAACAGCCTCTTTGCCATTGGTTGTCTGTGTTACAATTATGCCTTGACCTTCAAGCATTGCAGTTGCTATTTCACGATTAACATCATTGTCTTCACAAAGCAAAATCTTTTTGCCAACTAATGGAACTTCATATAATATAGTGGCATTTTCTAACTCTTTAGAATTTTCAGAAGAAGCAATTTCTAAATCTAAATAAACATAGAATGTTGTTCCTTTAAATTGTTCGCTAACAATATCAATATGTCCATTCATTAGTTGAACAAGACGCTTTACAATAGAAAGTCCAAGTCCTGAGCCGCCAATGTTTTTTGTTGCTTCTGTTCTTTCTTGAGTAAAAGGTTCAAATGCTTTTGAAGTAAAGTCTTTACTCATTCCACAACCATTGTCTTGAATAGTTATTTTTTCATGTGCAATATTTTTTTCTATTTGAGAACATTCAATGTTGAATTTTACTGTGCCGTATTCTGGAGTGAATTTTGCTGCATTCGAAAGAAGATTCAAAATAATTTTTTCCATTCGTAGACGGTCAAATTTTAAGCATAGATTTTTTGTGTTATCTATTTTTGCAATAAAATTTATTTTCTTAGATTCCATGGAAGGCTTAACTGTTGTAATAATGTCGTCAAAATATTTTTGCGTATTTATTACTTCTGGGGTTAACACTTCATTACCATTTTCTATACGGGTCAAATCCAAAGTGTCATTTATTAAAAGTAAAAGGGAGTTGCTTGAAGTTTGAATTTTATTTAGATATGTTTTTATACTCTCAAGATTATTTTCTTTTAATGCCAAATCTGTATAGCCCATAATTCCATTAAGTGGTGTGCGTATGTCGTGGCTCATTGAAGAAAGAAAAACTGATTTCATTTCATTTGCTTTTTCTGCATCAGCAAGTGCTTTTTCAAGCTGAGCCTTTTGTTTTGTTTCTGCTTTTGTTGTGTCTGTAATATCTGTCCTGGTAAAAAGAATTTTTAATTTTGTTTCATCAAGGTAACTGTAGCGCAATTGCTTTCTTAGATTTTTTCCATCTTTTGTTATGACTGTAAAGCCATAGTTAAAGCAGTCATTAGTAGATAAATTTTCTTGTATGTTTTTTAAGGTGAGATCTCTTACAGCGTCACGAAGTTCACTATGAGGTAAAAATTTTGGCAAGGCGTTTCTCATATCATCATCATATTTTTCAAACGCATGAGGGGTTAAGTCAAAATTATTTCTTGAATAAAATTTAATTGTTCCATCTAAAGTAGAAATTGTTCCAATGTTGTCATATTCTTCTAACGCAATATGTTTGTTTATTTTTTCCAAAGTAATTCTTTCTTCAGAGTTCACTGTGTAAAGCACAGCTTCTAAGTCTTCATTCTTTGGGTTGCGGGCAATGCTGATTGATATAGTTTCCCACAAAATGGTTTTCTCTGAATATTTATGCTGATAGTCAAGAGATAAAAAGTTTTGCCCTATCTTGTATGAGTTTAAAAGCGAGAGCCTGTTAAATTTTTCATTGAATTCTAATCTTGTTTTTTCATTAAGAATTCTTGATGATAGAAAATGAATTAAATAATCTACGCTGCCATATTCAAGAGGTATCTCTTCTTCAATTACTGAATTATGATAATTGGAATAATAATTCTGAGTTAAGTCTAAATGAACTGTAGAAATTGTTTTTGGAAGGGCTGAAAGTATTCCGTCAATTGTATGCGTGTATTGCTCTTCTTCCACTTTGCGAATTCTGTTTGCTTCTTCAACAGCGTTTTTTTCTTGTGATATATCTGTTAAGCAAACATAAGCAATTTTTGCGCCGTCAGACTGTTCTGTGGAATATCCTTCTAGATGAAGCCAGACATATGAATATTTAATTGTGCCATCTTCAACTGCAAATTGGCCGTTCAAAGCCCTGTAGTCAAAAACATTATTTCCTTTGTTAAAAATATCTAGAAAATTTGTTTTAAAAAACTTACGCTCGCTTGGAAATGTTTTGTTGTAAAAGCTATTGTCAATTTTTTTCCCAGGGACACTTGTTATTACACCTTTGATTTTAGAAAGAGAAGGGTTCACAGCAATACAAGTTATTTTATCACCTTCTTTTTTATAGACAGCAATGCCAACAGGAATATTATTTATTATTGATTTTAAACTTTCGTTAGACTCTTCTAATGTAAGTTGTGTTTTTTTACTATGCGTTATGTCAGTTAGAAAAATTGCAATTGCTTTTTTACCATACCATATTATTTTTCTATAATTAACATCATACCATTTGTCGCGAGAAGGAAGATAAAAGTCTTTCATTTCTATATGATTTTTTTTTGAATTAATCATTTTGCACCACGGGCATGGCGCTTTTAAATCTTCCATATATTCATAGCATTTTTTTTGATAGTAAGGCTTGTTATTAAATTTTTCCAAAGTAAAGTCATTTGCAAAAAGAATTTCCTGTGTTTTTTCATCAATTACATATATAATTTTTTTTGCATTGTTTATAAGAGAAAACTGGCCTGTAGTTTCTAGCGATGTATTAAGAAAATCAACAATAATTACTGGACATTTTTGCATTGTGCCAATGTATTTTGCTTTTGCATGAATCCAAATAAATTTATATTTCTTATTGTATATTCTATAAAGGCAGTTTGTATTTCTTTTATTTTTTACAATTTCTGTGATTGAATTAAAAACGGCTTCCTTATCTTCTTGAATAATTATATTTGTAGAATCGTCGCCGATAAATTTTATATATTCTTTTTCCGTCATGTTTGAAAAAGTGCAGATTTCTTTTGAATTAAATAATGGCTCTAATTTAAGTCCAACAATTTTATAAATTGAAATAGCGCCAGGAGCGGTGTTTGAAATATCTTGCTTTGTTAATTCCATAAATGATAAATCCCTTTACCATATTATATCATTGAATTTTGTATGGAACAATAAAAAAGCACGCTCTTTTGGAACGTGCCTTAATGATAAATATACAATAGTATTTTAGAAATAATTTTCTAATTATTTTCCGCCGTGTGAGCCGCCCATATGACTTTGGTTAGTGTGCATTTTTCTTTGGGCTTGATTTTTTATATGCTGATTTTCTACTGGAGCATTTTCATTGTTTTTGTTTCCGCCCTTGCCACCACCTGGTAGAAATTTACTTCCGTTACTACTTCCTTTCATAATATTTGCCTCCAAGGATTTATTTAAATTTACTGATGTATCTTAATTTAGTCAACTCTTATAAAAAATACATCCATGTATTTTTTATAAGTGCAAGAATTGTCTTTGCAGCTAAAGTGTAAGCGTCAATTCTTGGCGGAACAACGCGCATCCTTGCGCTTTCTTGAATATTCATTTACTGCTGAACTGAGCCATGTACAAATTATAGTATAAGCCTTTTTTTGCCATTAGTGACGACGGTGTTCCTTCTTCAACAATGTGGCCGTCATCTACAACAAAAATTCTGTCCGCATTTTGAATTGTAGAAAGCCTGTGCGCAATTACAAAAGATGTTCTGCCTTTTAGCAAAGACGCAATTCCTTTTTGAATTAAGATTTCTGTTTGAGTGTCTATGCTGCTTGTTGCTTCGTCAAGAATCAAAATCTTTGGCATGCTTACCATTGTTCTTGCAAAAGCCAAAAGCTGTTTTTGCCCGTTAGAAAGACCGCCGCCTCTTTCTGTAAGAACTGTGTCATAGCCGCCCTTAAGTTTTGAAATAAAATCATCAGCATGAACTGATTTTGCCGCCGAAATTATTTCATCATCTGTTGCGTCTAACTTTCCGTAGCGAATGTTTTCTTTTACTGTGCCGCTAAACAAATAGTTGTCCTGTGTCATTACGCCCATTTGTTTTCTTAAGCTTTCAATTGTCACATTTTTTATATTGTGGCCGTCAATTAAAACATCCCCTTGTGATGCGTCATAGAACCTGCTGATTAAATTTACAACTGTTGTTTTGCCAGCGCCTGTTGGGCCAACAAGTGCAATTGTTTCTCCAGGTTTTATCTTGAATGAAACATTGTGCAGAACATTTTTTTTGTCGTAAGCAAAAGAGACATTTCTAAATTCAACTTCACCTTTTATTGAAGGAATCACTGCTGCATTTTGCTTGTCTGTAATTTCTGGCTTTGTGTCCATAATTTCAAACACACGTTCCGCTCCAGAAATATTTGTAACAAGCTGATTGTAGAAATTGCTCAAGTTCTGAATTGGCTGCCAAAACATGCCGATGTATGTTCCAAAAGCAACATAAGTTCCAATAGAAATTGAGTCAGTGCCAAGAATCTTTATGCCAACAAAGTAAAGCGCAAATGTTCCAAGCCCCCAGCATAAGTCAACAGTTGCAAAAAACCAGTCAGCTATTTTTACTGCGTCAACAAAAGACTTTCTGTGCTGACCAACCAAATCGTCAAACTCTGCATCTGTTTCTTTTTCCGCGTTAAAAGACTGCACAACTTTTATACCGCTTAAATCTTCATGAAGAAAAGCGTTAAGGTTAGAGGATTTTTTTCTTACAATGCGCCACTTCTGCTCGCTCTTAACTTGAATTAAAACAATAAGCACAATCATTAATGGAAGAGTTGAAAGAGAAGCAAGAGCTAGCTTTGCATTTTTAGAAAACATAATTACAACAACGCTGATAATTGTAACAAGGTTTGGAAGGACTGTTGTTACACTGTTTTCTAGAACATCGCGTAATGAATTTATGTCGCCAATAATTCTTGCTAAAATTTTTCCTGTAGGGCGCGAGTCAAAAAACTTCAAGTCAAGCTTTTGAATATGCGTATACAATTCGTCTCTAATTTCAAGAAGAACTTTGTTGCTTAACTTTGACATTATGAACATTCTTACTTTTACCGCCACAACCATGAGCAAGTTTAACGACAATGCCAATGCTATAAGTTTAATAAGCCCTTTGAAATTTTTTACAGAGATATAATCATCAATTGCCCATTCCATAAACAGCGGGTTCATAATTCCAACTGCTGTGCAAAATGCCATGATTGCTAGAACAATGATGATTGTCTTTTTATGTCTTAATAAATATGAAAAAAGTCTAAGCAAAGTTTTTGTTCTGCTTGTCGCTTTTAAATCTTCATCTTGTTTATATGAATTAAATGCCATTTTAAATTTTCCTTATGCGTTTTTCTTTAATAATTCATAAGAGCCGTATTGAGATTCGTATGTTTCATAATACAAGCCTTTTTTTTCTAACAGCTGCTCATGTGTTCCACGCTCTGCAATCTGCCCTTCTTTTAAAACTATAATTTCATCCGCATTACGAACAGCGCTAATTCTGTGCGCAATAATTATTTTTGTTACGCCGTTCATTTCTTCTATTGTACTCTGAAGCTTCTGCTCTGTTTCCATATCAAGAGCCGAAGTTGAGTCGTCAAATACAATGACTGGAGTTTTCTTTGCAATTGCACGGGCTATTGTTAGACGTTGCTTTTGACCGCCGCTTAGTCCAACGCCACGTTCGCCAATTACAGTTTCATATTGTTCAGGAAGCGTGTCTATGAATTCAGTTGCGTCTGCTTGTGATGCAGCTTTTTGAATGTCAACTTTAGAAAGCAATTCTTTTTTTCCAAACAAAAGATTTTCAGTAATAGTGTTTGAAAATAAAAATACTTCCTGAGTGATTGGAGCAACATTCTGCCTAAGCTGCGATGTCTTTAATTTTCTAATATCAACACCGTCAATCTTAATTTCTCCGCCTGTAACATCGTACATTCTAGAAAGCAAGTTTCCTATTGAAGATTTGCCACTGCCAGTTTCTCCCATAATGCCCAAAGTGCAGCCTGGTTTTATATGGAAAGAAATGTCCTTTAAAATATCTGTGCTGTTGCGTGTAAAATTCACATGGTCAAATTCAACATCGCCTTTTACAGAAGACAAAACTGTAGGCGACGAATCTTCTTTTATCTCCGGCACTTCAGCGTAGATTTTCTTTATTCTTTTCCAAGCCGCAATTCCAGAAGAAAGCCCGTTCATAAGCCAGCCCAGCATTTCCATTGGCCAAGTAATGTTCATTGAATATTGAATGAATGCGCTAAGTTCGCCAATAGTAAATTTGTCGTTCATTACAAGAAAGCCGCCTTGAATTAAAACAATGCAAGGAAGCGAAACTGTAATTACTTGAAGCAGCGGATAGTATTTTACAAACACACGTGACTGCTGAACGTTAAGCTCATAGTACTTTGTGTTATGAGAAAGAAATTTCTTTATTTCAAATTTCTCTCTTGCAAAAGATTTTACTGTTCTAACACCAGCAAGGTTTTCTGAAGCAACATTGTTTAAAATAGAATTTTCCTGCTCAATGTCACCGTAAACTTTGCCAAGCTTCTTTTCCATAAACACAGCGATTGTTCCAGCTAGGAACATTCCAACAGCCGGCACAATTGCAAGCTGCCAGCTCATAGAAAACATGCAATACAAAATAATTGCTGTATGAACAGTTACTTGAACCAAGAGCATTGTAATGTACGTCATGCTGTCCCAAACTCTGTCAACGTCATCTTTAACTCGTGACATAAGCTCACCGGCATTTGTCTTGTCAAAAAAGTTAGCTGAAAGTTTTTGAATAAAATGGAACAGTTCCTTTCTGATTAAACAAGCGATCTTAGAGCCTGCGTAATCACCAGAGAATTCCTTTGTGTAGTCAAATACAAAGTGAATCACTCCTATAAGAATGTAAAAGCCCAGAAGCTTTGTAAGAAGTTCCATTCGCTTTGCAATAATTACATCGTCAATCAACATTCTTGTAATTTGCGGAGAAACCATATCTAAAACTACATTTATAAGTAAACTAATGAGAACTATAATGTAGAAATTTGTGTTGCGTTTTAAATACGTAGAAATTTTTGTCATAGTAACCTCAATTTTTTGCGACAAAACTGTTTTAAGTTTTTAAAATAGAAAAAGACATACAAGAAAAGTTTCATAAAATAAGCGAGTGTTTTACGACTTCTTCTTATAGATTTATAAATGGGTGATGATGAAAATGTAACAGTAAGAATATTTATAGTCAATAAAGAAATGTGCTGATGAACTTTTAAGTCAAAGAAGAGCCACTTAAAAAGTCCAAGGCATTTATAATTTTTATACCGTCTATATTTGAATTTGGAGAAAGGTCCATTGTAATAATATATCGAGGATTAAAATCTTTTATGCTTTTTAATGGAGCAAGTTCTCTATTCAATGTAGATTCTTCTTTTAATGATTCCGACACTTGAATATATAAAGTTTCATTTTGATTAACTGCGACAAAATCTATTTCAAGAGAATCAACTTTGCCAACGTAAATTTTATAGGAACGTCGCCTAAGTTCCAAATAAACAAGGTTCTCAAGAATATGGCCTGTGTCAATATTTTTATAACCAAGCAATGCGTTACGCAGTCCAGAATCTGCAATATAATATTTTGAAAGAGTCTTTAAGTATTCTTTGCCTTTTATATCAAATCGTTTTACTTCATAAATCATATAACATTCTTGAAGATAATACATATAATTTTCGACAGTAGGCTGGCTAACTTTTCTGCCGCCAGAAGTTAAAGTGTCGCTGATTTTTTTTGAGCTGCAAATATTTCCTGTATTATCAAACATAAAACGTATTACAGATTCAAGAATAGAAATGTCTTTTATTTGATGACGAACAGCAATGTCTTTTACAATTATTGTTGTGTATATTCCTGTTAAATACTGATTGATATCTTCTTCATTATTATTAAGTTGAAGTGTAAATGGAAACGAGCCGTATCTTACATAATCTAAATAAAGTTGTTGCAAGTTTAAATTCTGATTTGATATTAAATTTGCATCAGTTGATTTATATTCAAGAAATTCTTTAAAAGAAAAAGGCTGCACTTCAATAGTAACATACCTGCCACTTAGCAAAGTTGCAAGCTCCCCTGAAAGAAGATTTGCATTTGAGCCAGTTAAATAAATATCAGTATTTGATTTTACAAAAAGACTGTCTATTGCTTTTTGGAAATTTACACAAAGTTGAACTTCATCTACAAAAATGTAATTCATTTTATCTTTTTGCAGATGATTGATAATATATGAGTAAAGATTTTGATAGTTTAATAGAGACTCATTTTCTAATTCCTCAAGATTTACAGAAATTATTTGATCCTTATTTACACCACTTAATAGAAGATTCTCTTTAAACTGAGTCATCAAAACAGACTTTCCACAGCGGCGGATTCCCGTTATTACTTTGATAATTTGCTTGTTTTTAAAGGAATTTAGCCTTTCTATATAGGAGTTTCTGTTTATCATAATCTAAGTGTACTTTGAAAAGTTGCAAAAGTCAAGAAGTTTTCAAAGTATACTTTGAAAAGTCTGTAAAACTATGAAGTTTTCAAAGTGTGCTTTGTAGAGATTCCTCCGCTTCGGTCGGAATGACAGCAGTACATTGATTTGAATGGCAGCCATATTCTTATCTTGATAAATCTTCTTCGTCTCTTGTGGGAGTTTTTTGCTGTTTTGGTCTTTTCATAAGTATTGAACATCCAACATTATTTCCTGTAGCTTCCCATCCTTCTTCTCCTGCTTGTTTGAGTTTTTTTAAAGTTTCGTCACTGCTAATGCCGCTGTTTCTTATTGTTTCATACTCCCATTGCGTCACATTGTTCTCAGCCATAGTCCATTCTCCTTCTTTATTTGTTTTGCCAGTTCCTTCCTATAAGATAACATCTTTGGAATTTAGTTGTCAATCTATGCTTATTTGCACTGGCTTTATTTCTCTTTTCAGAAGCTCAACACGACTGTCCAAAATGTCACAAAGAGTGTCTATTTTGCTTTGTGGAATTTCCCTGACCTGTTTAGAAAGTACTTCCTTGTAGAAATTTCCTATTCCATTTAGAAGGGACAAGTCCATTTCCTTGTTAAGACTTTCTTTTGGAAAAAGAGAGAGCTGCTCCTTGTGATGCTTCATGAATGGTTTTGAATTTATCTGGCTGTTCTGAAGTCCTTCCGCTTTGTCCAGCTCAAAGGCTTTGTATTGGTGGAACATTGAGGTGCCGGAGTCGAACACTGGGGCAAGGCCTTTCCATTCAAGGCTGTCTGCATTTCTTAAAAAGCCAAAGTTGTTTAGATGCCTGTCCTCGTTTGCTATTATGAAATCTACTGCGAACATTTTTCCAAGCTCTGTTTCATTTAGGTTTATTGAGAAGCTTCTGCAGCATTTTTTGAAATCATCATAGGTGATTGAACCATTTATCTCCTCGCACAATGATGCCGCCGTTATGAATTCTGTATTTCTTGTTACAAAATCATCGCAAAGAGAGAAATGCTTTCTGTTCTCTATATAAAGTGAATACTTTACATGTGGTATTCCAAGCCTTTGAAATATTTCAGAGGCAAGTATTTCATTGAATGGCTCAAGCTGCTCAGTTCCGCTTCCACCCTTTACAAGTACACGCCTGCTTCCATTCACAATCCATTTTTTGCAGAGCCGTCCGTCTGTGCCGGAGTCTGGGGAATGGAAGTTTGGATTCTTTTCAGACTCCTTGTAGTCTCCGAACAATGCCTTGCCTATATCCTCTGAGAAATTATTGTCAAAGAAATTTATCTTGTTCCAGTCAAGCTTTGATTCTGTGGGTGCAATCCAGTATTGGTCT
>Ga0172378_10005807_pt1 | contig 11522 bp, 8 predicted proteins | sample GrowelOW332metaG_FD_119755 | JGI IMG/M metagenome (GOLD analysis project Ga0172378, IMG submission 119755) | Groundwater microbial communities from an aquifer near a municipal landfill in Southern Ontario, Canada - Pumphouse #3_1 metaG | ecosystem: Environmental > Aquatic > Deep subsurface >... | reverse complement strand
TGTCAGGCCTGTCGTATGCAGTATCAGGGAATAGGCCGCCCTATGAAAACAGGAAAAGAAAGCATTATCGGACTACTCACTGCACTTGGTAAATATGCGGCAAAAAAACCAAATGCAGAGCAGCAAAAAAAGCGTATGAAACTGCTTTTACATGAATTAGAAAGTATTCCGGGAATTACAGGAAACATTGCACAGGATGAAGCCGGCAGAGAAATTTATCGGGCAAGACTTGATATTGATGCCAAAATTACAGGGATAAGTGCAGCTGTGATTGCTCAAAAATTAGAAACAGGAAATCCGGCCATTCATACAAGAAATTATTGTCTGGCACAGGGACAGATCTTTGTAGATCCGAGGCCTTTGCTGGAGGGACAGGAAAATCTTATAGCAGAGCGTTTTAAAGAAATTTTAGCACAAGCAAAGGGGAATAAGTAAAAATGGCAACAATAAAAATAAATGTACTGGCAGCAGATGCACAAAATGCAAAAGAAATCGTGGAAGTCACTAATGGAAATGTTTACATTGGTGTTATGGTAAAGCCGTTTTCAACGGCAGAAGCAGCAGCGGATGCGGTTAGAGAAATGCAGCGATTAGGTATACCTGTGTCGGTTGGTCTTGGCGGAGCAGATCCGCTGATGTGGCATAAGGTTGTAAAAACAGCTGTTTTGACAAAACCAGCGCACGTAAATCAGGTCTATCCTGGCGCTGGGTATACACTTGCTGCACTTAAAGCCGTTGGTAGTGAAGATACCATTGTCAATGCATTGATTAAGCCAAGCGGTATAGTGGGGAAAGTATCTATTCTTACGGGACCGGAAAGTCAGGCTTTTAATGAATACATTAGTTGTGAGGCTGCAGCCGCAGCATTAAAAGAGCTACATATTCCTTCGGTGAAATTTTACCCGATAGGTGGGGCCAAACATCTCGATGAAGTCGCAGCCATGGTGAAAGCAGCTGTGAATGCCGGTATTACAATGTTTGAACCAACGGGTGGGATTGATGCTGAATCGGTGGAAGCTGTTGTCAAAGTTTGTCTGGAAAATGGAGCACAGACAGTAGTCCCTCATGTTTATACTGCTTTTGTCGACAAAAATACAGGGAAAACAGAACCGTCCCAGGTAAAAAATTCACTGGAAAAGCTTTTAAAGTTACTTTGATACAGGCTTTAGAGTGCAATATGAAATCGATGATAAAATCACTGCCATTAAGGTGATTTTAACATAAAAAAACAAGAAGTTATGTCAGAACAAAATACATGTTTTTTGTTTGGGATGCAGGGTCAACTGACCCTGCATCTTTTTTGTTGTAAGAGACAATGGCATCTAATAAATCGTTATAAAAGCTGGCACTGCCAATCTTTACAAGATTGAACCGTACGCTCTTTTATTTCATCAGAAGGTCCGATTTCACCAAATAAAAGTGGTGCACTTGGATTATGCATTTTAAAATTTTTTGTTACAGTGCTGCTGTTATAGTTTGCATAGCAATATAAGCAGCCGTTTTTACAAGTGTTATAAGCTCCAATATCAATACTGGAACTACAACCGCATTCGAGTCTTTGGTTTTTGTCTTTTGCAATGGTTAATTTATAGTTTCCAATTTGTTCAAATCGATCTTTGTCAATACAATGAGCATGAGCAATGCCAAAGGCATCAAGGTTAAGTTTTTCGGCACATGTATCCAGCGTAATCTCAAACTCTTTTGCTATTTGTGCAAAACGCTGCATTAGTTCAATTTGCTGTTGCTGCGTTTCGGGCTTTATATTGAGGCATTGCGTATTATGAAGAGTATTTCTATAGATATCAAGAAAACTTACGGTGCATTTTTCGGTATAATTGTGGAGCTTTTCTGCAAGGGCTTTAAAATATTTACAATGATATTCGATGGTGTACGTTTTATTAAAAAAGACAGGGTCGTACCGCCATATGATTTTATCTTTGCCAATCAAGGAAGAAAGCTTTTGAAAAGAAGGGATAATGACATGATTTTTTGATGGAATATTTGGTTCTGCATCTTTTCCATACGCAGTAAGAGTAAATTGAAAATAATAGGTGTAGGCAGCTAAATCTGAAAGTCGATTAAGCAGCGGAAGCGGATTTTTTGTCCAAAATACAATTCCATCAACAACTTCCGGAAGCAAATTTATTTTGCTGATCTGATGAAAATTCATGGGGTTTCGGACAAGAACATAACCTTCTCTGATCCGATTTAAAAACCATTCGGAATAGTACGCTGGAATGTCTGTCCGACGGCTGGCACTAATAATCATAGAAGATCCTCCTTGTAATTTAGATATGTTAATACAAATAAAACAGGTGTGCAAATTGTAATAAAACAATTATATCACAATAAAAATTGCCTGATAAAACAACAGCAAAGGCATGACGGGGGGCAGTTTCTTTGTACCAGCAAGTTTTAACAAACAAGGCAAAGCGTTTGAAAAAACTGTAATTTATAAAAATCGTATGGAAGAGAATGAGTGATTTCCTTTATAGAGAAAGTTGTTTTATAAATCATAGTAGTTATATATGGAGTTGTTGACAAAACAGTATAATATAGGTACAATAAAATATATTATAAACATACACGATTGGTATGAATTGAAAAAGGTAATAATTGTTAGAATAGTATGTAATATACCGCTTGTTTGCACGAACTTTTGAAAGCAGATCTTCTTAAGTCCATGGTTAAAAATTTATGATGAAAATAGACGAATAAAATTGAAGGAGAGACTGAAAATATGAAGCTGCATGTAACGGATATAAATAAAGAATAAGCGTTAAATACGATGATTTACCAGCTTATCATAACAGAAGTTATTGAGGAATTTGTAAGAAGCAGTAAGTTTTTAATAAGACAACTGCAAAAAAATGATAAGGTAAAATTTCTGGCTTTGCAAGAGGTGGTTATTGATGGAAATGACAAATGATCAGCTTGAACGTTATTCTCGTAATATCCTAGTAGAGGAAGTTGGCAGCAAGGGACAGAGTAAGCTTCTTCAGTCGAGTGTCCTTATCATTGGGGCAGGTGGCCTTGGATCACCAGCAGCAATGTATTTAGCGGCCGCTGGTATTGGAACGATTGGTATCGTTGATGCAGATGAAGTGGATTTATCCAATCTGCAGCGCCAAATTGTCCATACAACAGCAGATGTCGGCAAGGCGAAGGTAAAGTCAGCAAAGAACACTATAAAAGCAATCAATCCGGATGTTACGGTGAACGCTTATCGTCAATTTGTCACTGCGAAGAATATCATGGATCTTATCAAGGACTATGATTTTATCATCGATTGTACAGACAACTTTCCGGCGAAGTTCCTTATCAATGATGCCTGTGTTATGGCAAAAAAACCGTTCTCGCATGCGGGCATTATTCGTTTTAAGGGGCAGCTTATGACATACGTGCCGGGAGAAGGCCCATGCTATCGCTGTGTGTTCAAAAACCCGCCGCCAAAAGATGCTGTACCAACCTGTAAGCAGGCAGGCGTTATTGGTGCGATGGGCGGTATTATTGGCAGTATGCAGGCAATGGAAGCGATAAAGTATATTCTTGGTATTGGTAATTTGCTTGTTGGAAAACTTTTAACCTATGATGCGCTTACAATGGAATTCCATACGGTGCAGCTTCCTAAAAAAGTTGATGGCTGCGCTGTTTGCGGCGATCATCCGACAATAATAAAGCTCATCGACTATGAACAGGCTGAGTGCAGCGGGAAATAGAGAATGGCTATGATGAAATTACTGTAAACGCCTTGAATCGCTGATTTTTTTTTACCAGTACAGACAACTGACGTTTTATTTTGATTATGTGATATAATAAGAATCAATATAGAGCCTGCAGGCAAAATGCAGTGCTCTATATTTTTAATGGTTTATAAATAAATATTGAAAAAAGCAGCATTGCCTATCGACTAAGGATAGAATAGTTCGGAAAATTTGCTATAATAAAGAAACAGATTATGAGGGAGGAAAATTATATGAAGCCAATTCTTTTTATTGCACCATTTAAAAGCCTTGCGAGTATAGCAAAAAAAGTTATTGAAGAAAAAAAACTCGATATACCGGTAATTGTGGCAGCAAATGAGCGGGCAATTGATTTTGTTAAAAATGCCAGTAAGGAATATGTTATTATAAGTCGTGGCGGAACAGCGGAAGATCTTAAGAATATACAAGGGAAGGTTATTATTGAGGTAACGAGTACCTTTAGTGATATTTTTTTCAGTATTGAATACTTAATGGAAAAAGGATATAAGAAGATTGCAATTGTTACACGCGATAATGTAATAGATCATATTGGCCGGACGTTTAATATTCTTGCAACGGAAATTCATTTATGTCCATGTAAATCAGATTCGGAAATTCATACGACGATTGCAAAGCTCGGTCATGAAGGGATCGATGCCGTTATTGGTTGTAATGAAGCCGTAAAAGCTGCAAAAAAAATAAATATAATGACAACGTATCTTCAGTCAGGCCGACTGTCTGTTGAAAGGGCAATCGATGAGGCAGTTACACTTGTAAAAACAAAACAGCAGGAACGCATGCAGCTTGATAGTTTGAATGCGGTTATTGGCAATATTCAGGAAGGAATTGTCATTCTTGATCATGAGCATAAGCCTGTTTTTTATAATGCAATAGCGGAACATGTTTTTGATAAGACCAAATATAAAGATTGGTATAAGGAAGTTGCTCCTTATTTGGCTGAGCCAAAAGAAGAACAGCTTGTAGATATCAGCGGCAATAAATTGCTTTTGAAATTTATTTCTTTAAAAACAGGGGGAGAATATGGAACTGATGTCCTTGTTTTTCAGGAGGTAAAACGTATAGAGCATTTTGAACAAAAAATCCGTTTGTCAGCTCATCAAAAAGGACTTTATGCGAAACACTATTTTACGGATATTATGTGTTGTTCAGAAAAAATGAAAGAGCTTATTCATAAGGCGGAAAAGTTTGCCAGAACAAACGCAAACGTGCTTATTTATGGTGAAACGGGTACGGGCAAAGAGGGAATGGCACAAAGTATTCATAATGCAAGTGAAAGAGCGAAAGAACCGTTTGTATCAGTTAATTGTGCATCGTTGCCACCAAGTCTTATTGAAAGCGAGCTTTTTGGCTATGTAGATGGTGCTTTTACGGGAGCGCGAAAAGCGGGTAAGCGAGGGTTATTTGAGCTGGCACATAAAGGTACTGTTTTTCTTGATGAAATTGGAGAATTGCCACGTAATCTTCAAGGACGCTTGCTGCGGGTTTTGCAAGAACGTGAAGTTATGCGGGTTGGTGATGATCGAATTATACCACTTGATTTACGGGTGATTTGTGCGACAAATATGGATTTGCAAAAGCTTATAAAACAGGGGGAATTTCGTGAGGATCTTTATTATCGAATTAATGTCTTGAAATTGATTTTACCACCGTTACGTGAACGCAAAGAAGATATACTGGATTTAATGCAATTTTATTTAAACAAATATGGAGAGAAACTGAATAAGAAAATTGAAATAACTGCGAAGGCGAGTAAGTGTTTGCAAAATTATTATTGGCCGGGCAATGTTCGTGAGTTGAAAAATATAGCAGAAGTATTGTCTCTTGAATGTAATGATGTTATCGATGATAAAAAAGTAGTAAGTGCTTTATCAGATAATGGTATAAAAGAAGAGGAAAACACAGATCGGGAGACATTACAGATCCGTATAAAAGATTCAATGAAAGAAATGGAAGGTGAAATCATCAAACAAATGCTAACCAGGTATACACCAGAAGAGATTTGCGTTAAGTTAAGAATGAGTAGAGTTACCTTGTGGCGGAAATGTCAGTCTGTTTCATAAATGCAATAACACGAGTTCGTTTATGAAATCATATTTACAATGAGCAAAATTTATAATATTTTATTAAAACGTTTTTTATTTTTGGGATGTCAGATCGGAAGCTGATTACAGAGATTATTTGAGTTAATAATAATGAAAATTTAAAGTTGGCATATAAATTGCATTATTGTTAATATAGAATAATTTTGAAAAGAGGCTGTTTTAATGAAAACGATTATAATTACAAAACCAGGAGAAGTAAAAATTGAAGAAAGAGAAAAACCGGTTCGTGGTAAAGGAGAGGCTTTATTAAAAATTTTATATGGCGGTATTTGCGGCAGTGACTTAGGTACATATAGAGGATCATTTGTTTATGCATCTTACCCGCGTATTCCCGGACATGAATTTTCGGCTGAAATCATGGAGGTTGAAGATAATGACAAAGGACTTAAACCGGGAATGATTGTTACCTGCAATCCTTATTTTAATTGTGGAGAGTGCTATTCATGCCAGCGTGGTTTAGTGAACTGCTGCACGCATAATGAAACGATGGGAGCACAGCGGGATGGTGCTTTTTCGGAATATATCGTTATGCCAATTGAACGCGTTTATGATGGGCAGGGATTGCCGGCAAAAACATTAGCACTTATTGAACCTTTTTGTATCAGCTATCATGGTGTAAACCGGGCAAACATTCAACCAGGGGAAAAGGTTTTGGTGGTTGGTGCGGGAACAATCGGTGTTTTGGCAGCCGTTGCAGCAAAAGCTGCTGGTGGTGAGGTCTATATCGCAGATATTGCACCTAAAAAGCTGGATTATGCAGTAAAAACCTTTCATCTTGATGGTAGTATTTTAAATGAAACACCAGAAAATTTTTTGCAAAGAGTAAGTGAAATCACTAATGGTAACGGTTTTGATGTGACGGTTGAAGCAGTAGGCCTGCCGACGACGTTTCAAAATTGTATTGATGCAGCTGCTTTTGGTGCAAGAATGGTACAGATTGGCGTTGGCAAAAAAAAGGCCGAGTTTGATTTTACTTTATTGCAAAAAAAAGAACTGCATGTTTTTGGATCAAGAAATGCGCGGAAGAAGGATTTCCTGGATTTGATATGCTTGGTAAAAAGCGGTAAGGTTGATTTGGAAAAGGTTATTACAAATGTGTATAGTATGGATGAAGCCGCTAAAGCTTTTGACGAATTTAGTAAAAACTCTCTTTCGATGCTGAAAGTAGTATTTAAGTTTGCTTGAAGCAAGGCATTGCTTGTTTCGTTTATGAAATAAATAGTGATTCATAAATGAAGTTTTTTAACATATTGCAAATGACAAATTACTATTTAGTAAAACAGAAGCAGTTTAAAACAAAAAAAGTTTAAACAATATAAAAGACGAGAAGCCACAGAACACAATGATAATTGATTCAAAATTGTTCAAATATATAAAATATATAAAGTATAGTGTAAAACTTGGCACGTAAATTGCTCATTATAGTTAGTAAGAGATATCTTTTAGGATAAATAGTCTAAAAATATAGGGGGAATATTTAAATGAAAAAAACGCTTTTAATAGTAATGTCTATGGTATTATCCATGCTTTTACTTACTGCCTGTGGTGGACAGCAAGCTGGTACGGCAGATAAAGATAAGGTTGTAAAGATTCAAATTGGTTACGAAAATAATCCGGGAGAACCAATTGATCAAGCTTTGAACAAGTGGAAAGAACTTATTAAGGAAAAAAGTAACGGAACAATGGAGATTGAATTATATCCATCAAGTCAGCTTGGTTCCAAAAATGACCTGATTGATCAGATGATGGCGGGTCAGCCAGTAATCACATTAGCAGATGGTGCATTTTATGCAGATCGTGGTGTCAAGGACTTTGGTATCTTATTTGGTCCATACTTATTTGATAGTTGGGATGAATGCTGGAAGCTTACAAAAAGTGATTGGTATGCAAAAGAGTCGAAGAATTTAGAAGATAAAGGTCTTAAGCTTATTACGTCCAATTGGATATATGGAGATCGCCATATTTTGACAAAGTCGCCCGTAAACAGCGTAGACGATCTTAAAGGAATGAAGATTCGGGTTCCTAATAATACGATTCAGGTAAAAGGTTTTGAGGTTTTGGGAGCAACGCCTACACCAATGTCATTAGGTGATGTTTATACAGCTTTGCAGCAGGGAACAATTGATGGCTTGGAAAATCCATTGCCAGTTCTTTATAACGGAAAATTTCAAGAAGTAGCAAAGTATTTGATTCTTGATGGACATGTTAAAAATTTTACAACATGGGTATGTGGCACACAGTTCTTTAATGGTTTGACAAAAGAACAGCAGGACATTCTTATTGCTACCGGGGATGAAGCCGGTCTCTACAATAATCAGCTTCAAAAGAAAGCTGAAGACGAAATATTGGCAAAATTTGAGCAGGAAGGTGTAACGATTGTAAGACCATCTGCTGAAGTTATGAATGGTTTTAAAGAAAAGGCAAAAGCATTCTATAGTTTGCCTGATTTTAAAGACTGGTCACCAAATCTTTATGAAACAGTAAAAGCAGCAATGAAATAAATTTAGTAACGAAGTAAAATAGTGTAGTTGTGGAGCAGAGATGTAAAGCTCTGTTCCACTTTTATGAAAGGCTGAATACAAATGGAGAAAAAAAAGAATAATATGCTGTTGATTTTGAAAAACTTTGATTTATTTCTTGCCGGAGTTACTTTGATTGTTTTGGTATTTGTAACCTTTGCCGGTGTAATTATGCGTTATTTTGTTGATCAACCGTTTGCCTGGGAAGAAGAGGTTCAGCTTTTGTGTTTCGTTTGGATTACATTCTTTGGTGTTGGTGTTGCTTTTCGGACGGGAAGTCATGTGTCAATAGAGTTTATTGTAGATCTTATGCCAGAAAAAATTGCGTGGTTTATAGAGTTTGGCGGATATATACTTGTCATGCTAGTGCTGCTGTTTTTTGGCTATGAAAGTTGTGTGATCGTTAAACAAATGGCATTGATGAATCGGGTAACAAATATTTTACACATTCCTTATGCAGTTATTTATGGAGTTATTCCAATTGGGTGTGTACTGATGATGTATAACTATACAAAAATTATGGGAAAACATCTTAAAAATTTTCGGAAAGATGAGGTGAGAGAATAATGGAGAGTGCGGTAATACCTGCTGCAATACTTATGTTGGTTTTATTATTTTTAAAAGTTCCGGTATTTGCTGCGGTGTTGTCAGGCGGGGTTATGTATTTCCTCTTGTCACCATCGATTGCCGGACAGATTTTTGTACAGAGAGTTATAGCAGGAACGGAAAGTGTTCCTTTACTGGCAATACCATTTTTTGTTTGTTCCGGTGTTTTTATGAACTATACCGGGGTTACAAAACGAATTATGGATTTTTGTGAAGTTTTACTTGGTAGCATGGTAGGCGGACTTGCACAAGTAGCAATTCTCTTATCGACATTGATGGGGGGGTTATCAGGTTCCAATCTGGCAGATGCAGCAATGGAAGCAAAGATGCTTGTTCCGGAAATGGTAAAAAGAGGGTTTTCTCTTGAGTTTTCTTCAGTTGTTACAGCAACGTCAGCAATAATAACGCCGCTTATTCCACCTGGAATTGCAATGATTATTTATGGCTCAATTGCAAATTTGTCTATTGGTAAGTTGTTTATTGGCGGTATCGGTCCAGGTTTGTTGCTCTGCATAGCTATGATGACTTTAGCAGGATTTATTTCGCATAAGCGAGGTTATAAATCCATGCGGACAAAACGAGCAACCTTACCAGAATTTCTTACGGCTTTAAAAGCTGCTTTTTTACCGTTATGTCTGCCAGTTATTATTATTGGTGGTATACGAATTGGTATATTTACGCCAACAGAAGCAGGTGCAGTAGCAATTATCTATTCTTTGTTACTTGGAATCCTATACAAAGAAATGCGAATTGCTGATGTTGTCGAAGGAATAAAGGAAACCGTTACAACTTCTGCTTCGATTATGATTATTATTGGTGCAGCGACGGCTTTTGCCTGGATTTTGACAAAAGAACGAATTCCGCAGGAATTTGCACAAATGATTGTTGTCTTTTTACAAAATCCGGTGTTGTTTTTAATCGTTGTTAATATCTTTCTTCTTATTGTCGGTATGTTTATCGAAGGTAATGCGGCAATGATTATTCTTGTACCACTTTTGGCGCCAATTGCGACACACTTTGGTATAAATGAATATCAGTTTGCAATTATGTTTATTTTCAATATGGCTGTGGGTGCATTATCACCACCAATGGGGACGTTGATGTTTGTAACATGTGGGATTACAAAATGCAAAATGAGTGCATTTATCAAAGAAGCAGTTCCGTTCTACTTATTGCTGATTATATGTTTGGCTATGTTAGCATACATTCCGGCATTTAGTATAGGATTTATTAATTTATTCTATTAAACGTAAAAACAGAATACAGTTTAATTACATGAAGATAACAAGCATAAAATAGAAGTGTTTTTATGTTTGTTATCTTTATTGACTATTACGAGAAAAAGAGGAGACAACTATGAAAATAAATGAAAAACATAAGCAAATGAAAAAACAGCGTCCTATTCGTGTTCTGCAATTTGGTGAAGGAAACTTTCTGCGAGGCTTTATTGACTACGGCATTGACGTTGCCAACGAAAAACTCGGATTTAACGGTGATGTTGCTATCATTAAAGCCCGTCCGGGCAGCCTGGAACATTTCCATGCGCAGGATAACATGTACACCGTAGCTCTGCGCGGAATCAAAAACGGCAAAGTCTGCGAGGAAGACCGCATCATAACCTGTGTACAGAAAACACTTGGCTCGACGGAAGACTATGCTGCATTCATGCAGCTCGCAGAACTCGACACACTCGAATTCGTCATTTCAAACACAACCGAAGCAGGAATTGTCTACGAAGACACTGATCAGCTTGAAGACCGTCCGCCAAAGACTTATCCGGCCAAACTCACCAAATTTCTCTATGAACGCTTTAACTTCTACAACGGAGCAAAAGATAAAGGCCTCACCATACTGCCAGTAGAACTCATCGAAAAAAATGGTGAAAACCTAAAAAAATGTGTACTTCAGTACACAAAACGCTGGCAGCTTGGTGAACCCTTTGAAAAATGGCTGGAAAATGCCAACTTTTTTGCCGGAACACTCGTTGACCGCATTATCACAGGCTATCCCGAAGCCGAAGCCGCAGCACTCAACAAAAAATGGGGCTACGAAGACAACCTTATCGTCATGGGCGAACCCTTTGGCCTCTGGGTCATTGGTGATGCACGCATTGAAAAACAACTAAAAATATCCTCGCATGCACTTACCGTGGAATTCACCAATGAACTTGAAAAATACAAAGAACGCAAAGTACGCATTCTCAATGGAGCCCACACCTCCATGGTACTCGGAGCCTACCTTGCAGGCAAAAACTATGTTCGTGAATGCATGGAAGACCCCGTGATTCGCAAACAAATCGAAACAACCGTCCTTGGCGAAATCGTCCCTACTGTCCACATGGCAAAAGAAAAAGCCGAAGAATTCGCCCGCTTCGTCTTTGAACGCTTTGAAAATCCATTCGTTCGGCATGCACTTCTCTCCATTGCACTCAACTCCGTATCCAAATGGAAAGTCCGCGTACTGCCGACACTGAAAGACATCTATGCCCGCGACGGCAAACTGCCACAAAATCTGACCTTCTCCTTTGCCGC
>Ga0172378_10005805_pt1 | contig 11526 bp, 8 predicted proteins | sample GrowelOW332metaG_FD_119755 | JGI IMG/M metagenome (GOLD analysis project Ga0172378, IMG submission 119755) | Groundwater microbial communities from an aquifer near a municipal landfill in Southern Ontario, Canada - Pumphouse #3_1 metaG | ecosystem: Environmental > Aquatic > Deep subsurface >... | reverse complement strand
TCAGCAACTGGGAATGTATTACCTGGACAATCGCTAGGTGCATAAAATCCGTGTCCTTGCACTTTCCTGATTGTAGGTATCTTTGCCTTTAAATATTGTATTAGGTCTATTCCAGCATTAAATTGTTCATCAGTCATAGTTGACAATCTAACATTTGTTCCACTTTGGAAGTTGCCTTGAAAACCTATACCGATTGTTACGCTGTTAAATCCTTCAATATGAGCACCAACATTGAGCCCACGACCTTCATATATTGTACCATCAAAACCAATCCAATAGTTGTATCCAATAGCACTCCAGCCTTTACCATTGACATGTCCATCTTCAATTTGCTTTACACCAAAAGTTGCGTTTGCCATATGGTGCAATGCAATACCTATTACTCTAGAAAGATTTAGCGGTGTAAGAGGATGTGTGATTACTTGATTTGGTATTTTGTTTATTGTCATTATAAATCCTCCTTTGAATTTTTCTTATCTCTCATTTTACGAAATACTTTCTTTAAGAATTTTGGAACCCGTAAACCCATTGCATTGAAGTTCTCTAATATAGAGATACCATCATTTCCTATTAACCATATCATCACGACGCTACCAAATGACAGACGTCTGGGTGATACGATAGATATTCCTACTTCTTTTGCAATGCAGATTATTGCATAATCAACCAGAAATGCTACAAAAATCATTAAGATGTAGGAAAATTTCTTTATTATTCCTTTAAGTCCTATTTTGCTATTGGTTGTGCCTTCGAACATTGATCTTATAACTCCAGTTACATAATCAATCAAAAAGAAAGCACACACAACCATAAATAATTCAGACATTCGATTTGTCACATATGCATATACCGCAATTGTGGCTGCAAATCCTGTTTTGCTTGCTATAACATCGGCATTCATTAGTCTCCTCCTTCCTGAGTAACTTTGATGTCGTTATATGTATCGTTATTGTTATTATTGTTATGTTTCTTATAATTGGTTTTTATATGATGATCAACAACCCTATAATAAAATATTAGGAGGAAAGAATATGAAAATACGCAATGTAGAGTGCACAGGATTAAATGAATTATTAGAATACATGAGTGAATACAACGACGGACTAAGAACAGAAGAGTTTAACGAGATGCTAAAATCAATAAACCTTACATTTACCGCCGAGGGAATTAATAGATTCCAAAGTATGTTACTATGTGAAAACTTTGATTCATATGTACAACAATCACAAAGATATGTGGTTGCTGGTCAAACAAATATTGACATAAAATCATTAAACTGCGATAATATTAAAAATATAGAAAGCCTAATAACTAAAGCATTCACAATATACAATAAGATGTCAGAACTAACTGATGAAATTAAAAAGAAAAAAGCGGCTGGTGAAAAAGTTGGTCGTCCAAATATATCACATTATAAATATGGTATTCCGATAGAGGATGCAAGATATATACTACCATTGGCAGTTACAACAAATGTTCAAGTTTCTATGCCAATGGATAAGTTTAAAGAACTTATGACAATACTATTTAGAAATAACGAGCGCACATTAAGTGCTGAGTTGTCAAGAATGTTATTGTCAATCTTTGGTAAAGAAATATGTGACTTCTGTATTAACTGGATAATACCAATTAATAATACTGCTAATGACTTCTACAACACTAAATACTTCAATAAAATAGATGATGAAAACAATGTTGTGTTCTTTGAGTCATTTAAAGATATAGACAATAACGTTGCACGTGGCGCATTAACATCAACAATGGGTTCCTGTCCAGATGAATATATTAAAAAGCCTACTATAACACGCACCATAGAAAATGTATTAAGTTATGGTCATACGGGAATAAAGGAGCAGGGAAGGTATACCTTTGGATATATGATGTCTATGACCTGTGCACATCAGTTTATGCGACATAGAATTCATACATTAATAAGAGAATCATTTATGGATGTTATTAAGGACGTGAATAGAAAACCAGTAGTTCCACAAACAATAAAAGATTCAATATTCTATAATGAATATATTGAACTTGCAAAAGAATTTCGAACATTTCGTTATAACCTTGTATGTAATAAAAATACTTTTAATGTTGAAACGCTGTTGCTAAATTGTGATCAAGTTAAATACGTTGAAACTGTTAATGCTCGTGCAGATGAGTGGGTTATGAGAGAACGAACTTGCATGACAGCCGCATGGGAAATACGCGGACTTATGATGAAGAAACTTAAAATACTTAAAAATATGTCAGAATTATTGTTTGAAACAGCAGCACCAACATGCATTTTAACAGGAAAATGCAAAGAAGGTGGTATGTGTTGTGGACATATGAAAGACGTCCAAAAAGCCTTCAAAAAGTTAAGAATTTCGGAAAAATGATTACATAATATAGTAATGAATGAGCACCAACGAAGGATTGGAGAATGCTTATTCTTAATATAAAACGAGGGGTGTGAGTCTGAATGACTACCAAAAAGGTTAAGATCAAAAGTAATGATCCTGAACAAATAACCAAAGCGGTTATGACTGAAGTCGGCAATATGACGAAAAGTGTTCAGCGCATAATGATCTCGACTAATGTAGGTGAGGAAGTAAAGAATGTTACAAGAGAGAAAATAAAAGATTCTTTACACCATGTCAATGTTTTAGCTGAAAAATCAAAAAAGAACGTTGTAACTATATACACCGAGTAGTAATTTATGGTACAAGCGACTATTAGTCGCTTGTACCATTTTTATTATTTTATTATTTTTTTTTGTTATGCCAATTGAATTCGTGTGAGTATACCATTTAATATTTGTGTTGTTCCGCCTACTGCGAGTATATGCGTTGTACTATTAAGTGTGACCAATCCATTTGGTGTCAGATATAAAGGCTGCAATGCATAATCAGTACCAGACGAACCTGTTACTAAGTAGTTATAATCATCAACGTGCAGGTATGCTATATTGACTATGGCAGAACCAGTGTTATTAGTTTTTACATATTTGGCATCCATCATATATAATGTGGTTCCAACTGGTACGCTTATATTATCAACACTAGTGATGATTCCCTCATCCCAGAAATAATCATTAATAAAATATGGATAAATGTAATCGTCGAAATCATTTACGTATATCTTAATACTAGATATATTATAATTAAGGGTTGTTGAATCCGGAGAACCTAAATAAACTGCATCAGTTAAATTAGTAAATCCAAATTTTGTTGCTGAAATTTCAATGATATTTTTTGGTGGTATATATGTATCATTCACAAATACCATCATGTATTTAGTGCTAAATGGATATTTATAATTAATTGTAACTATACTGGATAGAGAATCGATAGATATATCATCTTCTGTCATTTTGAGAATTAATTGAGGAGTATTAGAAATAAATGTAGGTCTAGATACTAATACATTGGTATCAGACTCAGAGCTAACATCTATCCTATAATTCGTTATATCGGTTCCTAACATATACTGAGGATGTAGCACTGATGACGGGAATGTGCCACCTATAGAGCTTTCAACTATTAGTTTATCACAATGCTGAAGCTGCCATGGTATCGTTGGACAATTATATAATCCTTGCTTATATTGTGTGTATCCAATATCAGTGTCATAAACATAATATTTTCGAAATGTTGGATATTTTTTATTAAGTTCAGCCGGTGATAATGTGTTAGCATCAGTTTCAAGGGCTGAACCAACAGGTAATTCTATTAATCTAATTTCACTCAGGGTTATATTCATATCACCATATTCAAATTTACCTATAGATACATAATCTTGCGAATAATTCTGGGTAGATGTCTCAAGAATTTTTACATTGTATCCAAGTGCGTTCGGTATTATGATATGATCTGCGTATGAATGAAATATCATTGATAATGCTGGTGCCGTCGTATAATCAAGTTTATATAATAATAAATATTTTGTATTACTTTTGAGGTGCGTAGATGTCGTTATATGGCATATACTACCATCCATATGGAGACCGTTAGCATCATTTGAATAGTCACCATTATACATACCCCATTGAGTGTATTCTGTATCATATCTGAGTAGGTTTGGATATCTTGTAGTATTAATTCCCTCAGTAGCACTATCCTCATATGAATATACCAAATATTCACTATCTTCCGAATCACTATTAATACCAGGTTGACTTAGTTGTTCAGTCGTTGAGTCTCCAGCATCTATTGTAATTGTTTCATTAAACGATATGGTTAGTACACCATTTGTAAACATATATGTATAATTATTGGATGGTATGACTAATGATGAGCCAATAGACATGTCTTCTTCAACTACTACAAGAGTGTTAAGTTTATTTTCTAATCCTTTATTTGGCGGTAATATAGCTTTTCGGTCACTTCCTATTACTAGCGGATACATTATATTTTCTTTATAATAGTTATTGAATGATACTATTGAAAAGTCATCAGTTGTTTCAAAATATGTAATATCTGTGAAAAGTAATGGGGGAAGATCCTCACCACCATCACCTGTATTACCAGTAGCATACTCGGCGTACATACACATTGTGATATCAACAGTTGTGACAGTATCCGTTGATGTTATATTAATACTGTCTGCCATTGTTTCTGACATTAGTTTTCCATTTATAAATATTAAGAATGAGTTTGACATTCTTGGAAATTTTAATGTTTTATGCATAACATGTATTGTTATAGGGAATCCCATCGATGTACCCACATTATATTCATCATATCCTGATAATGAATATAATGTGGTAGATGTTATGTTTAAATCATATTTTTTTTCTAAATAATTCTTATAATAATCAGGGAAAAAGGTTTTAAGTGATTCTATTGATGCCGATAATGTAGCCGCATCATACAGATCAGCACATGGTATTGGATTACTATATTGAGAGTTGATACCTATTTTAAAGCCGTCGGCAAAATAGTTACCCATACTGAGTATTTTAGACCTAATATTATTTGGAAAACCAATAGCATTAGGTTCACTTATTACTATAATCCTATAATATCCAGTATTCATAACACCAAAACTATTATCAGTTACAACTGCCGCTGATTCAGCCATGTGTGTTATATTTCTATGCACTGAATCCTTTTCTGGAAAATAAGTGTTATATGTGAGTGTATCTCCTAAGTAATAATAAAAAAATTGTTCTGGCTTAATATAATATGACAATGTATCTAATTTAATTATATTATTAGACGATTGTACTACCTTATTAATTGTAACATTTTTTAATTTATATATTTCAAAAAGCGATATAGTTTTGTATTTTGTAAGAACTGGTTGTAATATATTAAGATCATGGTTTATATACCCATCCGTATAAACAACGAATGACTCTTTTACTTCACCATTGTGAATCATATCGCCCAAACCACTTAAATAACCTTCTTTTGTCCTTTGAGCATACCTTTCCACGAAATTATTAATCTCTATGGTATACAAGTCAGCATCGGTATAAGTAGTTGTTTCAATAAACTCTACTGATAAAAAATGTTTACCATAAATACTTAATGATGTGTCAGCCAATGGTATTTTTTTATTGCCATTATATACATTAATCATTATACCTGTCTGCTCAAAGAACTCAATGCCAGTGTATGTATCGCCAAATACTTTCTCGGTTTTAGAAAGTGCCTTTAAATTACGATATTTTTTAAGATTATATAATATGTCATTGTTAGATAGTAATATTATATCAAAGTTAATATCAGCTAATCTTACATTTTTACTGATAACTTCACGTCGAAAATCTCTAATATCATTAGTGATGATTTTGAAATTATCTTCTGTCAATAATTTATATAGTATATGCTGATTTTTCTCTTGTATATAACGAGTATTTTGCATCATTGCATTGTATAAATCAAGTTGTTCCATGTTATTTCACCTCTCTATCGTTGCGATAGTTCGATTACACTAGTTTGTATTTTATTAAATAGCATATTTACGTTTTTATCATGCCTATTAGCTTCTTTTTCGATGGCTTTAATATTAATCATATTATTTGAATTTGTTACCAATGCAACAAATACCATGTAGAAGAATGGTATATACTCAATAGCAAATGCTGAACATTCACCATATGTACGCATCCATCTATCAAATAATACACCTAACTCAAAACCAGAAAACTCCGGAAATCCTATTTTAATGGCAGCAACTAGTGTTTGTAAACTAGCATATGCATCTGGCGTGAATTGCATATCAATTTGGTCTATAATATACTTATCCAAATTTTTGATATGTGATGCAGCTTTTTCGGACGATTGAAGATCATTAGTTCCAAGTTGTGTATAAAAGAACTTTGTAGCAATATATTGAATCTTGCTTTTCTTGATTTGATCAAGATTAGCTATTCTTGCCATTGTATTGACAAATAATGAGCCATAAAGTTCAGGTAGACTATAGTTAATACTTGTTCCGATGTTTGCATCAATTAACAACGAATAAGCCCCAGATAGCATTAGTGTATAAAGTGTCAGTGGATCGATTTTGATGCTACCATCTGCGTTTAAAGAACCATAATTTGTTACGTTTACAACAACTCCGAACCCGCCAGCTGCCAGCTTAACTCCAAAAAATGGTATTGCTACTGTTAATTTTACATGTGGATTATAAATAAGTTTAATTATGCCTTGTTTAAATAATTCAATTACCTCAAATTTTGCCGAGAAATTAAAAGACTTATGACGTATCTTATAAAATACATCTTCCAATTGCTCTTCTTTCACGTATATAGCACCTTTCTCAATATTAATTAATGATTTTACTTGAGTGCTCAGTGAATTTATAGCGCCAGAATCAGCTAGTTGATAGACTGATGTTTTGGCTAGTAGTTTTATCATAGTAAATCCTCCTTTAGTTTATTATAATTGCTATTATAATGATGTTTTTAAATATACAAATCTAATTATTTGTGAACTTAATATTATAGACGGAGGTACGACATCATGAGAATAAGTAAGAGACGATGGACTTTTGTCCCAAAGGATGGTCATACGAAATATATGAATTCCGAAAATTGCTACGTTGCTTCGGTGACGACAATATTAAAATTACTCGGAAAAGATGCCCTCATTGGATGGGCTAATAGTTTAGGGTGGAAAAGAAAGAGAGTATCAGATGAGCTGGCTAAAGCATCAGCTATCGGATCTATAGCACACACCTATATAGAGAAGATTATAAAAGGCGAAACAATAGAACTTAAATTAGATGTCCTGTCTGATGATATTAAGATAGGAGTTATAAATTCACTTAATTCTTTTATTAAGTGGTGGAAAAAGAATAAGCATAGAGTAGAATTATTGAATATCGAATTAGAACTATGTGGATTAGATTATGGTGGCACTGCAGACCTTGTTTGTCTATTAGATGGAGAATTAACTATATTAGACTTTAAAACTAGTGGTAATTTTTATTTTACTATGTTTTTACAACTTGCTGCATATGCTAAGCTCTATAATGAGTTAGTAAATAAAATAGACGGAGTCAGTCAAGTTGGAATACTTCGTGTTGATAAAAAGAATGGTAATGAGGCTCAACTCATGACTATGGATGATGTTATTGATCGTGGTAACTTATCATTAACTCGCAAAGAAGCAATTAACGAATATATATCGGTATATGATAAAATAGCAGATTTATTCTATAGCATATATGATATATCAAAGGATTGGGGTTGTGATATGTGCTAACGCATGATACAATAAGAATAAAGCCCTTTATTAAATGGGTTGGCGGAAAAGGTCAATTAATAAATACTATCAAAGCCATGTACCCAGTTGAACTTAATAAAAAAATAAATCGGTATTGTGAGCCATTTATTGGTGGAGGTGCTGTATTATTTGATTTGCTATCAAACTATGAGTTTGATGAAATATTCATAAATGACGTAAATAGAGAGTTAATTAATGCTTATATAATGGTCCGTGATGATGTTGATGCTTTAATGAATATACTCAAATCATTACAACAGTCTTTTATCTCATCAAATCAAGAGGATAGAGCAAAGATGTATTATAATAGTCGGGATCGATTTAACCATTTAATATCAATCAACGATACTACTATACGATTAGAAAATGCAGCATTATTTATATTTTTAAATAAAACGTGCTTTAATGGCTTATATCGAGTTAATCATACTGGGTTATTCAACGTTCCAATTGGTAGATATAAAAATCCAGTAATTTATAACGAAGATAATATGAAACAGGTTAGTCATAAACTTGAAAATGTTATTATGAACTGTGGTGGTTATGAAGAGTGCTTTAAGTTCATTAATAAGCATACTTTTGTTTATATTGACCCACCATATAGACCTATTTCAGTGACATCAAATTTCACAAATTATTCAAAGAATATATTTGATGATTCATGTCAAATAAAGCTATCTAGATTTATAAGTGATGTAAATGATAAAGGGGCATACATCATGCTGAGTAACTCAGACCCTAAGAATACTGATGATAAAGATAACTTTTTTGATGATCTATATAAGGACTATACCATTAATAGAGTTATTGTTAGGAGAACCATAAATTGTAATTCTAAATTAAGAGGTAATATTACTGAATTAATAATAACAAATTACAATAATTATACCAAAGGATTGGGGTTGTGATATGTGTTAGAACATGATGTTGAAAGAGAATTTAAGATATATGCCACTCTGGCAGATTTACACATAGGAAATAAGGCTATATCGCCTGAAGAATATAAATACCAATTAAAGCATGGCGTCATACATAAACTTGAGCAACTTAGGTTCCTTGACGGAATAATAATATGCGGAGATACCACGCACTATCAAATATCATTGAATAGTGAATATTCTAACGTCTTATCATGGTTTATCTCTAAGCTTATTAAGATAGGTAAAAAACATGGTGCTTTTATTCGAATAATAAAAGGTACTAGATCTCATGACCTTGAACAACTTGAAAGTCTGCGTCACTATGAAGATGATGATGAGATTGATTTTAAGATAATTAACACTAAGTGTGTAGAAGTAATAGATGGATATAGATACGGTTATATACCAGAAGAGTGCATTGATGAAAAACCAAATAAATATTATAGTGAGTTCTATGATATGAAGAATGACTACTTCGATCTAATATTTGGTCATGGAACAGTCAAAGAATGCCAGTTCTTTGAACAAGAAAGTGAGAATATAACATCAAAAGCACCACTGATTGATACTGATAGGTTAATGCGAGTCTGTCGTGGTCCTATATCTTTTGGACATATACATACACCAACTAACATAAAAGATAAGTTCTTTTATATTGGTTCATGTTTAAGAACTTGTCATGGTGAAGAGCATGATAAAGGTTGGAATGTCGTATGCTATGTAAAAAAATCTGGATTGTATAGAGTTGATAAAATTGTAAATGAGTATACGTTCAATTTTAATACTCTTAAATTAGATAATATGTTTATATCACAAAATGACGTGGACAATATAATAATCTATATTGAAAATTATATCGAAAAGTATAAGACCGATAGACTTTCCATAAAAGTCAATTGTGTTGAGGAGCGAGATAATATACTCAAAATACAGGTCTTAAAAAAGTATTTGGCCAATGACAAAAGAATAACAAGCACGTTTAAAATATTAACGGAGCAAGCATATGAGAGAGATATGGAGATTGAAAATAATAAAATTACTAAACCATATTTGGCCAAAGGTCTAGACATAGTCCAACAGATCCAGCTATGGGCATTGGATAAAAGAAGTATCAGACTTGACGAAAAAGATATCAGACGATTTATAACAGCTGATACACTTAACAGAAAGGGCGTGTAGAGCCTTGTTCGATTTAAATTCAATAGATGACGTAAACGTCAGTACGATGGAAGAAGTGCCAACAGTTAATAAAAAAAGTAGTTGGAAACTTCCATTAGTGTTTGATATTGAGGTTCTAGATTTATTCTGCGCATATTCTATATGTTTGAATAATGTAGCAGTAACCAGGTCGACACTATTAAATATGCAGACCATGATTACTTGTATGGACACTAGAATATATGATAATAACGATTCATTAAAAGCTAGAATAGATTTTATAAGTCTTGCCCTTGATGCAAGACTTAATTTAGACTTAGATAAAAAGGGTTTAATACTATCACACATTGAAAGAGGATGTCGTGATAATTTAAAGAAAGCAATAAAAGAAGACATAGAACCATATACTGATACTATCAAATTAACCTGTAATAATATTAGATATATTAATACGATGGTTTTTGAAAACCTGGTAGATGGCTACTCAACAGTTTATGGTCGAGAATTAATGAAATTGTTTGAGAAAAAAGAAAGTGGTCACTATAAGAGAATGAGCGAATTTGCTAAAGATTTTAAAGAATTGATGAGTGACCTTCAGGATGAAATGAGAACAAGCGAAGAATTTCTTAGGGAAGGTAGAGGATTTGACCTATCATCTGGAAACCTACTTACAATGGTAACCGACATATTAACTAGACTTAAAGCGCCAACTAATAGATTAAGAACGGGATTAAAATTCTTTAATAGAATGCTAAATGGAGGCTTCGAATCTGGACGTAGTTATGTAATGATGGGAATAACTGGCTCCGGTAAATCAATAATCTTATTATCAATCGCTAATTGGATAGCAAAATATAATAGAGATATAATACCAGAACCAGGAAAAACACTTGGTGTGCTATTTATTAGCCAAGAAAATAGTAAGGATGAATCATTCGAAAGATTCTTCAATATGAATATTTCCGCTGATGATATAAGAAATTTTACACCTGAAGATATTGTAAATCTATTAAACAGTAATGATTTAACAGTTCATAAGAAAAATTCTAAGAATAACATAAACATATGTTTCGAATATTTTGAAGGTCAAGAGATAGGTGTTCAAGACATCGATGCAATGATACTTGATTATGACAGGAAGGGCATTCAAATAATAGCAGTTGTACAGGATTATATTGAAAAACTTAAACCGAAACATAAGTTTCAAGAAGTGAGATTTTCGCTTGGTAGTGTAGCTACTGAGCTAAGTGAACTTGCAAAAAGAAGAAATATACCAGTGATAACGGCTGCACAACTTAATAGAATGGCATCGTCGGTTGTTGATAATGCTATATCTAATAATAAGAAAAATACTACTAAACTTTTAGGAAAACAAAATATTAGTGAGAGCTGGGACATGATGAAAAATGTCGATGCTGCCATTATTATAAATCCGGAAGTTGATGATAGTTCGGGTGAAGAGAGAAAGTATCTAGGATTTAAATTAGAGAAGTTTAGGGGTAGACCAGGTAAAGATATGATTTATACCTTTGTACATCCATTTGCTATGGGTAATGGAATTTTATTAAGTGATGATGTCAATCTTGACAAAGCAATTTCACAGTTAGACTTAAATGCTTTTGAACCGCTTAAGAAAACGAATAAACCTATACCTCTGTCTATAACAGGTGCTGACTTCATGAATAGCTTTATTGATAGTATAGATGAGTCTTATACAAGTAGGTCAGTGG
>Ga0172378_10005804_pt1 | contig 11527 bp, 7 predicted proteins | sample GrowelOW332metaG_FD_119755 | JGI IMG/M metagenome (GOLD analysis project Ga0172378, IMG submission 119755) | Groundwater microbial communities from an aquifer near a municipal landfill in Southern Ontario, Canada - Pumphouse #3_1 metaG | ecosystem: Environmental > Aquatic > Deep subsurface >... | reverse complement strand
CTTAGGAACAGGGGCAGACTTTTGGATAAACCTTCAGAAGCGCTATGAGCTTGACTGCGCAAAAGATAAACTTGCTGATGAAATAGAAAAAATCGTTCCGTTTAAAATTGCCTGATTTTATTAATATTTTTCTCCCCTTGAAGTTCCACAAAAAACTGTTATAGTTACTTCATGGAAGAAAAAGAAAATCTTATTGAAAAGAAAATAAAAGAGCATATTGACGACGAAAAAACTGTGTTTGTTTTTCCAACAGGCATTTCTTCACAACTTTGGGCCGACAGTGCCACACTTACAAGCGGCAGAAGCGCTGTTCCTATGGAAAGGTTTATTGCATGGGACGACTTTAAAACAGCTTCTATAAAAAGCCACGTTGAAGGAAAGACAAGCATTCCTTCTGTAATGAGAAAAGTCTTTGCCTCAAACTTAATTGAGCAGAACGCCTCTTCCCCGTTTTTAAAATACCTTATTGTTCCAGAGTACGCTAAAAAATCAGCTTCGTTTGCCGACTGGATTTCTTCTATATTACCGTCGCTTTCTTCTTGGAAGGAAAAGTTTGACTCTTCAAAAAATCAGCCTGACGACGAGGACTGCGACCTGCTTGCGCTTTATGAAAAATACAAAGCTTTCTTGGACAGCCACAGCCTTTTTGACCCTGCATGGGAAAAGCCGCCGTTTGTTTCTGACGGCAACAAGTACATAATTTTCTACCCGGAAGTTCTTATGGACTTTGCTGAGTACAAAACGCTTCTTTCTTCTTCTGATGACATTGAAATTGTCACTATTGATAATAAAGAGCAAGTGAAAATTGAAACACCTTCAGTTGACTTCTTTTCTAATTCGCGTGAGGAGCTAAAATACATTGCCCTTTACATGAGGGCGCTTCATGAAAAACAAAACATTGCTTGGGAGGACTTTGCAATAAGCGTTCCAGACCTTGAGACATATTCGCCATATCTTACACGCGAGCTTTCTATTTACGAAATTCCGTATGCTTTAAAAAGGGGGCAGAGCCTTACAACTTACGGAGCAGGAGCTTTCTTTACACAGATTCAAAACTGCTATGAAAATTCATTTTCTTTTGACTCAATAAAGCAGCTTGTTTTAAACACAGAGCTTCCGTGGAAGGAGCAAAAGCTTAACCAGGAGCTTATTCAGTTTGGCAAGGACAACAACTGCATCTGCTCTTATGAATACAACGGCAAAAAAATTGATGTCTGGGAAGAGTCGTTTTCTTCACTGCACGACGCACAATATTACAGGCTTTCTGAATATTACATATCACTAAAAAAATCTATTTCAAATATTGCCTCTTGCAAAAGCTTTGAAGAAATAAACAAAGCTTATTTTGAATTCAAGGACAAGTTCTTTAGCATGGAAAATTGCGCTGACTCTTCTGACAAAATATTGTCACGCTGCATTACAGAGCTTGGTTCTCTTGTTGACCTTGAAAAAGAATTCGACGACTGCAAAATATCTTCTCCTTATAAGTTTTTCACAGATGTTCTTGCTGAAAAGGTTTATCTTTCACAGAGCAGCTCTTTGGGCGTTCAGATTTTCCCTTACAAGCTAGCAAGCACGGCGCCTTTTGCATGCCACTTTGTAATTGACGCAAGCCAAAGCTCAGCTTCAATTGTGTTCAAGCAGCTAGGCTTTTTAAGTGAAAGCAAACGGGCAAAGCTTCATCTAACAGAAGAAAACACTTCGGAGTCGTTCATAAAACTTTACAGCGCAAACTCATACAAAACGCCATTCTTTTCTTGCAGCGAGAAAACATTTTCAGGCTACTCGCTGCCACACAGCTTTTTAAAAGAAGTTGACTTGCGAACTGGCGAAAAGGACACCGCTGAAAATATAAAGCAAGCGGCAGCTCTTTGCGGGGAAGACTTCTACTCTTCTGAGAAAGACTACCTTCTTGAAAAAACAAAAAGCTTTCCTTCGTCAATTACAGCTCTGCAAAAGGCAAGCTTTTCTAAATGGATTTTTGAAAACGGTGACGCTTCGTTAAAAGATTTTATAGATGAACTAAAGACAGATTCTTCTTCAGAAGATTCCACAACTTCATTGCAAGACAACTCTATTGAGTTATATAAAGCAGCACTTGATAAAAAAATAAAAGAGACAGTCTTTGATTCAAAACTCAATAAGATAAAGATAAGTAAATCATATTTAAACAAATTCTATTCATGCCCTCGTTCATTTTTATTTCAGTACATTATTGGAGTTGAGCAGGTTGACAACGAGGCGGTCTTAATAGATTCATTTGCAGTTGGAAATCTGAACCACGACATAATGCACCTTTACTGTTCTGAGCTTAAAAGACAAAACCTTGTGCTTCACATGGAAGAGGAAAAGCTTACAGAACAATATGAAGGGATTTTAAAATCATGCACGACTAAAGCAATTGAAACAATTAGAAACACAAGCCATCTTGCCCGCGAACTTCTTTCTACAGAAGAGAATGCTATTTTTGAAAATATAAGGTCAGCGGCCATAGAGTTTTCAAGATGGTTTGAAGGATTTAAGATTCTTGAAACAGAGAAAGCCTACAACTACGAGCCTGAAGGAAAAAACTTTTTTTATAACGGCAGAATTGACTGCCTTTTATATTCACCAGAAGACGAGATTGTTCTAGTTGATTTTAAATCCTCTAAAGGCGGCATTCCTTTTTCCACATTCTACTTTAGCGAAGAAAACGAAGTTCCTGACTTTCAAATGCCAATCTATTTAATGCTTTTAGAAAATTCTTCAGAAAAGAAAATCAAGGTTGACACAACAGCTTACTTTAGCATTAAAGACATGGCGCCTTTTGTAGTAACAGGCACGTTGAAAAACCCAAGTCCACGAGGCAAAACTTTAGAAGGAAAAGACTTTGCTTCCACAATAGAAAAGACAAAGGAGCTTTCTGAATTGTTTGCAAAAAGAATTGAACAAAAAGATTTTTCTGTTGATACAGAACGCCAGGACTTTCTTACATGCAACGAATGCGCCTGCCGTTCAATTTGCAGAAGAGTATTCACAGTAAGCAAGAAGAATGATTAGAATAATTGTTAAATGCCAATTAGTAATAGTTAACTATCTGAATGGGAGAAAATAAATGGGCAAGTTTGAATTGGATGACGCACAAAAAAATGCAGTTAAAGCTGATATAAATTCTGTTGTTAGCGCAGGAGCAGGTTCTGGTAAGACAAGGGTTCTTGCAGAAAGGTTTGCTTACTTAGTTGCACACAGAAATCGTAAAGTCGATGAGATTCTTACACTCACTTTTACAAAGAAAGCGACAAATGAAATGTATGGAAGAATCTACAAGACATTGAAAAATATTGATGAAAAATATGTGGCTGATTTTTACAAAGCAAAGATTCAAACATTGGACAGCTACTGTGCCTCTGTTGTAAAAACAGGCGCGCACTTCTACGGCATAAGGCCGGACTTCACAGAAGACGATGAAACTGTTCAAGAAACAATCACCTCTATGGCGCTGCCGTTCATCTTAAAGAACAGGGACAACACAACTCTTCAGCAGTTAATAGGAACAAGGGACTACACAGAAATAGCGCAGGAGCTTTTTGTAAAGCCGTTCATAGAATATTCAAGCGTTGCTTTTCCTATAGACTTTGAGGCGACATTGGAAAAACAAAAAGATGAAGTTCTAAAATCATGGAAAAATTACTCGTCGGAAGCTTATGAATTGTATTCAAATCTAGAAAATGGATTCAACAATGTAGATGCAAACAAAGACACAATCTTTGGTAAAAAAATGCAGGAGTTTTTTATCAAGGGAATTTCTGAGCCGCCTTTAATTTCAGAAGAAGATTTTACAACTGGCAGAAGTGAAAAACTTGAGTTATTCACAAACGAGTTTTCTGCAATATCATTCACTTCTCAAGGAGGAGTTAGAGGTGAAGCTTGGGCAGAAACAAAATCAATTCTAAACCAGATGAGGGACTTGTCCGGCACTTTGGAATCACTTGCAAACTTTGTATATGGATTTCCTATTTCTAAGAAAATAATTCCCCTTCTTGAGGATTTTCAAAATCAAGTTAATGATAAAAAAAGATCTCTTGGAGTTCTAACATTTAAAGACGTTTCAGATTTGGCAGTTTTGATTTTAAAAGAGCACCCAGAAATAAGATTCTTGGAAAAACAAAAGTACAAGTCAATTTTAATAGACGAATTTCAGGACAACAACTCAACTCAAAGAGACTTGCTTTTTATGCTAGCTGAAAAAAAAGACCGCATGGAAAAAGGAGTCCCTGAAGTTGCAGAACTTGAGCCAGACAAGCTTTTCTTTGTAGGCGATGAAAAACAGAGCATCTACCGCTTCCGTGGCGCAGACGTTTCTGTGTTTAGGCAATTAAAAAACTCATTCCAAAAAGGCAACCTTGAGTTAAAAACAAACTACCGCTCGCACCCGGCGCTTATTGCAGCTTTTAACACAATCTTTGGAGGAGCCTCCTACCCTCCAGCCGCTGAAAAAAAACAGTATCTTCCAAGAGTATTTATGCGTGAAGAATACGACAAAGACATTCCACCTTACGAGGCCGTGTACAAAGATGTTCTTATTTCAAAACAAGACGAAGAAATAGTCGCTAAGGAAAAACAAAACGCCTATTCAAAAAGAATACACTTTGCTTTGTATAACACAGAATCAGCGCCAGACACAGAAGAGAATCCTCTTTTAGATAACGATGAAACAGAAGCCTACTGGATTGCCAACAAGATAAAAAGCCTTCTAAAAGGAGAAAATGGCAGGCCTCCTGTAAAACCAAGCGACATTGCAGTTCTAATGAGAACATACTCTTCACAGCCAACATACGAAAGAATCTTCTTGCAACTAGGCATTCCTTACAACACAGAAGTTGTAAAAGGATTTTTCAACGACGGTCCTATAAACGATTTGGTTTCTTACCTAAGGCTTTGCATCTATCCTTCAGACACTATGGCTTATTCAACTGTGCTCCGCTCACCGTTTGTAAATCTTTCTTCCAAAGAAGCAGAAGCAGTTCTTGCATGTCATCAGAACGGAAATGATTTATTCTCATCTTCAGAACAGAATGCACTTCCTTTAAACAGCTCCCTCCGTTTTAGAGCCGCAGGAATATTTTTTAATAAGATAAACTCTTTTTCAAAAACAGCGCCTATAACGCAGACTCTTTCAAAACTTTGGTACGAGCTAGGCTACAGGTACGAAACTCTTTGGAACAACAAAGTGGAAATGTATACGTCGCTCTATGACAGGCTTTTTGAGCTGGCCCGCCTTGCAGATAAGAACAGCACAGGGCTTGGCACCTTTGTAGACAGCATTAGAACTTACGAAGACCAGGACGAAAAACTGGACGGCATGGACATTCCTTTAATAAGAGGGGAAAGCGTTCACATTCTTACAATTTTCAAAAGCAAAGGATTGGAGTACCCTGTAGTATTCATTTGCGGTGCTGATAAAAGAACAAAATATGATTCAAACGCAGAAGCTGTTTTCTTTAGCAAAGAGTTTGGTATTTCAATAAACACTTCTCCTTGTAAAAGTTTTGAAGGTGGAAAAAGCAATTATTTTTTCAACAAAATGAAGGAGCTTGAATCAAGTCAAAAATCAGCTGAACTTAGAAGAATTGTATACGTTGCAATAACACGCGCAATAAATGAAGTTTACATTACAGGAAAATACAAAGGCGATTTTGAAAAGGCGGACCAATACGCTCTAAACGGCGAAAAAAATCCAGACACAACTTTAAATATTCTTCTGCCAGTTTTAAGCTACTACTCTCAAGAGGAAAACAAGGCAAACTCACCTTTTACACTTGAAGAGATTCCTTACGCCACAAGAGCCTCACTTTTTGAACAGACACAAGACGCAAGGGGCAACACAGAAAACGACAAGCGCACCCTTTTTAAAAAAGCCGCGACTCTTTATTCCAATGCACAATCAGTGGTGCAAGAGCAGCTCCAGCCGCTCTATGTTTCACCAAGCCAACTGCATTCTGAAGACGACGAAACTTCTGCCACAGAGATTCCACAAGTCACAAAAGACACTCCTTACCCAGAGATAAATAAAATTGTAGAATCAACAAGAATCTATACTAAGGAATATAAATTAAAACAAAGTGCCGGCGAAAATCCACAGCTTCCAGAGCCAAAATTTGGCTACAACAACTTTGGTACAATAGCGCACGCCTACTTGGAAGCCGCTGTAAAAAAATGCGAGCCAGATATTTCAACACGCGACACGCAGGGGCTTGAAGAAAACAAAACAAAAATCAATAAAGTGTTTGAAATCTGCACAAAGATGGCAGAGACTTTTAAAAGCACACAGCTTGGAAAAGACGCAATGTCATCTGACTTCCATAAAGCCGAGTACAACTTCAGAAGCCGCATTGGAAATAAGATTGTTAAGGGAACAATAGACTTGCTCTTTAAAAACAAAGACGGAACTTACACAATTGTTGACTATAAGACAAACCAGACAAAAGAGCCGGACCTTTACTACAACCAGCTGGCCTGCTACCGTCAAGCAGTTGGCCAGATGATTGGAATAAGCCCTGACAAAATAAAGTGCGTTCTTTACTACTTGCGCTTCGGCGAGCCAGTTGACATTACAGATAAATGCAACTCTGTAAATGTGGACAAGATTGTAAATACAAAATAATTTTTTAAAATTGGCTAAGTCCGCAAATAAAATAATAAAAGTGTCATTGCGAGGAGCATAGCGACGTGGCAATCTCTTATATAAATAGGCACTTTTGTTACAGAGATTCCTCCGCTTCGGTCGGAATGACAGAATTCACAGTATTTACAAATATAGTTAAAATATTATTTATTTTTTCCAATGCCAACAAACGCTTTATTTAAAAGCTCGTCAGAAGGCTTCTTTGTGAACATGCTAACAATTGGAACAACAACAAAAGGAACAACCATTGCAATAGAAGCCGCAAGAGGGCTGTTTTCCGCGCCCATTGTCATGCTTAAAACAATGCAAGTAGCAGCCCCGCTAAAAATGCCAGCATAGGCGCCTGCCTTTGTAACCTTCTTGCTGTAAATGCCAAGAATGTAAGGAGCCATAAAGCCGCCGCTCACAACGCCCCAGCTTAAAGACATAAGAGTTACAATAAAGCCAACCTGCATTTTGCTAATTGCAAAAGACGCAAGAATAAACACGCCGCTTAAAACCCTCATCATAAGAAGCGACTGTTTTTCGCTCACCTGCTTGTTCAAATATCCCTTGTACAAATCAATTGTGATTGCGCTGGAAGAAACTAAAATTATAGAAGCAAGAGTAGACATTGACGCGCTAAGAATCAACAGCATTATAATTGCAAGAAGCCAGTCTGGAAGATACTGCGTCATCATTGTAGGCATAATCATGTCGTAGTTAACGCCGCCCGCCGCTGTTTTTGGAACAGAGTTTGTGTCAAAGAAAACATGGCTAAGTGAGCCTGTAAAATAAGCCGCAACTCCAATTACAAGCGCAAAAATTGTTGTAATAAGTGCCGCCTTTTTTATAACGCTCTCGCTTTTAATTGCATAGAATTTTTGCACCATCTGAGGAAGCCCCCAAGTGCCAAAGCTTGTCATAAAAATAAGCGAGCCAACTGTTAAAAGAGAAGGCCTTTCTGCCGGTGCCACATGAACAAGGTAGTTCGCGTTAGAAACAGAAATTGCTTCTTTTAAGCCGCCAGCTCTAAAAATCATAACAGCAAGCATACCAGAAGCGCCAGCAAGCATAATAAAGCCTTGAATAAAATCAGTCGCTGTAACTGCAAAATATCCGCCAAGCACAAGGTAAATGCCAGTAATGCCAACTAAAATCAGCAAAGCAAAATCGTAAGAAATATGGAACGTTGACTCAAACAAATGCCCCAAGCCTTTGAAAACGCCCGCTGAATATGGAAGAAGAAACACAAAAATAATAACGGCCGCAATCATCTTCATATGTGCGCTGTCATAACGTGCCTCTAAAAATTCAGGCATTGTCATAGTGTTAAGATTCTGCGTCATGCGCCTTGTACGTTTAGCAAGCAGCAGCCACGCCACGCCCGCTCCAAGAACAGCGTTTCCTATTCCAATCCAAACACTGCTCATTCCAAAAAGCCAGCCCTGTTTGCCAGCAAATCCAATAAAAGCAACAGCAGAAAAATAAGTTGTGCCGTAAGCAAAAGCGCTCATCCACGGACCTACACTTCTTCCACCCAAAAAGAAATCGTTAAGAGTCGAAGTCTTTCTCATTCCCCAAACGCCAACACAAACCATCACAACTAAAAACACCAAAAGCAAAACCAAACTATACATAAAAAATCCTCTCTTTATTTATGTTTCTACAAATAGAATTGTTAAAGTATATTATGCTTTTGTTTATTAAGCAAGATATTTTTATGCTACAAGATTTCCTTCCAAATATGAATATTTTAAATAATCAGGGGAAGCATAAAAGATATTTGAATTATAATTTGATATTTCATCACTAATAAAAGATGAATAAACATTTATAATTGTCTGTATTATATCATTTTGATTAACAGAAATAATAAGTTGTTCAAACACACGACCTATTGATAAAAAATCTGGAACTAAATAACGGCAAGATTTAACGCTATCAAAATCACCTTTTTTTATTTCCAATTTTTCTATAAGCTCATCAGAAACTTGTTCAAAAGAAAGACAATGATTTACTTCAGCCGATTCTAATTGCCATTTAAGAATTTCTCTTGGAAAATATTTAATAATATCTTTCCTATAATTTTGCGTTTTTCTTGAAATATATTCTATCAATGAACAAAGATAATAAATATCATCTTTTTCTTTATCATTCATTTTACTTCCTCACTTTTATAAAACTCTAAACAGTCAAGAGCTTTTATTGAATAAAAACTTATTTGATTTGTAGGATGTTTAAATTTAGCAGCCGTCCAAAAAGTTTCCCTTGAAATATTACCGGAAAAAAAATCATTTACAAAATTCCATATAGTATCATCTGCCATAGGACCTTCAACAATATCATAGTCATACACAAAACCTTTTCTACATTTAGCAATAAAATCAAGCCATTCATCTGTCATCTTTTCAAAAGTTAAAATTTTTAATTTTGGATTTTCTGTATAAGAATAAGTGTTTACAACGCAATTTAAATTTCTTCTATTAGCCCAGCATGAAGCTTGCTCAAAATCTTTTGTGCAATAAAAGCCCCAGGAAAAATCTTTTGTATATTGAGTTTTTCTTATCTCTGGAAATTTTATTTCTTTACTGCTTCCATGAAAAATATAAATTTTATCCATGTGCTTATTTTAACATATCATATTAAATACTTCTAGTTTTAAAACATAAAAGGGCTGCCCTTTATAAAAAAGAACAGCCCTACTCTAATTTTCCGAAGTCCAGATGAATATGTTTAACTTCAAAAACTATTTATTCAAGTATTCGCAGACAAGCTCGCCCATCTTCTTAGTTCCAACAAGCTTTCCTGCTGCCTTTACTTCATCGCCTTTGCTTCCCGCAATGTCGCCTGTGCGCCATCCGTCATCAAGCACCTTGTCAACTGCGTCCTCAATAGCCTTAGCTTCTTTTTCCATTTTAAAGCTGTAGCGCAAGAGCATTGCCGCAGAAAGAATTGTTGCCAAAGGATTAGCCAAATCTTTTCCTGCAATGTCAGGAGCTGTTCCGTGTATTGGCTCGTACAAGCCAGGGCCGCCGTCGCCTAAAGAAGCGCTTGCCAACATACCAATTGAACCTGTAATCTGGCTTGCCTCATCAGTTAAGATGTCGCCAAACATATTGCTTGTCGCAATAACATCAAACTGGCGTGGGTTACGAACAAGCTGCATAGAAGCGTTGTCAATGTATAAATAAGAAAGCTCAACGTCCTTGTATTCCTTGTGAACTTCTTCCGCAACTTTTCTCCAAAGACGGCTTGAATTCAAAATGTTAGCCTTGTCCACAACGCAAAGCCTCTTCTGTCTTTTTTCTGCAAACTCAAAGCCCTTGCGTACAATTCTTTCAATTTCTTCCCAAGAATATTTTTCTGTGTCCCAAGCAGTCCTTCCGTCGGCGCTAGTTCCACGCTCGCCAAAATAAATGCCGCCTGTAAGCTCACGAACAACAAGAATGTTAAGCCCGTTTCCTACAATCTCGTCTTTTAAAGGGCAGGCATCTTTAAGCTGTCTGAACATAACAGCAGGTCTTAAGTTAGCATAAACCTTCATTCCGCCTCTAAGTCCAAGCAATGCTTTTTCCGGCCTAATCTCTGGAGCAACATTGTCCCACTTTGGTCCGCCAACAGCACCAAGCAAAACAGCGTCGCTGTTCAAGCAAATGTCAAGCTGGTCCTGAGGAAGAGGCTTTCCCCACTTGTCAATAGCAGCTCCGCCAGCAATAACAGTTTTATAATTGAAAGTGTGTCCAAATTTCTTTGCAACAACATTCAAAACATTAACACCTTCTGCAACTACATCAGGTCCAATTCCATCTCCTGGAATCAACGCAATATTCTTTGTCATATATTACCCCTTGTTATTTTTATAAATACTGTAATTACTTTAGCATAAATAAAGAACATATGCAACACTTTGGCAAAAAAAAGAGCCGGCAGTGTTTGCCGGCTTGTCTTACCCTGATTCTCATGGATGCTTAGGGTTAAAAGAATGTTTTCCTGCACACCTGCAGGTTAGGCTGTTCAGTTTGTCACCCTCGCAAGGGTCACCAGTTTTGTCGGAAATTGCATAGTCGCCTCCGTCGAAATGGCGGTTTACCGGGCTCCAATCCCGTTCCCTTCCATCTGTTTAAATCATACCACACTTTACAGATAATGCAAGCTAAATCTTTTTATTTCAAACTAAATTTTATTTTTTAGAATCTCTTATTTCATCTAGAGCTGACTGGATTGAACCTTTCTTTAAATGAGCAACAGCCTTTACATTTTCAAAAGGGGAGCTGCTTACAGATTCTGGCTGTATGCGGAAAAGAGTGCCATCTACCCTTTTTACAATTACAGCTCCTTCACTTTTTGCACGGTCTAAAACTGCCGCAAAATTTTTTCTTGCATCTGAATAAGTTGTTACAAGCATACATGCCTCCTTTAAGCCGAATAATCTACACCTTGAACAGGCTTTACTTCCACGGAACATTCTTTTGCAACCTCAATTAACTTTTTATCCAATGTCAAAAGCGGCACACCCAGCTTCTTTGCGCAAAATAAGTAAAAGGCATCATAAGCATATATTTCTTCAGAACACGCTAAAAGCAAAGACTGATCAAATTCAGGAGCAATTAAAGCAAGCGGAACTTTTTCAAATTCATGGTATGCTTCCACGGCCTGTTTTGAAACAATGCTACTTCTTTTTACAAGTGCAGAAAGGGCATTGCACATTTCATACTCAATACATGAAGGGGAATATAAAAAATAACCTGATGTGGCCTTGCGTATAGCATTTGCTGTTGGCTCACCTAAGATTACAGAAAGAATTGCAGAAGCATCTGCTACAATTGCACGTTCCATATATTTCTCCTTCTCAGTGTTAGAGCTATATATATTGTACAATTG
>Ga0172378_10005803_pt1 | contig 11527 bp, 7 predicted proteins | sample GrowelOW332metaG_FD_119755 | JGI IMG/M metagenome (GOLD analysis project Ga0172378, IMG submission 119755) | Groundwater microbial communities from an aquifer near a municipal landfill in Southern Ontario, Canada - Pumphouse #3_1 metaG | ecosystem: Environmental > Aquatic > Deep subsurface >... | reverse complement strand
TCGGGGCCACAAGTTGGGGGAACATTGGCAATTCCGCTTTATTCTGCCGGTGAAAATCAACGTAAAATTTCAATTTCAAAAATTCAATTAACAGCAAACGAAAATGATTTGCAGTTAACAAAACTGCAATTAGCAGCTGATTTGGAAAATAATATCAAAAATTTCGAAAATCAGCAAAAATTACTTGAAATTGAAAAAGAAAATAATCAATTGGCAAAAGAAAATCTCAATATAAGCCTTCAACGGTTACGTTTGGGTCAGGCAACTTCTCTCGAAGTTCGGCTGGCACAAACGGATTATGTTCAATCATCCACCCGTTTAATTAACTTTCAATACAATTTGAAAATTGCAGAATCTAAATTGAAACAGCTCATAGCTGAATTATAAACTATTTTTTATTGAATTTTAGACATTATTTGTCTCCTATTAATTACAATATTTCGATATAAACTATTCATTTTCAACTACCTTCGGTAGGTAGGCCTAATGACACCACACTTGTCCCGTAAAACGGGAGTCACCAAGAAAACTTCAAAGTTTTCTCTACCTATAAATCAGTGTTTTTTTTTGCATAAAATTTTATTTGCCCTGACTATTAGATTGTTGTGTAGGATATTCCACTTTTGTGTGAGTAATGTAACACAAAAGATATTGTAAATCGATATCATATATTCACATTATTGTAATTCTGCCATATTAAAAATTTTGAAACGAAGTATTGATTATAAGTACAATGGATACAATTTCTTCAATTTGTAGATTTTATTTTAATAGTTAATAATTGAGTGTTCTCAGAAAAGCCGTTTTTGAATTTGCCTGATGGCAGACAGGCGCAAACGGAGTATTTGGACGTCCCGGACTTACGGAATGCGCTAAAAGCGCAAATCTACATCAAAATGAGTTTATATATTATACAGATATATACGCATTTATAAATTTACGTTCTCCTCTTTTTCATAGTGGTCTCAATCTTAAATTGTTGAGTTGATTGTACTTGTGTAACGCTGATGTTTGTGTTCTATAATTTTTTGTGTGTTAAAAATGCATTGAATTTAGATTATTTTTATATTTTTGTTTTGTATTTCGTTTAATTGCTTTTATATTTGTATGCGAAATAATACGAAACACATTAAAGCAAAAAAAACAATGCAAAAGGAAATAAAAAAGTTGCAACTACAAGCCGAAGACATAAGAAAAAATGTTATAAAAATGATATTCTTAGCTAGAGGCGGTCACATGGGTGGTTCACTTTCATCAATTGAAATTGAAACTGCACTCTATTTTCATGTCATGAATATTGATCCTAAAAATCCAAAAATGCCAGATAGGGATCGATTCATATTAAGTAAAGGGCATAGTGTTGAAGCTCTTTATGCTGTTCTCGAGGCAAAAGGATTTATTTCATCAAAGCTTGTTGATACCTATGGTCAATTTAATTCATTACTTGCGGGACATCCAACGAAGAAAACTCCGGGAGTTGAATTAAATAGTGGAGCTTTGGGACATGGTTTATCTGTTGGAGTTGGGATGTCTATTGGAGCTAAAATGTCCAAAAAGAATTTTAAAACCTATGTTTTAATGGGTGATGGTGAGCAAGGTGAAGGTTCTATTTATGAGGCGGCCATGTCGGCAAGTCATTATAAACTAGATAATTTAGTGGCTATGATAGATCGTAACACGTTGCAAATTAGTGGCAAGACTGAAACGATAATGGCATTAGAACCTTTAAGGGCTCGTTGGGAAGCTTTCGGTTGGGAAGTGATTGATGTGAAAGGTAATGATATGGAAGATATTTGCAAAACATTTGATAACATTGATTATTCAAACTCAAAACCGAAACTAATAATTTCGCATACCACGAAAGGGAACGGAATTTCGTTTATGGAAGGTGGTGCCAAATGGCATCATGGAGCTCCACTGGAGCAACAATACAAAGATGCAATTATTGAAATTAATAAAAGAATAGAAAAAATATCTATATAAAATGACAAATACAATACCCTGCCGTAAAATGTTTACCGATACATTGGTTGAACTGGCAAAACAAGACAAAGAGATAGTAGCTGTTACAACCGATGCGCGTGGATCTGTTACACTGGATAAGTTTGCAAACGAACTCCCTGAGCAATTTGTGGAATTAGGTATTGCAGAACAAAATGCTGTAGGTGTTGCTGCTGGACTAACTTCGGTCGGTAAAAAAGCATTTGTTTGCGGACCTGCGTGTTTTTATGTTGCTCGTAGTTTGGAACAAGTTAAAGTGGATGTTGCTTATTCGGCAAATCCTGTAAAGATATTAGGGGTAAGTGGAGGTGTAAGCTACGGAGCTTTAGGGTTTTCTCATCACAGTTTACACGATATTGCTACTTTGCGTACTTTTCCTGGAATGCACATCGTGCTGCCATGCGATATTTTTCAAACAAAAAAGTTGGTTGAAGCATTGGTTGATTATCCTTATCCTGTATATGTTCGTGTTGGGAGAAATGCTGTTGAAAATGTTTACGAAAACGAAAATGTTAAATTCGAAATAGGAAAAGCAAATACTTTGCTCGAAGGCGATGATTTGACAATTATTGGTTGTGGTGAAACTGTTTACCATTGTTTACAAGCCGGAAAACAGCTCCATGCATTAGGTATAAAAGCACGTGTAATTGATATGCATACTTTGAAACCTTTCGATAAGGAAATAGTTGAAAAAGCGGCAAGAGAAACCGGACGAATCATTACTGTTGAAGAACATAGTGTAAGCGGAGGCTTGGGTGGTGCAGTTGCTGAGGTCGTTTCACAAAGCATCCCGGTACCTATGCGTATTCTAGGAATACCAGATGAGAATGCAATACATGCTTCATCAGTAGAGATATTCAAATATTATGGTATTGATGCTGATGGAATTTTTAAAACTGCAAATTCTTTCATGAACTCACAATCGTCAAAAGAAAAATAATTGCAAAGCTAAAAATATTATTCTATTTTTACAGTTTATAATATTTAAAACTCTAATACTGCACATGAAATACACACTGACTATTGATCAAAGTACATCCGCTACAAAAGCTATGCTTTTTGATGAGAAAGCAACTTTAACTGCCAAAGTTTCGGTTGATCATCAACAATTTTATCCAAAACCAGGTTGGGTGGAGCACAATCCGATTGAAATTATTGAAAACACATATAAAGCTGTAGAACAATTGATTTCACAAGCCAATATCAATAAAAATGATATTTCATCGGTAGCTATTACAAATCAACGTGAAACCGTTGTTGTATGGGATAAAAGATCGGGCAATCCTGTTTACAATGCTGTTGTTTGGCAATGTAATCGTGGTACTCAAATTTGCGAGGATCTTATTGCACAAGGTCACGAACCAAAAGTGACTGAGAAAACTGGTCTTATTATCAATCCTTATTTCTCAGCAAGTGGAGTAAAATGGATTCTCGATAATGTTTCAGGTGCTCGTAAGGAAGCTGAAGATGGACATCTTTTGTTAGGAACAATGGATAGTTGGTTGATTTGGAAATTGACAAACGGAAAGGTTCATGCTACTGATTATACCAATGCTTCACGTACGCTTCTATTCAATATTCACACCTTAGATTGGGATAAAGATTTATTGGAACTTTTCACTATTCCCGCATCGATGTTACCAAAAGCATTAACCTGTGATGCAAAATATGGAAGTACAACATTAAACGGATTATTACCAGAAATCCCAATTGCTGGTGTATTGGGCGATTCTCACGCTGCCTTGGTGGGACAAATGTGTTTTTCTTCAGGCATGGGAAAGGCAACCTACGGTACTGGTTCGTCTATAATGGTGAATATTGGTGAAAAAGCATTACCAGCTCCTTCTGGCTTGGTCACCTCGATCGGATTTGCCGGAAATGGGAAAGTGTTTTATGCATTCGAAGGAAATATACATTGTACCGGAGCGACTATTAAATGGCTGCAAGATGATTTGAAGTTAATTCAATCGGCTTCAGAAACCGAAGCGTTGGCTACATCTGTTCAAAGTACTGATGGCGTATATTTCGTTCCAGCATTTGCAGGTTTGGGAGCTCCATGGTGGGATAATGATGCTAAAGCATTGATTTGTGGTATGAATCGTGGAAGTAACAAAGCTCATGTCGTACGTGCCGCACTTGAATCAATTGCTTATCAGGTGAAGGATTTGATTGAATTGATTCAGAATTCAGGGGTGGAGCTTATAGAATTACGAGTAGATGGTGGACCAACTAAAAATAATTTTTTAATGCAATTCCAGTCGGATATGTTGCAAGCAAAAATTAATCGTTGCCCTATTGAAGAAGCTTCTGCTTTGGGCGCATATTTATTGAACTGTTTTGCTTTGGGTTGTTTTAGCGATTTTTCGGATGCAAATGCTCTTCGCACAAACAACGAATATATTTTTCCGAAAATGAATATTGAAAAAGTAAAATCCCTCTATAAAAACTGGCAAATAGCAGTTAAAAGAGCTTTGATGAAATAAAAGAAATACACAAATAAATAAAATAACTAATACCAAAAATTAAATTAATATGGCTTACAAACAAAAACTTACCTTTGGTATCATTATTGGTACCCGGGCTTATTTCAATTCAGCATTGGCCGAAGACGTTCGTACAACAGTACTTAAGGAAGTATCGGCACAAGGGCATGATTATGTAATTCTTGACCCATCCGAAACTCCAACAGGTAGTATTGAAACCTACGATGATGCGAAAAAATGTGCTGCTCTTTTTCGTGCTAACCGTGATAAAATTGATGGTATCATCGTTTCATTGCCAAACTTTGGGTATGAAGTGGGTATCGTTAATTCAATCAGTTTAGCCGAACTAAATGTCCCTGTACTTGTTCAGGCTTGCGATGACGAAAACGATAAAGTATCTCTTGACAAACGTCGTGATGCTTTTTGTGGTAAACTGTCGGTATGTAACAACCTTTATCAGTATAAGATTCCGTTTACAAATACTTCTTTACATACTTATTCTATTCACAGCGAAGCATTCAAAAAAGATCTTGATAAATTTGGACGCGTTTGCCGTGTTGTAAACAGTTTAAGAAAAGCTCGCGTTGGTGTCATCGGTTGCCGTCCAATCGGTTTTCAAACTTGTCGTGCCAGCGAAAAAATACTTCAAAACACTGGTATCACAGTTATACCTGTCGATTTGTCCGAAATTCTTGCTGCAGCTACTAAGATTGATAAAGATGCTGCGGCTATTAAAACCCGTATCAAGCAAATGAAAGCTTATGCCAGTGTCCCTAAAGCCTTGCAAGATAAACTGATTATTCAGGCTCAATTTGGACAGGCTGTTGACGAGTGGATCTTAGAAAATGAAGTAGATGCTTCGGCAATTCAATGCTGGGATTCATTGGAGAAAAACTATGGTTGCGCTCCTTGTTTGACTATGAGTATGATGAGCGATCGCTTGTTCCCAAGTGCTTGTGAAGCAGATATTGCAGGTGCTGTTTCTATGTATACTCTTATGCAGGCAGCAGGAACTCCTCCTGTATTAGCTGATTGGAACAATAACTTTGCCGAAAATAGAAACAAATGTGTTTGTACTCATTGCGGTAACTTTGCAAAAGGTTTTGTAAAAGCTCCGATGGAAGTTGGTTCGCTTGGGGTTTTAGGAAACGTGTTGGGACGTGTGAAAACTGTCGGAGCTGTTCTTAGCAAAGTATCCGAAGGACCATTCACTTATTTCCGCATTTCTACTGACGATAATTTGGGAATCATTAAGTCTTATCTTGGTCAAGGCAAAATCACCAACGACCCTTATGGAATGGATGGCTGTATAGCTGTGACTGAAGTTGATGATCTACAGAATTTAATGAAATACATATGCAAAAACGGATTCGAACATCACGTTGCTTTGGTACGTGACAGTGTTGCTGAAGTTATTGAAGAATCAATTGAAACATACCTTGGTTGGAATTTATACCACCACAAATAATCATTTATATTGCCTTATATCTTTCCCTAAAGGAAGGTTTAAGGCTTTTATTCTATATTTTTATCACAATCTAATACACACTTTAAAATCAATTTTATGACACTGATACAAAGTTACCTTCCTGCTGTCATCTTTCTAATATTTAGTATGATATGTTGGGGTTCATGGTCGAACGCCCAAAAAATGATTGAAAAAAACTGGCGCTTTGAACTTTTTTATTTTGATTTTGTATGGGGACTTTTAATCACAGCTATTGTAGCTGCTTTTACATTAGGTAGTTTTGGTACTGATGGTCGGGGATTTTTAGAAGATTTAGCTCAAGCTAATTCTACAAGTATTATGTGGGCAATTGCCGGTGGTATTGTCTGGAATTTAGGAACATTATTATTGGTTGCAGCAATGGCTATAGCAGGTATGTCTGTTGGATTCCCCATTGGTGGAGGTTTAGCATGGGTGCTTGGTATTGTTGTTAATTTTATTATTGCCGGTCCTCAGGGCAATAATGTACCAGTATTATTTACAGGTGTAGCTCTTATTGTTGGAGCCATTTATTTCTGTATGTTGGCTTATAAAAAATTAGCCGGAACAAAAGAAGGAACCACTTCAAAAGGTTTGATTGTTTCATTGCTAGCTGGTGTTACCATTGCATTTTTCTATGGTCTAGTAGTAAAATCGCTTGACCCTGCCTATGTTGGTGGTGGTACAGGTAATCTTACTCCATTTACAGGAGTCTTTTTCTTTACTGTTGGAGCGGTACTAAGCACTCCAATTTTTAATTATTTTGTAATGCGTCATCCCCTTCAGGGTGAAAAATTAACTATGAAGGATTATGCTTCCGGTGATTTTAAAACTCACATAATTGGAGTTTTTGGTGGTGTTATCTGGATGACTGGAATGGTTATTAGTTTTATGGCAATACCAAAAGCAGGACCAACTATTTCATATGCATTAACGAATGGAGCACCTGTCGTGGCAATGTTTTGGGGCGTTTTTGTCTGGAAGGAATTTAAAGGTGCGCCTAAAGGTACAAACAAATTGCTTACTGCTATGTTTGCTCTCTTTATTATGGGTTTGGTTGTAATCACCTTGTCAAAAGTGTAATTTTTTTAGAAATATATTAATGATGTATTTAGGATTAAAAAACTGCTAAGTAGAAAATTGATGAAGTATTTATAACTTAGCATGCTTTTTATATTATGTATCATCATCTGTTTTTTTGTAGTGGTTAAATATATATTAGAATTTATTTAGTGTAAAATAAATATTATCTATTAAACAATTCTCTATTAAAAACAATTTTTAAAATTTAATTATTAAGAAAACAATTTCTACATTTTTAGTTTGTTGCTTAATTGCAACTTCGAGTGCATTTGCTCAAACCTGTGAGTATTCTTGGAAATCTGCGTCGAATTACTTACGCTACTAGTGATGCTGCTATGCAGGCGCATATCACTTCATTAGGGTATTCTGTGACTGCAACCTCACAAGCTGCAACTGTTGGCACTGGCTATACAGTTCATGTTTTAAGTAACTCACTTGGTTCAGGAGATGCACCTTTCGGAACGCTGAAAACTACACCCGAACCTGTTGTTATGCTTAAAACGTGGGGTTTAAAAGCCGCAGCATTAGGTTGGACAACTCAGAATCCTGCTGGAGCTAATTTTACCTCACTTAACGTAGATGTTACTACGGCTGGTTCTACCCATGATATTACTAAAGGACTTGGGACATCAGTTGCTCTGTTTACAGCTTATGGTATGAGCTCGGATGGTATAAATCTTTCAACATCAGGTGTTGAAGTTGTATTGCCAGCTGCTCAAGCCGAATTCCCAAGCACTGGAGTAACAGTTTTAGCAACTGCTTCTGGTAATACTGCTGCCACTGCTCCAGTAGCATTGGAAAATGCACCTGTAATTATTGCTTTTGAGAAAGGAGCTACTTTAAATGGTGTGACTTTAACAAATAGAGCTGTAATTATTGGTATTAATATGGACTCTTGGCCAAATTTGACTGATGCAGCTAAAACTATTATTACCAGAGCAATTGCTTGGGTAATAGATGGAACTTCTGGTTTTTCAACTGTTCTTGCAGCAAGTCTTCTTAATAAAGTTGGAAATGAGTTAGTAAACCCAACTAACCTTGAAGTTGAAGTTTATAACACTTTAGGTGCAAGAGTTATTAGTTCTAAAGAAACTTCTATTCCTGTAACAGGTTTAGCAAACGGTGTATATGTTGCTAAAACTACTAAAGGTTACTTGAAATTCGTATTGTAATATTAAAATTATTAACTGACCTAAATTGAACGTGATTTAGGTCAGTTTTTTTCGATTTTCAATCTTCTTCTATTCAATAATAACTTTCGAATGAAAAAATAGTATTTATTTTTTTTTGGACGATATTTTAACAATGCTGATAACATTGAGTAAAGACAAAACAATGAAATTATTTTAGTTAACGATACCAAACCGGCGGATAAACCTATCTAAGGTAATGCTGAATAGTGTCGAGGAATAGTATTGTTTTTTATTAATAAAAATAATGTAGTTGAAAATCATCCAAGTAACGGAAGAAGTCCTTTTTTGTTTGTTGGAATAGCTTATTGTTAAACTCTATTGGGAGTGGGAATTTTGTGGTTTTTTAGTTTGGTTGCAATGGAGTGTTGTCCGTATTGATGAATAATGATACTCTTTTAGTAGAAGTTACTGCTATAGAAATGGATAAATATTTATTTTGAACTCTCTCTGATATTTATAATGATTTTTAAATTAATAGCCAGTAATATGTAATCGTTTTATGAAAATAAACGTAACTACTCAGCCCCCCAACCCCCTAAAGGGGGAGTTCTGGAGCGACATTCATCATTTATGCGCTTTTATTTGGCTGTTTTTTTGTGGAAATTACATTTTTTTACTCTGCAATTTCCCTAAAAACGTCAAATGAAGTACTTCTTGAAGTGCTGAGTAGTCACAAATAATCATACTTATATACTCTTAATTATATTAACATATTTAAATAGTGGTTTTATGAAAAACAAATTACTTATTATTCTTTTGATTATTCAATCAATATGTGTCTTGCAAGCACAACAATTAGCTTTTCCTACAGCCGAAGGGTATGGAAAATATGTTACAGGTGGTAGAGGAGGTACAGTATATGAGGTGACTAACCTTAACAGCTCAGGTACAGGTAGTTTTGGTGCAGCTATTAGTGCTTCAGGAGCCCGAACTATAGTATTCAGGGTTTCGGGTACTATCGTTGGCAATTATAGTATAAAAAATGACAATCTTACTATTGCCGGACAAACAGCGCCTGGTGATGGTATATGTATTAGAGGTAACCTTAGCACTGAAAAGGGCAACAATATTATCATCCGGTATATTCGCATAAGGTTTGATCCTGACTATGGTTCTGATGATGCTATAGGTGGTCGGTATAGTTCTAATATAATCTTCGACCATGTTTCAGCAAGTTGGAGTACCGATGAAACCATGACACTTTACCACAATGTGAACACAACTGTTCAATGGTGTATGATTTCTGAAGCATGCGAGAAGTTTGAAGACGGCGTAGGAATAGGTCATAGATTTGGAGGTATATGGGGTAATAACCCGGGCACCTGGCATCATAACCTGATTGCAAATAACGATAGCCGTAATCCGAGATGGGCTTCAGGTTGTGGATTTAATGATTACAGAAATAACGTGATTTATAACTGGGGTTATCAAAGTGCTTATGGAGGGGAGGCAGTGCAAGTGGGAATGGAGACTCTTTATTCGTTCAGTACTTTAAATCTGGTCGCTAACTATTATAAGGCAGGACCTGCAACAGGTTCGGGTGTAAAGTACCGCATTGTAGAACCTTCAGAGCGTTCAACCACCGACCAGGGTAGCTGGTATATTTCCGATAATTATGTGGATGGCTATCCTAGTGTCACTAGCAACAACTGGACGGGAGTCTCAGGTAGTGAATATATCAAATTGACTACACCATGGCAAGCTATGCCTATTAATCAGGAAACTGCAACCGATGCCTACACTTCAGTTCTGGCTAAAGCTGGCTGTTCATTTCCTATTCGTGATACAGTAGATACCCGCATTGTTCATGAAGCTAGCACTGGGACATCAACTTATGGCACTAATGGTATTATCTCTTACCCTTCGGATGTTGGTGGATGGCCAACTTTAAACAGCACTACAGCTCCTATTGACACTGATCATGATGGGATGCCAGATAGTTGGGAAACTGCAAACGGATTAAATCTAAATGATGCAACTGACAGAAATGGTATAGGTGAAGGAGGATATACGAATCTTGAAGTATACCTATATAAATTAGTTGGTGAAGGTGGTCAGGTTACAGGTGTAAGCCTAACACCCACAACCGGGACTGTTGGAATTAATAGTACTTTACAAATATATACTTTAATAGCACCTTATAGTGCAAGCAATCAAAATGTAATTTGGAGTTCAAGTAACACAGCTATTGCCACAGTTAGTTCAACAGGTCTTGTAACCGGTGTTGCAGAAGGTTCTGCCACAATTACGGCTACAACTGAGGATGGAGGTTTTACTGCTCAAAGTACTGTAACTGTCAACTATATTTCCGTTACTGGAATTAAAACATCTCTAACCACCTTATCGGTAAATGTTGGCGCTACCGGACAGCTCACAGCCTCAGTACTGCCAACAAATGCGGTAAACCAAAGTCTAAGCTGGAGTTCAAGCAACACGGCTGTAGCTACAGTAAATTCAAGCGGTCTTGTTAGTGGTCTTGCTGTAGGTACATCCACTATTACAACTACCTCAGCAGAAGGAGGGTATATTGCTCAATGTACTGTTAGTGTAATTCCGGCAGTGATATATCAAGCCGAAAATTACACATCTCAATCAGGTAATACAGTTGTGACCACCTATGCAGGATATACAGGCTCAGGTTTAGTCGACATGGGCAGCAATGGTGCCTGGATTGAATGGAACAATATAGATGGTGGAAGTGGTGGCAGCACTTCATTAATTTTTAGGTATGCGAACGGCGGCACTACTAACCGCCAGTGTGATATTAGTGTAAATGGCATATCTGTAGGTAATCTAAGCTTTTCAATAACAGGTGGTTGGACTATGTGGACGACGCAAACAATAACGGCTAACTTAAATACCGGAAATAATACAGTCCGGGTAACTGTCAATACTACAAATGGAGGTCCAAATTTTGACTATGTTAATGTTTCGCCACTAATGACTGCATTAAAATCTGTCTCCGATTCAAATATCAAATGTTATCCGAATTTAGTTGACAAAATTTTAAATATTGATTTTACCAATGAAAATGTTGGTGACGCCAGTATTACTATTTATTCATTAAATGGTGAGAGTGTTTATTCAACAACAAGAAATATTTCTTTAAATAAATCAATTAGTTTGGAATTAAATAATTTGTCAAGTGGTATCTATTTTTGTAGTATTCGAAATAGAGATAGAATTACGAAACTGAAATTCATTAAAAAATAATATGATTATCCGCAATGTATACAGTTGTACTGAATTTTCAGTTGATGGGATTGACCTCGTTCAGTGAG
>Ga0172378_10005802_pt1 | contig 11527 bp, 6 predicted proteins | sample GrowelOW332metaG_FD_119755 | JGI IMG/M metagenome (GOLD analysis project Ga0172378, IMG submission 119755) | Groundwater microbial communities from an aquifer near a municipal landfill in Southern Ontario, Canada - Pumphouse #3_1 metaG | ecosystem: Environmental > Aquatic > Deep subsurface >... | reverse complement strand
TAGAAAAGATTTCAGTTTCCTGCGGTTGTACAACTTCTGACTGGACAAAAAAGCCTGTAATTCCCGGAGCTAAAGGAAAAATTATGATAACCTATCATCCTGAAAACCGTCCGGGTGAATTTCAGCAAAGAATTTGTGTCTTTTCCAATGCTGAAAACGATCAGACATTTCTTGAAATTAATGGATACGTGGAGCCTCGTATAAAAACCATTAACGAATTATATCCTGTAAAAATTGGTGATGTAATAGCTCAGTCGGGGCGTATAATTTTCCCTTCTATAAAAAAAGGCAAAATACAGACAGACAGTCTGGAAATATATAATAATACTGAAAAAACTGTTTATTTAAGCTTTCATGCTACTCCGGCGTATATAAAAGTACATGTGTCTCCTGCAAAATTACGTTTTCATCAAAAGGGTTATATAGTTGTTTCTTTTGACGCAGGGAAAATTGATACATACGGATATGTGATGAACCGGATTTATATGAACACAAACAGCAATTTTGATTTTCATAATTCGCTTCTGGTATCTGCCAATATTAGGGAAGATTTTTCTTCTCTAACTCCTCAGGAGTTAGAGAATTCACCTGTTATTTCATTCGATTCCAAACGCTATGATTTTGGTAATCTTAATCAGAGAGATGTTGTATCTCATAAATTTATGATTAAAAATACAGGAAAGAATAATCTTATTCTAAGAACCATAAAGACTTCATGTGGATGTACAGTGGTCACACCCGGTAAAAAAATTATAGCTCCTAATGAAAAAATTCCGTTACTGGTAAAATTCAATCCTGAGGGAAAACAGGGGCGTCAGATAAAAGCAATAACAGTTATTTCCAACGACCCTAAAAATACCATCTCAATTTTACGTATTTTTGCAAATGTTTATTCTTCTTATTAATAAATTTATAAACCAAATGTCCTAATTATATTTCAGTAAAATTAAAAATGTATGAGAAAAATTATTGCCTTAAGTGTGGTGGTTCTCCTGGTATTTGCCGCCTGTCAGAATAAATCCGGAAAATATCAGATTTCAGGAGAAATAGCCGGTGTAGATTCAGGGAAAGTATATCTTTTGAAACCTGAAATGGGGAAATCTCCAATTATAGAAGATACAGTAGATGTTGTTAACGGAAATTTTAAAATAGAAGGAACTGCCGGGAAATATGCAACATTTCATCTTTTACGTCTTAATAAAAATCAATATTTTGCAGAATTTTTTCTTGAAGGAGGAAATATAGATATTACTGCCTATAAAGACAGCTCTATAAATGCAACAGAAATATCAGGCTCTTCTGAAACAGATATTTTTAATGTATTTATTAAAGAATTAGCTTCACTTCAACAGAAAATGAATAAGTATAAACAGGAATATCAGATTGCATCTTCTCAGAAAAATCAACAGGAAATGGATCGTATACAGGCAGATTTTCAGGCCTCTTCTGACAATATGATAGTATATACAAAGAATTTTATCAGGGAAAATAATAGCTCTGTAGTAGCTCCTTTCATTCTTTATAACCAGCTGGCTTCTTCGCTTGACTATGATCAGCTTAAGCAACTTACAGATACAATTTCTTCTGAACTGCAAGGTTCTGAATATATGAGCAAATTAAATGAATATCTGAGTCAGAAAGCCAAAACCTCTGTAGGTGCAGTTGCTTCTGATTTTACTATGAAAGATACTGAAGGAAATGATTTTACTCTGTCTTCATTACGTGGAAAATATGTGCTGATAGATTTTTGGGCTTCATGGTGCAGTCCCTGCCGTCAGGAAAATCCGAATGTAGTAAATGCCTATAATAAATTTAAAGATAAGGGATTTGATATTGTAGGTGTATCTCTTGACAGAGAAAAAGGTGCATGGTTAAAGGCAATAAAAGAAGATTTTCTTACATGGCATCATGTTTCTGATTTAAAATTCTGGAATAATGTCGTAGCCCGTTCGTATGGAGTACAAAGCATACCATACAATTTATTGCTTGACAAAGACGGTAAAATTATAGCTGTTAATCTGAGAGGAGAAGCTCTGATAAATAAACTAAAAGAAATAATGCCTTAATAAATTATAATTACAAATTAATAAATACAGGTTCATTCGTAAAAAAAGCGAATGAACCTGTATTTATTAACAGGAGGAATCGTCAAAAGTTCAGGGCAGATTAAATAAACGCAATTTATTGTATCTCTGCATTGTTTATCTTCTGTAATCTGTTATTTGTACTTAATTTTGGCGAATAAAAAATTATAGCAACCAGTAATCAGATATGATGCATAAAGTGGAGAAGGTTAAAGAACAGGAGATGACAGAAAATCAGGAAGAAAAGATTATTGTCAGGGGTGCCCGGTCTCATAATTTAAAGAATATAAATGTAGATATTCCTCGTAATAAACTAACAGTAATTACGGGGTTAAGCGGAAGCGGGAAATCCTCACTGGCTTTCGATACCCTTTATGCAGAAGGGCAGCGAAGATATCTTGAAACATTTTCTTCTTATGCGCGTTCTTTTCTGGGAAATATGGAACGTCCTGATGTGGATCTTATAACCGGACTGAGTCCTGTTATTGCAATAGAGCAGAAGACTACCAACAAAAATCCGCGTTCTACCGTAGGAACGGTGACAGAAATTTATGGTTTTCTGCGGCTGCTTTATGCCAGAGCTGCGGATGCCTACTCTTACAATACCGGAGAGAAGATGCTGAAATATACCGATGATCAGATAATGTCTCTGATTCGTAAAAATTATATGGGTAAGCAGGTATTTATTCTGGCGCCTCTTGTAAGGGGAAGAAAAGGACATTACCGTGAATTGTTTGAACAGGTTAGAAAGAAAGGATTTCTTTATGTTCGTATAGACGGTAAAGTCGAAGAACTATCACCAAATAAAAAATTAGACCGTTATAAAAATCATTTCATTGAGCTGGTAGTTGACAGACTTGTTATAGAAGAGAAAAATGAAAAACGAATTCAGAGCTCTTTAAAAGTAGCCATGAAACAGGGACACGGAGTTTCCCTTATAATGGATAAGGAGACTGAAGAGTTAAAATATTACAGTCAGCAGCTTATGTGTCCGACTACAGGACTTTCATATCCCGAACCGGCACCATACAGCTTCTCTTTTAATTCTCCGCAGGGAGCCTGTCCGGTATGTAACGGACTGGGCGTAGTTTCAGAAATAGATGAGGATAAGATTATCCCTGATAAATCTAAAAGTATTGGGCAGGGTGGAATTATACCCCTGGGTGCTAAAAAAAATACTTTGATATTCTGGCAGATCGCAGCAATTGGTGAAAAATACGGATTTAATCTAAAAACCCCTATTAACGATATTTCTGAAGAAGGTATTAAAGCTGTTCTTTATGGTACAAACGAACGTTTAATTCTTAAAAACTCACCTCTGGGAGCTTCTGCCAGTTATACAATGAGTTACGAGGGGATAGTGAAATATATAATTAATACCCGCCAGGAGGATGGTGCCTCAAAAACTGCAAAAAAATGGGCAAATCAGTTCTCACAAAAAAAGGTCTGCCCCGAATGTAAAGGTCAGAGATTAAATAAAATATCATTGTCTTTTAAAATCTTTGATAAAAACATTTCGCAGCTGTCTCATATGGATATTGCTGAGCTTGATAACTGGTTTGCTACTCTTGATGAGCATATAACATCCAGGCAGAGAAAAATAGGAACAGAAGTAATAAAGGAAATAAGAACACGTATTCGTTTTTTGCTTGATGTCGGACTGGATTATCTCTCTCTTGACCGTCCTTCAGTATCCCTCTCGGGAGGAGAGGCACAGCGTATTCGTCTTGCCACTCAGATAGGCTCTCAGCTGGTAAATGTTTTATATATCCTGGATGAACCCAGCATCGGACTTCATTGCCGTGATAACATAAAACTTATAAACTCGCTCAAGGAACTCAGAGATGAGGAGAATTCAGTTATAGTTGTGGAACACGACAGAGATACAATGATGGCTGCCGATTATCTCATAGACATGGGACCTTATGCCGGGATACACGGAGGAGAAGTCGTAGCGGCAGGAACTCCCGAAGAAGTATTAAAGGCTGATACACTTACAGCTAAATATTTACGTGGTGATTTAAAAATAGATATACCTGAGAAAAGACGCTCCGGAAACGGAAAATTTTTGAAATTATCCGGCTGTACCGGACATAATTTAAGAGGAGTTGATGCAATTTTCCCTCTTGGAAAACTTATTTGTATTACAGGTGTGTCGGGAAGTGGTAAATCCAGCCTTATTAACGGAACTCTGCAGCCATTGCTTAGTCAGTATTTCTATCATTCACTGCGGGATCCTTTGCCTTATGATAAAGTATCAGGCATTAAAAATATAGATAAGATAGTACAGGTAGATCAGTCTCCTTTAGGCAGAACTCCCCGCTCGAATCCTGTAACCTATACCAATATTTTTTCTGATATCAGAAATTTGTTTTCCCAGCTCTCCGAATCTAAAATCAGAGGCTATAAGCCGGGACGTTTTTCCTTTAATGTAAAAGGCGGTCGTTGTGAAGAATGTAAAGGTGCAGGTATGAAACTCATTGAAATGAATTTCTTACCCAGTGTTTATGTACGTTGTGATAAATGTAACGGCAAACGTTATAATCGCGAAACACTGGAAGTGAAATTTAAAGGGAAATCCATAAGTGATGTTCTGGATATGACCATTAACCAGGGCGTCGAATTCTTTGAAAATATTCCTTCTATTTCTTATAAACTTAAAACTTTACAGGAAGTAGGACTGGGATATATAAAGCTTGGTCAGTCTTCCACCACACTATCCGGCGGAGAATCACAGCGTGTAAAGCTTGCTTCGGAACTTTCGAAGAAAGATACCGGACAGACTCTTTATGTGCTTGACGAGCCTACCACAGGGCTGCATTTTAAAGATATTCAGGTGTTGCTTGAAGTATTGAATAAACTTGTAGACAGAGGTAATACGGTAATAGTCATTGAGCACAATATGGATGTGATAAAGGTGGCCGATTATGTTATAGATTTAGGTCCCGAAGGCGGACGCGGGGGAGGCGAGATTCTCTGCTCAGGAACTCCCGAAGAAGTAGCTGAAAATAAAAGATCCTATACCGGTTATTATCTTAAGAAAGAAATGAATCTTTAATATTTTCCCGTCTTTGGTGCAAGCCTTCTGGCTTGTGCATTTATCAAACTAATAAAGAAGTTCAGGCAAAGATGCCTGAATTAATTATAAAAAACGGGGATGGATTCTCTTAATCTAAATTAAGAAAATCCATCCCCGAATAATTTTACATTCACAAACAATCCTGAATTATTATTTGTTCTTGTGTAAGGTTGCTATTTTATGCATTTGTCACTTTAAAAGGTAACATCAGCATCAGCAGGTTAATTAAAATGCATAATTTTTTGAAGCACTATATTGAGTGCCATCAAAATTCAAATATTATACCGTAAATCCAACATTCTGATTAACGTAATTGCCATATGCGTATTAACTTATAAATGTAACATCGGTTGTGGCGGAACCTGTAGTACCATCAAAATTCAAATAGTGTACAGTAAATGTAATAGTCTTGTTAATGTAAAAGCTATCATTGCATTGAAGAGTTATATCAGTATTATAATTTAATAACGTATTCACACCGGGAAAGGAAGCAGCTGGCTCTGTAGTCGTAATGTATTTTTTGTAAACAGGACGCGAGGAATTAATTATATAGATAAAACTTTTCATTAATTTAAAGGTTGCAGTTTTGTTGATTCTAACATTTGCAAGAGGAATAACTGAGACTGTTAATTCGGCAGCAGCATAAGGAGTTACCTGCGTTCTGTTAATTGTAATATCATAAGGAGAGGTTATCTGACGTCCGGAAGTTTTATTAGTGGCAACCAGGGCAAGCGCAACCTGATTATCTCCAGACATAATACGATTATTATAAAGAGTTGATGCAGAGCAGGAGGTCTCGTCTAAAGAAGTGAGAATTTGCCACATATTGTTACTGGTAACGGCTTTAGTTAAAAAGCCGGTATATGTTGCAGGAGTTAAGAGAGTAACAACCGGTAATTCTGTTTTTGATGAATTTCTTATTGAATAGTCATAAAGAGTCATGTCCACATTTGATGGATTTACATTGGCAATTAAATTAATACTTTCTAACTCGTTGAATTCCTGGCCTGTTGCAGGTGTAATTGTCAAGAATGGAGTATTAACTACTATTTTATTCCAATACCATACTACATTTGTCTTTTCAACGTCAAGCTGGGTCATCATTGCTTTTACTTCTACACCTAAACTTGTGATTTGTGCAATAATTGCTGGTCTGGTTGTAGAATTCCAATTATCAACGAAACTATTCATTGCTACCAGGTCAGCATTATTGATACCGGCAAAAAGTGTTCTGAGATCGGAAATATTTAATTCGTTCAATGCTGCTGTAATTGCTGCATCTACTTCCTCAGAATTAACTTTAGAATCAATTGCCTCAGTTAATACGATTTTTGCTTCATCAATTTTTGTATTGATACCTGTAAGCATAGCAGCGTCTGCCTCATGAGCCTCAGCGATAGCCTCAGCTTTATCATCGTCTGCATTTGTTTTAGCTTCAGCGGCCACTTCATTTAACTGATCCATTGTAGGCAAACTGCTTTGAATAGTTTGCAATGTTGCCAGTTTTGTCTGTAAATCAGTAGTTACCCCTGTAAGATCCGTCGTGACGTCGGTTAAATCTGTAATATCAGTGATTACTGCTGTATCATCGTAATCATCAGAACACGATACAATGCCAATAGAAGAAGATGCCATTAAGGCAGCCATAAAAAGAACTGGTAAAAATGATGTTTTTAACATTTTTATAATTTAAAATAGTGTTAAATAAATAGGGATAAATGAATACTAAATAAAAATGAATACTAAATAAATACTAAATAAATAGGAATAAATTTCTGTAATAATGCCGGAATTTTACACTCTATTTAATTTCGACCTAAAAATATGTTTTTTTTTAATATTTTATTGTTTTATTTAATATTTTATTGTTTTATTATTTTTTAATTGTTTATATAATATCAATAATTGTATCTATATTATGCAAAAAATATTTTATGTTTCTGTGATTATAGGAAATAATAATTATTACAATGATAAAAAGATAGATTGTATATATAAATATACGTTTCGTATAGTTTATATATTGTATAGTCAATTATAAATAATATACAATTTAATTGTAAAATAAGAGCCTTAAAAGATGAAGTTCCTTATACTTTTTTGACACATAAACAAAAAAATATTTTTACAATTAACCGGTATTTATAAATTATTTCATAGATTCATATATTGAAAAAAAATAATCAAATGAATACAGAAAAAACGGTAGAAATTTATTGTGAAAACAATCAGACAAAAAAATCATATCCGCTGGGAATCACTCTTGAAGAAATCAAAGAAGATTTAAAAATAAAATTACCCAATCAGGTTTTAGGAGCCATTGTAAACAACAGGGCCAAGGAGTTGCCATATAGTGTGGTTAAGTCAAAAAGAATTTCCTTTATCGATTATTCCAGTGAAGAAGGACGCCGTTTGTATATACATTCGTTAATGTTCTTGTTATATGCCGCAGTTAGGGATGTTTTTCCCGAATCAGTACTAAAAATTGTTGCAGGAATCAGTAACGGTTATTATTGTAATATTAAACGAAAAGCGAAACCCTTAACAGATGAGGATATAAACTCAATAAAAAAGAGAATGAATTTTTTGGTAAAGGAAGATGTTCCTTTTCAAAAAAAAGGATTTCTCACAGAGGAAGCATTTAAAATTCTTAAAGAGCAGGGACTTAGCAGTGGGGCAAGACTTATTAACCAGAGTGGACAGATGTATTCTTATCTTTATTGTCTTAAGGGATATGTAAATTATTATTTCGGACATCATGTTCCTTCATGTGGCTATCTTACTAATTTCGGATTATCTCCTTATTTCGACGGATTTTTGTTACAGCTTCCGCGAAGAGATAATTTTAACGAGATTTATCCTGTAAAAAAAGAAGAAAAATTATTCAACATTTTCAGGGAACATAAAAAGCGTCTTGAAATTCTGGGGATTTCAAATGTAAGCAAATTAAATAAAGCCATTTTAGAACAAAGAGGCAGTGATATAATAAAAGTAGCAGAGGCGTTACACGAAAAAAAAATTATCAATATCGCCAATGAAATAGAGAAGCGTCGTGACAGAGTTAAATTGGTTTTAATTGCCGGTCCTTCTTCTTCGGGGAAAACGACATTCAGCAAGCGTCTTGCAGTACAGCTTGCCGTAAACGGTTTCATTCCACATCCAATTTCTATGGATAATTATTTTGTTGATCGCAAAAATAGCCCCAGGGATAGTCATGGAAATCTTGATTTTGAATCCTTGCGCGCAGTTGATGTAGAATTTTTTAATAAGCAGTTAAATCAGTTATTTTCCGGAGAAACTGTAGAATTGCCTAAATATAATTTTATTACAGGAAAGCGTGAACTATCAGGGAGGAAACTTCGTCTTGGCACAAATCATATATTGGTAGTAGAAGGTATTCATGGAATGAATCCCGATTTACTTTCCAATGTTGAATCATCCAGATGTTATAAGATATTTATTTCGGCTCTTACACAGATTTCCATAAATAACAGTAATCCAATTTCCTCTACAGATAACAGGCTTATTCGCAGGATTATCAGGGATAATAATTATCGTGGATATTCGGCTAAAGATACAATTAACCGCTGGCCAAGCGTTCATGAGGGAGAAGACCGCTATATTTTCCCCTATCAGGAAAATGCTGATATCATGTTTAACTCATCTCTGGTTTATGAGCTGTCTGTATTAAAAAAATATGTAGAGCCTATGTTAAAATCAGTACCTGAAAAAGATAAAGCATATTGTCAGGCAAGCAGACTGCTTAAATTTTTGGGATATTTTTATTATATAAATGACGATGAAATTCCTCCTACATCCATTTTGCGTGAATTTCTTGGTGGCAGCAGCTTTACGTATTAATCTTTTTAAAAGACAAAAAAATAAGCACTGAAACAGTGCTTATTTTAATAAATTTAAGAGAGAAAATAATCATCCGGGAAATCTAAAATCCCTGCTTACTATATTATTTTTAGGTCTGTCATATTTTATTGATTACCTCAAGGTCTTTCTGACCTTCTTCTATAGCCTTAAGATTTAAAGGAATCAGATTGTGGTGACGTGCAGGAATAGATTTTTCAAGTCCTGTTTTTACACTTTCAACTTTAATAACAGGTCTTGCCTTCAATAAAGCCCCTAGTATTACCATGTTGAAAATCTTAACATTCCCCATTTCCGAAGCAATTCTTGTTCCTTCTACCTTATAAATGTTAATATCTTTACGTGCAGGTGGATTTACAATACCATTGGGGTCATAAATAAGAGTTCCTCCTTTTTTTACCTTTGATTCAAATTTATCCAGCGACTGCTGATTTAAAACAACAACAGTATCGAACATATTTACAATTGGGGAACTAATCTTTTCATCACTGATAATTACAGTAACATTGGCAGTTCCTCCTCTCATCTCGGGACCATAAGAAGGGAACCAGCTAACTTCTTTTTCCTGCATCATTCCCGAATAAGCCAGTATCTTTCCCATTGAAAGAACACCTTGTCCGCCAAATCCGGCTATAATAATTTCTTCCGTCATAATTTTGCTTTTAATTTTTCTTTGAATAAAGTGCCGGATCTGCCTTCTCACCATCTTTTAAATCTCCGACAGGATAAAACGGGAACATATTCTCTTCCATCCATTTATTGGCTTTAACAGGACTCATTTTCCATCCTGAGTTACATGTGGAAACCACTTCAACAAAAGAAGTTCCTTTTTTAGCCAGAACATTTTTAAAAGCTTTTTTGATAGCTGTTTTACATTTTCTTACAGCAATGGCTGTTTCTACCGACTGTCTTGTAACATAAGAGGTTCCCGGTAACTGTGCAATAAGTTCAGTAATCTTTAGAGGATAACCGTTTCTTTCAACATTTCTGCCTTTAGGTGTTGTGGCAGTAACCTGTCCCAATAGGGTAGTAGGAGCCATCTGACCACCGGTCATACCATAAATGGCATTATTAATAAAAATGACAGCAATATTTTCTCCTCTGTTACAGGCATGCATAATTTCAGCAGAACCTATTGAGGCTAAATCGCCGTCTCCCTGATATGTAAAAACGAATTTGTCAGGATTTGTTCTTGATATACCGGTAGCTACTGCAGGAGCACGACCATGAGAGGCTTCCTGCCAGTCGATGTCGATATAATTATATGCAAAAACGCTGCATCCTACAGGACTTACGCCAATGGTTTTCTCCTGTATTCCAAGCTCTCCTATTACTTCAGCTACCAGACGGTGAACCACTCCGTGACTACATCCGGGACAATAATGCATGGTGTTATCAAGCAATAATTCCGGTTTTTTATATACCTGTTCTCCCTGACGGATAATATCCTGTGGTGTTAATTTATTTGTATCCATCATTTTTCCCCCATTAATTTTTTTTCTAACGTGCTTACTACTTCTTCCGGTGAAGGGATGATTCCACCCATTCTTCCATAATATTCTACAGGCTTAAAAATTCCTGAATCGAAAACTGATAATTTTACGTCTTCAATCATTTGTCCTGCATTCATCTCAACGGTCATAAATCCTTTTACTCTTTTGCATAATTCTGCAATTGGTTTTTTAGGGAAAGGGAATAAAGTTATAGGACGTAAAAGTCCAAGTTTAATTCCTTTTGCTCTGGCCATCTCAATTGATTTCATACAAATTCTGGCACATGAACCAAAAGCTACCAGAATGTATTCGGCATCGTCACACATATATTCCTCATAGCGGACTTCCTCTTCCTCCATCTTTTTATATTTCGCCTGAAACCGGATATTATTTTTCTCCATCTGCTCGGAATTCAATTCCAGCGAAGTCATAATATTACGGGAACGATTTTTCTTTTTACCTATGGTAGCCCATGAGCCGTATTTCTTTTCTATTTCTTCACCGGTTAATCTGGGTTTATAATCACCAAGAGTTACTTTTTCCATCATTTGTCCTATTGCACCGTCCGAAAGAATCATAACCGGATTTCTGTATTTAAAGGCAAGGTCGAATGATAAACCAACAAAATCGTGCATTTCCTGAACAGAATTGGGAGCCAGTACCAGAAGGTTATAATCTCCGTTACCTCCGCCTTTTGTAGCCTGAAAATAATCTGCCTGAGATGGCTGTATAGTTCCCAGACCCGGGCCGCCTCTTTGTACATTTACAATAACACACGGAATTTCAGCTCCGGCAATATACGAAATACCTTCAGACATAAGACTTACGCCCGGACTAGAAGAAGAAGTCATAACTTTTTTACCTGTTCCGCCGCCACCGTAAAGCATATTTATAGCAGCAACTTCACTCTCTGCCTGAAGAACAACCATACCTGTTTTATCCCATGGGGCACGGGCCATTAATGTTTCCATTACCTCCGATTGCGGAGTAAT
>Ga0172378_10005801_pt1 | contig 11528 bp, 8 predicted proteins | sample GrowelOW332metaG_FD_119755 | JGI IMG/M metagenome (GOLD analysis project Ga0172378, IMG submission 119755) | Groundwater microbial communities from an aquifer near a municipal landfill in Southern Ontario, Canada - Pumphouse #3_1 metaG | ecosystem: Environmental > Aquatic > Deep subsurface >... | reverse complement strand
TGTTAGCAGCAGACTTGCGACCCTGATGAATCAGTTGATTTATTGTAGGCATTGCCTATCTCCTATTATTTAGTTCCGGTCAGCACCCCGGAAAGAATAAACTTATTTACGCTAAAACAGGAATTTTATGATACTGAATTCCGGCAGGACTCGTCAAGAGCCCTGCCGGAACAGCAAACGTTAATCCTGTTCTGGTTCCTCAACATCGAAAGAAGGATCATCCTCGACCTTTACAGATTCAAGTTCTTTCTCCTGGCGGCGTTTCTCAAGTATTTCATCCATCTGGAGATCAAGATCCCTGTCACTTCCATCAAACAACTTAACATTCTTGTAATTCCGAATACCGGTACCAGCAGGAATCATGTGACCTATAGCAACATTTTCTTTAATACCGTGCAGACCATCGACAGAACCCGAAATAGCTGCATTTGTAAGAACACGGGTCGTCTCCTGGAACGACGCAGCAGAAATAAATGAATCAACTCCAAGAGATGCTTTCGTAATTCCCTGGAACATCGGCCGCCCTATTGCCGGCTGACCGCCCTCTCCTATAACACGGCGGTTCTCTTCATGAAATTTATATTTATCTATCTGTTGTCCATAAATAAAGTGCGTATCGCCGACTGCGACAATTTCGACTTTACGAAGCATCTGACGGACAATAATACCGATATGCTTATCGTTGATATCTACACCCTGTGCACGATACACCTGCTGGATCTCATCCATCAGGTAATTCTGCAGAGCATTCTCACCAAGGATCGAAAGGACTTCGTGCGGATTCGGAGAACCATCGCACAGCGGCTCACCAGCTTCAACTCTGTCGCCGTCGCGCACGAGCATACGCTTATTCATCGGAACAGCATGTTCATATACCTTGCCGAACTCGTCTTCAACAGTAACCATACGCTTACCTTTCGTAATTCCCTTGAATTTCACAAGACCTGAAATCTTAGCAAGAACACACGGATTCTTCGGTTTGCGCGCTTCGAATAATTCAGAAACACGCGGAAGACCACCAGTAATATCGTTTGATTTCTGGGCTGCCTTCGGCAGTTTTGCAAGTGTAACACCTGCCGCTATCTGCTGCTTGTCTTCAACAAGAAGAACTGCTCCAGCAGGAAGATAATAACTGCCAAGTTCGTTACCAGCTTCGTCGGTAATGAGAATACGCGGCTGTTTTACATCAAGGTGAAGGTCGCTGATGGTGCGTTCCGTTTTGCCAGTCTGCTGGTCAAGACGTTCTTCAAGCGTTGAGCCGACGATAATATCCTCAAAATGGATATAACCCTCGCTTTCAGCTATAATCGGTTCACTGAACGGATCAAATTCTCCGAGCGGCTTTCCCGCTTCGACAATATCGCCTGCTTTTGCATAAATCGTAGAACCGTTGGAAATCTCAACTTTAAGTTCATTGCTTGTCAGATAAATAGTATCGTCAACAATCATGACTTTTGCAGTAGCAGAAGCTTTTATGTCCGCGTTTTTCTTTGAAACGATGACACTGCCCTTCATGATGCGTGCTCCGTCGGTTATCTTTACATCTGCACCTTTCTCTATTTTAATCTGATCAAGGATGCGGATAACGGTCATAAAGCCTTTACGCGTAAAAAGCCATTTTCCGTCTTTCATCACAACATGAGTTCCAGTGACGTCTTTAATAAAGGCAGGAAACTTAAGAACAATATGATTCTCTTCCGTCGTTTTTTCCGCAGCACCACCGGAATGGAATGTACGGAGCGTCAACTGTGTACCAGGCTGACCGATTGACTGTGCAGCGATAATACCGACAGCCTCTCCTATTTCAACAATTTTATTACGTGCAAGATTCTGACCGTAACACTTTACACAGATACCGTGCTTAGCCTCACAGGTAAGAACGGTTCGAAGCTTAACTTTTTCAACACCGGCTTCTTCTATTTTCTTTGCAAGATCAGCATCAATGTACTGATTCACGTCACAAAGCAGTTCACCGGTAATCGGGTGAATAACACGTTCTATAGTAAAATGTCCTACAATCCGGTCTGCAAGATGAACGATAATTTCATCTCCGTCTTTTATTGCAGCATAGTCAATACCGTTGATAGTACCGCAGTCGTCATCGTTGATAACGACATCCTGTGCAACATCGACGAGACGGCGTGTCATGTAACCGGCGTCTGCTGTTTTAAGAGCCGTATCGGATAACCCTTTACGTGCACCGTTCGTAGAAATAAAGAACTCGATAACCGACAGCCCTTCCTTAAAGTTAGAGCGTATCGGAAGCTCAATAATATCTCCGTTAGGTTTAGCCATAAGGCCGCGCATTGCTGCCAGCTGGGAAATCTGTTTCGGTGAACCACGGGCACCGGATTTTGCCATCATATAGATAGTATTAAACCCTTCCTTATCTTTTGAAAGGTTATCCATCATTATCTTTGAGAGCTCATCATTTGCACGTGCCCATATATCGCACACACGCTGGTAACGCTCTTCACCGGTAATAATACCTTTTGAATACTGTCCGACGATTTCCTCAACTTCTTTATTGGCTTTGTCGACCATCGACTTTTTTTCTTTCGGCACAAGAATATCGTCCATTGAAAGCGTTGCGCCGTAGAATGTAGCGTTTTTGTAGCCGCATGCCTTAATCGCATCAAGCATCTTAATCGTAAGCCACGGTCCCTGATTATGATAGACCTTTTCAATCATTTTGCGGAGTTTTTTATCGTCCATCTGTTCGTTGACGTAATCAACTTCTTCAGGCATTTCTTCGTTGAACGCAAGCATACCGGCAGACGTCTCAATAACTTTTCCATTGTAAGGTGCTTTCATGACTGGTACTTTAATGGCAGCCTGCCATTCGATGCTGCCACATTCTGCCGCCATTCTGACTTCGTCTGCAGAACAGAATCGCTTTCCCGTTCCCTTTGCGTGCGGTTTTATTGAAGTCATATAGTAAATACCAAGAACCATATCCTGTGAAGGATATACGATTGTGTTGCCGTTTGCAGGGTCAAGCAGGTTGCGGGCCGAAAGCATAAGCGTCCAGCATTCCATCTGTGCTGCCTGTGTAAGCGGTACGTGAATAGCCATCTGGTCGCCGTCGAAGTCTGCATTGAATGATTTACAGGCAAGCGGATGAAGCTTGAGAGCCTTACCTTCTACGAGAACGGGTTCAAATGCAAGAATACCAAGACGATGCAGTGTCGGAGCGCGGTTCAGCATGACCGGGTGTTCGCGGACAACTTCGTCGAGAATCGCATAGACTTCAGGAGATTCCTGTTCGACAAGCATTTTTGCTTTCTTAATATTGAAAACAACATCTTTATCGACGAGTTTTTTCATAATAAACGGCTTGAACAGTTCAAGCGCCATTTTTGTAGGAAGACCGCACTGCCAGAGTTTAAGTTCAGGTCCGACAACAATAACGGAACGGCCGGAATAATCTACACGCTTTCCAAGCAGATTCTGGCGGAACCGCCCCTGTTTACCTTTGAGCATGTCGCTGATCGATTTAAGCGGACGATTTGATGCACCCTTTACAACGCGTTTTCGTTTACTGTTGTCGAACAACGCATCTACCGCTTCCTGCAGCATGCGTTTTTCGTTCCGGATGATGATATCCGGTGCGGAAAGCTGCTGAAGTCTCTTAAGACGGTTGTTGCGGTTGATGACGCGGCGGTACAAATCATTAAGATCGGACGTCGCAAAACGGCCGCCGTCAAGCTGCACCATAGGACGCAGATCCGGCGGAATAACCGGAACGACGTCGAGAATCATCCAGCTTGCCTTATTACCGGAAGCACGGAAATTCTCAACAATTTCTATACGTTTCAGAAGCCGCTTGTCACTCTTAGGTCCCTTTTCAATCATTTTTGCACGAAGCTCTGCAGCCAGTGCATCAAGGTCCAAACCTTCAAGGAGCGTTTTAATGGCTTCCGCTCCCATGTCTGCTGAAAAAGCCTCGCCATAGCGCTCGCGTGCTTCATTATACTCGTCTTCCGTAAGCAGCTGCATCTTTTTGAGATCAGTATCGCCCGGATCAATAACAATATATTTCTCATAATAGAGAACGGAGCGCAGCGCAGCTACCTGCAGATCAAGAAGAAGCCCCATGCGGCTCGGAACCGAGCGGTAATACCAGATATGGCTTACCGGAGCCGCAAGTTCGATGTGTCCCGTGCGTTCGCGGCGGACTTTGAAATCAGTAACTTCCACGCCGCAGCGGTCGCATATAACACCCTTATAGCGGATCGATTTGAACTTTCCGCAGTAACATTCCCATTCTTTTGTAGTACCAAAAATACGTTCGCAGAACAGACCGTCTTTCTCAGGACGGAGTGTGCGGTAATTGATCGTTTCCGGTTTTTTAACTTCACCGTACGACCATGCACGGATTGTATCCGGTGAAGCGAGTTTTATTCTAAGGCTGTCAAAATCCTGAATATCACGCATTAGCATTCTCCTTGTCGAAACCGGAAGCTGCCTTATCGATCAGTTCCTGGTCACGCTCTGTAAGGGCAATCTGTTTACCCTTTGCATCATAGATAGTGAAATCAAGTGCCAGACCGCGGAGTTCCTGAACCAGTACGTTGAATGATTCCGGAACACCTGCCGGCGCCGAAGGATCGCCTTTAACTATGGATTCGTAAATCTTTGAGCGTCCGTTCATGTCATCGGACTTAATCGTCATCATTTCCTGCAGCGTATTTGCGGCACCGTATGCTTCAAGTGCCCATACTTCCATTTCTCCCAAACGCTGACCGCCGAACTGGGCCTTACCGCCCAGAGGCTGCTGCGTAACGAGAGAATACGGTCCTGTCGAACGTGCATGCATTTTGTCGTCGACAAGGTGGTGCAGCTTCATGAAGTATATGACACCAACAAAAATCGGATTAACGAACGGAATACCGGTGCGCCCATCGTGTACAACCTGCTTGCAGTCCGGCGATAAACCGGCTTCCTTAAGCTTGGAAGCTATCTGTTCCTGCGACGGAGTCTGAAATGCAGGACATTCATAAAATTGTCCAAGATACTTACCTGCAATACCAAGCTCAGACTCCATAATCTGACCGATATTCATACGAGAAGGTACGCCCAGAGGATTCAGACAGACATCGAGCGGCGTACCGTCTTCAAGATACGGCATATCCTCTATTGGAAGAATACGTGCAACAACACCCTTGTTTCCGTGACGACCTGCCATCTTATCACCTTCGCAGAGTTTTCTCTTGTTGGCAATAAGAACTTTTACAACTTCGTCGACGCCGGGATTAAGATCGTCACCTTCCATACGGCGCAGACGCTGAACATCGATTACGACACCCTCAACCCCGTGCGGAACACGCAGTGACGAATCGCGGACTTCTTTAGCTTTTTCACCAAAAATAGAATTGAGCAGTTTGAACTCCGGGGTTGTCTCCGTTTCACTCTTCGGTGTAACCTTACCAACAAGGATATCTCCCGACCGTACTTTCGCACCGATGCGGATGATACCTTCGGCATCAAGATTGTCCAGAGTCTTTTCCGCAGTATTCGGAACATCGCGTGTAATTTTTTCCGGTCCGAGTTTTGTTTCACGAATTTCAATCGTAAATTCTTTTATATGAATAGATGTGTACATATCCTCGCGCACAACACGCTGGGAAATAAGGACAGCATCCTCATAGTTGTATCCGTTCCACGGGACGAATCCGACAAGAATATTGCGGCCCAGTGCCAGCTCACCGTTAAATGTTGCAGGACCGTCGGCAAGAACGTCGCCTTTTTTCACTTTCTGTCCGACTTCAACAGTCGGGCGCTGATGATAACAGGTATCCTGATTCGTACGCTGATATTTGAGCAGTGTATATTCGTCAAGCGGATCAGTTTTTTTAGCACCGTCAACCTTAATTTTAACGCAGTCACTCGTTACCCACACGACTTCACCGTCGTGCTTTGCCTTAATAAGGACACCTGAATCATATGCAGTCTTCTGTTCCATTCCGGTACCCACAATCGGAGGCTCCGGAAAAAGAAGCGGAACAGCCTGACGCTGCATGTTGCATCCCATCAAAGCACGGTTAGCATCGTCGTGTTCAAGGAATGGAACAAGAGATGCGGAAACTGAGATAACCTGACGCGGCGAGACGTCGATGTATTGGACATCCTGAGGTTCACGCTGCGTATAGTTGCCCCTGTTGCGGCATGAAATCATATCAGACGGGAATGAACCGTCGGGTTTTATACCTTCAACAACCTGGCCTATATAATATTTGTCCTCATCCATTGCTGACAGATACTCAACTTCGTTCGTAGCCTTTCCGTTCACGACCTTGCGGTACGGAGCTTCAAGGAATCCGTAGTCATTAATACGGGTAAAAATAGCGAGAGAAACAATAAGCCCGATGTTCGGGCCTTCAGGCGTTTCAATCGGGCACATACGTCCGTAATGTGAATAATGAACGTCGCGGACTTCAAATCCTGCACGGTCACGGGAAAGACCGCCCGGTCCGAGAGCATTAAGACGCCGCTTATGCGTAAGTTCCGCAAGCGGATTAACCTGATCCATAAACTGGGACAGCTGTGACGAACCAAAGAATTCCTTTATCGATGCAACTATCGGTTTGATGGAAATAAGGTCCTGCGGCTTCATGGTTTCCGTCTCTTTGAGTCCCATACGTTCTTTTGCAATGCGCTCCATTCGGCTGAATGCAGTTTTCAACTGATTAGTCATAAGTTCACCAACAGAACGGATGCGTCGGTTACCAAGGTGATCAATATCATCAACCTGCTCATCGCCTATATAGACTTTGATAAGATATTTCATCGTCTGAATAATATCTTCTCTGATGAGTGTAAAATCCTTCACGTCATCCTGGTAGTCGAATTTTTTATTGAGCTTGTAGCGGCCGACTCTGCCAAGGTCGTAGCGGCGGTCAGAGAAAAACATTGATGTAAGATCTTTTTCTGCCGCTTCAACGGTTATAGGTTCTCCCGGCATAAGAATCTGGTAGACGGCTGCAAGAGCATCTTCCTTAGTAGGTTCCATATCGACAGAACCTTCCTTCACATAGCGGACTTCTTCGCGCTCAAAACAGTTGATAATCATCTGAGAGTCAAGAGAATCATTTTTTTCATCCTTGTCACCCGGATTTTTCCGTGTATCAAACTTGATGACACAGATTTCTCCGACACTGTTTGCAACAAGGTCATCTATATCGTGCGGATGAAGACGGACACCTGCATTAAAGAGACGTTTTTCTTCACCAGAATCAGGATTTTTGAGGATTACAGCACTTGCAAGCACTCTGTCTACAAGCTGCTCACGGGAAGCATTGTCGTTCTTCACCGGCATTTCTTCCGTTGTATAGAAACAACGGATAATCTGCTCACGTGTTGTATACCCCAACGCACGAAGAAATATAGTACCCAGAATTTTCTTTTTGCGGTCGATCTTTGCATAAACCAGTTCTTTCTTCTGATCAATTTCAAACTCAAGCCATGATCCGCGGTACGGAATAATCCGGCTTGAATAAACACCTTTATCGTGGCAGAAAATAACTCCTGGAGAACGGTGAATCTGAGAAACAACAACACGTTCCGCACCGTTAATAACAAACGTTCCACGGTCTGTCATAAGCGGAATATCGCCCATATATATATCTTTCTGAAGAATAGTTCCTGTCTGCAAAAAAACAAGCTTAATAACCGCTTTTAGCGGTACAGCATATGTAAGTCCCTTCTGCTTGCACTCAAGTTCCGAGAACTTGATATTTTCCGTATCAAGCTGATACGAATCAAACTCAAGAGACATATCGCCGTTCGGACTGTCAATCGGGAATGTTGAAGTAAACACTTCCTGCAGTCCCTGATTTGCCGGCGGTTCATGATTTTTCAGTTTTTCAGACTGAAGAAAACTTTCATATGATGCTGTCTGGATTGAAATAAGATCGGGAATATCCATAACTGTCTGGATATCCTTCCCAATGTACTGACGGTTGATCGTTCGAGTTTTAGCGAACATCAGATCCCCCTGAATACTGTATTCAGCACAGTCTCTGCTACAAGCTGGAAACTCCGCTCAGCACAGAAACGGCCTTTAAAGACGGTCAGCAGATAAAATCTGACCTTTTTCGAGTTTCTTTTAAACAACCTGAGAGGTAAAACGAAACTCACACATTTTTTTAATATACAAAAACCCCCGCCATAAAAGGCGGGGACCTGTAAAACAAGAAGATGAAGGCCTGTCGACATTTGAGACCGACCTTCGCAAGTTTCTTTTGAGAACAACAAAAAAGCCTGACGAAACCTGTTCCCGTTATACAAATAATCTTTTAAAGGTTATTTCTTTGATGCCGTACCACCGGCTGCTGTAATCTGTGCGACGATCTTGTCTGCATCAGCTTTGCTTACGCTTTCTTTAAGAACCTTCGGTGCTCCTTCAACAAGAGTTTTTGCTTCACCAAGCCCGAGCCCGGTAATTTCACGAACCGCTTTAATAACCGGAATCTTTTTAGCAGGATCAATCTTCTCAAGAGTAACTGTAAATTCTGTCTGTTCCTCACCAGGAGCAGCAGCTGTAGCACCGGCTGCTGCTACAGCAACAGGAGCTGCTGCTGTAACACCGAATTTTTCTTCCATCGCCTTTACAAGGTCAGCTGCCTGCTGAACTGTCATGTTTGCGATCGCATCAAGAATCTGATCATTAGTAAGTGCTGCCATATTGTCTTCTCCATAAAGAAAGATGTTCATTCCGCACTGCGGAATGTTCCCGGCTGAGCATCCATACGGAAACTGCCGGAAAAATATGCGGACAGTCGACAGCTATGAAGCCTGACCGCATTTATACAGAAGCTTCTGCAGACAGTTATGCCTGCGGAGCAGCCGGAGCTGCTTCTGCTTTCGGTGCATCACCGGCAGGAGCTTCGCTTGTTTTTTTATCAACATATGCCTGCAGTGTTGCGGCAAGTTTACGAGCCGGTCCATTGATAGCAGACATAAGAAGTCCGATAAGTTCCTTTCTGCCGGGAAGCTTTGAAAATTCCTGCATCTTGGATATATCGTAAATTTCTTTATTGATGAAACCGCCTTTTACATTAAGAGACGGAGCATCTTTTGCAAAATCAAACATGACTTTTGCAACCGTGTTTGAATCTTCTTTTGCCATCGCAACAACAGTCGGTCCTTTGAGGTAATCAGCAACGTTGTCGATTTTCATATCCTCAAAAGCAATACGTGCAAAGTTGTTCTTCACAACTTTCAGACTCGCATTCTGCTCACGCAGTTTTTTGCGGAGATTCGTAATCTGCTCAACTGTCATACCACGGTAATCAGCAAAAATAAAATCGTTGTATTCAGCGAATGTCTTCTTAGCTTCTTCAATAGCAGCCGTTTTTACGGGCTGCAGTTTCTTTGCTTTGACAGCCATGATTATTCTCCTTCCTTGAAGTCTACCCAGACTCCCGGGCCCATAGAAGAGCTGACAGAAACTGTTGTCATAAAACCGGCCTTTGCATCAACCGGTTTTTTACGCTCGATTTCAGACAGAAGAATACCAACGTTTTCAGCAACTTTAGCAGGATCCATAGAAACCTTACCGACAGCAATATGGATAACACCGCCTTTATCTGCGCGGAATTCCGTACGTCCCTTCTTTAGTTCAGCGATTGCTTTTACAATATCGTTTGTAACAGTACCTGTTTTAGGGTTCGGCATAAGACCTTTGCGTCCCAAAACCATACCAAGACGACCAACATCTTTCATCATATCAGGAGTAGCAACAGCTATATCAAAATCAAGCCAGCCGCCCTTTACCTTGTTAATGTATTCATCAGATCCTGCATATGCAGCTCCTGCATCAAGAGCTTCCTTAGCGCGGTCATCTTTGCAGAATACAAGAACTTTCTTCTCTGCTGTAAACTGATTCGGGAATACAAGAGTATCGCGGACAGATGCGTTTTTACCAAGACGAAGAGCTACATGAGCTTCTACAGTTTCGTCAAATTTTGCATATTTCATGTCCTGAACCATTTTGCAGGCGTCAGCTACACTATATTTTTTTGTAAGGTCGTATTTTGCAGCAGATGTGCGATAATTTTTTCCGTGTTTCATATTACTGCTCCACCTCTACGCCCATACTGCGTGCAGTACCGGCAACAATTTTCTTAGCTGCTTCAAGATCATTAGCATTAAGATCCGGCAGTTTTTCTTTAGCAATTTCCTCAAGATCTTTCTTTGTAATCTTACCAACCTTATCGCGGAGCGGGTTACTTGAACCTTTTTCCAGCTTCAGTGCTTTCTTTATAAGAATAGCAGCAGGCGGAGTCTTGAGAATGAATGTGTAGGATTTGTCCTGATAGACAGTGATGATTACAGGAATAATAAGTCCCTTTTCCATCTTTCTTGTTCTGTCATTAAATTCCTGAACAAATTTCGGCGCGCTTACACCGTGTGGTCCGAGAGCCGGCCCAATCGGCGGAGCGGGTGTCGCAGCTCCTGCAGGGCACTGCAGTTTGATGACAGCCGTAACTTTTTTTCCAGCCATATAAAACTTCCTTATATTGGTGTGGCCGGCAGCTGCAAATTACAGCAGAACCGGCGCTAACGGGGTACTTATGTCCAACGGACCTGTACCTCTTCCAAAACAGGTATAACACAGTCTGCACCCGGAGATGCAGAACCTGATTCAAAACATATCAACAACAAAATACGGAATATCTGCTTTTTTCAGAGCTAATGGATAAACAGGCTTCTGACCATCAGATTTTTTCAATCTGAGCAAAACTGACTTCAACAGGAGTTGCACGACCAAAAATCTGTACATTAACACGCAGCTTGTCCTTTTCAGGGTTTACTTCTTCTACATTACCAGTAAATGTCGCAAAAGGCCCTTCCGTTATTTTTACCTGATCGCCAATATTGAAAGACTGCTTTACATGAACAACCTTTTCACCTTTGATAGCACCAGATTTCAGCAGCAGATTTTTAGCCTCATCTGCTGTAATCGGACGTGGACGATCACTCGGATTTGTACCAACAAATCCTGTAACTCCCTGTATCCGGCGGATCACAGTACAGGTCTTTTTCCAGTCAAGTTCAGGCAGATCCATTTCAAGCATAATATACCCCGGAAGGAACTTATTCTTACGGGAATGCTGCTTTCCGTCTTTTACTTCAATAAGTTCCTCTACAGGAACACGCACATCAGTAACTACAGCAGGATCAATATCCTTTGATTCGAGAAGTGTTCTGATTGTACGCTCAATTTTTCCCTCATATCCGGTATACGTATGAAGAATGTACCAGCTCTTTGCCATGCGGCCGCTTCCTATTTCATTATAACGCGGAATACTTCTGTAAATCCCCAGTCCAGAAGACCAAGTATAACAGCTATCACAACAGTAGAAACAATGACAACTTTTACAGAAGATACAACATCATCACGGGAAGGCCAAACAACTTTTTTAAGTTCAGCTCTGCTTTCACGGAAAAACTGTCCAACTTTTGACATAATACCCCCGGATAAAAATTACAGGCCAGGCAGGATTTGAACCCACGACAGGCGG
>Ga0172378_10005800_pt1 | contig 11530 bp, 12 predicted proteins | sample GrowelOW332metaG_FD_119755 | JGI IMG/M metagenome (GOLD analysis project Ga0172378, IMG submission 119755) | Groundwater microbial communities from an aquifer near a municipal landfill in Southern Ontario, Canada - Pumphouse #3_1 metaG | ecosystem: Environmental > Aquatic > Deep subsurface >... | reverse complement strand
CTATTATAGTTTTTAGTTTTTCTTCATTTGTAGGAACATATTTTTTATTTTCTATAACTTCTTTAAAAATCCATGGATTTCCTAAAGCTGCTCTTCCAATCATAACTCCATCTACGCCAGTTTGCTCTATCATTTTTTGTGCGTCTTCATAATTTTGAACATCACCATTACCAATTACAGGAATATTAACTGCTTGCTTTACTTGTTTTATAATATCCCAATCTGCATGACCTGAATAAAATTCATCTCTTGTTCTTCCATGTATAGTAATAGCTGAAGCCCCCGCTTTTTCTATCACTTTAGCTGCTTCAACTGCAACAATATTATCATTATCCCATCCTTTACGCATTTTAACTGTAACTGGCACTTTTGAAGATTTAACAACCTCTTCAACGATTTTTTCTATCAATTCCAAGTTTAATAATAATTTACTACCATCACCATTTTTTACAACTTTAGGTGCTGGACATCCCATATTTATATCAACTATATCTGCATAATTACTAACATATTCTGCAGCATATTTTAATGATTCAATATCATTTCCAAATATTTGAACAGCAATTGGTCTTTTTTCATCTTTCATATTTAGTAACTGTTTTGTCTTTTCATCATTGTAAAATAAACCTTTACTACTTATCATTTCAGTACAAACTAAACCTGGTTCAAATTTTTCACAAATCATTCTAAATGGTCTATCTGTAATACCTGCCATAGGTGCTAAAAGTATATTATTTTTTAATTTTACATTTCCAATTTTCAACATCTATAATTCCTACCTTATTTTATATAATATTTATAAGTATTTCTAAAAAATAGTCTTTTTTCTTCTTCCGCTAATGTTTAATAATAATCCTATTAAAATAAGATTTGTTAATAAAGAACTTCCCCCATAGCTAACAAATGGTAAAGGAACCCCTGTAATAGGTAATAATCCCATTGTCATTCCTATATTTTCTATCATATGAAATGTAAAGATTCCTGCAATTCCTATTGCAATATATGAACCTAAATCATCTTTTGCTGTTTTTGCAACGTAAATTGTTTTTGTTATTATTACTACATATAAAATTATTACAATTGCCGCTATAATAAATCCCATTTCTTCACCTATAACTGAGAAAATGAAGTCCGTTGTTTTAGGGTACAAAAATCCTAATTGGGTTTGATTTCCTTTAGTTACTCCCATCCCTAATAATTGTCCAGCACCAATTGCTAACTTGGATTGTATAATATTATATCCTGCACCTCTTGAATCTACATCTGGATTTAAATATACATCAATTCTTGTTTTTGCATGGTCTGGTAAAATATATAAATATGTTATTGGTAAAAGTATTACTGCTAATACTATTGTAATAATAATATATTTTTTATCTATTCCTGCAACCCAAATCATAAAAACAGTAGCGACTATAAATGCTGCAGCTGTACCATAATCTGGTTGTTTAATAATCAATAATATTGGTACTACTACAACACTTAGTATTGCTAATAATTTTAATGGTTTACTTATTTCTTCTTTTCCATTCTTTTGTACTTTTGCTATAACCATTGCTAATGTTAATATTACAAAAATTTTTGCAAACTCTGCAGGCTGAATTGAAGCTGGTCCAATATTGAACCAGCTTGTAGCACCATTAATTGGAGTAGTAAATAAAACTCCTACTAATAATATCAAAGTGATTCCATATGCTATGGGTGCGAATTTTGCTATTACTTCATAGTCCATTATTATTACTGTTATCATTATAGGTATGCTTATTAATAACCAAACTAGCTGTTTTGTAAGTTCATCACTTCCTGTACTTAATGTAGCAGAATATAACGCCAAACAACCTATTGTTATTAATATACATACACATATCAATATTATCCACTCAATGTTTTTTAATTTTTTAATTATCATTATTTAACCTCATCTGAAGTTTGTTTTTTTTCTGTACTTTTCTTTTTTATTGCTGTTGATTTTGCAGTATTAACTGCATCAGTTACTTTTGTTGCCATTTTTTTAGCAACTTTTTTTACTTCTGCTCCTGATAATATATCTGTTGCTTTCATTTTTTTAGGTGTTTCCTTATTATCAGTATCTGCTGTTTTATCTGATTTTTTCACTTTTTTCTTTTTAGCTACAGTTTCGGATGTCTTTTTAGCTACTACATTTTTTGGTTCTTTAGTTGATTTATCATTAGCTACTTTTACTTTTTTACTTTTTTCTTCTTTTACTTCTGAATTAGTTTCAGCAGCCTTTTTTGCTATCTCTCTGTTAGCTTTTTTTGCTTCATTCTTTATACTAACAATTGGTATATTTGCATATAACGCTGGAGCTCCTGTTGTTCCATCATTATTAGTTTTATTTGTTAGTCTAACATCCATTTCGTTTTCGTCAACATCTATATATTTTTTTATTACATCTATTATTTCTTGTTTCATTAATTCTAGAAAATCAGCTGATACATTTGCTCTATCTTGCATTAATACTAAATGTAATCTTTCTTTTGCTGCTTCTTTTGAATTATCATCTAATTCACGTTTTCCCAAATTCTTGAAAAAATTTACAATGCTCTCAAACATGCTTATCCCTCCATATTAGTAATTATTTTCTTTTAAAGAAATTTGCTATCTTTGTAAAAAATCCTTCATCTTTTCCAGGAATTGAAACCTCAATATTGTCTCCTAATATTCTTCTTGCTATTTCTAAATAAGCCCTACCTGATGGTGATTTTCTATTTGATACTGCTGGTTCCCCTTTGTTTGTTTGAGTAATTATAAATTCATCATCTGGTATTACACCTATTAGGTCTATTGATAATAAATCTACAATATCGTCAACATCCATCATTTCTCCTCTTTTAACCATTGTTGGTCTTAATCTATTTATTATCAACTCTGGATTTTTAATTTCTGCAGCTTCTAATAATCCTACTATTCTATCTGCATCCCTTATTGAAGAAATTTCTGCATTTGTTACTACAAGTGCTCTATCTGCTCCTGCTATTGCATTTTTAAACCCTTGCTCTATTCCTGCAGGACAATCTATTAATACAAAATCAAAATCTTCTTTTAATTTTGTTGTTAATTCTACCATTTGTTCTTCACTTATTGCACTTTTATCTCTAGTCTGTGCTGCTGGAAGCAAAAATAATTCATTAAAACGTTTGTCTTTTATTAAAGCTTGTCTTAATTTACATTTTTCTTCTACAACATCTACTATGTCATATACTATTCTATTTTCAAGTCCCATTACTACGTCTAAGTTTCTTAGACCTATATCTGTATCTACAAGCACTACCTTTTTACCATTTAAAGCTAATGCTGAACCTAAGTTTGCAGTTGTTGTTGTTTTTCCTACTCCACCTTTTCCTGATGTTACAACTATAACTTCTCCCATAAATTTATTCCTCCTCATGCAGTTTCGAAAAACCGCAAAAAACCATTATTTTCTACTTTATTATATTATATTGAAATCCCCAAAATGTCAATGAAAATTGACTAAAAAATTGTTTTTTTATAATATATTTTTATATTCTTTTACTATAATATATTATAATTCGATTGACCCACTATCTTTAGTTATATTTTTAATTCTTTCTGTTGCTATTCCTGCTGTTTGCCTTGTTTGATATATTTCATGTTGTTTTCTTTTAAATTCTTGTTGCTCTATGGCTGTTAAGCTTCCTGGAAGTTTTGTTTCTTCTACTGCATTGGTAGTAATTCCGCTAGGCAACAATTTAATTTCTGGTTCTTTTTTAGAAAACTTATCTAACATTCCTCTTATTTGATTAGCAAATTTTAAAAGTTTAGATTCTCCTTTATAATAATCAGAATCTAAATAAAAATTCCTAACATCTAAATCTTCAGTGCCATCATATATTTTAATATCTGCACCAGTATATTTTTTTAGCATTTTCCTTTGTTTATCGTTATCTTGTACATTTTGCTTAGTTGCAAAATATAAAAAGTTGATTGCTTTATAATCTTCTGAATTAAATTGTTTATTAGTTAATTCAGTATAATTTGCTATTCCACTTGGATAATTTAATTCTTCACCTTTATATTTCTCAATGGGCACTGGAATGTCTGATATATCTCCACTTATGCACACAGAATCTACAATTTGGGGTTGTAATAATGCAAAACGCTGAGCAAATAATCCTGATTTTGAGTTTCCTTTTAATAAAACTTTATCAGCTAAATCCTTTTGAGTTAAGTTTTTGCAATGTACTCTTGCATTTTCTATACATTTTAAAACTTGTTCATCTATTCTTTTATATTGGTCTTCTATATTAATGTCAAAGCACTCCACCCCTAGTTCTTGAAAAGTTCCTTCTGATGGAATTATTGGCATTAAAATTGGAGCTGAAGTTCCTTCAAATTCATCTATTACTGATTCTACTTGTTCTGTTGCAGAATCAACAAATTCAACATCATCCTTCTTATAATTATTTGTATTAGTTTGAAGTACTAATTTTGCCTGTTCGTTTAAATCTCTAGGTAAACACAATAAATATCCAATATTTCTATTAGTATCTATATCTGGATTAATATAAAATATCCCATAATTTTTATATTTTTCCTTTGTTTCTCTTGTTACATTATTATCTTTCATCTCGTTCATTTTTTTCACCCTTTAAATTATTTTCTCTTAACCATTGTATTCTTTCTTGATGGAGTTTTTCTCCAAATAGTTCACCTTCAGTTATATTATATTTTTTATAAATAAATTTTCCATTTACTTTATCTAAACACTCTTTTCCAATTTTGTCAAAATCTGTTTTCTTATACATTCCAGGTCTATTTTTATCGCATTCTACAACTATCTTCATTCCTTCTAGTCCTAACAATGAAGAATTTACATTTTCTATAAACTCTAATTGTTTTTTAGGTGTCATTGTTTCAAAAATACCACCCTTCATATGCCATTTAGACGCATCTTTTCCACATTTCATCCAAGATTTTGGTGTTCCTATTTTATAACAAAAATCCTCTACTATACTTACTCCTTTTTCATCATGTCCATAATGATGGGGATACATTTCTTTAGGTGTTACTCCTTTACCTAAATCATGTACTAAAACACTAAATCTTATTTCTGGATTATTTGTTAATTTAACCGAATTTTCCAATGCTAACATAGTATGTTCATAAGCATCTCCTTCTGGATGTTTGTCTGCTGGTTGCTGTGCACCTATTAGTTGATATATTTCATTAAAATGAACGTCTAATACTTCTGCCTCTTTTAAAACATTAAAAAACTTGGATGGTTTTTGAGTGCATAATGCTTTTTTTAATTCTATGAAAATTCTTTCCTTAGTTAATTTTGTTAATTCAGATTTTAACATCTTCATTTTTTGAATAGTATTTGGCTCAACTTGAAAATCTAATAAAGCTGCAAGCCTCGCTACCCTATACACTCTTAGTGGATCTTCTTTAAATGCTTCACTAGTTGCTCTAATTATTCCATTTTTCAAATCATCCATTCCACAACATACATCAATAACTTCGCCAGTTATTACATTTTGTGCTAACGAATTTATTGTAATATCTCTTCTTAATAAATCATCTTCTATGGTAATTTTGCCAGTTTGAATTTCAAATCCTTTATGTCCTGCTGCTATTTTTTTTTCTTTTCTTGCCATTGCAAATTCTTTACCATCTATATCATATACTTCAAAAGACTTTCCCCTTACATGCGCATTAGGAAACAATTTCAGAAATTCTTCACCTTTTATTCCTGTAACACAATAATCTTCATCATGGTTTGCCCTATTTAAAATTTTATCACGCAAGCAACCACCAACAAGATAAAGCTTTCCTCCATTTTTAGATATTATTTTGGCTATTTCACTTATTTCCACAATAATAATCCTACCTTTCAAAATATGATACGACTATTTTCTCATTAATACTAAAAAAAGTAAATAGTTTTATCTAATTTTGTGCCATTGTGAACGTTGACAATACAACTTTTTAGGCATATACTTGAGTTGTACATTTTTAACAAACCAATAAATGAATAAATGCATTAATTTATTGGTATCATTATAATAAAACAAGGAGGTAAAAATATGAATGACTTAATTGAAATTCGTTGGCACGGTAGAGGCGGACAAGGCGCTAAAACAGCCTCTCTTTTACTAGCTGACGCAGCATTTAACACAGGAAAATATATTCAAGGATTTCCTGAATATGGTCCTGAAAGAATGGGAGCTCCAATTACTGCTTATAATCGTATAAGTAGTACACCAATTACTCTACACAGTAATATTTATGAACCTGACTATGTAGTAGTTGTTGATGACACTTTACTTGAGAGTGTTGATGTGACTGCTGGTTTAAAAGATTCAGGGGCTATTATAATAAATACAACAAAGGAGGCTACTGAACTTCTGCCTAAATTAAAAGGTTATAAAGGTTCAGTGTACACTATTGATGCTAGAAAGGTATCTATGGAAACATTAGGTAAATATTTTCCTAATACACCTATGCTTGCAGCAATTGTTAACGTTAGTGGAATTATGTCTGATGAAGACTTTTTAAATGACATGCAAGGTTCTTTTAAACATAAATTTGCTAAAAAGCCGGAAGTTATCGAAGGTAATATGAAAGCTTTAGAGCTTGCATTAAAATCAATTAAAAAATTGTAAAATTTTTATAATTAGTATTATAACTTACGTATTTTTTTGAAAGGAGATTTTAAAATGACAGAAATATCAAAAAACACCCCAGCAGATGAGTTAACAATAGGTGGAAACATTTATGATGCTGGAAATGCTAAAGAATTTAAAACAGGCGACTGGAGATCTGTTAAGCCTATATTTTTAAGTGAAAAATGTAAACAATGTGGCTTATGTTTTCCTGTTTGCCCTGATGATGCAATTCCTGTAAATAAGGAACAAAAAAGAGAAGATTTTGACTATGACTATTGTAAAGGTTGTGGAGTTTGTGCAAAAGTTTGCCCTTTTAATGCAATAGAAATGAAAGAGGAGGGAAATGAATAATGGGAATTAGAGAACGTTTAAGTGGTAATGAAGCTGCTGCTGTAGCAATGAAACAAATCAATCCTGATGTTGTTGCTGCATTTCCTATAACACCTTCTACTGAAATACCACAATATTTTTCAACTTTTGTAAGTAATGGAGCTGTTGATACAGAATTTGTTGCTGTTGAAAGTGAGCACAGTGCTATGACAGCATGTATTGGTGCACAAGCTGCTGGAGCAAGAGCAATGACAGCTACTTCTGCAAATGGTTTATCTTTAATGTGGGAAATGATTTATATAGCCTCAAGTTTACGTTTACCAATTGTTATGTCTTTAGTAAACCGTGCTGTATCTGGACCGTTAAATATCCACAATGACCATTCAGATGCAATGGGAGTTAGAGATAGTGGATGGATTATGCTATTTAGCGAAAACAATCAAGAAGCATATGATAACCTTTTAATGGCACATAGAATCGCTGAACACAAAGATGTTATGCTACCTTTAATGGTTTGCCAAGATGGATTTATTACTTCTCATTCAATTGAAAATATTGAACTTTTAGAAGATGATAAAGTTAAATCTTTTGTTGGAACTTATAAACCAGAACATTATTTATTAAATGCTAAAGAACCTATGGCAGTTGGTCCTTTAGATTTACAAGCTTACCTATTTGAACATAAATATCAACAAGGTGAAGCAATGAAAAATGCTAAAAAAGTTATTGCAGAGGTTTCTGCAGACTTCGAGAAATTAACAGGAAGAAAATATTCATTCTTTGAAGAATACAAATTAAATGATGCTGAAATTGCTATAGTTTGTATGAATTCAACAGCTGGTACTACAAAATATGTTGTAGATACATTAAGAGCAAAAGGAATTAAAGCTGGTTTATTAAAAGTTCGTATGTTTAGGCCTTTCCCTGCTGAAGAAATTTCTAAGGCTTTAGAAAATATTAAAGCAGTAGCAGTTTTGGATAAAGCAGATTCTTTAAATGCAGCTGGTGGAGCATTATTCGAAGATATTACTTCTGCCATGTATGTAAATAAAAAATCAGTTCCTATGGTTAATTATATTTATGGAATTGGTGGTAGAGATACTACTGCAAAAGATATTGAAAGTGTTTACACAGACTTAGCTGAAATTACAAAATCTGGAAACATTGATAATCCTTATAGATATTTAGGGCTTAGAAAGGAGGACAAATAATATGGCATATAATATGAAAGAAATAATTGCAAATAAGCCAGCTAGATTTACTGCTGGACATAGAATGTGTGCTGGTTGTGGTGCTCCTGTTGTTGGAAGAACAGTTTTAAGAGCTTTAAAAAATGAAGACCATGCTGTAGTTTCATGTGCTACTGGTTGTATGGAAGTTTCAACTTTTATCTACCCTTATACTTCATGGACAGATTCTTTTATACACACAGCATTTGAATGTGCGGCTGCCAATACTTCTGGCGCTGAAGCTGCTTATAAATCATTAAAAAAACAAGGCAAATTACCTGCTGACCAAACAACAAAATTCATAACTTTTGGTGGTGATGGTGGTACTTATGATATAGGTCTACAAAGTCTTTCTGGTGCTATGGAAAGAGGACATGATATGGTTTATGTATGTTATGATAATGGTGCATACATGAATACTGGTATTCAACGTTCTTCTGCTACTCCAAAATTTGCAGACACAACAACTACTCCAGCTGGTTCAGTAATTCCAGGTAAAATGCAATCTCGTAAAGATTTAACTAAAGTTATAGCAGGACATCATATTCCTTATGTTGCACAGTCTGCACCTTTAGGAAATTTTAAGGACTTATATGAAAAATCTGAAAAAGCAATTTATACAGAAGGGCCAGCATTTTTAAATGTTTTAGCTCCTTGCCCTAGAGGATGGGGTTATCCAACAGATATGTTAATGGATATGATAAAATTAGCTGTAGAAACTTGTTATTGGCCTTTATATGAGATTATTGATGGCAAATATATAGTTAATTATAAACCTAAAAATAAATTGCCTATAGAAGAATTTTTACGCCCTCAAAGAAGATTTAAACATATGTTTAAGCCAGGAAATGAGTGGATGATTAAAGAATTCCAAGATGAAGTTGATAAAAGATGGCAAGAGTTATTAGATTTAGAAGAAATGACTAGTAAAGAATAAATTAAAAGCTGTAGCAAAATTCTATTTTCATGAGTTTTGCTACAGCTTTTAGTATGACATTTATTTTAATAATTTATTCTTCTTCTGGAGCTTCAACAGGACATACACCTTGGCGAGTTCCGCATCCTATACATGCTTCTTTGTCTATAACGTATTTTCCTTCACCTTCTGTTATGCACCCTACTGGACATGCTCCTGCACATGCACCACATGAAATACATTTATCTGTAATTTTATATGCCATTTTACTCACCACCCTTCAAAATTCATATTTTTTATTATATTTCTTCGACTTTATTTTTTGAGTCCATTTTTTCTAATTTTTCCAATTCCTTTAATTCTTGTAAATGCGCTTTTTCCTCTTCATCTACTTTATTATTAGGACCATCCCTTAGAACTTTTACATCATTTGCGTTATACTTTTTATAGTAGAACCCTTCTCCATCTTTAAACTTTACTCTTAGTTGTTCTTTTAGAATTTCTATACTGTCTACTATTCCTTCTCCTTCTTCAGTTTTTACTAGAGCACCTATTTTAGGCAATCTTTGCAATTTTTCTTCATATACTTCTTGTTCATATTTTAAACAACACATTAATCTTCCACAATTTCCTGAAATTTTTGAAGGATTTAAAGCTATGTTTTGTTCTTTTGCCATTTTAATTGATACTGTTTCAAAATTTCCTAAGAACGAACAACAACATAATTCTCTACCGCAAACTCCATTTCCACCAATTCTTCTTACTTCGTCTCTTACTCCAATTTGTCTTAGTTCTATTCTAGTTCTAAATACACTTGCTAAATCTTTAGCTAGCTCTCTAAAATCTACTCTTCCATCAGCTATAAAATAAAACAAAATTTTACTTCCATCAAATTTATATTCTACATCTGTTAGTTTCATATCTAACCCATGTTTTTTTATTTTCTCTTCACATATTTTTAATGCTTCTGGTTCTTTTGACTTATATTCTTCGAGCATTTTAGTATCATGTTTTGTTGCTAATCTAATTACTTTTTTTAATGGTGTATTTAATTTTTCATCTGGTATCATTCTTTGGCTTACTACTACTTCTCCGTATTCTTCTCCCATTGATGTTTCTACAATTACATTATCACCTTTTTTTATTGTTAGGTCACCTGGATTAAAAAAATAGATTTTACCAGGATTTTTAAATCTAACTCCTACAATGTTTTTCATTGATTTCCTCCCATATGCTTAATAGCAAATTATCTATACTCATATCATAATTGCTGTTTGCAATTATCTTAGCTTTTGTTTTTTCTACTATTTTGATTGAATTTATGTACTGAATGCTTTTTTCTATATTTTTGCATGAACACTCATATAAAACAACATTTATATAATCTAATAGATTTGTTATTTCTTCTTTATTTTTATATAAAATTTCAGCGTTTTTTAATAATTCTAATTTGTTATAAGATTCCACTTTTAAAAATATATCTTCTATTTCTTGATATTGTTCTATCTTTTCTTTTAATTCTTCTGCTTTTCCTATACTTCCATCACACATTTTTAACATATTGTTAGTTATTGTCTGAATTCCACAATTTTTTTCTAAATATACTTTTATATCTGAATCTTGTATTTTTTGAAATGCTATTTTCATACATCTCGATTTAATTGTAGTAAGAATTTTGCTTTCGTTTGATACAATTAAGATTATAACAATATATTCTGGTGGTTCTTCCAATGTTTTTAATAAGCAATTTTGAGCTTCTTTAGTCATTAAATCTGCATCATTTATAATGTATACTTTTTTACCTGAATTTAATGGCTTTTCTATGATTTTTTCTTGCATTTGTCTTATTTGATCTATTTTAATTATTTTTCCATCTGAACTAATTTCAAAAAAGTCTGGATTGTTGTTTCCATTAATTTCTTCACAAGATTTGCATATATCACAAGGTTTATTTTCCTCTGACATACATAATATCATTTTGGCAAAATCATGTGCCATCATGTTTTTTCCTATTCCGTTTGGTCCAATAAACATATAACTATGCAACAAATTTTGACTTTTTACGTTTTTATTTAGTAGTTCTTTTACTTTATCATTTCCAATTATTTTTTCAAAGCTCACATTTTTCTCCTTGTTATTTATTAACTATATTGTTCCAAAAGTATTAAATGGCCAGAATCTTAATACTGCTTTGCTTTCTATTTTTTCTAGTGGAACACATCCAAATCTTCTACTGTCTGTTGATTCTTGTCTGTTATCTCCTAGTACATATACGCATTTTTCTGGTACTACTAAATCTACAAATGCACCTTCTAAATCTCTTGTTACAACACTTGTTTGTAGATAATCTTCTTTTAGTTGCTCTCCGTTTATGTATACTTTATCATCTTTTATTTGTACATGAT
>Ga0172378_10005799_pt1 | contig 11532 bp, 10 predicted proteins | sample GrowelOW332metaG_FD_119755 | JGI IMG/M metagenome (GOLD analysis project Ga0172378, IMG submission 119755) | Groundwater microbial communities from an aquifer near a municipal landfill in Southern Ontario, Canada - Pumphouse #3_1 metaG | ecosystem: Environmental > Aquatic > Deep subsurface >... | reverse complement strand
TGTCATTAACCAACCAGTGTCGCTCGTTTATGGATGTTTCGGCCTCGTATATGCAAATATCGCCTTCGGACTCGCTATGGGCTGTTAGTTTTTTGCAAAGACCTTCTATATTAGTCTCTAACCGTTCTTTACCTTGCACTATCACGTCGCGTGAGCCGTTTAATATATTGGCTGTAGAACGATAGTTATCTATTAAGCTAATAATATTAGTTCTTGGATAGTTTTTTTTGAAGTCAATAATATTGCTAATATTAGCACCTTGAAAGCTATATATAGCCTGATCATCATCACCGACTACCATTATGTTAGGGGTGTCTCCATGGGCTTGATTGTTTGTTAGATTGTGTAAAATACGCATTTGGGCCATATTTGTGTCTTGAAACTCGTCAACCATAATATACTGATATTTTTCTTGTAAATTAAATCGTAAGTCGTCAAAGACTTCCATAGCGTGAACAACTCTAAGTATCATGTCGTCAAAATCGTAAAGAGAAGCCTCTTGCATATGTGATAGATATTGTTCATAAACAAAGCTTAAGGCTCGCAGCTTGGTTTGTCGTTCACGGGATTTTAATATAAAATTACCATTATTGTCTTTTTTGAACCAAGTATTGCGCCATGCTGTAATGGGTTTTGTCGAGGTTATATCAAGAGCTTCATTTACCGATATTTCAAGTGAATCAGCAATAACTTTTGATAGTGGTGTTATTGAATCTAATATAACATCTGCGTTGTAATTTTTTATTTCGTCGATATGTTTTGCTAATTGCGTCGTTGTGTCTTTGTTTATGCGCTTAGTAAAAATAGGTGTTAATAATTGTTCAACTTTTTCGATAACTGCATTATTTTCGTCTAGTACTTTAATTAACTCGTCACTTGTTAAGCCGCTTTTTTTAAGTTCAGAAATAGCCGTTAAGCTGTCCGATAAGTATGTATATTCACCGTTCATTTTTCCTGCAATTGGGCTGTTATAGCTAAGTTGGCTAAAAATATCATGGATAATTTCGTAACTGCTAAGACTATCGGCTGGTCTAAAATGGGCGCCTTGATAAAAATATTGTCCATTTTGGTTAATAACTTCAGTTCCAAAGCTATGGAAAGTATGCGTTGCTACCTTATAGGCTTGTTTGCCGATAATTTCTGTTAGTCTTTCGCGCATAGCATTAGCGCCACTTTCAGTAAATGTTAGGCAGAGTATGTTCTCGGGAAGCGTGTCTGTTTTTTTAAGTATATTGGCGGTTCGAACACTTAATAGTTCGGTCTTGCCCGTTCCTGGGCCGGCAATTACCATAACTGGACCATCAATAGTGTCAACAGCTTGTTTTTGGGCTTTATTGAGTTTATTATAACGTTTTGTAAAATTCATTACTGTCTATTGTAGTTGATTAGGCATACTCCGTCGAGGTATATTCTTAGCGAAGATGTTACAATAGAATTATATATGAGTAATAAAATGTATGATGAACTAGCGCTTGAGCGTGCTATAAAAGATAAATTTGGAGTTGATATTGACGTGCGTCAAGTAATTGTCTTTCAGGTTCCTGTTAGTCAAACTGCAGAGGCTACTCTGTTCTTAACCACTAAAAAGCAACTTTACCTATATATTTCTGCTCAGTCGAAGCTTTTGCTCGGTGACATTAAGAAAACGGTAATTCGTATGGGCTTGGGGGCTGAACTATACTTGCCGCCAAAGGGTCGTCCGCAATATTTTAACGAAATTGGTCGTAGTAAATTTTGCGAAGTATTTCCTGGTCGAATTCAAATCAAAGACGAAGATCTTGTTTTCTATCGTACGCTTGTTCCATACAACCCAGCACTTATTTTAATAAGTGAAGTAAAAGACGGTCACGTCTATCAATTCGATAGTGATTCAATTACTAACTGGCGCATCGCCGCTAAGTTTGCATATAGGCGCATACGAACTAGCTAATATACATATTTAGCTATAAAGCCATTATATATAGGGTCGTCGATTTTAGCTTTTAGGTCGGGAGTTATGCTATATTTTCCATTAGAATATTCAGGTTCACCAGCGGCAAGGTCTCCAAGATAAGCCCAGTTGTCGTCAATGGCTGCAAATAATAAGTTAAGGTGTTTATCGTTCTGGGCTATATTAATAATGGAATAATCCTTATTGTCTTCTGTGGCTGTATATTTAGTGGCTTGGGTAAAATCAGTAAGTTGTTGGTTTTGTCGGTAAATGCTTAATAAACTTTCTATTGCTGTATACTCATCTTCTATGTCTGTTTTGTCAATGCAAGATAATTGATGAAATCGTAAAGTATCTTGATTTTCTGGCTGTGAATCGGTTAGCTGACACACAGCATTATTACTGTTAAAAGTCGTATACTGCAAATAGTTAGTATCTACTGAATCGGGGTTACTTGTCTTTTGTAAATTTTTTTGTTCCATAAACTTGGTTGTTTGGTCTTGTATATTAACAGTGTCATCTGTTTGTGCTTTATCTAAGGCATAGAATAGTAAAGACTTATTGGTTGGTGTACTAATTTCATATTTTTTATCAGCTAGCTTGTATTGGATAGTGGCCGGTGTGTTGGATTGCTGTTTGTAACTTATGTCGGATAATCCATTAATTGCCGATGGTTCAGCGTATGCAGTTATAATAGCGGTTGCTGATATAGAATCAGTTGGTGTGGTCGTTTTATCTTCTGTGCTCCTTAAGAATATAACTATGCTTGTAGCGGTTATTGCTAATATTCCGATAGCTATTATTGCTATTATGATTTTTTTGGTTGTTGTGTGTAATGGGCCATTGTTCTTCATTATTACTCCTGTTGGCGATTTTAGTATTGATTGATTTATTTATAGACAGAAGCTGTGTTATATGATTCTGGGGAGAATGCGGATGTAGAATAAGCTGTTTGGCATTGATACTTACCCCAATACTCAGCCGTCATAGTTCTAGCTGGATAAGAATCATTATACCAGTGATCTAAGAATCCAAATGGATGTGGTCCAAATAGAGTGCCTTCTGCCTCAGAGTGAAAGGTTCCATTAAGTAGCGATGTTCCAGATGGGCAATAATTTGTATAGTTAATATTAACATATTGCCAGGAAATGAAACTTGAAGGTCCTAGGTATGTTGGTGCGATGGGAGTGTTGATTGCCCTAATTACTGAGTCAACATTGCTAACTGATGACGTACTGGCTATACTGGGTCCTTGGCAACGAGCATAGGCTTGAAATGTATATTTATATCCTTGTAGGGTGTTGGCTATCGTCATAGTTTTGACTGATGGAGACCAGGCTGTCCAATCTGACCAAATACCGTCAGCGACTATGTTAGTACTGTGATACCGTAGCTCATATTGTGGAATGCCCGAGGCACAAGTTGCAGTACTCGAAGTACCAACTGCACTAGTTGAGGCTAGGGCTGCGGACATAGTAGGTATGCTAGGTGCGTTAATGCTAGTAGTTGAGTCGGCTATAGTAGACCAGCTAGCTGTGCTATTTAGGGCTTTTGGCATGACTCGGAAATAATATTTCATGCCAGGAGTAAGCTCCGAAACAGTAGCTGTTGTATTAGTAGTATTAGTGTCCGATAGTATATCGGTGAAATTATTGGTTGACAGCTGCCAATTATAGCTTGTAGCGCCTGTAACAACAGACCATGTTAATTTAATTTGAGTTGTATTTTCAACTGTTGGTGATACTGTGGTATTTGCTAGAGTACTAGAGTCTGTGTTCCTTCTGCTAGTGAGTGATTCTATATTGCCGGTGCTTTCTTCTTTATATTCAAGTGTGTATTGGCTACCTCCTCCGATATATCCAAAATTATCAGTGTTACTAGGGTCTGTACATACAATTGAGTTAGTGCCACTATCAGCATTTGGTGAAGTTAATACGCTTGAGTCCATACCACTCAATAATGTATTTGAAGTAACCAAGTTGGAAGATTGAGTCATATCAGCGCAAGTTGGGTATACGCCATTTTTGTCATAATATTTTTCTAGAGCTTCGGCTATTATAGTTATATTTGAAGAGCGCTTTGTATCGCGAGAATCAGATCTGACTCTTGTAAATGATACGATGCCGATGGTTGTTAAAATACCAATGATGGCAATAACGACTAATAATTCAACTATAGTAAAACCGTTTATGTTTTTTCTCATAAGCTCATTGTAACAAACTTAATTGAAATTATATAGCTAATTTATGCTAGACGTTTTTTAAGTCAAGTATAACTAGGTGCTCTATATGTGGGGTTTTGGGAAAGAAATTATATCCACGATGGTATTTAATGCCATATTTTTCAGCTAAACGCGCAACGTCTCGTGCTTGAGTCACTGGATTGCATGAAAGGTAAATAATTCGCTCAGGCGTCGTTTCTAGTAATTTATTTACGACATCTTCGTGTAGCCCTGCTCGTGGTGGATCAACTATTATAATAGAGTCGCCTTTTATATTTTCGAGTGCACTTTCGCTTGGTGCAAGGATTGCTTTGACTGCTTTTTCTCGCTCTAGGGCTCTGATGTTGCGCTTCATCTCGACAACGGCATGTTCGTTAATCTCCACTAAAGTTACGTTCTTGCCGCCGATTGTTAAGCCGATAGTACCAACGCCGCTGTAAAGGTCAACTACTGGTTTGTTTGAGTCTACCCATTTTTTCATATCAGTTAGTGCTTGTTCGTATACCGGTATATTAATTTGGAAAAAGCCTTCAACTGCGTAATTAAATGGAATATCTAATATCTTGTCTGTTAAATTTGTTACGCCCCAGGATTGTAGTCGTTCGGTTATGACACTTGCTGGGCTTTTTGGGTTGGAAAAAATCAATTCAAAACCATTAATTCCGAGGTTTTCTATTTCGTCGTCTGCAAATTTAGTAAATTCTGGTTCTTTGACATAAAGCTGCATTGCAACATCCCCATTTTTGTTGCAGCGAATTAACAATGTTTTCAGCATAAATGCTCTTACGTCTGGCTTTTTACGCAAAAGGTCGCGCATGGCTATTGCAGCTTTATTTATAACGGGGTTTACCAAGCTAGTGCCCTCGACTGGTATTTTGCCATGTGTTCCGCGACGGAAAAAGGCCAAATCAAGTTGTTCGGTTGCCTTATTCCAATACCAACTAAATTCAATTTTATTACGATATTCATATTGTTTGTTGTCGCTATAAACTTCAATTATTTCAGGCAGTACTATGTCGTGGAGTTCAAATGCTTCTTCAATTAGAGCTGCCTTATAATTTTGCTCATTTTCAAAATCCATAATCTGCCATGGACTTGTTGATAGATAACTATCTTCGTCGCGAGGAGTTACACGCTCTTTGACGGGTTCGATAACCTCAATGGTTATGCCTTCTGACATTTTTGATTTCTTTTTTGTAGTTTGGACGGCGACTGTTTCACCAGGTAATCCACCCCAAACAAACATCTTGCGACCACCTTCAAGCGTGCCAAGTGTTTGCCCGCCGCCGACAATTTTGTCGAGCTTGATATTAACGATAGGTAAGGTTTTTTTCTTCATTTATTAAGTATACCTTATTGCGTGCTATAATTATATGTGTTTTGGGATGTCGCCAAGTGGTAAGGCACTGGTTTCTGGTACCAGCATTCGGGGGTTCAAATCCCTCCATCCCAGCCAAATAAAATAGAGTCCGGCTGGGCTCTATTTTATTTGATGTGCAATGACTAAGGTTTTTTGGATTGTTTAGCGTGTATTCGGTGATAAAAATTAAAATATTAACATTAGTTGAATAACCTATTTAGAAGAATAGATCTTTATCTGCCTGTTTTTCTTTGGATATTTTCTTATACATTTTATGCAAGTTTTTTTGTTTTTGCTTATGTGCTCGTTTACCCTCTGGACCTAACTTTGAATTTAGAAATTCAATTTCATTTTTCATTTTATTGAATGATTTAAAGTCTGCTTTGCTTAATGTCCCATCGCTAATAGCCTGTCTAATACTACAGCCAGGCTCGTCGTTGTGAGAACAATTAGAGAATCTACAGTGTGTTGCAATCTCTGATATATTTGAATCAATATCTTTTATTTCTTCAAGTGTTCCCCATAATTGTAGCTCACGAATACCTGGAGTATCAATTAAAAGCGCACCATTTGGTAATACGAACATTTCTCGATGTGTTGTTGTGTGGCGCCCTTTTGAGTCGTCTAGTCGCACTTCTTGAGTTCGTTGCTTTTCTATACCAAGTAGGCCATTTATTATTGTTGATTTACCGACGCCTGACGAGCCCAGTACGACCGCTGACGCACCAATAGGTATCTTGGTCCTTATTTTATCCAGGGATTGTGGGTCTGTGGCCTGTATGGCTATTATTTCTTGGTTGGGCATTGCTTGTTTGATGGCCGAGACTTTAGTCTGCCAATCTATATCTTTGTCTATTTTGTTTATTATGATGATTGTTCTTATCTGGGATCTTCCTAGCTGGAATAGATATCGCTTTAACCGATTGATATTTAAATCATCATCCATTGATTGGATTACTAACGCTAAGTCAATATTAGTTGCCATTATTTGCTCTTCGTACTTTTGATCCGCACCTCGTCTGGCTAGATAACTGCTTCTTTCTAAAACGTGATGTATCGTAGTGACTTGGTTGTGCAAACTAATTGCCGCCCAATCACCTACTTTTGGAAGCTGAGAGTCTTCTAGATTATAGGTCATCCTGCCACTTGTATCTGCCGAGTGAATTCCATTATCCGAGGCTACTTGAATTGAATTTCCAAAATCTGCTATAACTCGTGCGGGAATATAATCCATTGTAAAATTATGGCTGTTCCATACTTTTTGCCATTTTTCTTGCCAGCCGTATTTTTTTAGATTATGTTCCATGTATTAATTATACCTTAGGATGGTTAATATGGTTGCTTGACTAGGTTTTATTCTTTTGAATCAATTAAATATCAGGCAATTATATTCGTAATTGCGCATTTTTGGAGTTGCGCCTGGACTGTAATCTTATGAACGTATCTTTTCTTAAAAGTTATCTAGTTCATTTTGAAGATTGATTAGGTCTGTTTCATCGTCTAAGCTTATCTGATCAATAATGGCTTCAACTTCGTTTAAGTCCTCACTAGTGTTTATTTCTGGTGTAGTTGGGACGTCGTTGGCAATAGCCGAGTCAGAATTTAAAGTTATAGTCTCCGGACTTACGTAAGTGTAGATACCAATACTTGTAATAGCTATGATTATTATCGCTGCTATTATAATTGTCAATATAGTTAGATTAGTTTTTTTCTCATTTTTAATCTGCTTCTTCGTTTTTTTCATTATTCTGTAACCTCCAAAGTTTCGGTAATCGCAACTTCTTTTATTTTAAGCAACAGGTTGTTGATCGCTGTTTTGTATTCATTTAAGGCACCATTTTGAGATTTAGCTCTTTCTTTAAAGCTATTTGCTGAAGTTTTGGGGTCACTGCTGCCGCAATCAAATTTATTGCTGTTTTTAATCATTGCTTGTACCATATTTTTAGCTTCGAGTCGTGTAGTATTAACATTGGCTATTAATTCATCATAGTTACTGATATTATATTCTTTTGCTTTGTAGAAGCTTTGGAGCCTGTTCGAGATTGTGCTCATTAATACGAGTTGTTTTTCGCCACGATCTGTAATTCGGGCCATGATGCTATTTATTTGAGTCTCTTTAGTCTGACATTTTTTTAGATTGTCACCTTCAAGTTTACCTTGTCCATTGCTATCAGCAGAATTTTCTTGAGAACTTGAAGTGTTTGAGTTTGTATTGGATGTATTAGAGTTTTGTGTCGATGAATCGCTGTTGCCGTTTTGAGCTTGAGCTTGTTTAGCAAACGTTACTACTGGTACTAATAAAAATATAACACCTAGCGTAATGACCGCTGTTGTTAATGTATATTTTGTTATTCTCATTGACTTTCATCCTTATATTATTGGATTAATGTGGTTATAAGTATAAGCGTTTATAATATTGGCGTCAATAACACCAACAGAAAGTTATATGAAGTCAGGCTTAATATACTGTTTTTTGTGTGGTTCTAGGTTTAAGAACTAAAAATAAACGGGAATAATGTAGATAACGCGGTAATAATAGTTGCCGATATTACGCCGCCGATAAAAACATATAACATTGATTTTTTAAAATTTAATCCCAAAAATGCAGCAACTGCACTTCCGGTCCAAATTCCGGTTGTAGGCAGCGGTATTCCAACGAAAGCAATTAGACCTATTTCTTTATACTTCTCTAATTTAGTTGACCCTTTTTGAACTTTTTTGTCTATGATATTGGTAATGCGGTTGAATTTTTTGACGCTTTTCATCCATTCGAATATTTTATTAAATGATAGGTATATTATGGGCGCTGGAACAAGACTTCCTAGCAAGCATATTATAAAAACGATAAATGGATTTATGCTATATGCGATTATCCCAATAGGTATAGCCCCGCGCTGTTCTATTAGCGGTACCATGGATATAAAAAATATATATAGTAATCTCATGTTTGACTAATTATACCATTAACTAATATATAAATGGTGTATTTGTAATTAGTATTGTTAACTATTTTTTGTTTTTTTATTGTTGTTTAATTCTTTTATATTTTATGGGTTATATATTGTTAATAGTTCTAACATTTAGTATTGTTAATTTGTGAATATAAAAGAAAAAATGAATTTTAAAAGAAGTATAGCTAACTTTTTTGGTGCCTTTGGCTACCTTTCTTGTATCTTGCAGTGGCTTTGGGCTGTTATGCTTTATTTTAGTTTAATTGAGTCGGCTGCACTGTTCTTTAGTTCTCCTGCCAGCGATAGTCAAATCATCAAACCTATTCCTGCTACCGCTAATGTCATTACGACTATTAACTCGGGTCCAAACATATTTTCGATAATAATAGCTGCAATCGTAATCGCTATTATGGTCGCACTAACGCTGTATATTTTTATTAAAATGCCATCAATTATAATAAAGACTAGCAAAAAAGTAGTACAAGAGACTGCCGATAATGTCGCGCCACTAGTCCTTCGAATTCAACATAAAAAAGATACGAAAGGGAATAAGATAAAATTAACCCCCATTTTAGTCATAATTATGAAGATAATATTAGTTACAATACCAACCATACTAGCTATTATGTCTCGATTTATCGAGAATCAAATGATTGACTCTTATATTTCGACATGTGTCGGCCTCTTTTTGGCCGGTTCTAGTTTGTTGTTCTTTGGGGCTCAGTATCTAGTTGGAAAGTTCTTTGCTATTAAGCGCCAAGACCTTTGTTAGCTGTTTTTTAAAGACTTAACGCTGTTAATGTGATATGATAGGGTTATATAAAATAATTGGATAATAAAATATGGCTAAACACAAGAATTGGCACGGTGCGTCCCGTAAGCGTCTTTTGAAAAAAAAGCTTAAATCGCAGAAATAAAGAATGCGCTTAATTGCGACATTTATACAACTACCACCTTATTAATATGTGTGGTTTTTTGTTCTTTTCTAGTATAGTAAATATAGTTAATTAATTTGTTAATAAATTATTAGGAGTATATTTTGTTTGATTATTCGTTTATTGGTGTTGTGTGGACGTTTTTAATATACGCTGTTATAGGTTGGTGCCTGGAAGTTATAACTTCAACTATCAATAATGGCAAATTTATAAACAGAGGTTTTTTGAATGGTCCATACTGCCCTATTTATGGTATTGGAGTTATTGGGGTTTTAACACTACTAGCTCCGATTAGGGATAATTTATTATTATTATTTATAAGCTCTGTATTATTAACGACTGCGTTAGAGCTTTTTACTGGTTATATATTAGAAAAAATATTTAATCAGAAATGGTGGGATTATTCGAAAGAAAATTTCAACCTTAGCGGTTATATCTGTTTGAAATCATCTTTAATATGGGGACTTGCTTGTATTCTTGTTTTTTATGCCATACAGCCGATGATTAAAGATTTCATTTATTGGTCATCTGGCAATATCGGTGATATTATTGCGCTGTCTTTACTGGTTATCTTATTGTTGGATGTTGCTATAACTGTAATCTCTTTGTCAAAAGTAAAGAAAAAGAATCTTATGTTGCAAGATATTGGTGATAGGATTCGATCACTATCAGGCGCGATTGGTCAAAATATATCTGATAGTACGGTACATGCTATGAACTTTAGCGATAATAACAAAAAAGAATTAGAAAATCTTAAGAACAAGTATCAGGCAATTATAAACAAGAAGACTATTGGCTATAATAGAATTTTTAAAGCTTTTCCTGTTTTAGGGTCTATAAAACCAAAATTACCTGAAGATAAAGAAAAATAAACTTAATTAGTTTTTTGAAGTTTTTCTATTTTGATACTAATCTCTTTGTGCTTGTGAATATAGTAAATATTACCGTCTTTAGCTTTTTTGATTGCTTGTTTTTGATCGTCTATTAAATATGATAGTCTCTTCTTAGTTTCAGTGTTTTTTTGGTTTTGTCTTTTTTTAACTTCGGATTGTTCTTTTTCTTGTTGCTTTTGTTGTTTCTCTTTATAGATTTTTTTTGGATTTTCGCCTTTTTGCAACAATAAATGGCAATATGGACATATAGAACATCCACCGACGATTACTGTTCTTCCTCCGCTTGGACAACCATCCTCCGAAAATCTACATCTTCCATAATGTTCTTGGCCAAAGTTTTTTAATTTATCAAATGGGCTAAATATAGCTGATAGTATATTGTTGTCTGATGTGTTTGTTCCTCCGTTTTCAGTTGAGCTATCGATAAATGTCGGGCAGCCTTTGCTGTCATATGTTTCGCCATTTTCTCTGGCTACCCTACCATGATAAGATACTGTTTCGTAATTTGATTGTTTGTCTGTTTTATGTTCATTAAGTTCTTTAAAACTGCTTTTGTCTATTGAACTAGCTATGCTTTTAATTATATCATCTAACAGTTTTCTAATTGATTTAACGCTTAGTTTTTGGTTTAACTTTATCGCATTTTTGTTCTCACCAAATTTTTCATTAAGAAATACTAGCTCGATTGTTGCAACTCCATTGCTGGAAGCAACAGACTTAAGCGCATCAATGTAAATATCTATTTTGCCGGTTGCTTTTTTAACTTTTTCTAGTCCGTTGTAGGTTTTTGTGTCTTTATCTTTTTCTATTCCAAACGAATAAGATCTATCATTTTTTTCAGATAATATTTGATCATAAATACCTACGTAAAATCTCATTATGTCGTCTGTAGCTTTTAATTCTGGTTCGTTAATTTGATAGCAATTTTGTAGAATGTCGATTTCGTTTTCGTTTTCAATATCTGCACCAAGTTCTTTTCGTAAATTATTAAATTGGTCAACGCTTGGGTTGTGTAATGAAACAAAGCATCCTTCAATCGTGCTATCGTCTTTTTTTTGATAAATTCTAGTAAAAGCATATTTTTCTGTTGGGCCTATAGGCAGAGATTCAAATATTAAATTTGAATCTATTGGAGCATCCTTAAACCATTTAGCCAATTTATTAACTTCTTCTATTTCGGCTTTTGCTCTGGCAACTTCCATAAAATATAATGAGTTTTCGGAAAATATTCCCTTCATGGTT
>Ga0172378_10005798_pt1 | contig 11534 bp, 14 predicted proteins | sample GrowelOW332metaG_FD_119755 | JGI IMG/M metagenome (GOLD analysis project Ga0172378, IMG submission 119755) | Groundwater microbial communities from an aquifer near a municipal landfill in Southern Ontario, Canada - Pumphouse #3_1 metaG | ecosystem: Environmental > Aquatic > Deep subsurface >... | reverse complement strand
AACGACTGCGTAAAAATATTTAAAAGGACGGTGAAAAATGATGAATGTTACTACTAAAAAGCGTTGTCCTTTATGCGGACACTTACTAGAAAGATATCCTAATAACGGTGAACCACTAATTCAGATATTAAAGCCTTTGGCTCTTGCAAAGTGGGTGTTTGTGACAGCGCTAAGCTTGATGCTTTTGATAATGTGGAAGCCACTGCTCACGATACTTCAACAGTCAATATGTATGGCGGTTCAGAGGTTTATGCTTTTGATAGAGTTGACGTAGTTGCTTGTGGTTTTTCAATAGTGCGGGTGAAATCCGACACCGTTAACGTGGTCAGAAAGAATCATTTTGGGGCGGTTTGCGGGTTGCACAATAAGGTGGCGCAAAAGACCATGATAGTTTACGCCGCCCTGAGAGATAAACGAATTGCGATACTTAAAATAAATAAGGGCGACACTTTCGAAACGATTGAGCCTTACAAGCTTTTCAAGACGGCTCGTGCTCGTGTGGTTGCTATTAGGGGCATTAATAAAAAGAACAAATTCTTGGAAGGGCGCACTACACACGGCTCAGGAGAGGTTTATAGGGTAGGAACAACTGTGGGTGAAAAAGATGGCGTCACTTTCTATCTTTCCAAAAAAGAAGCATTAGAACAAATATCTTAAGGCGGATTTTACCGCCTTTTTAGGTTGTGATTGGTCCTGTCTACTTCGACAGGACACGTCATATCCTTAAAATTGTAAAAACTCTCCTTTTTTGCTATAATAGTAGTAGGAAAAATAGGAACAGGAGAAAAAACTATGAATACAATTTTTATGACAACTGAGAACAATAGAATTGTTGGAGCGGTAAGAATAGAACAAATTTATGAAATTGTAGGAGTTAAGCCTGATGATGAATTAAATTGGTTCTTCAAGAAATGCTTGAAGATGGCTCGCATGACAGAACAAGAGTTCAGTGAATATGCCAAAGGTGGAAGGTGCTATGGATATGTTATTAGTAGTTATGTTGCTGATGATACCTTAGTGGAAGGGTTAGAACTTGCTAAGGATTGGATATACTTTGGCGATGATATTATGATGAGGCTCAGCAATAAAGAAGTCGACCAAATTTTAAACGGTAAGAAAACTATGATTATAAGGCGAAACTATCCAATTTTATGGACTGAACCTCACAAACCAATGGAAAACAGCGAACCCGACTACGAAATAATTACGGCTTCCAAAAGGTTAAGTGAGCCTGTTGTCGAGATAGCGCCCGAGGAGCTTAAACGTTGTTTTGTCGGCAATCCTATAGTTGGAGTAGAGCTCGTTAGCGAAGATGAAGATGTGAAGATTTTCAACATTACAAGATTTAACACTCAGCTTTTTCTAAGAAGTAAAAGTGCTAATCCGAATGAAAACCAATTCTTGTATAGTAGATATGAGTACTTGGAAAAGCCGAAAGGAGAGCAAAGATGATTATTTATACTGACGAGCGTGGCAATAAATGGGGCGAAGAGAAAGCGGAAAAAGTCACGCGTAATTTCGGCGAACCTTAAAATTGCGCAAAAACTAAAATTGTGCTATACTTTTAGTAGAAAGGAAAAAGGTAAAAAACTATTTTATGGAAAATTTAAAAAAATTTATTGGAGTAATCGAAAAAGCCGAACTGAAAACCAATAGCGGTGGAACTCAACTCAATCAAATTCAACGAAATAAATACAAGCAATCTTTGATTGAAGCGCTTCAAAAGGATATTGATATTGAAACTTTCCGAGTTGAAGAAGGAATTGGCATCAACATTTACAACGAAACTTTTGGCGTAATTCCAATCGTAATTGATGTTCGTTTCAAAAATCTTGATTTCGATTTAACTCACGAAGCCGATGTTTGGGCGCAAAAGCAAATTGCGAAAAAAGAAAAGGCGCAAAAAGCTTTGCGAAACAAGAAACTTAAGGCGGAAAGAGATGCGAAGTCAAGAGCTTTAAAACAACAAAAGCAAAGCGAAAGAGCCGAAAAGGGAGCTAAAATTCTAAGAGAAAAAGAAGAAGGAGAAAACGAAGATGTACAAAATTAAAACTGAAGTTTTTACCGCAAAAGGTAAAATAAAGCCGAAAGTAAGAACAGCAATTAACGATGATTTGGGCGCAAAATTAATGCTCACAAACGGTACCGAAGTGGTGCTCGAACGAAAAGAAGATGGAAAATTTTATGGAATTATTGCAGAAAGTCCTTCTGGAGTACCGATTTTTGCAAAAGTCGAAGTTATAATTACGGAAAAACCGTACGAATTCAAGTCAACTCAAGTCGACCCCGTAAAATTGGTGTAGAGGCGCATTTTGCGCTCCCGCTTGATTTAGGTGCACATAGTATAGCGAAGCCCTATTACAGCGAAAGCCCCGTATAAGCGAAGCCCCTGCGGCACATTAGGGCAAGCTGGCTAAAGAGGTAGGGCGGTCTTTCAGCCCATTAAAAATGTGGCGACGAAGAGCCGTTCAGTTATTGATGCGCTGAAAAATTGCGGTAGGGCGCTTGGGGGCGCCCCGTTTCGGGGGCGGGCGCCCCTTTCGCTAAAAGGGAAAAGAAGTTGAAGTTGAAATTGAAGTTGAAGTTGAAGTTGAAGTTGAAGTTATAGAGGTATAGGAGTATAGAAGTACCTCAGGAGAATAAAGTAGTGGAAGAAAAGAAGAAAGGGGTTGCTGACCCTATTGAATATGTAGAGGGGAAAGGTTTAGCTCAAGTAGTAAGTGAGCTTAAAGCGGTTGACCTTCCTACAAAAGAAAGCACATTAGGCGATTTAATGATTGCGCCAAGTTTTAGAAGGAAAATGAAAGGGGCGCTATTGAATGGCTTCGTAAACGATTTGGTAAAGATAGTTGGCGAAGATGGCGAAGTGGTGAAGAATAGTGATGGGCTAATGATAGTAGCGGAAAACGATGACCAAGGCTTCTACACCATACAGGTCGATTTTAAAATAAAGAATTTAGATTATGACCCCTTTGATTAGCGGCCAAGGAGCCTCCCAGCAAAATGGGAGGCGTTTTAAGTGTAAAGGGGTGGCCTGTTGCCCTTGAAGGCTATCGGAAAGGAAGGCTATCGGCAATGTAGGCGGTGCACAAGGAGGAAAGCCGTTGGCTTTCCTCGTATATCGCGGGCTAACGCCCGTCAAAACGGAAGACCTGCTTACAAGTTTGAATAATTTGTGGGCGGAAGAGAAGAAGGCTTGAAAAATCGTGAGCAATTTCTTCTGTATATATAATATATATATGCCCAAATTGACATGATTTTATTGTTTCATCAACAAGAGTTGATATTGATTTTTAGGAGTTGAAATATATGTGTGAATATGATAATTTATGGAATTATTGCCATCATGAAAGGTTAGATAACCTTATTAGAGCTCATTGGGAAATGGATAGAAAAGATAGGTCTAAAACTAAACCAACAGTTCCAAAGTGGCTGCAAGGGTCGTCTAATCAAACTGACAAGATTTGTAGTGTTGTAAAGTATTTGTATACAGAGAACTATTACTCTACAAGAGAATGCGCGCTAGTCGTTGGCAAAAGTGAAAGTTATGTGCGCAAAATATTGCGCGGTGAGAGAGGTGGGGTGTATAAGCCCAGCTTAGATAAAATAGATGCGGACTCCGTGGCGCGATTAGAGACACTGAATTTTATCATGAGCCTTGAAAATTGCGAAAAGGTTGGTCCCAATATGCGGTATCAGTATATTAGTCTTTTGGCGCATCTTGGATATGATTATATGCAAATTAGTAGTTTATTTGCTGGTAATCAAAGATGGTTCATTTGGCGCGCGATGAATAGGTCGAACAAAGCTTGGAAGGACTTGAAAACAGAAGCATTAAAACTTAGTCAAGAAAAATATAATTTCTTAATGCAATTATAGAGAAAAACAACTTGATTTTACAAGTAATTTAATTGTTTTATTATAGTTTGGGTATAATTATATTAGAACTTCTAAACTTTTGGTTTTTCGTCAAAATATGATATTGTGCAAATTGCTAAAACAATTAAAAGTAATTGTTTGGATATCTAAACAATTAAAAGTAGTTGTCGAAATGTGATATGGCGCGAAATTGCTAAAAATCTTAATTTCTGCTATAATATAAGTATAGAAAATAAGAAAAGGAGAAAAAAAGTATGGCTGTAAAATATGGTATAAAAAAGTTCAATGAAGTGTTCGAAAAACAAGGTATTACGGTGAAACCGACTAAACAAGAGCGTTTAGATATTTATTTTGAAGTTCAAGAAGAGTTTCGTAAAGAAGATGCTGAACAGGCTATAGAACGTGTTGCCGAAACCTGTGAAGAGAAGGCATATCTTACGAGTAGATTTGATGATATTTTCAAAGAAGCAACTCGTACTTACAGTTTTTCTGGAACCATCACTTTTCAAGATGCTATTGGAATTGCAATAGAAAGAATAAGAAGTGAAAGATAGAGCATACCAACATATCTAAAATTTGTATGCTCTTGCGTTTCGTGTTATAATAATATTATAAAGATGAGGAGTGTAAGTAAAAATGAGGAGTATGGCGAGTATTGAAACCATTCAACAAATAATACCTATCAGAAACAACGAATTAGTAGAAATAGCCCGTATTTTAGGGTGGAATGTGCTAGTCAAGAAAGATAGGTATCAATCTGGCGAAAAGGTTGTATATATTCGTATAGGTTCTAAATTACCACCAAAACACCCCTTTATGTTTATGGCTAGTAAGAACTTTGTAGTAAGAACTATTTATTATGGAAAGTTGGGGCTTTTTTCACAAGGGCTCGTGTTCAAGCTAGCCTGTTTTAATGAAAATGTGCCGAAAAATATTGGCGCAGATTTAACAAAAGTACTTGGAATTGAACGAGCAAAACCTGACTATGAAAGAGTTGCTGAAAAGGGTGGCAAAATTAAAGAGATGTGGCGCAAGTTCTTTGGTTATGACGGCGCCAATTTTGCGCCACCTTTTACTAGTAAACGGAAGATATTGGAAAAGTTACAAAATGTGCCGATTGCGTTTAGTGAAAGTAGAACGTGGGATGTTACTGAAAAGTTGGAAGGGGTTTATGTTAACTATATAATGCGGAAAAACGATAGACACCTACATGTTTTAAGTAAGTACAGCATAGTAGAGCGTAATTGCTCTGTCTATTGGAATGTGGCGTATGAGTTTCACATACAGCAAAAGTTAAAGAAATTGCTGAAAAGGAATAAAAAACTTAAATGGGTATCAATAGAAGCAATTATCATAGGGAAAGGAATTAAAAGAAATGTTTATGGAAAAAATGAAAATGAAATTTACATATTTAATTATGGCGATAATTGTTGTCCAAAAAGTGGTTGCGAAGAAGGTAAGCGAATTGTGGAAAGCGTTGCGCTTTCTTGGGTACCGATTGTAGGGCACTATAAATATGGCATTGATGACTATGAAAGCGTTATAGAACAAGCTGATGGTAAAAGTGCCATTTATGATGGCGCTAGGGTTGGCACAATTATAACAAGTGAAAACGATAGTTTCTCAATAACATCAAATAAATTTTTAGTAGAACAAAGTGAAAAGGAAAGGAGAAGAGAATGAAAAAGGTAGGTAATATAAAGGTAATTAAATATGTATCACACAATCCTTTTGCGAAACGTTCAATCAACTCCCCTGTTGCTAAGAAAACTATCAATAGAAAATGGAAGGCTAGTATCCCAAGATACGACAAATACAAGTCTGAAATTTGATATTTGGCTGAAAATTTGATATACTATATGTATAGAAAGTGAGAAAGTAAAACAAAAAGAAAAAAAGTATCGAGTCTAAAATTTGCAATCTATTAAAAATTCTGATATACTATATACAGAAAATAGATAGAAAGAAAAAAGATTTTGAAAAATATATTGTTCTGAAATTTGTCTTTCTATTAAAATTCTGGTATAATATAAGTATAAAGTAATGATAAATAGAATTTATTATTGCTTCCACGTGATGTGGTTGAGTTCATGTTGCGATATTGCTAGAACTTGTAAAACTATCAATACTTCGCCATCCTTGCGATGTAAAATAGGCTTTGGTGCATGCCCCGACCTTTTCTTACGGGTGCGGAAAAACGTAATAGTTTCCATGCTCTAGTAGATTAGGAAATGTACTTAAGTTGCGGTAGCTTAAACAAATATACTAACATACAAACTGCTTGGTGACATTAGGTTCACAAGAAACAAGACCAGAAAGTATTTAGTTATTTGTTAGAATACCGAACATTGGTTGTATGATACAACTAAAGCTTGTGTACGGCGTATTAAGTAGTGCTCACACTTTGTACATAGTGTAAAAAGAATGTAGTTATAAGTGCACTGGCGCTGATGTGTCGCCTTATACACATTGTGATATTTATTAGTAAAAGGCTTTAATTGCTTAGATGCAATTCGACAAAATCTGTCGTGCTAACTTTCTTCGAATTCAATGTTACTTGACTTGTATGGCTTTGTTCGACTAGGCAAGCAAATACGCTAACTAGAATTGGCTCACAAAGATGTGATGAAGACTTGTTAGTAATTATTATGCTTAAATGTGATAAGTATCATATACACTTATGCCACGTGTATAAATTGGGCAGAGGAAGTCCTCTTGAAAACGAGGTGAAATAACATCTACAATCAAATTCTTCTTATACTTTTGACTCTTCGGTTCGGAGCACTAGGTGGAACGGCAACCAAAACAGTCTATAATGCTTAAACTATTCAATATATTATAACGAAAAGTCCTTTTTAACGGTTTGTGGTAAAAACTTTTGCTTCTTTGGTCACGTATAGAACAAAAGACGTCGTTGCTAAATTAGAAACTGAATAAAGGTTCTCATAGCGCAAATGGAACGCGTTTCTAAATTTATGAAGCTGGGAAGGGATGGTATTCCTAACCCTCAAGGTAACAGATGGCATCAACCAAAGATGCAATCATAATTATGGTTTAAATGAATATGATATTGTTGGAAAGGCTTTTCTTAGTACAAGGATAAGTCTGAATGCGTCACAATATCATGGAAGGAACTTTTCCTAGCTGAGTCCACCCTAGGCGGGACAGTATAGGTTTAAATGTATCACCCCGTACCAACTCAGGAAAATGGGTTGGTATTTTTTTGCTATAAAATTTGATTTTTAAAAAAATTTTTGCTATAATATATGTATAGAAAATATGGAGTGGTAAAAGAATGGAATTAATAATATTATTGACGTTTTATTTGATAACTATTGTAATAAATATGATTTTGTTATATATGGGGAAAATAACATATGAGGATATTAGTTCTTATCTACTAGTACTACTTACTAGTCCTTTAACTGTTGTGTATAATTTTGGACTTGTGTGTAGATTGGTTCTAATAAATAAAGAGATGGCGAAAAATGGTGTCGTCTTTGCCGCCGATTTATCAAAAGGTTTCCGATTAAAAGGAGAGTCTTTACAAACATTGTTTGTTGTCGGTCTTTCCGCATTATTAACGGGAACAGGAGAAAAAGAAAATCTTAAAGATTATGATTTTTTGTATTTTATTTTGACTACCTTAGAACTTGCCAACATAGTTAAAAGAAAACAACATGGTAGAATATCTGTGTATTCTTTTAAGAAAAATGGCGAAGAGATGTTAATTCAATGGTTTGCTCAGACTGCAAAAGAAAATGAAGAAGCGGAAGGAATTGTGGAAAATATTTCTTCAAAAAATTGATTTGTTAAAAAATTGATTTGTTAAAAAATTTTTGCTATAATATATATGTAAGAAAGATAAAGAAAGAGAGAAAAATACAATGAAAAGATTGACAGCGAAAGAAGAGTTGGAATATCTAAAAAAGTGTGAGAGTTTAACCTCTATTTCTAAAGGTAGTTCTAGGATTGTATATAAAATTGGCGATAAAGTAGTAAAGATTGCCATTAGTTCAGAAGGTTTGAAGCAAAATCAAAATGAAGTGCGCTGTTTTAAAAAGAGTACAAGTGGTCGTTTGGCTGAGCTTTACAGTTTCGGTCGCTATATTATTGTAATGGACTATGTTAAGGAAATCGACTTCTATATTTTAGAAGATGCTTTTAATATCTTTCAGAGATTTACGTGTAATCAAGTTAGTGATTATGAACGTGAAGATTGTAGAGAAACAATTATGTATGCAGTTAAACCTTTTAGAAAGAAGGGCGTATTCTTAGATGGCTCTACAACATTTCAAGATTTTTTTGCAAATTGCATGAACACAGTTCAAGATGTAGATGATGATATAGGTTATAGTTTAGATAATCGCCAGATAGGTATTAATAAATATGGTGATATTGTGTGTTATGACTATGGTTTTGATACAGACTTATTTGGATATGAAGCTATGGTGGGTTGCATGAGCGATTGGATAGATGATGATGCGGAGGATGTTAATGGTAAAGCATTCGATAGTGTTTTTTCTTTTGGTATAACCCCTGCTAAATTAGTTGCTAACTGTCTTGTAAAAAAACTAGATTTTAAAAAGGTAAACAAAAAATTACATCATATTCTTAATGAGTCTTACTGTTAAATTTGTATAATATCGTAAAATCTGATATAATTATAATATAGTAATTTGGGGGATAACCAAACTGTGGATTCAGGGATAAGTGTTAGGCTCGAAAGGGCTTTCGGAGTAATTTGATTTTTATTACGAACTGTCCCCCAAAAATTTGATTTGTTGAAAAAATTTTGTTATAATATATGTAGAAAGAATAGAGAGAACGTGAAAGTATGAAAAAGAAAAAGAAAAATAAAATTTACGGCAATTATCAAGTGCTCGAAAAAGCCATGTATGATAAAATTTATTCATTAGATATAACGGATAATTTAATTGATACAATCATAAAAGATTATAAGATTGAAGGTGCGACAAAAGACCAAATAATTAATGTGCTTTCTATTAACTCTGAATATGACCGCAATTTTATAAGTACTGATTTAATAGTAAGTTATGTGCCATTAGGTACAAAAGAAAGAGAGAATATGAATTTGGGTTTTATGCTAATGAAAATATTTAGTGAAATTACTTTTGATACTATTACTCCAACCATGCACAGAGTACAGGGTATAAGAACAAATTATACTTACGAACCATTCTAATATCGCAGAATATATTAACGGTAGATTGTTGGGTTCATACCCCGATGGTGGCGGTTCAAATCCGCCTTCTGCAACCAATGATGGATTAGCTCAATGGTAGAGTGAGCGGCTGTTAACCGCAAGATAAATGTTCAATTCATTTATTCATCGCCATATTCTAGGAGCGTAATTAAACGGTAGAATCCGCCCATGATAAGGGCGTTACGGAAGTTCAACTCTTCTCGCTCCTACCAATTTTAAAAAGACAGAAAATGGAAGTGTACTCAAGTGGTAAAGAGGACTGTTTGCTAAACAGTTAGGTCCAGAAGGACACATAGGTTCATGCCCCAATGGTGGCGGTTCAAATCCTACTCAATCTGCCAAATAAAGAAAAGAGGAAAAAATAAAAATGAGATATAAAAAAGAATATAATCAATATTATGCTCAATTTTTTGAAGAGGCTATCTGTGCTTTAATTAACAAGCAAGAACCAACTAATAATACTGATTTTTTGTTTTCCGATGAAGAAATCAATGAAATGATTTCTGATGCTAAAATTGCTACTACTTATTTAAAGGGGGATAAAGCAATTTGTGTGGGGAGAAAAACTTTAAAAGCAAGCTGCGATATTTTAATTGATGGAAAAGAACTTGAAATTAAATATGTTGGCTTTGGAAATGGAACTTATTATAACACTACAATTCAATATATTGATAAAGAACTAGGATTGAAATCGTATCATGAGCTATTGACAAAAAAAGGTTATTTAGTTGCACTTCAAAAAGAATTTGGAGATATTGTCAGATTAGATAATATTTCTCCTGTTTCTATTGCTGATTCAAAATATATCCGTAAAAATTTTGAAAAAAAATATAATCAACTTGTAGCGGTTGAAAAAACAATTCGTGCTGAATATGTTAATTATGTTTATCATGAATTACAGAAGAATAAAAAATTAAAAGTAAAATTCATTAATGATATGATTACAAAAGAAACAAGTAAGAAGCATATCCCCGATAGTATTTTAGTTTTCAATCACGATACGAAAAAAATCTCTATATCTTCAAAAGAAGATATTGAATCTTTGGTAAAAGAAACTGAAATTAGTATTAGTGGAAAATTAAGTATCTCGTTTGGTGGGGTTAGAGTTGCCTTTGGTTGGCAAAATGGAAATGGGTTAAGCAATCCAACATTGCGTATATTCATTTAGGAGGAATTATGACAGATAGACAATTAGACAAATTTTACACAAAAAAAGATTTAGCAAAAGAACTATATAATATTTTACTTTCAGAAATGAATTTGACTGGTGAAGAATTATTTTTAGAGCCGAGTGCTGGCAACGGATCTTTTTCTTCATTATGTCAAAATGTTGAGGCATACGATATTAAACCAGAAGGTCCCAATATTATTGAGGCAGATTTTTTAAAACTTACATTAGAAAACAAACATTTTATTACAATAGGAAATCCGCCATTTGGCTCTCGTTGTTCTTTAGCAGTAGAATTTTTTAATAAAAGTGCTGAAGTTTCTGATACAATTGCCATGATTTTACCATCAACTTTTATGAAATGGTCAATTCAATCTCAACTTGATAAGAACTTTCAACTTGTTTATACAAAAAAACTACAAGAAGATGCTTTTACTTTTCAAGAATCAGATTATAGTGTAAGAACTTATTTTATGATTTGGACTAAATATCCGCTTCCAAATCAAAAAAATCAACGAATTTTATCAAACCCCCCAATTTCTCATCCTGACTTTAAAATTTGGCAACATAATGCAACTGCTGGTTCAAGAAAATTTGTCGATGAACCATGGGAGATAGCTACATGGCGTCAAGGATATAATAATTATAATGAAATTTTTACTCACGATGATTACGAAAAAGTAAAAGATATGGTTTATAACACAGGAAAGCAATTCTTTTTTATTAAACCATTAAATGAAAAAGCAAAAAAAATTATATCTTTAATGGATTTCAATGAATTAGCAAAAAGAAATCTTAGTACTCCGGGTTTTGGAAAAAGAGACTTTGTTTCATATTACACAGAGTTATTAAATAATTTTAATCAAAAACATTTATAAAAAACGACCTGAGTAAGTCTTAAAACTACTCAACAATATGGACGGGGCAGTCGTGCGCTCCAGAAAAATATGTGGAGTGATACTCAAACGGTAAGAGAATAGTCCTGAAAACTATCAGGTCCGAAAGGGCGTCGGAGTTCGAATCTCCGTCACTCCTCCAAAAGAAAAGAAAGGAAGTATTTATATGGCTGTTTATTTTATAAGTGATACTCATTTTGACCATAAAAAAGTTATAGAGTACTCTAAACGTCCGTTTGCCTCTGTTGAAGAAATGAATGAAACGTTAATTAAGAATTGGAACTCTGTTGTTAAAAAAGAAGATATTGTTTGGTTTTTAGGAGATTTTTCTTTAACTAAAGTATCAAGAATGGAGTATTTTGTT
>Ga0172378_10005795_pt1 | contig 11536 bp, 8 predicted proteins | sample GrowelOW332metaG_FD_119755 | JGI IMG/M metagenome (GOLD analysis project Ga0172378, IMG submission 119755) | Groundwater microbial communities from an aquifer near a municipal landfill in Southern Ontario, Canada - Pumphouse #3_1 metaG | ecosystem: Environmental > Aquatic > Deep subsurface >... | reverse complement strand
GACGCCGTCCGTGAGGCAGAGGAAAAGAAAACGGCCACTGTCTTCGGCTATTGGGTGGGCGATCCTCAGAGGTACGGGGTGGCGGAGTTTGACAAAACGGGCACATGCATCAGCATTGAGGAAAAACCGGAGCATCCTAAATCCAATTATGCTGTCGTGGGACTCTATTTCTATCCTAATGAAGTAATTTCTATCGCGAAGAATGTCAAGCCTTCTAATAGGGGAGAACTGGAAATCACGTCTGTGAACGAGGCTTTTCTCGAAAAAGGCATATTGAAAGTGAGGACGCTCGGCCGCGGTTTTGCATGGTTGGACACCGGCACTCACGACTCTCTTGCAGAGGCGTCCACTTATATAGAGGTGATAGAAAAGCGACAAGGGCTGAAAGTGGCTTGTCTTGAGAGCATTGCCTTAGGCAGAGGCTGGCTCTCGTCTGAAAAAGTGAGAGAAATCGCAAAGCCGATGCTCAACAATCAGTACGGGCAGTATTTGGCAAAGGCAGCTGACGATGCCGAGAAAAACGATGCCGACTATCTATCTGATGTGCTTTTTTAGGAATTCGGCGTAATTCTCCCAAGAATTTCTGCTTATAAACTCGTCCCTGGCGGCCTGAGTGACCGGTTCTATCTGTTTTTTGTCGGTAAGGATGTCTACCATTTCCTTGATGCTGTTGTAGGTGACGCAAACTCTTTCCTCAGCAAGATCCTTGAAAGCCCCTATTGCGGGACCTATAGGCGTGCCGTTCATCGCAATGGTGTCCATCAGCGCTCCGGAACTGGATATGCTGCCGACCAGATAGGGGAACAGCACGAAACGGCTGTGAGTGCAGTACCAGTATAATTCCGGAAATCCTGCTCTTCTGTTCTCGAATGAAACCCAGGAGTCGGTTAGTTTCTTTGTCAGTTCAGCTTTGCCGCAGTCTCCGACGATCTTCACTTTGAGCCCTGACTTTTCAATCATCGGGTCGCTCACGAATTCAGAAATGCCTTTGTAGGGAAGAATCTCTCCCCAGATTAGCACATCGTAGATAGTGTCTTCTTTTTCCCATTTAGGAAGCTCAGGAGTGGCATTGCCGGGCCTTATCGGTCTGCAAATATATTTCACTTTTTCCGCATCCATTCCGAAGAAATGCAATTCTCGGATGGCGTATTTCGTGGCGTGCCTGGAGTGAGTAATTACAAGGCAGGCGTCCCTTAATTGGATCTTTGTCAGTGCCTTGGTGAAGAAATTCTCGCCTTGGTGAGGGTGTATGTAGTGGAGAATGAATGCAATACGTTTGCGCCGCAGTCTCATTATCTTGATGCTGAGCACGGCCAGACAGAACTGGAAGAGACCGAATCTCTGAAAGCTGATCGCTTCCACCTGACTTAGCAGGAATATGTCTGCTCTGAAAGCGTTTCTCAAAAGGGACAGGCCCTGCAAAGAGCAAGGCTTGTTGTCGGCCTCCAGCACGCTGTAGTACTTTGAAAGTGACTCTTTCAAATAGTAAAAGTACCTGTTGGTGTACCCGACGCCTCTTTTGCTTGAAGGCGAAACGTAGATTTTCTCCATTACGCAATTCTGATTTTAATGCCTTTGATTCCGCAATTCCGCGCAAATTTCATATCACTTTCGGAGTCGCCAAGCATTATTGTTTTTTCGGGGGTTATGTCCGGGTAGTCTTTCCTGATCTTGAGAAACATCCCTGGGTTGGGTTTCCTGTCGGGATCATCCTCAGACAGCGCCGTACAACAATATATCCTGTCTATTCGTCCTCCAGCCGCCCTGATTTCGGCAAGCATTCTTTCGTGTATGTCGTTCAAATCCCCGATACTCATCAGCCCTTTTCCCACTCCTCTCTGGTTGGTGACGAGAAATATGTGGCGGTACCGGTGACTCACTCTCGCCAACGCTTCCTTTGCCGCGGGCATAAACTCGAATTCCGACCAGCTCTTCACATAGTCATCGGGACGAAGTCTGTTTATGACCCCGTCTCTGTCTAAAAGCAAGGTGTCATAGCCAGCTGCTATGGTATCGGCAAGCTGCATATTGTTCCTCGCCTCCGGCAGCTCTCTCTGAGCGCGCGCATAATCCTCGGGAATGCCGATGTCAATGAAGTAGACGTTGCTCACGAATCCGGAGATTTGGCTTTGTGCTGCGAGAGGCTGAAGTATTTCTTTCTCGAATGAGAATGTTCTCGGGAGATTCTCGAATAGCCTGTCCGACTTGTGGATCGCATAGATGCCGCCGTTGATTAGTCCGGCGTCGCAATGGGCCTTTTCCTTGAATTCAGTGACTTCCCCTTTTACGGAAAGCAGTACGTTGCCGTATCTGTCGAAATCTGTCATCGGCTTGAGCGCGATGCTGATCTTTGAGCCTGATTTCTTGTGCTTGTCGATGAAGTCGTCCAAGTCCACGTTGAAAAAAGTGTCTCCGTTAATAACAATCACGTCCTTGTCCTTGGTCTTTGACAAAGCCATACGAATACCGCCTCCAGTGCCTAAAGGCTCGCTTTCCTCAGCGAAATCGATGTCGAAAGGATAGATTCTCTTAAGATTCCTGATCCAATCTTTTACAGATTCTTTTTTGTAGCCCACCGAGAGTACCGCTCTTTCCACATTAAACAGACACAAATAGTCGAGCAGATAGCCGAGAAATGGCTTCCCGTGAATAGGAGCCATACATTTGGGGACTTCGCTTACAACCTTGCGAAGCCTGGTCCCCAATCCTCCTGCCAAGACTATGACTTCCATCTTATCTGTTTGGGTCTAAGTCTCCGAACAGGTTCTGTTCGATTATGCAGCAGAGTATGTGGCCGATGAGGGTCTGACATTCCTGGATTCTCGGTGTCTCGTCCGAAGGAATCTTCACGACGTAGTCGAATTCATCCATCTTGCAGGGTTTGGAGCCGACGAGCGCAACGGAAATTATGCCTTTTTTTCTGCATTCAGGCAAGGCGGCCACAATGTTTTTCGAATTGCCGGATGTGGATATCCCGATGAGAATGTCGCCTTTTTGTCCCTGTGCCTGCACCTGATGCGCGAACACTGTGTCGTAGCCGTAATCGTTGCTTATGGCGCTGACTATGGAAGGGTCTGTGGAAAGCGAAATCGACGGAAGTCCCGGGCGGTCGAAATAGAATTTGTTCACGAGTTCTCCCGCAAGATGTTGGGCGTCAGCCGCGCTGCCTCCGTTGCCGCACCACATTATCTTGCCTCCGTTTTTGTAGGCTTGAGTGCAAAGCGAGGCTATCTCGTCAATTTTTTTAATTACGGCTTCGTCCGAAAGCAATCTTTCTTTTGTGTCCGCCGAGTCTTTTATCTGTTTCTTTATCAGATTGATTCTGTCCATAATTTAGTAATCTTCTATGTTGTCTGAAGGGTATATTTTCCAGCTGTGTGCTCCTCTGTCGCTGAATTCGAAAGGCACGATGAAACCGGACAGTTTTCTCAGTTCTTTAACTACTTCCATTTTTCGGGTCGGCTCCACTACAAGCATAATGAATCCTCCACCTCCCGCGCCGGAGATCTTGCCCGCCAAAGCTCCTGAGGCCATCGCAATGTCCATCGCCTCCTTAATGGTGGGATTGCTGACGGCTCCCGACATCTTCTGCTTGTACTTCCATCCTTCGTTCATCACATTGGCGAAAGCCTTTATGTCGCATTTCAGGAGGGCGAGTTTCATATCCGAAGAACTCTGCTTGATCAGGTGCATTGCCTCGATCGCATCCATATTGCCTGAGGACGTGTTGTGTTGTTGCTCTTCAATGATAGTGGCGCTGCTTCTGGATTGTCCGCAGTAGTAAAGAACCATCGATGACTCAAGCTCATCTATGATCCAGCGCTTGATTTTGAGCGGGGTGACAAGGACGGTTCCGTTACGCAGGAATTCCATAAAATTGAATCCTCCGAACGAGGCTGCGTATTGATCCTGCTTTCCGCCGGAAAGTTGCAAGTCCTTTCTTTCAATCTTGTAGGCTTGTCTGGCGATCTCATAATCTCCGAGCTGTAGATTCATCCATTCGGCGAAACATTTCAGTATGCAGACGACCATTGTGGAAGAGGTCCCCAGTCCGGATCCTATTGGGGCATCGTTGTAAGTGGTTATCTTGAAGCCTGTTATGTTTGGGTTTAAGCCGAAATGCCCTCTGAATTTGTGGCCGAGTCCGTCGCATCCGTAAGTCTGCAGCACGTGATTGAACACGCCTTTGATCAGTTTGGCGTCATCGTCTATTTCGAGTCTGTCCGCCGATTTGTAGGCTTTGTGGCAGTCGGAGTCGAACGAGTCGATCGTGACAAGAGCGTCTCTGGTCTCTTCTATGGTGCAGTAAGCGCAAAGGTTTATGGTTGCGTTAAGTATCTGGCCTCCGTACAGTTCGCTGTAGGGGGAGACGTCAGAGCCGCCGCCTGCGAGACCGAGCCTTAATGGTGCTTTACTTCTTATTATCATTTGCCGATTTTTTCAGATTTATTCCACAAATATACTCAATTATTTGTGACCTTGCTCGTGATAGGTCTGAAGTGCCTTCTCAAGAACTGTCAAGGCTCTTTCCAAATCTTTAATTTTAAGCACGTAAGCCATTCTCACCTGATTAAGGCCAAGTCCTTTGGTGGCGTAGAATCCGGCGCAAGGCGCCATCATCACCGTCTCGCCCTTGAAAGTCTCATCATTGAGGTTCCGGGCTATGAAATTGTCGATTCCGTAGCCTTGCTCAGGTCCGTTGCCAGTGAAGGCGGAATCCGGTTCAGGACCTGCGGAATTGTTGTCCTCCGTGTCCGAATAATAGAAATCGGTCAGACACCATTTGCAGAAATCCTCAGCATTCTCGACCGGAAGCTGAGCGACAGTGTAAAAAGCCCCTTTTGGAACGGGGGAGTAAACTCCCTGGATGCGGTTCAGCCTTTCAATGAAGAAGTTGCGGCGCATAAGGTACTCTTTGTAGCATTCGTCTGAGTAGCTTTCCGTACCTTCGATAGAGGCTTCGGCTACAATCTGTCCCAAAAGCGGCGGACTGAGTCTGGCCTGGCAGAATTTCATTACCGTGTCGTGGACTTTCTTGTTTCTGGTGACCACCATCCCTATCCTGATGCCGCACTCGGAGTATCTTTTCGACACTGAATCAATTACGATGACGTTGTCTTCTATGCCGTAAAGCTTTAGGGTCGAGACGTAGGGCTCGTCTGTGTACACGAATTCTCTGTAGACCTCATCGGCGAAAAGATACAGATTGTGCTTTTTTACTATGTCTTTCAGCTTGTCCAGTTCTTCGGGAGTGTAGAGGTAGCCGGTGGGGTTGTTAGGATTGCAAATCAGAATCGCCTTGGTCTTCGGGGTGATCTTCTCCTCGAATTCCTCGACCGGAGGAAGTGCGAACCCGTTTTCTATTTTCGCAGTCACTGTCTTTACGACAATGCCGGCTGCAATGGCGATCGAGATGTAATTGGCATAGCCGGGTTCTGTCATTATCAGCTCGTCTCCCTGGTCGAGGCACGCAAGAAAAATCATCATAAGGGCTTCTGACGCACCAGTAGTAACGATAATTTGATCCGGAGTTAGGGGAATGCCGAAGCGGGAGTAGTATTTGACGAACTTTTCCCTAATGCTTTCGAATCCCTGACTCGGGCTGTATTCCAAAGTGGTCCTGTCAATTTGTCGTAAAGCGTCTATGGCGTTCTGAGGCGATGGCAGGTCAGGCTGTCCTATGTTGAGATGATATACCTTAATCCCTCTTTTCTCCGCTTCCAATGCGTAGGGAGCGAGTTTTCGTATAGGGGATTCCGGTGCGGCGACACCGCGTTCTGAAATGTTTGGCATACTATTTAGTGTTGTGTTTACAAAAAGTAAAAATAGGCTGATTAGTTTGTATTTGCAATAAAAATCGATAAAAAAGTGCTAATTTGTCAAATCATTAAAATGGTTTTTGCTTATAATCTAAAAAACTCTATATTTGTTAGTTCGGAATTCACATCATAATTAGAATAATATTTATATGGCATTCGTTGACGTAATCAAGAAAATTTTCGGCACAAAGTCCGAAAAGGATATGAAAGTTCTCCAACCTATTCTCAATCAAATACTTGAGACATATCCGCAAATAGACGCTTTGTCTAATGACGCCCTAAGGGCGAAGACTGAGGAACTTAAACGCTTTATGAGGGACAAAGAAGCCCCTTTCGAGAAGAGAATCTCTGAAATCAAGCTTGAACTGGACACGGACATCTCCATCGACAAGAAGGAAAAACTTGCAACCGAGTCCGACAAACTTGTCAAAGAAGAGGACGAGGAGATTGAGAAGGCTCTGAACGAGATTCTTCCGCAGGCTTTCTCCATTATGAAATCCACAGCGAGAAGATTCGCCCAGAATCCCACCATAGAGGTGACGGCAGATGACTTCGACCGTAATCTCAGCACCAATCACGATTTCGTGCATATAGACGGCGATAAGGCTGTCTATCAGAACCATTGGAAAGCGGGCGGCACCGAGATTACCTGGGATATGGTCCATTATGACGTGCAGCTGGTCGGAGGTATAGTGCTTCATCAGGGAAAGATTGCGGAGATGGCCACCGGTGAGGGAAAAACCCTCGTGGCGACATTGCCGGTGTTCCTTAACGCATTGTCAGGCAAGGGCGTGCATATGGTCACAGTGAACGACTATCTGTCCAAGCGTGACTCCGAGTGGATGGGTCCTCTGTATATGTTCCACGGTCTTTCGGTGGATTGTATCGACAAACACCAGCCGAACAGCGAGGAGCGTAAGAAGGCATATAACTGCGACATCACATTCGGTACCAACAACGAATTCGGTTTCGACTACCTTCGTGACAATATGTCAGGTTCTATCAATGATCTGGTTCAGAGAAAGCATCATTTCGCAATCGTTGATGAGGTCGACTCCGTGTTGATTGATGACGCGAGAACCCCTTTGATTATTTCAGGTCCCGTTCCGAAGGCGGAGGATGACGCTCAGTTCCTTGAGTTCAAGCCTTACGTGGAGAAACTTTACCAGAACCAGAGGACGCTTGTCAATCAGGTCCTGAACGATGCAAAGAAGACAATCGCTTCAGGCGATGAGGCGGAAGGCGGCAAACTGCTGCTCAGAGCCTACAAAGGTCTGCCTAAGTACCAGCCTTTGATCAAGTACCTCAGTGAGCCCGGTATGAAACAACTGCTTCAGAAGGCTGAGAACTATTATATGCAGGACAATGACAAGGAAATGCACATTGTCACTGACCCTCTTTATTTCGTTATCGAAGAGCAGCAGAATGCCGTGGATATGACGGACAAGGGTCACGATTCTCTTGCGGAGAGCGTGTCAGATCCGGCTTTCTTCGTCCTTCCGGACGTAGGCTCACAGGTAGCCGAGATTGAGAAAAGCGATCTTTCCGTTGCGGAGAAGCAGGAGAAGAAGGATTCTCTTATGGAGGATTTCTCCATCAAGAGCGAGCGTGTGCACACGGTCATCCAGCTTCTAAAGGCTTATGCAATGTTCACCAAGGATGTGGACTACATTCTTGTCGAGAACAAGGTGAAGATCGTGGATGAGCAGACCGGCCGTATTATGGAGGGCAGACGCTGGAGCGACGGGCTTCATCAGGCTGTCGAGGCAAAGGAATCGGTAAAAGTGGAGTCTGCGACTCAGACCTTCGCGACTATTACTCTTCAGAACTATTTCCGTATGTATCACAAGCTGGCCGGTATGACCGGTACCGCGGAGACGGAGGCGGGCGAGTTCTGGTCCATCTACAAACTGGATGTGGTCGTGATTCCAACCAACAAGCCTATTGTCAGAAAGGATGAGGACGATCTCATCTACAAGACTAAGGCTGCAAAGATGATGGCTGTGATTGAGAAAGTCGTTGAACTGACAAAAGAGGGGAGACCTGTACTGGTGGGCACTACGGATGTCGAGACTTCCGAGTTGCTCAGCAGATTGCTGGTTAGACGCGGCATTAAACATAATGTCTTGAATGCGAAGGAGTTCGCAAGAGAGGCTGACATCGTGGCGCAGGCTGGTCAGTCAAGTACCGTGACCATTGCCACCAACATGGCGGGTCGTGGTACCGATATCAAGCTTTCTCCTGAAGTCAAGGAGGCTGGCGGTCTTGCGATCGTTGGTACTGAGAGACACGACAGCCGTCGTGTGGACAGGCAGTTGAGAGGCCGTGCGGGTCGTCAGGGGGACCCCGGATCCTCACAGTTCTATGTGTCTCTTGAGGACAAGCTGATGCGTCTTTTCGGCTCCGAGAGGATTGCTTCCATCGTTGACAAACTCGGTATGAAAGATGACGAGGCAATGACGAGCGGAATGCTTTCAAATGCCATAGAGAAGGCTCAGCGCAAGGTCGAGGAGAACAATTTCGGAATCAGAAAGCGTCTGCTTGAGTACGATGACGTGATGAATTACCAGAGGGAGGCTGTCTATTCCAGAAGACGTAACGCCCTTTCCGGGGAGCGTATCGAGATTGACGTTATGAATATGATGATTGACACTGCCAGCATTATAGTGGAGAAATCCGAGGGTATGAATTTCGAGGATTTTCAGGCTAACGTGATGGCTCAGCTGTCTATAGATTTGGATTTTGACAAAGATGTCTACGAGAGGTCCAAGCCCGCTCAGCTGGTTGAGAAACTCCGCGCTCACATGCAGGATGTTTACGACCGCCGTATGGACGCGATGGTTCAGAAGGTGTATCCTTTCGTCAAGGAAGTCTATGAGAAACAGGGGAATATGTACCAGAACATCGCAATTCCTTTCTCTGACGGCAGGAAGGTGCTTCAGCTCAGCGTGGACTTGAAGAAGGCTTACGACACTGACGGCAGGGAGATTGCAAAGGCTTTGAGCAAGTCTCTTATTCTCTACCAGATTGACGAGCATTGGAAACAGCACTTGCGTGATATGGATGATCTTCGTCAGTCCGTTCAGAACGCTGCTTACGAGCAGAAGGATCCTATCGTTGTCTACAAGCTGGAGAGTTACAATCTGTTCGCTTCAATGCTTGAGGAGTTGAACAAGGATGTGCTTTCCTTCCTGCTCCGTTCATTCATCCCGCTTAGGGACAGAGACGAGGCTCAGCCGGCAAGGGCTCCTCAGCCTCGCAAGACTGATATGAGCAATATGCAGACCAACAGAGGTGAGCTTAGCACTAACGGCGAGCAGAAGGCGAGGACTCCTATCCACGTGGACAAGAAGATAGGCAGAAATGATCCTTGTCCTTGCGGCTCAGGTCTGAAGTACAAGAATTGCCACGGTAAGGGTCTGGTTTAGTTTTTTTTGATATGGGTCTATTTTCCGGTTCCAAGTCAAAGGGTGACAGGATTGTCCTCAATGTGAATGATGTCAGCAGGGTTTCCTTCGGCACTTTCATCAAAGGGGACGTGTCCTCTCACAATGACATACGTATTGACGGGAGTCTTGAGGGGAACATCGTTTCCGACGGCAAGGTTGTGGTGGGTGAACGTGCTGTTATCAAAGGTGTCATAGTGTCTGAGAATGTGGATTTCTCCGGCAAGATTGCCGGACAAATCTTCGCTAAGGACACTTTGTCTCTGAAGGAGTCAGCCTGTGTTGACGGGGATTTGCACGTTCGCCGCGTGAAGTTCGAGCTCAACTCGAAGTTTAACGGCAGCTGCTCGATGATCTCTACCGACGAATTCGACTCCCTCGTCGCTTCTCTCCGCGCCGCCGCCTCACCTCAGCCATCGGCCTCCGAGTAGCCATTCCGGGGGTGCTCAGTGATGCTTTATTGTCTTTTAGTGACATTTGTGGCATTTGATAGGCTGAACAAGTGCGGGTGCACACTAACAAGGACTAAATCGGGGACTATAACCCCGATTTAGTCCTTGTTAGACGTAACTGATTGATAGTTAGTGTTGTTTGTGGAGATGGGCGGACTCGAACCGCCGTCCAAACATCGCACCAGGCAGCTTTCTACACGCTTATTCTTTCTTTGATTTTCGAGTCCGAACTGCCGGAAGACAGGCTAAACGGACCTTATCCTTTGAATCTTAGCGGAGTTTAAAGGAGTCCCTCCGAGCGTCCAATTTGATTTTATACCCCGAACTCCGGACATAATCGGCTTAAAGCCGGCGGGATACTCGTCCTGGCTGCAACCTTGGCGGCCTGGATTAAGTCAATTGACTTGGTCAATTAGGCAGCGAGTGCGTAGTTGTTATCAGCAACTAAAATTTGAAGACTGAGATTAACGGGCAAATCTTCTACGCCCGGCGTGCTTACCGTCCGACATCAATGCTGTCAAAACCAAAACATCCCCGGTAATTGAGACAAAGTTATGGAAATCAGAATTATTTTCCAAATCATTATTGCGGTGAGAGAGTTTCGGGTCGGGGGTGTTCAAATTATTCTTCAAAATAAGTATCTTTGCGTAAAATTAGTGGTTATGCCGCAGCAGAGCATCTGGGATCCATTACGGAAGAAAATGGTGGCCGAGACTCCTGAAGAAGATGTGAGACAGTGGTTTGTGAGGATTTTGAACGAACAGGCCGGTGTCCCGATGCATCTTATGATGAGCGAGGTCGCATTCAGTTTCGGCGAGAAAGACTATCGCGCCGACATTATAGTGTACGGCAGGCGCGGTGGCCCTGTTATGGCGGTGGAATGCAAGAGGGAACGGACGGACTTGTCCCAAAATGTGCTTGATCAGATTTTGCGTTACAATATGACATTGAATGTCAGATACCTGGCAATAACTAACGGTAAGCGGACGGTAGTCTGCGAAAAAGGTAAGAATGGTTATTCGTATATGAATCATTTCCCTGATTTCGAGGAGATGAATATGAACGTAGATGAGATGAATCAATGCGTAGGGGCGGGATGTGACAAGACGGTTCAACGCAAAGAAGAAGTTAGGCAGAGCGAAGAGCCTAAAGTCGCAAAGACGGGCGATGCAGGCAAGGTGAGCAAGATGTGAATTATTATTAATGTGACAAAATGACGAGTGGAAAGACAATACTTGAAGGTTATCTGAACTATCCCATATTCGGAATTGTCTCGGATGTGGCGGAATCTATGGGCGTAAGGGCTTTCGTTATCGGAGGCTATGTGAGGGACTGTTTTCTCGGAAGAAAGACCAATGACATTGACATTGTGGTGGAGGGAAGCGGAATCTCTCTCGCAGACGCCGTTGGCGAAAAGACCGGTAGCAGAGTTACCGTGTTCAAGAATTTCGGCACCGCTATGCTTAAATATAGAGGTGTTGAAGTCGAGTTCGTGGGAGCGAGGAAAGAATCCTACCATCGGGAATCCAGAAACCCCATAGTTGAGGACGGGACATTGGAAGACGATCAGAAGAGGAGGGACTTTACCATAAACGCGATGGCTTTCAGTCTTCAGAAAGAAGATTTCGGAGCTCTCGTGGACCCTTTCGGCGGCATCAGGGATTTGAATGACGGAATCATCAGAACGCCTCTTGACCCGGACATAACTTATAGCGACGACCCTCTGAGGATGCTCAGAGCCATCCGTTTCGCATCCAAGCTGTCCACTCCGGAACGGAAATTCACCATTGTGCAGGAGTCTCTGGAATCCATAAAAAGG
>Ga0172378_10005793_pt1 | contig 11538 bp, 6 predicted proteins | sample GrowelOW332metaG_FD_119755 | JGI IMG/M metagenome (GOLD analysis project Ga0172378, IMG submission 119755) | Groundwater microbial communities from an aquifer near a municipal landfill in Southern Ontario, Canada - Pumphouse #3_1 metaG | ecosystem: Environmental > Aquatic > Deep subsurface >... | reverse complement strand
GACGATGTGGGATTTCTCCGTTCGGGCTTCGCCCTCTCTCCGTAATCCCACATCGTTTTACCGTAAGTCATTGCTAAATTCAGAACTAGTGCAACTTGCTATTGCAATCTGCGACAATTTTTTATTCAATAAAACCATTCAATAAAAAATAAAAAATATAAAAAACATTAAAAAATCATAAAAAATTTAGCATTTTATCTGATTTTATGATATTATTTATTAGTTGGGTTTATTGTTATCATTATTTATTATTGGAGGTCATAAAAATGAAGAAAAATTTATTAGTTACTTTAATGATATTTGCTCTGTTTGTTAGTTTGGTTGGTTGTGGCAAAAGCACCGACACAACCAACAGTGATTATTTAACAGGTAAGCATCATGTTGAAATTAGTGTTGAAAATTATGGCACAATTTCGGTTGAGTTGGACGCTGATGCCGCACCAATTACAGTTACAAATTTCATTGAACTTGCAAAAAACGGGTTTTATGACGGACTGACTTTTCACAGAATAATTTCCGGATTTATGATTCAAGGCGGCGATCCAAAAGGCACTGGAACTGGCGGATCAGACGAAACAATTAAAGGTGAATTTTCAGCCAATGGTGTAACAAACAATTTGAAGCACACACGCGGAGCCATTTCAATGGCGCGTTCACAAGCAAACAATAGTGCCAGCTCACAGTTCTTCATTGTTCAAACAACATACCCCTCATTGGATGGCCAATATGCAGCATTTGGTTACGTCACCGACGGAATGGATATTGTTGACAAGATTTGTGAGAAAACTCCTGTGCAAGACAGCGAAGGCACAGTCCTTGCAAAAGACCAGCCAACAATCACTTCTATAACAGTTATTGACTAATTCTTAACCCATAGCTATAAACATTAGGAACAGCACTGAATAACTTTTTCAGTGCTGTTCCTTTTTACGTTTGATGTTTATTCCATTAGTCCCTTTAGTGTTTCTGCGATAATGCTGTATGATTTTTTCAGCCTTGTGTGAAATGTTGAAGATGTGGCTTTTTCGTATCCAATTGATTTCAAAGAAACATAATCATTGTTGCATTTGCTGTTATAAATGGCGGCTCCGATTTTTATATCGTTGAACTGTGTGAATGCAATATCACCTGTCTTATAAAAATCATCAATTCTAATGCCCTCTGAAATATTTGCTACATTCAATAAATACCACGAAATTCTAATTTCAACCACACTGTCGTTTCCATTGAAATCCGCAAGTGAGTTGTAGCTGTCGCTTTGGGGATTGCTGTTGCCGAAGGTTAGCAGTCCCGACTCATAGCATTGCGGCTGGATTGTTTTGCCTGACACGGGCAGCACAATTTCATTGCTTGTGAACTGATTTATGACATTAAACACTCCACTGTTGGCTTTTCTTGTGGAAGTGTCCGCCGAAAAAACTTGTTTTTTAACTGAGTATTGATAATAAAACAAATCATAATATTCGTCCGTCAACACTCGTGTATTGCTTTTTCCATTCACAGCCACAAGAAAATCCGCCTTAGAACTGAAAGAAACATTGTATTCACTGCACGACTTGCTTCCGTTGCCTGTGATCGAAATTGGTATCAGCAATGTGTCCTTGTCAAAATTATAGTTGTCTTTAACTTCTGCAAACAAATAAAGATATGCTTCATCGTATTTTGTATATAGCTTTAAATCATCAGAACTATATAGTGGTGATGTTCCCTTCCAGTCGCTCGTTTCACCGTCAACATAGCAAGTGGTTGTCTTCCCTGCCTCCATCGCTAAAATGCCATAGCTCTGCTCTGCCGACTGAACATTGGGTGTTCTGGTTTCGGCATCATTTGCTCCATATTTCACCGTGTTCCAAGTTTGCTTAAACCATTCATCCTGCCACGAAAAAATCATGGCACCGGCATAGTTTTCTTTTGCAATATCATTGATCATTTGTGAAACATATTCACCTTGTTGCTCTTCTGTCATTCCGCCCTGATTATATCCAATGGTGCTGTTATGAGCCACTCCACGCGATGTTGGCACTCCAAATTCCGCCACGATAACTGGCACTGTATACTCACCCAGCAAATCTTTCAAATATGCTCTGTACGGATTTGACTTGCCACTGCTGTCTATATATGAAACATATTCTTCTTGATAATTCAGGAATTCGGGATAATAAGGATAAATATCAACAGCCGCAAACTGACCGGCAAAATATGCGCTTGATGATAAAATATTTTCAGTATTAACGCTAACAGCATCCTCTTCATCGAAAGGCTCATTAGTGTGAGTTAATGTGTCTGTGGTTGGCCAATTTAAGAATGCAATCGGTGTTTGACTCTTATATTGCACAGTTTCGTAATCAATCAAATAATTTCCCTCTTGACACAAAAATGCTTCAAAAGGTGTTGCCGATTCGGTTGTTTGCAGATAAGTCCCTTTATATTGGCTTTTATCTGCATTGTTTTGATTGGTTTTTGTAACAAACTCTGCAGGCCACTCCAATCCCAAAACACAGCCCACAACAAAAGGCGAAACATCCCATTTGTATATTGCAGGATCAAATTTACCAAAAGAAGTGTAACTGCTGTTACCATGGATAATATCAATTGTTTCTTTTGTTCCACGTTGAAAACTTTCCACAATCTGCCCGTTTTTGCCATATGCATCGCCGATATCATACAAATAGTTTTCGTTAAACCAAATTCCCTGAATCAAATATAATTTATCACCTGGATTTTGAATATTATAGTCATACAATGCATGATAAAAGTTTGGGTTCATCACAGTAAAAACCTTGATAGTATTTGCGTTCATCTCGGCGATTTGTGCCAGCCATTCCATATAAGTGTTATAGGTTGTATTCGGGTTTGAAAGCGAGGTAGTGGCTTCAGTAAGGCCCATATTCACACCCTTTAAAAAGACACATTTCCAAGCATTGTCAGAAAAATTATAAAAATATTTTTGTGTTGCACGAAAACCAACAGTTATGCCGTCTGTTTCAATTGCCCCAACTGTTCGGTCAGGTGTTGGATATGGGTCATCAATAATCACAACATCATTATCGATACTCTTACCACTACTGGTATCATCAGTAGTTTGTTTATTGCAGCCGACAACCAACAAAATTACCGCTACACACATAAATAGACATATTAGTTTTTTAGTCATTAAGAAATCCTTCCTTATTCAAATTCCGTCAGTCCCTCTTGCAAAACATAGTATGAAGGTTTGAGTCTTTCGTGATAAGTTGGTGTCTTCCATGCATCATAAGTATAGCTACCGCTGAGCGAAACGTCCAAAGATTCACCCTGTTTCAAAACTCCCATTCCAAAACTGAAATTTTCAAAATTAATTGCTGAAATGTTTTGAACAGAATAAAAATCGTCCATAATTTGCTTATCTGACGGATCCATAACATTAAGAAGCTGCCACGGTATTTTAATTTCAAGTTTACCGTCATTGTAAAAGAAGTCAGTTAAAGACTTATAGTCATCGCTATTTGGATTTGCGTTGCCAAACTGAAGTTTTCCAGTTTCATAGCTTTTAAACGGAACAACTACATTGGTGACTGGAATAGTCATTTCATATCCAAAACACATCAGCATATTATTAAAAGCGCCGCTGTTCTTTAATGTGGCATTTGGGTTCAAATCTATCATCTTATATTGTTCTCCATAGAGATAATAAAATGAATCATAATAAGAATCCACAACTATCCTTGAATTATCTTTGCCGTTAATAGATATAACAAAATCTGCTGCTTTATCAAATGTCGCTCCTGTTGAATTCATTTTTGTGTTGCCTTGATCTAAAATTGTATCAACAGGAATGAGCAATGTGTCATTGTCAAAATCATAGTTCAGCAAATCTGCCATAATATACACATATCGTTCATCGCTTTTAACATACAAACTGCCTGAGTCGTTTTGTAAAATAAGTGTATCTGAGTGCCAGTCTGACACATCACCGTCCACATAGCAAGTAGCGGTTGTCGCACCGGGATCAAAAGCCAGCAAGCCAAAAGCCTGTTCACATGTTTGTGCATTGGTCCAGAACGGTCTTTTATCTGCAACATCAAATTTTACATTGTTCCAAGTACGTTTAAACCACTCATCCTGCCATGCAAATGCAATACCGCCTGCATAATTCTCCTGGTACATTGAGTTAAACATATCCAAAATAATTCTTCCCTGATCTGTTTCATCAATGTATCCTTGATTATATCCCATTACACTTTCATGTCCCATACCACGCGAAGTAGGAACACCAAATTCAGCAATAATTATGGGCATTGTATTTGACAGCTTCAAGTCTTTAAGATATGCACGATAGGTATTGATTTTTCCTGTTTCATCTGTATAGCTCAAATAATCCGTTTGATAATTCAAACTATCAGGGTAATATGGATAAACATGATAGGATGCAAACATATTTGTTAAAAATGCATTTCTGCTTTTAATGTTTTCCATATTTACGCTGACTGAATCTTCATCCTTATATGGTTCCTCCGGATGAGTCAAAGTATCCGTCGTGACCCAATTTGAAAATGCTACCGGAACCTGAAAGTGATATGTCGTTGTTTCGCGCTCTATTACTGCATCACCAACACTGCACAAAAACGCTTCAAACGGTGTTGCGCTTTGAGTATATAAGTATGTGCCATCATATGAATTGCGATCAGGATTAGTAACATTTGTGTTTTGAACAAAATTTGGATCCCATTCCATTCCTAAAATCCAACCACCAAAATATTTTGAAACGTCTGCTGTATATGTTCCTGAAGCAAATCCTGCACGTTCAGGTAAAACTGCATTGCCGTGAATAGCGTCAACCATATTTATGGCATTCGTTGTGAATTCGGTTTTGATTTTTTCATTTTCAGCGTAGGCATCCGCATAGGTAACAATGTCATTTTCGTCCATCCAGACACCTTGAAACAGATATAACGGATTTTCCGCCTGATTATTGAAATCAAGAAGTGCATTATAAAATTGAGGCATTAACGTGGTATAAACACGAATACAATTAGCATTCATGTCACTTATATATTGGAACCACCGATAATAATCCTCATAGCTGATTGTAAGTTCTCCAGGGAAAGCGCCCGGTTCCCCCGCTCCAATATTAACACCCTTTAAAAACTTCTTTTGCCATTCGCCGTTTTCATAAAAATAAAAAAAGTTGCCCTCAGCCTTTACACGATACTTTAAACCTTTTTCTGTAACAAAATTATAAGAATCTGACTTGCTTTCAGAAACATTCACAGGATCTTGCTTGAAAAAACTAACTCTGTGAATTCCAAAAATCTGGAGCCAACCCATTTGCACAAAAAAAGCCAGGACGAGAAGAGTCGCCACAACAGAAAAAAATACCTTTTTCATTATTGGTTAAACTCCCTTCGTTTGATATCTCCCCAAGTGCTACGTAATTTCCGATATTTCAGCATTCCCTCGACGCGGAATATTGTTATCAATTGTCTGTATCCAAAATTTTCTAAAATAGCATATTTGGACATTTGCATGCCTTGTTTAGCGTTCATGCAACCTTTTTTCATGTATTGTTCCAAAATCAAACCGCCAATGGAAAGAGCAATTCCAAGCATGGTGGCCATTAGCCAATACAAAATAAAAAAGAAAGCATTAAGTTGTCCCATAAGCATTGTAAATGGAATGACAAAATACCCAAGTACCTCGACAACTGCACCAAACAACTCGAAAATCCAGTTGTAAGGCACCGCAAACAGTCCGACCATTTTATACCTTGGATTGAGAAGCATTGATCTGTGCGTAATCAAGGTGTCCATCAGACCGATCTGCCAGCGGCGCCGCTGACCTCTGATATCATTCAATTCTCGTGGACCTTGTGTCCAGCAAACGGCATCCTGACAGAAACTTATAAGATACTTTTTTTTGTTTTGCATCATATATTTATGGATACGAACAACAATTTCCATGTCCTCTCCGACTGTGTCATTTTTATATCCACCCACATCTATAACAACTTGTTTTTTGAAAACACCGAAAGCTCCTGAAACAATAAGCAGTGAATTGGTCATACCCCAACTAATACGGCCAGCTAAAAAGGAACGAAAGTATTCAACTATTTGAAAACGCTCAATCATTTTTTCAGGTATTTTGAAGCCTTCCCATACACCATTTTCAACAATAGAACCATTAGCAATTCTCACAATTCCTCCTGTAACAACAGTGTCAGTGTTTTTGATAAACTCTTCACCAAGTCTTAAAAGTGCATCCTTTTCAATCCTTGAGTCCGCATCAAGGCACACAAACAGTGGATAAGCCGCTGCATTTACACCAGCATTAAGGGCATCGGATTTACCTCCGTTATCTTTGTCAATATATATTAAATTAGGATACTTTGTGTTGTAATAAACACCTTTGATTTTTTGAGTTGAAATTGACACTTTAAATGATGATTCAATCTTATAAAGTCCAAATGATTCTATAACATTAAAATGTGTATTGTCAGTTGAACCATCATTTACCACAATAAGTTCAAACTCCGGATAATTAATATTAAGCAGTGATTTTATGTTATGAACAATGTTTTCTTGTTCATTATAAGCCGGAATTAATATGGAAATCGGCAACAGGTTGTCAGAATCACCATATTTATCATAATCTGCAGAACGTTTGAATTTATTGTCATTTTTAATTTTGAAAAAAGACACTATAAGTTGAGCCAAATATACAAGGCTAAGCAGGATCGTAAATGCCATGCAAAAATAATTGAAAAACAGAATAAATTTGGTAATAATAAACATTATTCTTGATCCTCCTTAATATCAATGTACCTGTACAGCGAATATTTCACTGCATCTATTGCATACTTATCATACCCTTGCAGTGTACTTTCAACATATTTCAGTTCACTATCTGCGTTAACCAGCGATTTTGCTGCTGCTTGCCTGACCCACCACTCATCATCTTTTGTTGCCCCAAATATTGCTTTAATTGCACTTTCAGTTTTGATGTTTTCAAGGCCCTTAATCGCGGAAGCACGCACAATCCAATTCTTATCGTGCAGCAAAACTGTTAAAGTGTGTTCGTATGACGGTTTGCCAATTTGTGACAGTGCTTTTACACATGCAATTTTCAGATTTATGTCTGAACTTTCCAAACCATCCATAAAAACATCCTCAAATGACTCATACTTATAAGCAACAATAGCTTTTATTACTGTTGCTTTAATATAATCATCATTACCGTCACGCAGCAAATCATCAGCCAATTTTTCTCTGTCGCCTGTAAATCTTTTGATAAGTTCAATTATAATCCGGTGTGAAAACTTATGATTATTCTGGCATTTTTTAATATACTTAATAACCGATTCACCGTCGCCCAATACAGTCAACGACATTGCAGCATTATATGACAAATCGCTGCTTTTTGAGTCTAAATACTTTGCAATATTTTCTATTTCCTCTTTTGCCCCAAAATCCGCAATCTGGCGGCAGGCAAAAGCCTTATCCTGGTTATTATTTTCATCAAAAAACTTTTTATATTCTGCTACCGGATTTACAGTTTCATAAATAAATTGAAGTGATTTTTTTTTGCTGTCAATCAAAATGTCTTCATGAGATTTCATATCAATAATGCATTTAGAAACCATATCAAGATGATGTTTTTCTTGTTGTGCGTATTCTTTCAATGCTTTTGATTCATTTATTTTTGAGACTTCAGTGGGAGAATTTATTACAGCATCAAACATTGCTGCAATTTTTTCGTTCGCTTGGACTTGCTGCTTTTGTTCTTCTTCTTGCCTCTCAGCCATAAAATATAGCCACAAATATTCTAAGCAAATCAAAATCAAAAGACCAAAGACCAAAATAATTGCAATTAGTTCGTACCCCAATAAACTCACCCCCATTAATCATTGTGTAAAGTAAGATTTCAAAAAATTAAAGCTACCTTTCCTTTTTATTGAATAATCCACCGTTTCCCACATATTCCAGCTATACCTCTTGTATCCCGTTGATTGTTTAGTCTCTGGGAATATATATTTTGTGTCTTGATTCGTCTTATCGGCTATAAGCAACGAGAAAATCAATCCGTCTGTGGATACAGTTTTAATTTGTCCACCGGGACTGACTTGTGTCGACTCATCATTAACAACTAATCTTTGAGACGGATCCGTGACATTAAGAAGTGCCCACGGAATTCTTATATTAATTGTCGAACCTGACTGATAAAAATTTGTGCTTGAACTGTCAAAGTTACCATAGACGAGCTGCGTAACAAAGTTATATAATCCTGCATAACTTTCTTTTGATGTGAACGCATTGTTGTTTATATTATAACTTGGAGTAACATACAAACCAGCAGAAATCTTGCTCTCAAACTTGATAACAAACTCCATTCCTGAAAGGCTATTTGCAAAATAATTGCTATCATAATAATATTCGCCGTTGTTACGTTGATACGTATCCAAGCCGATAATCAGTTGCTCCAAATCATAATTAACTTCCTCTGAAAGCAAAATAGTCATGGTTAAATACGTTTCATTAGCGGACAGTTGAACTTGTCGCATTCTGCCTGTATCATTAAGTTCTATGCCAATTTCACTCGAATTGTTTGATTCAACAGACAGGATTCCAGTAGTTTCTGCCGGATCCAAAATATTATGCCATAGTGATTCATTTTGCAATGGCACAGTAAATGCAGCATAAGCATCCGAAACGTTTGTCCAACTGTCATTCAAATCACTAATAAATCCACCGAGATAATTTTGACTTCTAATTGCCGAAAGCATTCGTATAATTCCTTTGCCTTGTTGCTCTTCAGTCAGACCATTAACCGTTTTATCTTTATCATAAGAATTTGTATTTGTTGATAGTCCAAAACCATCCACCAAAACAGGATATCTGTTTTGAAGCTCTTTTATTTTTTCAAGATATCCACCATATGGATATGCTCCTGTGCTGTCGGTAAATGAGGAAAAAGCTGCCTGGTTGTCAAGTAAAGCACTGTCACTCGGTTGCAGACTGTATGAAACGAAAAAGCACGAATTGGTTTCGTCTGCCGCTTTGATTTTGCTTACATCATAGGTTTTAGCAAGTGTCCCATTCCAAGGCGCTCCTGTCAACAGCGCACTTGATCCAACTGCACCTATTGGAACACGATATTTAAATGTGTTTAATTGATACGTGTATGCAAAGTCACAAACACAAGCAATAAGCGCTTCAGCAGGATTTGTGTCAGCCGAAAAATATGTGCCGCTGTAGCTGTATTCTGAGTCTGCGGCATATAAATTATCCAGGTCAGTACTGCTGATATTCATATCAACAATATAACCTATCAGATATTCTGAAACATCATGATAATAAGTTGCTTCTTGCCTTGAGCCAACACTTGGCACAAGCCCTTCTCCATGAATTGCATCAATTGTATATTGAACAATTTGGTCAATATCTGCCAGATTTTCAGGCAATAAATAATCGCTGCTCAAAATATCATCTGGTGGAATTATAGTCTGTATAAAATATATTGTGTTTTTCGGGTTTTCCTTATTGCTTTGATATAAAGCACGATAAAACTCTGGTGGCATTAAATCATAAGCTCTTATACAATTTCCGCCAACATCAACCACTGCCTGAATAAGTTGCTTATAATTAGCATAATCTCTGGAATAACTTGTTTCGCCGGGCATAATAGCGTTTATATTAAAGCCTTTAATATCAAAGTCTTGCCATTCATCATTAGCCAACAATTGAAATGAATTGTTTTCAATTTTGAAAATTTCAGTTGTTGGGGCTGTGTCAATGTTTTTGTGGTCCTTGTTTGCTATCTGAGATTCAACACTATCAAGAATATTTTTCATCAGTGGAGTGTAAAAATGCCAAAAGAAATTTGTAACGTCTCCTTCTCTATCAACAGAAATAACAGCAAAAAACTTATTTGCAAAAAGAAATTTGTTGAATTTTGATTTCGTTACATAATCATTAAAATCGCCCGCAAAATAATATGCCGGTGCAGTACTCTCATCAGTTATTCTTGTGACTGCAGCAAAAGTCGTTGTGTCGGAAACTTCTGCAAACTTCTCTGTTCCTGCTGCATTTAAATTGAATTTGTAGCTAGCAATTACTTCTGTTCCATAATTAGCATTTATAATCTCAAACCAGTTGTAGAAATTAGTTGAATAATTGCCAAACTCGCTCTTGTAGTCATCATTAATTTTTATTTTTAAAAGATTTTTACTTTCAAAATCGGTTTTTTCTTCCAAAACAATGATATTACCTTTACCTGAAACCAGCAAAATACCAGGACCTGAAAAATTCCACTCTGTTCCATATGTTTGCGTGTAGAGCGAAGGTGCCCACCAAGGTACATCCGTTAAATCCTGAAGTTCAAAAATATATCTTCCGACCCAGCCTGATTCTGTGATTCCAAAAGTCTGCTGGAGCTCCATTGCCACAGATGCTTCAGTGCCGTTACTCATTGTTTCCATTTCAGCAATTATAGTGGCACCATTTGAGTGAGAGAGTGACAAATAGCCTATATCGCCCTGGCTCACGCCCTTACTCTCGGAATCACTTTCAGATTCAACTCCATATGTATCCGTCAAATACACTAAATCAGGTGAAGTGTTAGACTGATCATACCCATTGTAATAATCCACATCTCTATTTGCATCCAAAATCGGGCCAATGTAATCAGATTTATAGTCATAATATTTTGAATCTGTATTCACAATTTTCTGCTGTTCCAAAAGCCAGTAAAATCCAATGTGCTTTCTATAATCATTTGAAACATCACCCTCATAGCTGTGACGATCAGCATCAGTTGCAGGAACTGTTTTATCAATCACCACAACATTCATTTGCTTTTTAGGCGCAAAGCGCCAACCAACAAACATGAAAACCACCAAAAACAAAATTGTCAAAGGAATAATAAAATATGGCTTTAAAATTTTTTTTAGTTTCATGCTTTCTCCTTACAAATACTCATTCTCAACTTGCCAAAATTCATCAATATGCTGGTTGAACACCGCCACTATTTGAGGGTCAAACTCTGTACCGCTTCGATCATTGATGTATTTAACGACTTCTTCAATACTCCATGACTCTTTATAACTGCGTTTGGATAATAATGCATCAAAAACATCTGCAACAGTTGTGATGCGCGCATATATGCTGATTTCTTCTCCACTAAGCCCTAAATAGCCTGATCCATCATATTTTTCATGGTGTTGCTGTGCAATAATTGCAGCTACAACCATAAACTCACCGGGTGCCTGTGAAAGAATATTATATCCAAACTGAACATGACCTTTCATCAGCGCAAATTCCTCATCACTTAATGTCCCCGGCTTTTCAATAATATATTCAGGAATTGCCACTTTACCTATATCATGTACCATAGCGGCAGATGCCACCAGTTCAGTTTTTTCAGGAGAAAAGTTCAAGCCTTCACACAATATTCTCACAAGCTCTGAAACAATTTTTAAATGCTGACTAGCCCCGCTGGACTTGCATTCAACAATTTGCGCAAGATTCACAAAAACGCTTTCCTGAGTTAATACCATGTCTTTTC
>Ga0172378_10005792_pt1 | contig 11538 bp, 6 predicted proteins | sample GrowelOW332metaG_FD_119755 | JGI IMG/M metagenome (GOLD analysis project Ga0172378, IMG submission 119755) | Groundwater microbial communities from an aquifer near a municipal landfill in Southern Ontario, Canada - Pumphouse #3_1 metaG | ecosystem: Environmental > Aquatic > Deep subsurface >... | reverse complement strand
CCAAAACAGGCAGGAGCTTTTGTGCTTTCCGTATAATTGGTTTCCTGTTTGTATAGCTGAATAGCAGACGAAGACATTAGTTTAACCGAATCATCGAAAAGTCCAAAGTAATCGCAAATCATTTGTTCTGTAACATTTGGGTCACATGAGTTGACGAGCAGGGTAACGCCTGTACTGCAAAGTCTGCGCAATTCATAGGCTATATCTTCGTTGGCTTCATATCCGACAACCAATAGAACGCATGGTTTTCCTTCAACAGCGATATAAACAGGGAAGAAACTGTTGTGGAGGATTTTCTTGTCAATCTCAATTGAAGGTAATTTTATGTCGTGACCTTCCATTAATGCTCGATTACCAACGAGAATGCGTCGCTCGCCAATCCAACCCGAAAGTCCCATTTTATCTTCGTATGTAATAGCATCAACTTGCGGTAGATTGCTCATATCGCCAGCCAAAATCTGTTTAAATATATCCCCTAGCGGACTTTTTGCACCAACTGCAACAGCGGCAGCTTCCATAAGAGAATGATCAACTGCATTTTTACTTAAAAGATGCATTTTATAAAGCTTAACAGAACCTGCAGGAAAGATATCCAAAACATTGACGGCTATAGCGTTGCTTTCGGCAATTTGCACCGCAGAACTGAATCCAGCAATAGCTGCATCATAATCGTCAAGAGTTTTTGCAGCAACTTTGAGAGGTAAATTGCAAAGCATCAGTGATGCCGGTGGACAACACAAACATAGAACCAATGCAAAGATCATAAATACGGCAGACAACGTGCCTACAAATAATAATCCAAGCAAAGCACCAAGCAGGCTCAGGCAAAGCGACACCAGAATAATCTTTGAAACAGACTTTTCATAAGGATCCTCATGGTAAGAATTGTTTAGGAAACCAGTTATATTAACAGTTTTTTTGCCAACACAAATAAGCGCATCGCCATCAATTGCTCCACGGCTCATAGCTGAAATGGCAATATTGTTTTTCACAAACTTGATTGCTCGTTTTATGTTTGAGTTTGAAATATTCCCGAAGCTTGTAATAACACGGCTAATTATAATAAGTTTTCCAATCCCATTAAAAGTCAAACCAAGAGTTGCAACGGCGCACAATTCATTGTTGGCACCATTGAACAGCAAAAAAGACGAACCGGCTTGCAAAACAACTGCAAGTACGGCTAATGCAGCGGGACTGTCCATATCCGGATTCAAAGTAAAAAGACCACCAAGACCTTTCATGGTGTTGAGGTTGATAATAGCAGCTATAAGTAATAAGCCAAGCTGAACACCACCCCATATAGTTCCAAGCTCTGAGGCAAATGAGTTGCAAAGTGCTGAGTTCATGACAAGCAAAGCAATTGTTATCAATGCAGTAGGAATAATTCGCGCAAACAGTTTCTGCTTGCATGAAAGCAAATCAATGCGAATCTCAGGAGCATCATCAAGGCAAGTGTAATCATTGATACTATCCTCAAGTTCATCATCATATTTAGACTTAATCACATCACCATCATCAGAATCTTCCTCTGAATTGCCGAAAAGATTGAATTTCTTTGGATGTTCAATCGCTTTTTCAACCGGAGCAAAGTCAATTGTTTGTCCAAAATCATTGTCAAGTTGATCAAGCAGCTCTGACTTTATTGTTTTGCCGTTATTAAACAGTGCATGTGCAGGCGTAACCTGATTGGTTTTTATATCAATATCACTGGTGCTATCATATATGCCAGTTGGTTTGTCTACAACAGATTTATCGCTAAGGCTGAATTGAATTTCATTGTCGATGTTTTGTGATTTAGCTTCCGTCGCTACAGATGGGGAATTTTTAGGTAAATCTGTGCTTTGAGTCAATACATCAGAAGTTGTGGTGCTGTCAATAACCTTGATTTTAGTAGGAACTTCTTTGGCAATCGAGTCCAAAACTGTGGCGTTCTCCGTATCTGAAGGTGTTTCAAAATATCTCGATTTACGCACATTGACTAAAGGTGTCATTGATATTTTTTCAACAGATAAAGGTTCAGGTTCTTTAATAGTCGAGCTTTTCTCCGGCAAAACTACACTATTTCCATTGAGTGCAACCGGATTTCCAAAAGTTGATTTTTTTTCTCCGTAAATTCTGGAAATTCTATCCTGCGCTTTTTTTTCTGCGGAGCTGATAATATCATTAACACTCTCCAAGGTGTAGGTAGGTTTTGCAGTTGGCTTATATGTATGCATTTCATCGTCAGCATTTATAAAGTTCTGGCATTTTTTTAGCAAACTCTCAATTGGCTCTTCAACAACTTGCCTTGGGGTAAAGTTGCTTGGGATGGTTTTGCTAAGTATTGGAGATGTATTCGAAGTTTGTGACATAGGAATGTTTGCAGGGGAAATTGGTAATTTGTCAACAATTCTATTGCATTTCACAGTCTTTTCGGATACGAGGGGTGCCATGACATCCAGAGTATGGTTTATTTCGATTTCTGCTTGTGTAGCAAAAGGTTTAGCTGCAGAAACGGGAGTTTCATGCACCTTTTCTAATATGCGGAGATTGGGGGCAACAGAAGGGCCTTTCATCTCGATTTTTTGCATTTCAGGCTCCACTGCAGATATTTTTTCCTGTGCTTTAAGCATCTTTTCAAAAAGGGATTGAGCTGCAGGTGACATGTTGCTGCCACTGGTTTTTTCAGAAGCTGAAACCATTTTTATTTTTTCTTCAGATGTTTGCTTTTTATCTGTTCCCATTAGTTCTTCAGCAGTCAAGCAATGAGGAGCATGAGACTTATTGGCTCTTTTACCCCAAGTAGTGATACCTGAGTCACAAATATCCAAAGGCATAGTAAACGTATCATCATCAAATTCTCCAGGATTAGTACCCGAAACATCCTTTGATTCATACGAATAATCTTCATAATCATTTTTTTTATTATGCTTAAAAAATTTCACTTTGGGTCACCTTCCAGGTCTATATATTAGACATGAGTAAAACATTGATTTTTGGTGTATACACCTAGATTGCTTTAATTCCACCACGTTGCCTGACAACTTCAAACATAAGAACACCGGCGGCCACAGAAGCATTTAGAGAATTTATTTTTCCGAGCATTGGCAAAGAAACAATTGCATCACAATTTTCTTTAACGAGTTTCCCCACACCGTTACCTTCTGAACCGATTACAAGTGCTATCGGTCCGTCAAGAGATGTGCCACACCAGCCTTGCCCATCCATGTCGGCGCCGTAAATCCAGAGACCTTTTTCTTTTAATTTTGCAATAGTAGAAACAATGTTGGTAACACGGGCAACCATCATATATTCCAATGCACCACTGGCGGCTTTTGCAACAGTTGCATTAAGAGAGGCACTGCGTCTCTCCGGAATGATAATTCCGTGCACGCCACATGCCTCTGCGGTTCGAATTATAGCACCGAGATTGTGTGGATCTTCAATTTCGTCGCAAATAACTATAAAAGGCTTTTCGCCTCTTTCTTCAGCAACTTTAAATATATCATCAACTTGGCAATAAGTGTGTGAAGCAACCATAACTGCAATTCCTTGATGCGCTGTGTTGCCGCACATAAAATCAAGCTTTGTTGGAGAAACTTCTTTAATTAAAATGCCACGTTGGTGACATTTTGCAATGATTGCCTGTGCTGAACCTGATGTTGATCCATGCGCAACTAAAAGGCGGTCGATTTCACGTCCGGAGCGAAGTGCTTCCATAACGGCATTGCGTCCCACAATAATATTTTGGTTTTGAATAACTTCAGTTTGTTCCATATATAATCTCCATAATGCCGATTTTTTTGGCAGAAATTCTTGTTGATTTTGTGCTACAAAAGTACACAATAAAATCAGTATATAACACTTTAAAAAGTATATCACATTAGCGCAAAAAATAGAAGTACAAAAAATTGTATATTATGATAATATTTGTACAGAAACATCAAAAAATCCTTTTCAACATGAAAGTGAAAAGGATTTCAATGAATTTCTAGAGTGTATGAGCGCGTTCATTAATATTTTCCTTGAAATTAATAACATTGTGGTCATAAGGCATGTCCATTAATTTTGAGGAAATCATGAAATCAGCAGTCGCTTTGTTGTTGGCAATCGGAATGTCGTAAACCTGTGCAATGCGCAACAATGCCTTAACATCCGGATCATGAGGTTGTGCAGTAAGAGGATCAGAAAAAAAGATTATCATATCAATTTCGGCTTGGGTGATTTTTGCACCAATTTGTTGGTCACCACCAAGAGGGCCACTGTTATAGCCTAAAACGGGCAATCCGGTTGTGTTTGCAACCATTTTTGCAGTTGTGCCTGTTCCACAAAGAGTGTGCTTTTTAAGAATATCATAATTATCTTGACACCACTTGAGAAGTTCCTTCTTTTTACCGTCATGTGCAATAAGTGCAATACACTTTTTGGGTTCAATAGTAAAAGTAATATAATCATCGGCAATTTTACTTACAACTGACATTTTCTTCACTCCAATTAAAATTTATTAGGGTTTTAGGCAACACCTCACATTAAACACCTACAGAGTCCTCGCTTCTTGACAAAATCGATATGCTGCCAAAAGAAATTTTGATTTAGTTTTCTGCACCACGAAGTGCCGAATGGATATTAATGATCGTCAATAAGCTTGATTGATAGTTCTGTTTCACATCAACAGTAGAAATTGTTGATAGATAATTTGTTTCAATAACTTTAATTAAACAATGTTGGGCATCTCTAAAAACCTGACTACTGTCAGATTGGTGGGGATTTTTTCACCAATCAAGTCAATTTTCTGCAGGAATACTTCCGTATTTCAAGAAAAATTGACGCAGAGTGGCGGAAAAAGACGCGCCAAGATGATGGGCGGGCGGTTTTTAGAAACGCCCGTTTATAAAACAATATAAAATATATATTCAATGATAAAACATATACTGTAAAAAGTCAAAGTTTTTATTATGTGTACTTCTAAAAACAACCTCAAAACCCGAAATTTTCTCCATATAGGCAAAAATTGATAAAATCAAAAAATTCAGCCACCTCTGCAAGCACTTTTAACGTCTTTTTCAGGGCCAATTCTTGAATTTGGGCACACTTACCCCACATGTACCTTTTTTCGGCATAGCGTTTCGTATCTGCACAGGTTGTAAACAAGGTTTGTAAGCCCGATATTGAACGCAGCACGCTTAATACCCACCGAGCATAAAGGTAATGCCATGCATTATTTCTGTCATATGGCAGACGGCGCAGGCATACTTTCCTATGTTAAGGAGGACAACACATCAAAATGAAAAATAGGCCGAAAATTTATGCCCCTTTAATTTAGAATTAGTGTTGATTATACCATGAAAAGATGAACTACATATTAAAATGACTGAGTATTTAGAGATTACCTAATGTAATTAAAAATATTTATTTCTAACCTAAAAAATTACGGCATATATTACTAATAGGACAATAAAGCACACTTGTGTGCGAATGCGAAAGAAAGGGTATGATTAAAATGAAAAGCTACTATCCTGAAGGCTATCTTGTCGACACCGTGCAAAACAAAAGGGCGTTGACAAGTCCGTCAGCGCTGGCAGAAGCATGCGCAAAGGGGGACGTTTTGGAAGCTGCGGCAGTTGTTTGTGATGCCGAACATAATTTAATAGTTAATTTGGGATGTATGAAAGGAATAATTCCCCGTAATGAGGGCGCAATAGGAATTCAGAGTGGTCAAGTAAGAGATATTGCTTTAATTTCGCGAGTAGGTAAGCCGGTATGCTTTACAGTAAGTGCAATAAAGTCAGATTCCGTCGGTACTTCATATGCTTTACTTTCAAGACGCACAGCACAGGAAAAGTGTCGTAGAAATTACATATCATCACTGCATTTAGGTGATATTATTACTGCGAAAATTACACATCTTGAAAACTTCGGTGCGTTTTGTGATATAGGTTGCGGATGTATAGCGCTTTTGCCAATTGATACAATTTCAGTTTCGCGTATATCACATCCGAAAGATAGATTTTCTTGTGGAGACGAAATTAATGTTATAGTTCGCTCAATTGATGAAAATGGCCGAATCACACTTTCATTCAAAGAACTGCTTGGCACTTGGGAGGAAAATGCAGCAAATTTTATACAAGGAGAAACTGTATCTGGAATAGTAAGGTCAGTTGAAGATTATGGCGTTTTTGTCGAATTAGCTCCAAATTTAGCAGGGCTTGCAGAACCGCATGCAGGTGTGAAGGTTGGTCAGCAGGCAAGTGTGTATATTAAGAGCTTATTACCAGATAAAATGAAGGTTAAACTTATTATTATTGACAGTTTTGATAAAGAATATGCAAAAGCCCCTATAGTTTATTGTTATAATGGAAATCATATTGACTATTGGCAATATTCACCCGAATCAGCTCTAAAAACTGTGGCAACAGATTTTACACTTGATCTGTAACCGGAGATTTGCAAATCCTCATGGGATATTAATTATACAATTCAAAAAACTTCGGTTCCAAAAAGCGGAACCGAAGTTTTTATTAATGAATTTGCAAGAACTTTTGCTGCCCCCAATTTTTCAGAAGAGCAAATAACAGCAAAGTGGCCAAAGTGATTAAAGCCAACACAATAATCAAGCCAGCCTCTTTTAAAAATCCTACCATAACTGTGAGCAATACTGACAATACCATCCCACCTAAAATTCCGACCATCGCAGCCACACTCTGTTTTACAACGGCGGTTTCGTTTGTCCATTCAAGAGAGGGAAAACACAGATTGGCAACAATTCCAAAAACTCCAGTGAAAAAGCTGTATACAAGAGGAATAAGAAACGTCATTATAATTATAAATAAACCAGGCTTAAAGGAAATCGAAAAAAGTGTTGCTGAAATCAAAACCGCAGGAATGTTAAGTGTAAGACTGACAAGAATCTTGGCAAGAAAAACATCAATTGTGCGAACAGGAAGCGATTTTATTATCCCCAAAGATTTTCCTTCCATAGATATGGAAACATCTGCAGTGTTGGTCATTGCAACCAAAACGGAAATCATCATCGGAATAAGGACAACAACAAGACCCCTCATCGTTGGCTCCTGTGAAAAAGCCGACAATAGTGTTTTCTGCGACACAACTGCAACAACACCCGCAATTATCAACATAATTGAGCCAAAAGCAGTATTAACAACATAAATAGGAGATGCAATATATCGTTTAATTTCCCTGATATAAAGGGCTTTAAGAGGACGGGAGTTTTTTAGTTCGTGAATTTTATAATTGCTTGCAGATTTGCTGCTTGTTAAATAAGTGAGGATTTTCCTAAATTTAAGATTAACAAGCCAAGAAAACAGAATACCAACCACAGCAGAAATTGCAATAAAAGCCAATACATACAAAATGTTGATGGCGGAAACTGCAAGGGTATACATCTTCGTTAATGGATAAATGTTGTAAAACACTGAAATAATGGCATTCCCAATGTCAAAATTTTTGTCCGGATTGTCTGCATTAAATGAAAAAGAAAAGGACAAAGCCATAATGCCAAAAGTGAATGCGAGAATCAAAACAGTGCTAATAATGTTTTTAAATTTAAAATGTCCTGCAACAATTCCAATTAAAATGCTTAAAATCGTGCCAACAATCATTGGAACGATTGGAACAAACAGAATCATGAGTAAGGCGATTGGATAAAAAATCACAGGTGCAGCAGTGAGCACGGCAAAAACAATGGTTGCTGGAAACATAACAAAAAGTGCGAAAAATAAATTCATGCCATATATAACTATTAGTTTTGCAACAATAACGTCAGTAATTTTAATTGGTAAAGCCATAATTATATTGTAATCTTTTGATGTGAAAAGGATACTATTGCCTTTGCTGATTGTTGTAACAAGGCAAATAACACTTGATGCAGCCATCATCATTGCGATAAGAGCATCGGGACGTCCGTAATCATGATAAGCATAACCAATCATTGCACTGTATATAAAACTTACACCAAGTAAAGTCAAGCCCAACATGACAAATCCTATAAGTGTAAATAATGTTTTGCTCTTTTCTCGTTTATCCTTGTTGTGAATAGCTTTGTTAATTCCAAAAAAAGATAAATAATACGCTTTGCAAATTAAATAGACTTTATTCATCATCCGTCATCTCCAGAAAAACATCTTCAAGGCTTGAGTTTCCACGCACCTCGTCGGTGGGTCCACTGGCAATAAGTTGGCCATTTTTGATTATTGCAATTTTGTTGCAAAGCTTTTCGGCAACGTCCAAAACATGAGTTGAAAAGAAAATAGCACAACCATTTTCGCACATTTGATGCATCATTTGTTTTAGTGTGTGTGAGGATTTGGGATCAAGTCCAACAAAAGGCTCATCAAGGATAAGCAGTTTAGGTGAATGAACAAAAGCCGAAATCAGCGCCAACTTTTGTTTCATTCCGTGAGAGTAAGATGATATCAGATCACCAAGATTATCTAATATTTCCAAGGATTCCGCATACTTGGGAATTGTTTTGTTGCGCTCTTTTTTGGAAATTTCAAAAATATCGCAAATAAAGTTAAGATATTGGATGCCAGTCATATATTCATATAAATCAGGGTTGTCAGGAATAAAAGCTAGTTGCTTTTTGCATTCAACTGGCTGATCTTTAATTGATTTTCCACCAATATAAATGTTCCCCTGCTCAAAATCCAAAATTCCTGTACAAGCCATAATTGTAGTGGTTTTTCCTGCACCGTTGTGCCCAATAAACCCATAAATGTCGCCCGACTCAATATGTAATGACAAATTGTCAACCGCACGTTTGCCACCCTTGTAGGTTTTGCTCAAAGATTCAATTCTAAGCATAGATGTTCTCCTTCACAGCCGCTATGATGACGGCATAAATTTCAATTGTTAAATACAATCTTATTTAATAATGTTGTAAATACAACATACTGATATTAGCGATATTAGTATACTTACTACTGATAATACAATAAAAAACAGCATGCTGTTTTTTATCGATTTTAAATATTTGGTTTGTCGATATGAAATTAATTCTTTAATTTCATTTTCTGATAAATTAGCCCGAACATAGCGAAAATAATCTCCGTTTATATCAGTTTTAATATCTGAAGGGAATTTGTCCTTTCCTATTTTTATAAGTTCTTTTTCTTCTTCTTTAGAGCAAAATTTTTGCTGAGTTATATCAAGGTCAAAAGATAGTTCTTCCAATTCCTTGCGTAAATCTTCCATTAAATATATCCCCCATTATTTTATTGATTTTTAATATTTTGAATTCGTTAAGATACAGATGTGCTTTTCAAGCCACTTTCCATATTGTAACAAATAAATTTAATAGAATCAATATAAGCAGAAAAAAGGCTGCCAACACTTGGTAGCCTTTTTCGCTTTGAGAGGGTTGCTTTTTTGGCGGTAACTATTAATTGTCAAACCCCAAAATGAAGATTCCGCAAAAGGTTAGCCGTCCTTGAAAAACAGCATAACTGTTGGCAAAAACGTGGAACGGGAGCTTTTATCAGCAGTTTTGTCCGTACCGGTTACGCTATCATTCATTGTTGTATCATGAGATCTGTCTTTCCTATTTCTTCTACATAGTTTCAAGGTTTGATTGTAAACACTATTTTTTTTTCTTATAGATGCAAACAACAAGTGCCGCTGCAGCGAAAAGTATCAGTATGACATATATATATGGATATGTTTTTTCTCCGGTAGTCGGAATATTCTTTACAACCTCTTTACCTATAATGCCATAGAGACTGAAATGGTTGGTTATAAAAGATATTTGGTCTCCGATTATTTCACTTGGAATAATCGTTGTGTTTCCATCATCGTCAATGTAAACAATCTGAAAATCATTGTAATTTGCCAGCTGATCTGAAGTAAGAGTAAGGGTCACTTTAACATCGCCGCTGAGTTCAATTGGATCACCGTCTAGTAGCAGCTTTACATCAAATAGTGAAACAGTACCTTTATCATTTGATACCACTTTAATACCATTTGCTTGGATGCTGTTAGGAGCAATCGGAGTTATAGTCAAAACAGTGTTCGGGTCAAATGATGTGTCACCAATTGCCTGTACAGATGTTCCTGTAGGTTCATCTTTCAGGAGCAGATTGGCAAGAGCTGTTGATGTTTTTGAAAGTTTCTCACGCATATCAGCTAGAACAAGTGTATTTCCGTATTCTGTCAGACAGTCATAAACCGCTTTCGCTTCCCTGATTGCATCGGTATCGCTCAGCTGAACATTTGAAGAATTCGGCAAAGCAACAATCTTGTCATTTACATTCTCTACATTGGAAATTGATTCTAACAATCCTGTAATGGTGTCAATTTTACTTTGGATTTCTGCCTTTTCAACATCATTATAGTTTTCACCCATGCTGGACAGTGTATTTTCCAAATCTGTTTTAGCTAGAGCTAAAGACTGTTTGTCGCTTAGATTTACAGTATCTATACTAATATTTTTAACATCATTATATGTGCTTGGGTTAGAAGCCAATTTTGTTTCATCAATTTTCTGAAGCAAAACGGTTGTCTTATTAAGTTCTGTGTTTAGTGCTGTTTGCTCTGCATCTGTGAGATTTCTTGATGCAAGCAGTGCACTGATGTCTGTTTTCAACTGATTAAGTGTGTCAGTGTCGCTTGATTTAACAGAATCTGTGCTGTAGCTGTCTACTGCATTTGTTACCCTTGTTTTCTCGGCAGCGGTGTCATCAATCTTTTTAATCAATGTGGTCATCTTATTAAGTTCTGTGTTCAGTGCTGTTTTCTCTGCATCTGTGAGGTTGCCCGATGAAGTCAGTATTCCGATGTCTGTTTTCAGTTGATTCAGTGTGTCGCTATCGCTTGATTTGACAGAATCGGTACTGTAAGCATCTACTACATTTGTGAGTCTTGTGTTCTCAGCAGTTGTATCAGCAATTTTTTGAAGTAAAGCGGTTGTCTTGCTGAGTTCTGTGTTCATTGCTGTTTGTTCCGCATCTGTCAAATTGCCCGATGAAATTAATATAACGATGTCTGTTTCCAACTGATTTAATGTATCGCTATCGCTTGATTTAACAGAATCTGCACTGTAACCGTCTACTGCGTTTGTGAGTCTTGCTTTTGCGGCAGCGGTTTCTGTAATTTTTTGAAGCAAAGCACCAGACTTATCAAGTGTAGTATTAAGTGCTATTTGCTCCGCATCTGTCAAATTGCCCGATGAAAGCAGTATAACGATTTCTGTTTCCAACTGATTTAATGAATCAGTATCGCTTGATTTAACCAAATCTACACTGTAACCATCTACTGCGTTTGTTAGCCTTGATTTCTCTGCAGTGGTAGCATCAATCTTTTGAAGCAAAGTGTTACAAATGTCGGCAACTGCCTGAACTTCATCTTTTTCCGCCTGTGTTGCATAGGTCAGGTCGATTGCAACTACTTTTAATTTAACCGCATCAATGGTGTCATTATCGCTCGATTTAACAATGTCCTCTGTCAAGGCGTCTATTGAAGTTGTAAGGCTTGCAATTGTTTTCATTGAAAATTTTACGACAGTGGCATTTCTTGCTTTATCATGCACACTAATTGTGTAGGTTG
>Ga0172378_10005791_pt1 | contig 11541 bp, 7 predicted proteins | sample GrowelOW332metaG_FD_119755 | JGI IMG/M metagenome (GOLD analysis project Ga0172378, IMG submission 119755) | Groundwater microbial communities from an aquifer near a municipal landfill in Southern Ontario, Canada - Pumphouse #3_1 metaG | ecosystem: Environmental > Aquatic > Deep subsurface >... | reverse complement strand
CCCCCCCCCAATTTCCAGTTTGTAGTTTGCTCAGTCCTTTCCCCAGTTTCCGGTTTGCTCAGTCCCCCCCCCCACAGTTTCCGGTTTGTAGAGTGTTGCTCGCGCGTGCGTCCACTTTAGGGTAGGAGGCCCCCCGGTTGGGTGGGTTGGCTGATTTCTGCGTGACAACAAAAAAATAATTTTCCGGAGTACAATTTCAAGCAGAATCATACACTATCATAAAAAGTCATGGAGCCTCCATGAAAGCTTGGGAATTGTTGTGAAAATTTTGGAATTTTTATGAGTTTGATAATCCTTGCTGTTCAGGTTAGGCTTGAAGCAACTGAGATAAGGAGCCGATTAGACTCAGACTTCCTGACTTCATATGCTCAAAAAGCTAAATTCAGACTTCTTGACACCAACACACGCCAGGCGTGTATCTTCTAACGGTAACCAACTTGATTGGCGGTAACAGAGCACATGCTGAATTTACCTAAAATAATCAGCAGTATGGAGAAAAATATGCCTAAGACTTATATGATGCAACAAAGGCATTGTCAACATAATACGTCGTTTTTAACAAAAGCAGGCATGCTGGGAAATGTGGAATTGATTGTGTCCTTAAAAAAGTTGTCTCTGTCCCTCATTAATAGATTTTAAGGGCAAAAAATGTTTAAAACGTCACAACTTGGTACAGTGACAAGTATCCCCGGTACAAGGAAGTCTGAAATTTGAGGAAAAATGAGTTGTGGCAAATGGCGTTTTCCCTATGGTGTTTTTGACATGAAAACGATGTTCAAAAGCCACAGGGAAAGCAAGTTTTCCCACAAACCCTTTTTCCCCGAGGTCAGGAAGTCTGAGATTGTGTGACGTTCCTAAAACGGGCGAACGAGCACAATTCGTTTCCGTAGTTGATCACGTCTACAAGAGCAAAGGTCTACAGGGCACAAAACGGTGCTGCAGATCATGGGCACCTGGACGTATTTCTCTTCTGGCACCAGTCTCAATGCTTTTGCAGAGGTCTGTATGAGCTACTTCCGGAAAAATCTTCACGAGAAAAACACTTTATGCGAGAAAACGTTCCCTGTTTAAAACCCAACAAGCCCTGCAAGCATGCTTGCAGGGCTTGTTGGGTTTTAAATGGAACCAGAAGTGCTTATCGTCCGCGTGCTCTGAGTTCTTCATCGATGGCGATCAGGAGTTCCTGAGCACTGGCCTTGTCACCCAGTTTGCCGACTTTGATTTCCACTTTGGAAAGTTTGTCTACTGTTTCCCAGACCGTAAAGCATACTTTGTTATCATAAAAATCACGATAGATGTATTCAATATGGGTGTATTTATTGCGTCGGGTTTCTTCAATGAATTTTGCCCGGGCGGCGGTTGCCCGGATTGCCTTGTCGGTCTCAAACATATTGCTGTTCAAAACCGCGGAATAGGTGCCAAATAAATAACGTTCATTGCTGACATTGTGAGAAGGCCCACTGGACTTGGTAACACAGGAGGATAAAAACAGTAATTGCGCAAAACAAAAACTGAAGAGAACTAATCCTTGATACTTCCGCATATTCCATTCCTTTTTTCTGTTAAAATCAAAAATTCTGGATTCTTAAATAATATGATTGAAAATACTGGTTTGGCAACCCGGCTGTGGCAAAAGAAAGTGTTTTTTTATACCTTTTTTTGGAAACAGTGACGAAATTCAGGTTATGGGTGAAATCTGTTGCAGCGCGTCCGGCAGAGCCGCAAGGAGGTCATCGGCGAGAATTCCCCGGGAACCCAGTGGGCGGAGGATTTCACCTGTTAACCCATGCACATAGACAGCCAGTGCAGCTGCTGTAAAGGGGGACATCTGTTGTCCCAAGAAGGATGCACACACGCCGGCGAGAACGTCGCCGCTGCCGGCCGTCGCCAAGGCGGCACAACCGCTGAGATTCATGGTGCAGTCGCCATTGCAGGATGCCGTAATGCTACGGCATCCTTTCAGGACAACAGTGCTTTTCGTGGCATTTGCCAGCGCCATCGTCTGTTCCTGGCGGGATAAATCCGGGCTGATACGGAAGGCTTTCAGGAGTCTGCTCATTTCGCCGGGATGTGGTGTCAGAAGCAATTCTGCATGGGGTGTTTTCAGCAGTTCCGGAGCCAGGCTCAGCAGGTTCAAGGCATCGGCATCAAGAACCATTGGTTTACCAGTGCTGAGCAGGAGTTCCAGTACCGGGAGCAGGTCGGCGTGGCAAGACATTCCAGGGCCGCAGGCCAAAACTGTAAATGCTTTCATTTGCTCAGAAACCTCCTGCAACGAAAAACGATTAAAATATCCTTTTCCGGCATCTTCAATTCGGCGCACGATGATGGCCTTTGGAACTGTTCCCCAACATTCCGCCTGTTTAGGATAGAGAACAGTACACAGCCCAGAACCGCAGCGCAAAGCGGCTTCTGCGGTTAGAAAAGGTGCCTGTCCATAGGCGGAAGAGCCTCCGATGACACCAAGATGTCCACGCTGATTTTTGTAGGTTGTGAAATTTTCTCTTCGTAAAACCTGTCTTGCTTCAAATCCAGAAAAAACCTCCAAGTCACCGGGAATATCCCGCAGCAGATTTTCCGGAATCCCGATATCGGCAATTTCCAGCCGCCCGCAACATTCTGGCCCTTTCTGCAGCAGCATGCCAGTTTTCGGAACTGCAAAGGTGACCGTATAATCGGCGATTATCGCCAGATCAGTTGATCCATCATCGGCATTCAGTCCAGAAGGAAGATCAATGGCCAGTATTGGGCAGCCGGATGCATTTGCCATCTTGATCCATGTGGCGATAGGCTCCTTCGGTGTGCCTTTGACGCCAGTGCCCAGGAGCCCGTCAATAATCAAGGTCTTTTCCAGGAAAGCATCAGGCGTTAGAGCCTGTGAAAAAGGCTGTTGCAGGGTTTCCCGCAGATGGGAAAATGCTGTTCTGGCTTCCCCCTGCAGCTTTTCCGGCGAGCTTGTCAGAAACAGGGAAACCCGGCAACCTTTTGCCAACAGTAGTCGGGCACAGACAAAGGCATCCCCGGCATTATTGCCTTTGCCGGCAAGAATGACAAAGTGATCAAGTGCAGCGCTGGCAGCCAAGCGCAAAGCTGCCTGGCATACGGCAGCGCCTGCCTTCTCCATCAATTCCGAGGCCGGAATCCCGGCCTGCTGAAAAGCGAGGCTCTCGAGGTGCTTTATGTTTACTGGAGATAATGAATACATGGGTCAATTTATGCCTTATTTTTTTTACAAGTTTAGCCACGCTGTCAGATCCGATTCCACTTTGCGTTTGGGACATGCGTTGAATTCCACTTTGAGTACATTCACATGGGGCGAAGGCGGGTTTACTGGCAGATTGTAAATCTGGAGTTTCCCGTTTTTTTTATCATACTCAAAAGGATATTCTTCTCCACTGGCCAATAGGGAGACCTTGCTCACTGGGGTATCGACGAGAATTTGCGTCGCCACCGGCCCCGGCCAGCGGAACAGTTGCCAGTAAGCAATATTTTCTTTGCGGGTCCAGCCGCCCTGCAGATTCAGATCCACTTCACCAACCACCGAGCTGCCGATCAGTTCGCAGCGTTGGGAACCGCGAATAGACTCTTCGTTGTCGCGCAACCAAGCAGCTATTGCTTGCAGCCGTTCCTGTTCTTCGCAACGGATACGCCCGTCGGGTTCCGGACCGATATTCAGCAGGAAATTACCCTCGCCCTGCGCAGCGGTGCAGAGATGCTGCAGCAGTTGCGGGGTGGTTTTGTAATTTGGATTATGCCGGATATAGCCCCATCCGCACGAATCGCCCATTGTCATGCAGGATTCCCAGCAACGTCCGGAATCGGAGGCCTTCACCATTTGTTCCGGCGTGTCGATGTCCTCGTCTGCTCCGGAACGATTGTTGATAATGATCTGCGGTTGCAGTGAACGAACCATGGCATTCAGCTCACGGGAACGCCAGAAGGCAATTTTGCTTTCCTTATCACTCTTTGCCTTGGCATCCCAGCCGCCATCGTATTCCAGCAGATCAATCGGTCCATAATTACTCATCAATTCCCGAACCTGTTCATGCACTTGATGCAACAGAGCCTGACGGGATTCAGGAAATCGGTCCGGTGCAAAATATCCTGGGAAGCGCCAATCCAAAAGTGAATAATACAGGCCGACTTTCAGGCCGGCTTTTCGCAATGCAGTGACATATTCGGCAACGATATCCCGTTTAGCTGCGCAGTGTACGCTGGTGAAATCCGAGCACTTGCTATCGAATAGGCAGAAACCGTCATGATGGCGTGTCGTCAAGACAGCGTATTTGGCTCCGGATCGGGCAATACAGTCCGCCCAGTGTTCCGCGCAATCCCGTCGTGGCAGAAAATGCTTTGCCAGCCGGGCATACTCCTGCGGGGGGATGCGCTCGGAATACATGCTCCATTCGCCGCGTTCAAGCAGCGAATACAAACCATAATGAATGTAAATTCCGAAACGGCTTTGCTGAAACCAACGTAAACGTTCCTGTTGTTCCATCAATCTTTCCCTTTTTAACATAAAAGGTTTTTGTCTAAAGAACCGAGAGTCCATATTTCTTCTTTCAATTTTAATATAAACGCCAATTGGAGCGGGGTAAGCGTTTTTATTTCAGAAACTGATTTATATTATCCCTTTTAGAGTATCAAATAATGGACGGAATGGAGTTTTCTCCAACCGGTCTGTGGGACGGATTGTCCTTGGCCTGCATTCATGAGGAGTTTTTTTTATGCGTATCCTTTGGAAACCGACTTGCCTGTTGTTCTGCCTTCTGAGCCTGTTCTGGGCATCCCTGTCTTTTGCCAACCCAAGAACCGGTTTTCTCGATTTGTCTGCTTTGCAAAAAGCCGCTGAACTGGTCACTTTGGAAGCCTATCCGGATGCCGATGACGTGCTTCTGGATGATTATGTGTTAACGACCTATGAAAAAGATGGCAAGGCTGTGACTTGGGATGACTGGGGCAGCAAAATTCTGACTGAAAAAGGAAAACAGAACAATCAGGTTTTGACGCTTTCTTATAATATCAGTTATTCGAAAGCAGAATTTGTCTTTGTGCAGATCATCAAGCCGGATGGCAGTATAGTGACCGTCGATTTGGCACGGCAGTCCCAGGAAATGATTGATCGCTCTCAAATGGGGTCAAACATTTATGATCCGAACAACAAAATGATCCAGGTCTCCCTTCCTGAACTCGAAATCGGAGATCTTTTTCGCGCCTTCACTTGTCGTACCATCACAAAGCCCAGAGTCCCGGACAGCTTTAGTGATTTCCAGATCTTTGAATATTCCAGCCCGATTCTACGTTTCGTCTATGAAATCAATGCTCCGGAAGAACTTCCGCTGAGCAATATCATTCTGAAAGATGAAGTCCCCGGAACCGTGACCACCCTTGCGCCAAAAAGCGAAAATGGCCGTATCCTCTATCGCTGGGAAGCCAACCATGTTGCGCAGGCTTTTTCTGAACCCGCCATGCCACCGATGTATACGGTGACACAGCGTCTGCTGGTCAGCACTCTGGCCTCCTGGCAGGATATTTCCCGCTGGTACTGGAAAATCAGCGAACCGCATTTCATCCCAACCAGCGACATGAAAAGCAAAGTGGCTGAACTGATCAAGGGAAAAGCCGGACGGGAGGAAAAAATTCAGGCGATTTTTCGCTTTGTTTCCCAGGAAATCCGTTACATGGGCGTGACTTTGGAAACGGAAGCACCGGGCTATGAACCCCACGATGTCAGTCTCACTTTTGAAAATCGCCATGGTGTCTGCCGTGATAAAGCAGCTCTGTTGACGGTTCTGTTGCGTCTGGCCGATTTGCAGGCCTTTCCGGTGTTGATTCATGCTGGCGCCCGAAAAGACCCTGAAGTCCCGCAACCTTTTTTCAATCACGCCATCGTTGCCGTTCAGAATGCCGATCGCAGCTACCAGCTGATGGACCCCACCGATGAAAATACCAAAGACCTGTTGCCTGCTTACTTGTGCAACCGCAGCTATCTGGTCGCCCGCCCGGAAGGCGAAACCCTGCTGACCTCCGAAATTATCCCATACCAGCGCAATCTGAGCAAAATCAAAACCTCCGGAAAAATTTCCGATCAGGGGGCTTTGACCTGCATCAGCCAAATTGTCATGGAAGGTATCAATGATAATGCTTACCGGGGAATGCTCTTGCGCAGAAGCCCGGAACAACGCCAAGATTTTCTAGAAGCGGTTCTAAAAGGGATCATACCTGGAGCAAAATTGCTTCGCTTCGATATCCTGCCGGCGAATTTGCAGGATACCAGCCTGCCGTTGGAATTCCACCTGAGCTTCCAAGCCCCCAATGTGCTGATTCAAAACGAACAAACCGCCATGCTGAAAATCCCGCGCTTAGCCGCTGGCCTGGGCTATGTGAATTTCATCCTGGGGGAAACCGGACTGGAAAAGCGGCGTTTTCCCTTTGAAACCAGCATGACCTGCGGCGTCACCGAAGAAGTCAAAATGGAACTCTCTTCGGAGTGGAACAAAGTCCTTTCCCTGCCGGAATTTGAGAGCATTGACAATCCCGACCTGTATTGGTCGCGCCAACTGCAATTTCTCGCCGGCACCCTGACTCTGAACAGCGAATTTTCCATCCGTACCGTGCAGTTTTCACCCAAAGAATATTTAACCCTGAAACAAGCCTTGCGCAGTATTGAAGCCAATGGGCGTAAACACCCGATTTTCGGGCAGGAACAGAAAACGGGGAGCAAAACGGATGCGCCGCGGAAAGCCGAATTGGCAGCTACTGGAGAAAGCATCATTCTGTTGGATCAGCGTGCCTACAAGCTCGATGATCCCTATAACTGGACGATGATCCAGCGAGTGCGGAAAAAGATTTTATCCTACAAAGGAATGAAGGAAAATGCGGAACTGAAATGGGACTATAACCCCGCATGGGAAGAGGTGAAACTCGATTTTGCCGTCGTCCGGAATGGGGAACAGGAACAGAAGATCAGTGTTTCGGAAATTAATCTGATGGATGCCTCTTGGGTGGCTTCTGCTCCCCGCTATCCTGCCGGAAAAACGCTGGTGGCGAGCTTGCCGGGTATTCAAATTGGTAGTATCATCGAATATCAGGTCACCCAGTCTTATCGAGCCTATCCGTTTTTCCATGTCCTGCTCGCCTTTCAAAGCCATGACCCGATAGAAAAACGGGAATTGAGCATCGATTGCCCGGATAAATTGGACTTGGAATGGAAAATTTTTCAAAATGGCAGTCTGAATTTCAAGAAGCGCAGCTCGGGCGAAGTGATTCAATTCCAGAAAAAATCTTTGCCTGGCCGTCAGCAATACACATGGTCTGCCGAAAAACAACCTGCACTTGAGCGGGAAAAAAATCTGCCGCCGGCCTATGGTTTTCTGCCTACGGTCGTGGTTTGGGCAGGGGACTGGAAAAAATATTGCCAGCAGTTGACCCGTTCGATGGAATTTGCCAGTCAAAACGGCAAAAAAATCAAGGAGCTGGTTACCGCCATCCGAAAAATGCCTCCGGAAAGGCAGTTGCTTTCGTTGCGCAATCATATTGAGCGAATGGTTCGCAGAGCCGGCCCGTCGTTTACGGATTTGCCGCGCTATTGCCTCTCCCCCGCTGAAAAAACGTATACGGAAGGTTATGGCAATTCCGCCGACCGCGCGGCTTTGTATTTTTCCATCCTCAAGGACTTAGGCTATCAACCGGAATTAATCCTCGTGGCAGACCACCCGGAAGAAATGGAACTGCAAAAATTCCTGGAAAAATATCCCGCATCTGGTTTTTTCCCGGAAATTCTGGTGCGAGTTAATACGAAACAGGGCGACATCTGGTTTAATGATCAGGATCAGTATTCCCGTCTGGGAAGCAGCCGTTTTGAAGGAAAACTGGGCTGCCGCCTGGCAAAAAATAAGTTTTTCCGAATTGAGTTGCCAACAGAAGCGCAAAGTCAAATCAACAAACTGATCACGATCGACATGCAGCCCGATGGTGCCGCCCAAATCGCCTACCGGAATATCTATTACGGCGAAAATTATGCCCAGCTCAATAAGTTCTACTCTGAATTAACGCCTGAAGAGCGTCGCCGTCATTATCAGAGCATGTTGAGCGAAGTGTCGCAATCGGCAAGCTCAGTAGTGGATTTGAAGACGGAATTTGAAATCTATCCCGGCATTGTACGCTTTACGGCCAGAGTTGAGGATTTTGCGGTCACTACCGATAACTTCTGCTACTTCGAATTCCCTGAAAGCCTGAAAAATTTACTGCAACTCTGGGGGGATCAACGCCAGGAACCCCTCTATTGGGACAGTCGACGCACCCGACAAGTCGAAATCGCCATCCGACTGCCAAGTGATTTTCGCAATGTCGAACTCTGCCCAAAAGATTTCAGCTGGACTTCCCCCGAGAAAAATGGGCGGGTCTCTATCAAGCGACTGAAAACTCAATCTCAGAACGAATTGCGCTTCCTCCTGGAAGCCGATCTGGCAGCGGAAATCATCCCTGCAGAAAGTTACTCTGAGATTCTCGAACTCGACCGACACCTCTCACACCCCGCCGCCAGAACAGTTCTGCTACGTAAAAAGTAAACGGTAAACTCGCCAAGATGCGGCAGGCATTCCATGTCGCATACACAAAAACAGAGTGTCTACGATCAATTCAACAATTATTCTTGAAAGCTTTCCAGGAAGTCAGGCATTTGAACAATCAGTGAAATCGGTGGATAAAATCATCAATCGTACCTTTTTGAATGGGGGCTAGCCTAGACCCGTTGACCTATCATGAAACACGCTGAGATTACTCGAGCAACAGTGCGTGATCTGCTTTCGGGTTGGAACATCGTACTAAAGACTGTGCGACGGGATATCCCTTTAGCGGGCAGTCCTCAGCGGAGTCTGCAACGGCTGGCCGTTGAAGATTCCAAAGGAGAATTATATGTGTTGGAAGAAATTTCTGTAGAGCAGGCCGAAAAACGTCGGATGCAGGCTGAAATTCTCAACTCGCTGGCGCAATTGGGCTTGTCTCCGTTGCATCCCTGGCTGCCGGATCGGCAGAGGCAGTTGCTGCATCAGGACGAGCCGTGGTTTTGGCAACTGCGAAAATATGTGATGGGCAATGATTTATTGCGGGAGACCTATGGTAATGACGCCTGGCGGGGCCGGGAAATGGGGCAGTTCCTGGTTCGCTTTCGTTCCCACGTGAACGGTCTGCAAGGACTGCCAGCAAGTCCTTTTTCATTAGTTCATTATGTTGACAAGCTGATGCCTGTCATTCAGGCAGAGAATCCATCATTGTTTTCAGATTTACAGCCCATCTGGCAGGAATTAGCGGTATTCCGCAAAGAATATCCGAACTTACCACTGGGATTTTGTCATGGAGATTACCATCCTCTGAATGTTATTTGGGGCGAGACAGGGCTGAACAGCGTTATCGATTGGGAATTTCTGGGCTATAAAGCCGAAGGCTATGATGCTGCGAATCTGCTGGGCTGCCTGGGCATGGATGACCCGCGTTTCCTGACCGCTGAAATGGCCTTGGCCTTGCTGACGGCTTTGCGCCAGGCCGAACTCTTCCAGCCCGCAACCTGGTATTGGCTGCCGGAATTCGTCGCTGCGCTGCGTTTTGCATGGATGCGGGAATGGTTCCGGCGCAAAGAAAGGAAAATGCAGATACAGGAACTAGATTTCCTCTGGCTCCTTCTGGACAACCGCGAATGCCTCCGAAAAAAATGGAGCTGTAGCCAAGCTTGATTTTTTCGAGCAAGAAGAGCGTAAGTGCATGCTGTATATTTCATCAAACAGCCGAGAGTTCGACCAAGCAGCAGCAAAGGAGAAAATGGAATGGCAAGCAAAACCAAGACTAAAGGCAGGAACAAAGATACTGGCAGTATCATTATGAAAAAGAGAATTATCCTTTTTTTAGTGGGTTGAAATTTTGCCAAAATATGCGGTTGATTGTCAATGGGGGTCATTCTCAAAAGTTAGTAATTTCACTCGTATCTTAATGGGTGTTTTTTGCGCTTCTGGCACACAGCTGTCTTAATGGCGAAAATATTTTAAGGGAGTATCTTTGCGCCGTAGGCGATTAGCCATGCTTAATCCCAAGCGTATATAGTAACTACATTCCTGCAATTCTCCGCAGCGAAAATGGGTGTCCAACTTGTCAAAGCAGGGGGGGGAGAAATTACAGAGGAAAGTGGGGGGAGAAAGCCAAAATCGAATGATTCGAACTATTTTTCGATTTGCTATTGACTTTTGTTCTCGGATGAATTATAGTTATAAAAAATTAGACAATTAATAGACAATTAACGTTTTCGGGGACGGGGATGTTGTCCCCATGAATATGTAGAGTGAGCTGATGAGTAAGTCTTTCGCATTGAGTACCGAACAACTAAAGCATCTTCAGATCGCCGAAATTATCCGGCAGGAAATTCATTCCGGTCGTCTTGCCAGGGGAAGCCAGCTGCTGACCGACCATGAGCTGGCAAAGAAGTACAAGATCAACCGTCATACCGTCGCCGCCGGCATTGCGAAGCTGGCGGCCGAGGGGTTGGTTGAGCGGGCTCCTCGGCGCGGTACCATCGTCACCGGCAAAGCCACCAAGTCGAATGTCAGCAACGCTGTTGGGGTGGTGTCGATGAGCAAAGGGGATGTCTACAACGACTTATTGCAGATCATTACTGACAAATTGATCGCGCGCCAACATTACCCGATTGTGATCAACAACAGCCTGATGGGAGAAGCTTCCCATTCTGACGAGTGCAAGCTCAAGGTGAAAACATTTCTTGACTGCATTGTGGCCGGAGGCAGTATGCCTTTTGGTTTCATTGTCGATGGATATTTGCAGTTCCCATTCGAATACGTCAAATATCGCAACTTGCACAATATCGTCTTTATCCTCAAGTATCACCATCCGGAACGGCTGCAGCCGGCCAAGTATGCGCTGGTCGATTTTTATGAAGCCGGACGGCAGGCTGCGAGCTACTTTATCGCCAAGGGCTACCGCAAACTTGCCTGCCTGGCAGTCGAAGAGCGACATTACGTGGGCGAGTGGAGCTCTATGCAGGTGATGATGTTGAACGGTTTTACCAAAGAATGCCAGAAGCATGGCTTGGAATGTGACGATACAGTGTTCTGGCAGGTGCTCCACGGTGCTCCCTTCCAGGCGACCGTCGGTGCGTATCTGGCCGATCCGAAGCGACGACCGCAGGCCTTTCTGCTCTACTCCGATTCGGTGATCGCTTTTCATCTGTTGCCGTTGTTGCAGGAGTTGCGGTTGAATTACCCGCGCGATATCGAGTTTGTCGGCTTTTTCAATACCGATTTTTCACGGAAGTATGGTTTTCCGTCGATCTCCGTGCATGAGGAGAAAATCGCTGAAGCGGCGCTGGATTTGCTGACTCGCGACGAAGGCGATTTTGATATCACCATTCATCCCGAACTGATCGTCCGTTAGAAAACGATGGCAATACAAGCTACTAAGGTTTTGTCGCAAACAAAAAAGAGGTGAATTCATGAGAAACAAGCGAAGAGATTTTACATTGATCGAGTTGCTGGTAGT